>Ga0233446_1000009_pt1 | contig 355432 bp, 297 predicted proteins | sample SI_124_October20_4_FD_182780 | JGI IMG/M metagenome (GOLD analysis project Ga0233446, IMG submission 182780) | Seawater microbial communities from Saanich Inlet, British Columbia, Canada - SI_124_October2016_120_MG | ecosystem: Environmental > Aquatic > Marine > Inlet | place: Canada: British...
TCACCACCATTTGCCCAGCCGGTGACAAAAATATATTCCCCGTCGGGTGTACCGGATACTGAACTATGTCCAGTGGAAATACCCGGACTAATATCAGTAAACTCATTCCCATCAAAATGGGCAACATAGCCATTTTCATTAGCATCATAGCCTGCGAAATAAATATTATCAGGTGCTACCCTAAAAATTTCTCTTCCGACACAAACTTCTTCTAAATCGTAGAATGTCCAAGACTCCCCATCCCAGTGTCTCGGATTGCATTTACTTGTCATCCAAATATCATTCTCTGATGTATAATGAATACTGTATAATCCTGCTGTATTTACTGCATTGGAAAAATTCCATCCAGTCCCGTCATATTTGGCTACATTATAAACAGTTCTGCTCTCAGAAAAATGAAAACTACCTACTGCATAAATATTATCATCAGAAACATATTCAACATCGTAAATATCTGTATCTAGTTCAGCCAGTGTATCCATTATTGCCCATTCATTGATGTGTTCAGTTAGTGTTGAGCAGCATTCAGTTAAATTATATTCGCAGATTATCTGGTTTTCAGAGCACTCTTCTATTGTACCGAGAATTACACTTACAATTATAATGATGTCCTGTATATTTATTTCAGTATCAGCATTCACATCAGCAGCCCAGAGTTCGTCTTCGGTAGGAAGAGGATCGTTTTCCATGATGATATTGACAATTCGGACAATGTCTAGGACGTTTATTTCGCCGTCGTTGTTGATATCACCAAGGAGGTCGCGTGTATTCGCAAAAAGAAAAAAGGGGATGATTAGGAGGAGAGAAAAGGACAGAAAGAACCTGTAGTTAATGAGAAATTTGTAACTATTTTGGTTCATTTATTATATTTCCTTCTTTTTATCTTAAATGTAATGTACTGAATTATATGAATTAAATTATAATTTTAATATCTATTTCTCTTTTTATAGTATTGGGAATATTATGGAGTAGTAGAATTTTCCAAAAAAATATTTCATAGGCCGATTTCTGGTAGGAAAAGTAGGGTAATCCTTGGTTGCAGGACCAGGGTGGGAGACAGGGGAAAAGCAACCAGATACCAAAATCCCGCAAGATCCTTTTTAAACATTTGTACTTCCTATTGACTCATCCAATGCAGCCATGCAAAACCATGACTTAAAAGTTGACAATAGATGTATTTCGCGAATGTGTTAGTTGCAAAGTCTTAATCGGTTAGATCTCAATAAATCAAAAATTTATTACAGCCCAGTATAGACCATTCACAACTTCTGACATTTTATCAAAATTCAACGTATCTATTGTATCAGTTTTCTTATGATACCGATTGTTTCTGTAATATGATGTATCAGTTATAAAAACTGCCTTATATCCAAAATTCCAAAAATTAAGATGATCAGACCAATCTATACCTTCTAGTGAAGATGGAGCACTTAACTGGCAAACCTTTATATTTGAGTTCTTTCTCATCAAATTTTTTACTTTCCTACCGCTAAAGTGATTTTTAAAGTTGCTTACTATTGCGATAAAGTTTGCTTCATCGGGATAGAATAATTTCAAAAACCCACTTGGATACTTTTGAGAATTAGGAGTATCATCATAATATCCTATCATATCTATACATATCATCACATCTACTTCAATACCTGCATCTTTTAAACTTTTTGCATGAACATAACTACCCATAGTAGTTTTTCTAAAATGTGGCGGCTCTTCCAATGTATAAGCCACCAGATCAACTCTTTTAGTCAAATTGGGTTTCTTTTCAGAAATAAGTTTCGCCACCTCTATTAGACCTGCTATTCCACTTGCATTATCATCTGCTCCTGGTTGTTCAGAACAAACGTCATAGTGTGTACCTACAACGATTCTCTCGCCATCTTCTGGACCGAATGAGCAAATGATATTTTTGTACTCATTTTCATTATCAGTAAATGACTGAATTTCAACTCTCTCACTATAGACTCGAAATAAGGACTCGATATAATCAGCTGCGATGTTTAGTGACTCAATATTTCTGTGGTTCCGATACTTGGGAGTAGTTGTAAGAAACTCAACATGAGAATATAGATTTTTAGATAATTCGGAATAGTTATCATTCGCATTTACAAATGCTGATACAATAAATATAATTAATAGTATTTTCTTCAAATCGTTCCTTTCATTGGGGTCTAACCGTAATCTATGTTTCGCTGCAGGCAAAGTGACTAAATTCTCCTGAAATAATAAAATCAAAATAAATTGAAAGGAGATTTCTCATGTCATACAAATACCTGCAGCAAAAGAGAGAGTACATAATGGATAAAATAGTAATAGGTATAGACCCTTCCAAACACCATCATCAAGCCCTAATCCTAGGTCCGGATAGGTTGCAAATAGGAAAGACATTTTCATTTCGTCATTCATCAGAAGGCTTTCAAATAAAGTTATGGAATTATATCCAAAAGTACATCGATGATTTGGATAAATCCAATATAGTATTTGCAATCGAAGCCTCCACAGATGTCTGGCAAAACCTTGCATATTATCTGGTTAGATCAGGCCATTTGGTTGTTTTAGTGAGTCCCAGGATAACCTGGAGTTCAAGACGTTTACCTGATCAGAGTTATTCAAAGACAGATCCAAAAGATGCACTTGTAATAGCCCAGGCAGCCTGTAGCGGTTATTATAGTGTCTTTAAAATCCATACAGAGAATCAGGAAGCATTACGTACATTGGCAATAACATATTCCAAACTCAAAAAGAATCTTACACAAACAAAAGCAAGAATAAGATCAGTTGTCAGTAAATACTTCCCAGAATTTATTAGTATCTTGTCTCCAGGCACAGACACAGCTGGGTATTTGCTTCGACATTATCTGCATGCTGAAGATTATCATAATTTAGATGTGCAGAATGAAGCACCAGTAATTCTGAAAATATCAAAGCAACAACATGGTGTCGATACATTGGTGAAATTGAAAAAAGCAGCACAGAAAACAATTGGAATTCCCCGTAGTGGTACAGAAATTGAGATTGATAGGATTGTGCTAGATGCGTGGCTGAATACCCAAGATACAATCAAATCTCAATTAGATGTAATTGAGAAAAGACTACATGCATTAGCTGGTCAAACTGATTACTTCCATATATTAACTTCCCTCAAGGGTATATCCTCAACTCTTGCTGCATTGTTTATTGCAGAAGTAGTTGATTTGTATAGATATGATCATTACAAACAAATCCAAAAACTAGCCGGACTTGATATTCAGATGTCCCAATCAGGAAGTTATCGTGGCAGAGGAAAGATAAGTCATATGGGCAATCGTCGGTTGAGATGGATCATTTATCTTATGACACGTGAGACAGTTAAATATATCCCTGAAGTACAAATAAAATATTTAAAGCGACAGATCAAAAGAGTTAACTATACAAAAAACGTGATTGCCTGTACATCACCGCTACTTCAATTGATTATGGCATTAGTCCGAGATCGTAGGGTATATGGTTATCGGGAAGAAAGTATTGCGCAGATAGTTCAGCTAAAGAACAAATATGAAAAAGAGCGAAAAAAGAGGAGTAGGGTAGCATAACTGTTTTTTGACATTTAATTATTTCATCAAAAGGAAACATATCCTAGATGGATCGGGCCGCCTGAAAATTATTTCCATGGCAGGTTGAAAGAAACGCTGCGTTAACCAGAAGGTTCAGGCGCTCCTCATTCTGGAAGCGAATAAGATTGCTAGTTCATAGTCACAATCGACAACTCAGAAGTATGACATGCTTTAGAATGGTCTCAATATTAATTGATTCGGATTAACATCCAGGGGCAATTTGGCGATCTTTTCCTTAATAGGATTCGTGCGTCCAAAACAGGGTGGATTAGGAGCCATTTACCTCCTGGTCTAGAGGAAAAACGTAAGGAAAATGAAATTAGTTAAAATAAAAGAGAATTTTAGCCTTGGAATTGTAGCAAGTAGCTGAAATAACCGGCGTGAAAATGTTCATGGCAAGTCAATTCCAGTTTTGGTAGTTTTTGTTTCATATTGATATTTCTGATAATCATGCACATGCTTTTCATGTCCGGTTCATTGAAAGTTAGAGTAATTCAATTTGTTTAATTTCCGACACAACGAACAGAAAATCCAAAGCGCTTATCTAGAATATACCTGTGGATTTCTGAATAGTTGTAATCTAGGCCCCGATTCCATGCGAATGTAGGACCAGCGGACGTGGAGGACCCAAAATAGCCGTTGCTGCCAAGATAGTAATAAGGGCTATTGACGATATAGTATCGGAAACCACCCGGAAGTGCGAAAAAGCCGGAGGACCCGAATTCTCCATTGGATTCCAAATCTCCATCTTGCCATAAATCAGCTGTCCCTGCAAGTTGACTACCCTCGTTTGTGCCTCGAAAAAGCCATTCATTCGCTTCCTCATAACTCATACCTAAAGCCATTTCCAGTTCCATCCAATCCTCATCGGAAGGCACATGGAAGCCTACAGGACAAATACTACGATCGTCGTCCACCGCATACCAGTTATACAGATTACCGTAAACATCAATATTTTCAGGATTATCATCGTAAACAGAAAAGGCACCAGTTTCGGAATTATCTAGACTTTCCCACTCTAAACCAGTTAACCCAGTTAGAATCTCATCTCCATTATTGTAATGTGTAACCTTCAAGTTCTCAGAAATCCATTCCTGTTGGCCAATGAAAACTGTTTCGTAAATATTCCCATCTATATCTGTTACAGTTTCACCATCCCAACAATCATTAATAATGCAATCAACCATTGAGACAATACCAAGTATACCTTCAACACCATCTATATTACATCCGTAACAATAGCATTCAAATCCATCGGGATATGGATATTGTAAGATACAGTCAACAGCAACTACTATGTCCAATACATCTAAAATTTCATCATCATTGCAGTCACATTGGGCAAGAATGGGGGAAATTGTTAAAATGATTGAAAAGAATAATAGCTTCATCTTATCTTTCTATTAGTTACTCTAACCCATGAAATAACCGGCGTGAAAATGTTCACAGCAGGTCACTCCCTTTGTTGATAGTTTTTGTTTCATAATGATAATTCTAAAATTCATGCACATGCTTTTCACGTCCGAGTTTATTGAAAGTTATACTTTTACCCAAAGTATTTATCTATAAAGTCTGCTGGCTTCAAAACTTCAATATTCTGAAACCCTGAAACCTTTAGAAGATGTTTGTCTCCAGAGACAATGGTATTAATATTTCCTGATGCTGCACATTCTAGAAACATATCATCATCGGGATCTTCACATACCTGAGAATTAAATTTTGTTGGTAAAATGAATTCTGCTCTATCCGCTATTAATTCCAGAATTGGATGAATATTAACATTTGGATATTTCCTGTTAAGAGCCGTTGCTACTCTTTGATATTCTTTAAAGATGTTTGGCGAAAGTACAATGATAAACTGCTCATTTCTCCAGGCATCTAATAGTTGATACGGTGGGCCCGAAAAGAAAATACCAGAAACAATAACATTTGTATCAAGGATAACTCTCACTTAATTGTAGCTCTGGCCTCTTGAATTGATTCCTCTATATCTGATTCCGTTACACCTGCTAATGAGGCCTGCAATCGTACCGATTCTATTAGTTCATCAAATTCAGATAAATCTGGCGTCTGAAGTGCTTTTAAAACAACAACTCCATCATCTCCAATGACCATAAATCTATCACCAGATTTTAATCCTAATCGATTTCGAACATCCTCAGGGATAACAATTTGTCCCTTTGAGGACATTTTTGTGGTTGCAATTTTTGACATATCATCTCCTTTTATTAAATCTTACTGGTAAGAATATATGATCTATTGCCTAATTGTACCAAGGAAAGTATAACCCATGAGATAACCGGCGTGAATATGTTCACAGCAGATCATCCCCGTTGTTGATAGTTCTTGTTTAATATTGATGGTTCTAATAATCATGCACTTGCTTTTCACGTCCGCGTTTATTGAAAGTTAGAGGGTGCCTAATATTTGGTCTACCAGCAATATAACGTCTAAGATATTTAACACTCCGTTGCTGTCAATATCTCCTGCCCAATCCTGGAAATCAGAAGAGTCACCTGATAGTATAACATTTACCAACTGAACGACGTCAATGACATCAATATTAAGATCACTATTAAAATCGCCTAAAGAAATGGGGTTATTCCAGTAGAAATCCTCACCCTCTGAAATAATGACAATGTTATACGAATTTCCCATCTCTATACTCTCAAGACTTCCTTCCCAACCAGTTGGAGAAAGATGATTAGGAATTGCAGATTGATCGAGATTAAATACTGATCCAATTTGATTAATAAACTCTATGGGTATTGCATCGCCTATCATCTGAGATTGACTGTATGGATAGGATATGAGGTTTACACCAAGGTGCAGTTGATAAGTCAATAAAGGGTTAACAAATTCACCTTCAATTTCAAACGAGCTAAAACTGGACATATCTATGATGAATCCAGTTTGAGGATTTATATATTGAGGAAAACTTCCTATCCAGATTCCTTCAAGAATTGGATGTGGTGTCACAATGAAACCTTCCCCAGCAATGGAAATGGTATTGTCAAAGATTGGTGAAAATATTTCAGTAAATTCTGGATTTTCAGGAAGCACAAAAAAACTAACCTCATTACTACCTTGAGTTAATTCAATCAATTGTATTTCATTAGTATATGAAAACGATAGAAGAAAAAGTAAACTTATATTGAAGTATCTTGACATATTATGTCCTCCAGTAAGTAATTGAAACACCCTCTAACGCCCGCGTAATAGGCGCGAGCTTGCGAGCGTCCTAATTGACGCGTTTGTTATACGAGTAAGGTTACTTCTTTCGAGCGATTGCTAACATTTTATTCTTCACGGGGAATACAAAAAGGAAAATTTTAACTAGTGGCAACGCTAACTTTACCAATAAATCTGACTTTAGCATCATTTTTAAGTAATAACTGTGTGGGAAAGACAATTCGTGAAACTTCTTAACCAATACTACTTCAAGACCGGCACTTTCAAGCAAAGATTTCATTTCTATTGTTGAAAATATTTGCTTGTGGCCAAATAGGTGTGATGAGTACATTGTATTTAAAAAAGTAGGAAATGCCCCATTAGAAATTTTATAGCTTAGCTCTCCAAATCTATGATAGAAGCTGTCTCTACAGGGCGTATCGATAAATATTAAACCATTCTTTTTTAGAACTTTCGTAGCAGACCGTAGTGTAGCTAGCGGATAATTAACATGTTCAATAACGTCCCAAATCGTAACTGCGTCAAAGTACTCACTGTAGTTTTCCGGCCAGAAAGAAGATTCAATTGGTCGTTTATGTATTTCTAGGCCGTGGATAGTTTTAGCGTATTGTGCTCTGCTATCATTTAACTCTACACCAACAACTTCACTACCTAGATTTTTGAATTTTGATAGAAACAGACCTCCGCCGCACCCTATGTCTATAACCTTTGAGATGCTTTGTTGCAAATGGCTCTTTACGATATTGACTTGATTTTCAAACCTCTCATCGTTTGATTGCAACGCTTTTTCAATATAACATGATTCTTCATCAGTTAACTTTGCAGCATCTATCTCAGTAGAAATTTCTCCAACAGGATCCAAATAATCAAGAAAATGAATGCCTCCAGGGGAAACGAATAGATCACCATTTCTCAATTTGTATTTTGGCTCGCCAGATATATTTGATTTTAGTTCATCAATACTTTCCATTGATATATTCCTTTAGTTAATTTTCGTATAACGCCCAAGTAAATGGCAAGTAACCCTGTTGGCTGATTGATTGAAATAGTTATTGATAGTGTAAGCTAAAATTGCCATAAAAGTTAAGGGTTATTTGTCCAATTTGACTGCCTTGTTATACATTCAATTGGTTAACCTGTTTCGGGCAGGAAGCTAGGCATGCTAATACCATTGAACCCAGGGAATTCTCCCCACACTTCTTTGAGATGAGTTTCAACATTAATAGCCTTCCATGCATACATTTGTTCAACCATTTTCCTTTTATCCATAGGGATAGAAAAAAGCACCCAAGTGCCTTTAAATCTTTCTATTTCTTTTCTGATTAAGGCTATCGCAATCTCTTCATTTCGCGCGACACAAGGGCCAAGCATATTAAGGGCAGGGTGCTTTACGGAAATCATAAAACCATCGATACCATTCTGATTGTTTTCATAAATCAATGCATGTAGAACTTTACGCGGATTCTCAATAGCATATCGATAATCTATTTCACGCTTTATTCCACTAATTTCCATCTCCAGCTCCCCCATTTTTTCTATGTCGGCTAATGAGGCTTCCCGTATGTTGTCCTCTCCTTTAACGCTAGCATCACCAAGGCCGCTTTCTGGAACGTTGATAACCATGTCGTGATATGTCACTCGTGGTATAAATCCAGAACGGTTATATAATGAAAAAGAATCCATATTTATGGCGCTGCTGACTAAACGACAAGATTTAAAATCATGTTTTTTTGTATAGTCAATGATGTGATTTACCAGTTGCCGGCCAATACCACGACCACCATAGTTTGGGTGCACGCTCATAATACCAAGAGAGACATGATGTTCTCGAGGATGATAGAAGCAAGAGCCCATCATTCTTCCGGTTTTATTATCAAACGCCGCAATGCTACAGTCTGGCGACAGATCGTTATATATTTCATAAAATATTGATGTTTCTTGAGGGCTGCATCCAAAATAATCTTTTCCCCATCCGTGTTTCCAATACCAGGAATTAAAGGATGAATACAATAGATCTGCATGCTCATGCACATCTACATCTTTAAGAGGGCGAAGTAATATTGATTTTGTCATGTATTAAAAGTGCCTGCTAATTTATTATTTAAGGTATAACTAATATTTATGACGAATGAGTTTCGCCTGTAAATTCATGATATTGAGAATAATTAATTCCATATATCTGGCTTCCTAAATTATCTTCACCATAATTAATCAATATAAATCAGCATAATATCTATTTCATTAATTTTGAAGATATTGTTATTGGGAATTGAAATGGTACAATAATTCGTTATATCACTCTGGGAGAGAATTCTTAATAACATTTTAGATATGTTTCGTAATTATAATATCTCGGAAGAAAAATCGATGTAATTGTTTTTATTAAAATGATAAACATCATTGTCTAAACGCCATTAAGCTACCTTCAAGTCCTTAAATACCAATATATTCACTGTATTGTAAACATGAAATTACAAAAACTAAATGGTATAAATGGAAATATAGTTCAATACTTAATAATCAACACCCCCAATGATAAAAATCAAAAGGAAAAGGTATTATGTAAAGAGTGTTTTCCCTTAAATTCTCTCAGTAAGAATTTTCAAATTAATTTTATTATGAAGGATTAAAAAGTAAATTTATGAAAACACTACTAATAATTTCCCCTGCACCAATCTCATCTCAAAATACGTACAAACCATTACAAAAAAAGTCATCATGAAATTGCTTACACAAGTCAAACAAGTGATGATTCAACGAAATTATAGCCCGAGAACCATAACATCCTATTCCAGCTGGATGAAACGATTTATCATTTACAGCGGCACAATCCACCCAGAGAAATTGGGGATATCCCACATCAGAAATTTTTTGACCTATCTGGCCGTCGATAGAAAAGTTGCACCATCCACCCAGAACCAGGCACTTCAATCCATTTTATTCCTGTACAAAGAGATACTCGAAGAAGATATTGGCTGGATAGAGGACTTTAAAAGACCACGCCGCTCAAAACATCTACCAGTGATTTTTTCAAAAAATGAAATCGGCAGCATTCTTATCCACACAAACGGAGTCAATCGCCTAATTCTCAAATTGATTTATGGCGCTGGCCTCAGATTATCCGAATGCCTGAGACTGAGAGTGAAAGATATTGATTTTGATAGAAAACAACTGATAATCTATAATGGAAAAGGAAATAAAGACAGGGTTACCCTGCTCCCCGAAGCCCTGGTACCACAGTTGAGAATACAGATCAAAACCACTTTGGAAACCCACCAGGATGATTTAAAAAACAAACTTGGGGAAACTATCCTACCCTATGCCTTAAAACGGAAGTATCCCAATGTTGCTTTTCGCCCCGAATGGCAATATGTATTTATCTCCAAGGGATTTATAAAAGACTCTGAGACAGGTAATCAAAGGCGGTATCATATCCATAATTCCACCATTCAAAAAGTTTTTCGTAATGCAGTGAACAAAAGCAGTATGCGAAAATCAGGGTCAGTCCACTCATTACGTCACAGCTTTGCCACCCATCTGCTCGAAAGCGGTTATGATATCAGAACCATCCAGGAATTATTGGGTCATAAATCAGTACAAACAACGATGATTTATACCCATGTCATGCAGAAAGGAGCACTGGGAGTAATCAGTCCGTTGGATGACTGATCAGTTGAAATGAAATCATTATTTTGCTGATTTGAGAATTCGTACTAATGGAATTTTGATCGTAAACTCAGAGCCAATATCCAGTTTACTGTCGATTAACAATTTACCGCCATGGGCTTCAATAATTTTTCGGGTGATAGATAAACCAAGACCAAAACCATCTTTACGTTTATTGGTAGATGCTTTAAAAAATGGATCCGTTAATCTCGCTACATCCGCAGGTGAAATACCTGGGCCGTAATCCTTTACCGAATAATAAAAAAACAGTTTCCCGACACTGCATGCAACTTCAACTGGTTTTTCTGTGCCTCCGTATTTCAGGGCATTATCAATAAGATTGAGAAAGGCAATACGCATCTTGGTATCATCAACATGAACAGAAATTGGCGGGGTGTCGAGCATGAGTTTGAGAACAGTTGAAGAATTGGTTACACGGGCGATAATCCGATCTATAAAATCCGGCAGAAAAATTTTGTTAATATCAAGCGTTCTATAAGGGATGGATAATTTATCAGATAATAACAGATTTGAGATTATCCGTTCAAGAAAATACACCTCCTGCTTTAGTTTGTATAGATTCTTATGCTCCGGCATCATTTCAATCAGCAGCTGCATCCTCGCCAGCGGTGATCTCAACTCATGACTCACATCCGATAATAACTCCTGCTTTTTGGTCAATAGTGATTTGATATCAAGGATGAGTTTATTGATATGTCCTGATAAATCGGCAAGTTCATCATGCCCTGAAATATTGATAGTAGCATCAAGATCGCCCATTTCAAGAGCAAGAATCCTTCGTTTGATTTTATTGATTGGTGACAGGTATTGTTTTATGAAAATAAACAGTATAATCATAAATAAAACTGTGAGGATTGAAGCAGGCACAATCCGCAGTATAAATTCTGACGGAGGAATAAATTCTACTGCAAAATAATATTCATAATCACCATTTGAAACCGATGCAGCCGGTAGTAGATCAATTTCGCCGAAGGTAACAAACAGGGGGATATCGATATCATAGATTTCACCAAGGTATTCACTATCAGAATACCAGAGATAGTTTTCATAGGAAAAATCAACAGGATGCGACCAAACCCTTTCACCATCCTTAAATACACCACCAATCATTTTCAGATTACGGATTTCCTTGCTCATCATCGCCGTATCAGGTGGTGAACCCCAGTTTTCAACCATTTTTGAATAATAATAAAACTCGTGGGTATCCAGGATTGTATCTTGTTCGGTAAAAGAGAGATACACCACAAAATAAACCACCATTATCAATGCACCGGTAAACAGGCCCACCATGACGGCAATGCGAAGAAATAGGCTTTTTCCGAGTGGGTTTTTGAAAGCGATAATTCTACTTCGGTAAGGCTACAAATTTATATCCCACCCCGTGAACCGTTTTAATAAACCGCATTGAATTTGGGGTTTCGCCAAGTTTCGAGCGAAGTCTACTCACCAGAACATCAATGGAGCGGTCATAGGATTGCCAACGAATTCCACGAATATTTTCTACCAGCGATTCCCGGTCAAGCACTTTTCCAGCATTGCCGGCAAATAGGGCGAGGGCTTCAAATTCGGTTGTAGAGAGATGGATTAACTCACCATCAAGTTCAACCTCTTGTCGAAGTTTATTGACAATCAGGCCGTCAAATTCAAGGATATCCTGCATTTCTGCCGGTGACTGACTTCGACGCAGGATGGACTGAATTCTGGCGAGTAACTCACGAGGCTCAAAAGGTTTTGGCATATAATCATCGGCACCCAGCTCTAATCCAACAATTCTATCCGAAACTTCACCTCTAGCCGTCAGCATGACCACCGGTACCGTAGAGGTTTCGCGCAGTTTTTTAAGAAATTGGAGACCATCCATGCCAGGCATCATGATATCGAGAATGATCAGATCAGGGTCATTCCTTTCAAGATAAGTAAATGCCTTTTCCGGCGTATGTTGGGAGACAACTGACATGTCATTCGTCTCGAAGAATTCTTCCAACAATTCAGTTAATTGAACATCGTCATCAACGATGAGAAGTTTATAGGGCATTTTCTCTCCTTTTATTTGAGCTATACTACAGTCGATTGAGAAACGGGTGATAATTCTTTTTTCATTTTCTCAATGCGTTTTTTTAGTTCTTTATCCTCACTCATTTTCTTTTCAATTGTTCGGCAGGCATGAATTACCGTCGAATGATCTCTGCCGCCGAGGTGCATGCCAATATTAAACAAAGAAGCACTGGTGAGTTCACGCGAAATATACATGGCGATCTGCCGCGCCATTGCCACCTCCATTTTTCTGCCTTTTCCCATGAGCTGTCTTTCTGAAACTTTCCATTCCTTGCTGGTATACTTTACCACATGATCAATGGTGATTCCCATAAAGGCATCACGTCCGAGGATATCCTCAAGAACTTTCTGTGCCAATTCCATGGTAATATCTTTTCTGTATAGAGAAGAAAGCGCCAGAAGCCGCACCATTGTGCCTTCAAGCTCTCTAACATTTCTTTTGATATGAGAAGCAATATATTCAATGATGTCAAAGGATATCTCAAGTTTATCATCTTCCGCTTTTTTCATGAGTATGGCGATCCTGGTTTCAAGATCAGGCGGCTGAATATCCACCATTAAACCGGATTGAAAACGGGAAATCAGCCGATCCTTGAGCCCCTTTAACTCGGCGGGAGGTCGGTCTGTGGTAAGAATAATTTGTTTACCCTGTTGATACAGTTCATTGAATAGATGGAAAAATTGCTCTTGAGTCTGTTCTTTATTCTGGAAAAACTGAACATCATCCAATAGCAACATATCCACACCACGATAGGTATTGGCAAAATCAGCGGATTTATTTTCCTGGATAGCCCGGATAAAATCCAACATAAACTTTTCACTGGTTAAATATCGTACCCGCATGGATGGGAAATGACGAATACAATAATTCCCCGTAGCTTGCAACAGATGCGTTTTCCCAAGTCCGGTACCGCTATAAATCAGTAAGGGGTTAAATGGTGTTTGTCCTGGTTTTTCCGAGACAGAAACGGAAGCCGCCTTGGCCAGTTGATTCCCCTTGCCTTCGATAAAACTTTCAAAAGTATAACGGCTATGAAGTTGGGTCTTTTCGTGGTATCCAGATAGTATGGTATTTTCTTTTTGAATCAGGGGAGGGATTTCGTCTGATTTTTTATTACTGACAACAACACTGTAATTGACAATTAACGGATTATCAAAAAACTCTTTGACTGCTGAATCAATTAAATGACGGTATTTCGACTCTAACCATTCATAATGAAATTGGTTTGGAACCTGCAGTACAACGCCGTCAGAGGTGATTGTGGATATAGCTATCCCGTCAAACCAGGTTTGAAAAGCCTGTTCCGGAATTCTTTCTTTGATATATTCCAGGCAGTTATTCCAGCGTTCTTCCTTGCTCAAGGGGTATATCCTTATCCAAATTAATTATTCACAACTTATTCACATTTACCAAAATCCGCGTGTAAAAATTCGGGATGAACACGAATGGATTCCAAGTAAAACAATTGGGAATTTAAAGAGATGCCAGTTGTGGATAATAACTAAATTTTTGTTACTTGTCACTGATAATCTCAACAGAGCGCTTCAGTCCCCATAATAATTTAGCGAATTCATTTATGGATTCGTTAAATGGCTATGGCATTGAGTTCCATGACGCTTCAGCGTCCTTACATTGTTTCAGCGAATTCATTTATGGATTCGCCCCTGTAAAACTTTCCATTACACAACGAGATTCATGGTGGCAAAAGTCTATTTTTGCAGGATACCGTTATTTCCTGCGTTTATCAATCCATAATTATAATGTGTGTGCAGTAGTTTTACGCCCTGTATGATCATCGTTTTTATCATATTTATTATTGCGGTCTGGATAATTAAGGAATACATTTCCTGGAATCCATCAGCAGAAAGATTTTATTCTGAAGAGAAGATGTCTGTTCTGGGTCATCGAGGTGCATCACAACAGGCTCAGGAAAATACCAATGCGTCTATAATTGCTGCTTTTGATCAGGGCGCTAATGGAGTTGAAGTAGATATTATGAAAACGCTGGATAATCACATTATTCTCCATCATGATTTTGACATCAAACATCCACAAAATGGAAATAAGTATATTGCCGATTTGACACTTGAGGAAATTCAGGGAATCCACAACCTGCAATTCGCCGGCGACAGCTTATCCGAATTGGAAATGATACCCCAGCTCGACAATATCTTTGATAATATCCCTTCAACAGGTTTGATAAATCTTGAGATCAAAACGCGAAGGGTGCTGGCTTCAGGATTTGAAAGCGAACTTGTAAGAATTATTCAGGATCGCAAAATTATTGATCGCGTTCTGGTATCTTCATTTAACCCTATGGTGATCAGGAAAATAAAGAAAATCAACAAAGACATACATACAGGCCTGGTTTGGAGAACAAAAGATGAATGGATTTTTAAAAGACCACCCCTGCTCTTCTCATATATTGGTCGAGCCGATGCCATACATATTGATATCCATTCTGCCACCACAGAATTAGTTGATAAATGTAAACGACTTGGTCTCAAGATAAATATGTGGACCGTGAACACCATGGAAGAATTTAAACTGGCAAAATTATTTGGTGCCGATGGCATCATCACTGACGAAATTAAATACATACTGGAGATATTATGAAAAAATACATGCTGCTACTGCCACTGATACTGGCCTGCAATGAAATAGCTATTCCTGAAAATCCACAGATTACAGAAGAGGATTTATATGCCCACGAATTGTTCCTCACCGATGATGAACAACAGGGAAGATATGCCGGAACCAAATTTGAGAAACGAACTGCAGACTATGTGCAAAAATGTTTTACCTCCTTTGGACTGGAAGCCCTCGATGGAAATTATATTCAGGAATTTGATTTTATTTCTGGCGTAAAAATTGGTGAAAATAATTTCATTGCCAATGATGAAAATGGGCAGGATAGGATTTCAAACGAATCATTCTCTACATTAGGATTTTCAGAAAAAGCGCAAATATATACCGATGTGGTTTTTGTTGGATATGGTATATCCGCACCAGATATTCCATACGATGATTATGAGAATCTTGATGTGGAAGGAAAGATTGTGGTGGTACTCAGATACTCTCCAGACAGCAAAAAAAATGATGGTGATTTTGCCCAATATGCTCCACTGAGATACAAAGCAGTAACCGCCAGGGAAAAAGGCGCCGCGGCAATAATTTATGTAACTGGTCCAAATGAGGATTCCTATAATGATAAGCTGAGATCTGCAGCATCTGGTGGTGGAAAGCAAAGTGTTGGCATCCCAGCTATCCATATGAAGCGAGCCGTATTGGAAGAATGGTTGGCATCAGCAGACCATGCCAATGTCCAGGATTTACAAACTTCAATCAAAGCGCATCCCCATGCTGAACCAGCTCCAAATAGTTTCGCAATAGGCCGGAAAATCTCTGTAAGTATTGATATCGAACCTGAATTGAGCACCTCAAGAAATGTCATTGGTGTCCTTCCCGGCGCCGGTTCATTAAAAGATGAGTGGGTGGTAGTTGGGGCCCACATGGACCATCTCGGCTGGGGGGGCGAAGGATCAACCTCCATGGCACCCGATATTCATGATATTCACAATGGTGCCGATGATAATGGTTCAGGTACTTCAGCCATGTTGGAGCTTGCTGCATATTTCCCCAAACAACCCCTTGACGACAACCGGAGATCACTGATGTTTATGGCATTTGGTGCTGAAGAAGTGGGACTCCTCGGTTCTGCAAATTATGTGGAAAACCCTTTAATTCCACTTGAACAAACTGCCGCCATGTTGAATATGGATATGGTTGGTCGGTTGAATGATAACACCCTGATTGTCAGCGGAACAGGCTCTGCCGCTATTTGGGAAGATCTATTAAATGAGGTCAATACAGACAGCCTATCTCTTACTCTTGATGCTGAAGGTTTTGGCAGCAGTGATCATCAATCTTTCTATTTAAAAAACATCCCAGTATTATTTTTCTTTACCGGTGCCCATGAAGATTATCACCGCCCATCTGATGATATCGATAAATTGAATTTTCCCGGTTTGAAGAAAATTACTGATCTGGCAGAAAGAACACTTAAGAAAATTATCTATCTTGAAGAAAGACCAGAATTCCTGAAAGGTGAAACCCGCGAAAAATCCGGCCGCAGTGGCAGGGGTTACAGCGTCACATTTGGTGTGGTGCCTGATTTTGTCTACACTGGTGATGGATTTAAAATAAGTGGTGTTCGTGAAAAAGCGCCTGCTGGCAAAGCCGGAATGGAAGCCGGTGATATCATTATCAACATCAACGATATTGACATACTCAATATTCAGGATTATATGTATGCCCTCCAGAATTGTACAGCAGGTGTTGATGCTACTGTGGTAATTATGCGCGGAGAAGAAAAGATCACCTTAATCATCGCCCCACAGGGCAAAGAGGATTGACGAGGTAACTGACTCACTAAATTATTTTAAGTATCGCAGGGTGATTTTTACTGAGGGCTGAAAGGCTCTTTAGATAATTACTAACTCCCTCCAGAACCGCGTGAGCAGGGGGGGATTATCAAATTTACAAATGTATCCCCAGTCCGATAAGGAATAATTTTGCGTGATCCGCTAAGGTACTATCCACGGTAGTTCTGCTGAAGATATGAATGAGAGAGAAAAACTGAAAGGTTAAAAAGGAAAATAATATATCCCTGGCAAAGTATCTGTCCCATGTCCATGGGCGGCGTTTTCTTTTGCGCTTCATCAGGTAAAGTTGGGTAAGGGAAATCCCCAACCCAAGCAAAATATAATAGGGCCAGCCCCGGAGTAGTAAAATCAAATAATCCCAGGTGACACCGCGATAATATAAATGATCAGGAATATGTCCCCAGAGAAGATTACCAATAGCAGTGGCAATCATGGTAGCAGTAAACGTTCTTAAATAGGGTCTTTTCTTAAAAAACCGAAAAAATACCGGGTAATAAAAGGCCCGGACTAAAAACTCCCGATAATGAAAAGCAAAACGGGACCATAATGAAACGAGATTGGTCGCTTTCCATGGTTTGTTATACTGCGGATCCATATTATAACCAAGCAATCTCCAGGTCCCAACCCTGAAATGAGTCACCGCCCCGTAAATAAGAAAAACCCTCACTTGATCCAGGAAGGTAGTGATCAATACCGTGGCGGTGGAAATCGACTCCCCGGCCACATACTGACGCACAACCTGATAGGAGTATTCATATACAGTAATACCAAATTGCGAATGAATAAATAATCGTACACCCTTCAAAAACCATTGGTTAAACAAAAAATAGAACAAGGCAATGCTGATGAGTTTTACGCCGTTTATGATAATTCGATTCTTATCCAAACTATAAAAACAGCCGGCAAGATACGAATATCCCTGACCTACATACGGCGCATAACGATTGTTTGAAATTGTCGCTGGACTCATAAAAATAGATAGATATTCGATCACCGAAATATCATCCGGGATGCCATTACCCCTAAAATCCACATAATAGATAATGAGTCGTTCCCATTGCCAGAATAGGAAGATGATGCCCACAGGAACCGTCCACTCATATTGTGTTAATCCCTCTGATATTGCTCCCAATGCCGCAAAGAGAATCGGTGTTTGAATGATTAGGGTTTGAAACAACCCGACCCATTTATTCTTCTTCCTCACAATTGGATCTAAAACAAATTGTAATATCAATAGTGAAAGTCCAGCTACACCTATGGATACGAGAAGTAACATTCCCATTTGGAGATCCAATGATAAATACAAAACACCAAAAATCACCAAACTGAGAGTTTCCCTCACGGCAAAAATATTTTTATTTTGATAATGAAGAGAAAGATAGATTGTCAGATGGGCGGCGAGGAAAATCAGCGTAGTAGCCAATCCATATAAGAAGCCAAAACCGAGGAGAAACCAGAGTACAAAGGCCGCCTTTTTATATTTTATGGGGAGAAAGTATCCGCTGAGGAATGCCAAAAGGATAACGGCAAACAATACCAGGCGTTCATCCTTGGCACCAAATAACGATGTATGCTGGATATGAAGGGAACAGCCAAGATCCCTCACATTCTTAAACAGATTTTTTATCTGGATGTCAAACTTACCAAGCACATCCTGAGGAGATGGGATATCAAAATAAACCGGCGCATTGGAAAACAGGTAGGCATAGACCAATAAAACGGTCAGAACTCCCGATACAACCCAATAGTTATTGTTGGCGTTGTTTTTCTCCTGTTGTTCAGGAGTGGCCGGTGCCCCTCTGAGTTGAATCCTCATTGAATCATTTGCCGTTCTTCAATTGACCTTCAACAAATTCACTCAGCGTATTGATATTCTTGAAATTGTCGGCATTCACATCATTGGCATTAAATTCGCATCCAAAACTGGTTTCCAAAAACATGACAATCTGAATAATTCCCAAAGAATCGATCACATAACCATCAAGGAGATCAGTCGTATCTGTTATTTCACTTGCCTGGTATGAATAATTATCTTCGAGGAATTGATAGATTTTCTTTTTTACTTCAGTTGGTTCCATACTGCTCACTGGTTTTTGGGTCCATATAATTTGATAGCCATTTTCCGGCTGGGTTTACCTGAGTCTGTTAGGGGGATTTTGGGAACGATTACAATCTTTCTTGGCATCATATGCGACGGCAAAGATTTGTGAAGATATGATCTGAATGAAAGCATATCCCAAGTATCCGGGTTTGTAGGCACGATAAAAATCCATGGAATTTGGGTGAGGATATCCTGTGGATCCGGCACACCTGCCACCATATAATCTTTAATTCCGGGTAAATCTTTTACTTCAATTTCCACTTCAGCAGGAAAATAAGAATTGCCACCGCAATTGATCAGATCATCAACACGACCACAATAGCTTATAAATCCCTCTTCGTCTTCCTTCCCGATATCTCCGGTTGAAAACCAGCCATGTTTAATTTTTGATCGATATTCATCGGGATTATCCCAGAAACCACCTGTCAATTGCTCGGCTTTGAGTTGAATCTCTCCCTGCTCGCCTATGGGCATTCGATTTCCGTCAGTATCAGCAATCTTCACTTTTACACCATCAGTGGGTTTGCCAACGGTATGAAGTTTATCAGGGTGTTTTCTCGAATCCAGGATAAGCGCCCGTGAGCATTCGGTAAGTCCATATTGAAAAAATACATTGGCTTTTGGGAATAACTCCAGCAATCGTGAAATTTCCAATGAGGTGAGAGGAGCACTGGCGATTTCGATTGATTTCAGTTTAAAAACTTTATTTTTTAATCGAGCTGGATCCGTTTTCAAAAGCATTTTTATCATCGGTGGCGAGGAAAAGAATCCGTTAATTGAAAATTTCTCAATATCATCAATTAAAGTTGGGATAGATATGAGGGAAGATGGGAATACGAGGCATCCACCGGAAAGCAATGTCGACGTCACCCTCTGCAAACCACCACTATGTGTCAATGGGGCGATGAGATATTCACGATGAAAGGCATCCATGCCAATAACTTCTGAGAGAGTTGTGGCAATTTTGAGTAATTGTCTATGCGTTAGAATTGCCCCTTTTGGCGTGCCAGTAGAGCCTGAGGAAAACAGAATAAGCGCTGCGGTTTCTAAACCGGGTAGATTTTCAGATTGAATACCCATCGATCCATCATGATTGTCGATTTTTTTTAAATCGTAGTCGATACTGAATTTGACCGCTGGAATATTGAAGGAGAAATTTAAAGAATCAGTATGGAGAATAAAGGCGGGTTTTGTCTGTTCAATTATTAATCGAATTCTCTGCTGACCCGTTCGCGGCTCAATCGGGACGACAATGCCACCCAGAGCTGTAATAGCAAAAAAGGCAATGATAAATTCAGGGCCGTTGGGCATACAGAGAATGATTCTCTCGCCGGCTAGATTCTCCTTTGATCCAATATATGCCGTCGCAGTCCTGACCAAATTCACGATATCGGCATATGTGAACGTGTAATTTTCCAGGAGCACAGCCGGTTGCCCCAAATCTTTTTCATTTTTGGATAACAACAGATCCGAAAATAAATTTTCTGACAATTAAGAATCTCTCTGTGATATGCGGATTTTATAAATAATAGATAGTCTTTGTTATTTTTTATTTTCTACGGCTGAATAATTAATCATTTTATAAATATCCGCAAGAGATATCATTTCATTTTCAACTGATGAGATAGATTGTGACCTATAAAGTTTTTGATATGCTTTTTCCATTGCCTTGAGAGAGGCGCGGAAAGCCTGATTGGCAAATACAGTTACTTTGTACCCATTATCATATAAGGCCTGTGCCGAAGTATTTGAATACGTAGAGGGAACTGCAACCAGGGGGATATTGCCATCCCATCGTGACGTAAATTCAAAAACCTCCTCCGGCCCGGATTTGTTTGAATGGATAAGCAGCAGGTCGGCACCGGCATTTGAATAGGCGTTGGCCCGTTCAAGAACTTCATCGATTCCCATCCCTGCTATAAAAGCCTCAATTCTGGCGATGACAATGAAGTCCTGGTCAGTTTGGGAGTTTTTAATAATATCGATTTTTTCAACAAACTCTTTTACAGGTACAAGTTGATGTTTTAAGTCCGCAAATAAACTGTTTCGTTTTGGGTGGACATTATCTTCAATGCAGACACCGGCGACACCAGCATTTTCATACTCTTTCACCATCCTTTTCACAATGACAGAATCACCAAAACCATCATCCACATCGGCAATGATTGGAAGTGAGCAGGCCAAATGGATTTCACGACATTTATTTAGATTCTCAGTCATGGTGATTAGACCTACATCAGGTATGTTTTTACTAGTGCTGATACAAAACCCACTTGAAAACAAACATTTGAAACCTGCACTTTCAGCAAGATGGGCTGAAATACCGTCGTAAACTCCGGCAAGAATAAGAGGCTCTTGTTGGGCTAAGATATTCCTCAGTTGTGTTGTTCGTTTAATTGGAAGCCCTCCTTTTAAAATTCAAATTTAGGAAATATATGGTTTGATCAAATGATGCAATTTCTCTGAAATTTCAACAGTACCTGATTTTTCAAATTTTTTAAACCTCTGATAAGATTCAAAACCAGGGATTCGGATATTATTTGATGTTAATGATTCAAGCCAATTGGAAATTGCTGGCCGCGACATATTAATTAATTCAGGACCCATTACAATTCCAAAAATTCCCTGCTGGTTTTTATCGAAACTACCTGGGGTATTGCCTCCAAGACAGGCAAGAAGCTCAATTGCTAATCCTAAAGCGAATGATTTATAAGAATTCCCGAATGGAAGTATAGCGCCGATTCCTTTAGCGGGAAACACTGAATTTCCATCGGTACAAGGTGTGCCATCAGCATTAATTGCCGAATTTGGCGGAAGCGGAATCCCCTCATTCCGTGACTGCAGTAAGGTGCCATGGGTGATTTCACTGGCAGAAAAATCAGCAATAAAGGGGAGATCATCGGTGGGCAGGCCAATGCATAATGGATTCGTTCCGGTTACGGGAGCCAAGCCTCCCGGGTAGGTCATTCTTGCTGGACTATTGGCCATCAAAATAATTCCACAGCCATTTTCAATAGCCATTTGAGCCCAGTAAAGAAGTGCCCCACTTGGATATACAGATTTAGTTAATAGAAAACAGGAAGTATTTTTTTTAGCGTCAATACATCCCTGTTGAATCATATGCGATATTATTGGGTAACCAATATACCCGGTGCCATCGGTGAAGATAGTCCCCTGTTTCTCTCTCTTCATCTCCGGTGAGGATTGATATTGGTAAGAACCAAATTTTTCAGACGAAATTAAGTAAGGGAAACGAGTTAAGCCATGATCGGCTTTTCCATATTGTTCACATCGGATCAAATGATCAATGGTAATTTCACTGTCAGCGTAGTTAAGTTGGAGATTTGATGATAGGGATCCAATTAAGGCATTTCTTATAGATGAAACCGAGAGAGTGATCATTTTACACTCGCTTCAGCTGATTTGTGTTTTCACCCAATTCGATAGATAGTGATATGAATGGAGCCATCTGCATATCACAAAAATTAACAAAATATTATGAAGGTTTACCTAAAAGAAATGCACAATTGGACGAAAAAAAAGGATCGGCACCTTTTCAGGTGCCGATCCTTTTTCACAACAACGAGGAGTATTACTTAATAGTAATGGTTTTTACTTCTGGTTTTATAGGTTCTATTTTGGGGATATTCAATGTGAGCACACCGTTTTTAAATTGAGCCTTAATGCTCTCCTCATTAACATGATCTGGTAAATTGAATGTCCGATTGAATTTTCCAAAGCCGATTTCACTATATTGATCAGATTTATTTTCAAATTCGCTTTTCCTCTCACCGGAGATTTTCAAGATATTTTCCTGCACAGAGATGTCTATTTCCTTTTTCTCCATACCGGGTAAATCAGCTGTAATTATGTATTCCTTTTCGGAGTCATTTACAGCAAATCCTGGATTCCATGAGTCAATATTTTTAGTAAATACAGGTCGATTATTCATTACCTGGTCCATCCATGAGTCCAGTTCATTAAAAATCCTGGTTGCCGGTCTTGTTCTAATTGGTGTCCATTTTACGAGTGTCATATTATATTCCTTTTGTTTTTTTTAATTACACTTTAACTAATAATGCCCACCGCATCGCAACATCTATTCCTCAAAAAAAAACTGACATAAAACATAAATCATGACATCAAACAATGCCATCATGACAGCACGGTGTGTCATATGGGCGCAATAGTAATAAACGATTGACAAAATTGTCATCTGATGATAATTTTATTCACTATAATTGTAACGAAAATCATGATTTATGATCAAAAGCATCAAAAAGGAACCTCAATGAAAAATCTTCCACATATCTTGACAGTTTTGCTGTTAATAATAATTTCAGCAGTAAGCTGCGCCCGAAACAACGACTCCAATAGTTCTAAGATAGTTTTATCCGGAGAGATTACCAACGGTCATCGAATTATATATCTGGATGACTTAAAAGGTGAAATTCAACTTTTCGTAAATCGCGGCGATTATGTCAAGTTTATATCAAGCAAAAATTCCAGCAAATTATCAATTCCTGATTTAGCGGTCACCATTAAAATTTCAGATTCGATAGAGCGATCGCAGGTGATAAAAATGAAAGAATCAGGAAGTTATACCTTGCTTTATGATGAGATTCAGGGGACAATTAATGTTTCTGATTACAATAATCGCAACTATCAGGAGTTAAGCGTGGCAGATGCAATGAAACTACTTAAAAACGAAAATCCGATTTTACTCGATGTTAGAACGATCGGGGAGTATAAGCAGGGACATATTGACTCAGCATTGTTGATTCCTGTACAAGAACTTCAGTTTAGATTAAAAGAAATTGAATCACATAAGAATGATCCACTTCTGATTTATTGTCGTTCAGGAAACCGAAGTACGGTTGCTTCAAAAATGCTAATTGAAAACAGTTTTAACAAAGTATATAACCTTCGGTATGGAATAAAGGATTGGATAAAGCAGGGTGGAAAAGTTGTGAAATAAATTATTTATATTATTTATAAATATCACCGATTTCGAATATTATTCTACCGATTTTTGACGAACGCCGATAATATTTGTAATTTTCTGAATTGATAAATACCACAGAATAACAACAATTATATCTACAAAAATATAAACTGGCCATGGTCCAAACCATTTTTCGATATCAAGGGTTGGCTCCATCAAATCGAGAATATTTTGATCAAAAATAAAATTATAAATAGCCACTACAACGGTATATAATAGCATAGCAAGAAGACCGTTTCGACATGAATGATATGAAAGCCTTTTTCCTGAAGCAATAATTATAACCGTAAATACCAATGGACAAATATGTTTTAACCAGTAAGCAATCCACACAATTGAATGTGTTTCTATCGAAGGGACAGTTTGGTTATTTGAGATAAAAAAAGTGAGAAGATCCCCCGTCCAGGCAAAATAAAAGACTATATCAAAAAGAAACTGTGAATATCGAATAGATAGAATTATTGCCAGCAATGCCGTGATATTACATAACCAGATTTGGTAATGGGGATGATACAGAAAATTATAACTTGAGGTAATTGACAGGGCAATAGCGAGTACAACCGAAACGATTATCTTGGAATAATCCTTGAAGTATACAGCTACTACTACCAGTAAAGCTGAGATAATTAAGAGGATGATCTCAGGCAGGGGCACAATATTTAGTTTTATAATTATTATTCATTCAGTATTTATTGACTATAACACCGACAACAGAATTGTTGATACTAACAGATAATCCATGTTGAAATATTATTTTTTTATGTACGTGTGTTTTCGAAATTTAATGACAAAACCTGTATTAGAATTCAGAAATTTCTTAAATCTGATTCAAACTGACAATACTGCTTGATAACTGTAGTCTCAAACTACTTTGGTGTAATAATATTAAAATACTTTTTAACCCATAAATAGTAAGTTACAAAAATATGGTTAGCAACAGACAACTCGAAGAAAGAAATGCACGCCGTGATAGAATTATCGACGGAGCGCTGAGAGTTTTTAAAAGACTCGGTATTGATGGTGTAACAATGAACGAAATAGCCCTGGAATCAGATTTTGGCAAAGCGTCTTTATATTATTATTTTCCCTCAAAAGAAGATGTTTTTCAAGCGATTATGGAAAATGGCTGGCAGAATTTATGGGAAAGCATTGAAGACATTGTCGTTAACGAACAAAAACCAAAGAAAAAATTCTTAACACTTTTAATAACCATAGCTGAAATTGTTAAATCAAACCAAACATTATACGAGTTTTTGTTTGCCGCGCCAAAAGCAATACCTATGAATTCAGAAAATTTTGATTCATGGAAATCATATCAGAATCGATTATATTCAACAATAATGGGAATCCTTGAGGATGGAGTGGCTGCAGGTGAATTTGTTAAAATTGAACCAGAAATCCTGATGAGAGCCATTGGAGGTATATTCCATAGTTTGATTTTCCCTTCAGGTGAGAGTGCCTCTTTATCAGAGAAAGATCTTGATCTGGTGCTTTCAAAGCTCTTGGAGCCTTCCTAACTCCTTTAGATACAATTAGAATTACTCCATAAGTTCTCAATTACACATTTGTGTCAATGACAAGATTTGAAACACATCCATCAGATCAACCGATAATCCATCTAAAACCATTTGAGAAAGACGATATAGATCGCCTCATTGGGTGGGTTTCAACAGAAGAGTTTCTTATGATATGGGCTGGTCCAGAATATTCATACCCATTGACCAAGTCTCAATTAGAATTATCATTATTGAATGCTACAAAAATAAATCCCAATAATTATATGTTCACGGCATGTACACAGAATAAAGATGTCATCGGTCATGGCGAGATTATGAATTACGACCGTAAAAATAATTCTGCTACATTGGCGAGAATTTTAATTGGTCCTGGAGAATTTAGGAGTAAAGGGCTGGGCTTCCAGCTGGTTCTTGAGCTGATGAAGTATTCATTTAGATATTTAAAAGTACATCGATTGACACTGAATGTCTTTTCATTTAACGATTCTGCCATCAAATGTTATCAAAAAGCAGGATTTAAAATTGAAGGAAAATTGAAAGACGTGCGAAAAATTAAAAATGAATACTGGTCAAATATTGTAATGACTATTTTAGAAGATGAGTATGATGGATTACATGAAAAATAAAGACAATATTTATCAAAACAGACTGCATAAAGTTGAAGATTTCTCATTTGATGAAAATGTGGTGAGAGTCTTCCCAGATATGATTGAAAGATCCGTCCCCGGGTATTCTGATATTTTAAAATCAATTACTATTCTTGCTAAAAAGTTTATCACTCAATCGAGTAATGTATATGATCTCGGATGTTCGATGGGTGCCGTTACTTCAGCCATCCTTGCATCATCAATAAAGCATGATTATAAAATCCTGGCAGTTGATAATTCCCAGGCAATGGTCGATGAGCTGAAGGATGTGTTCCAGGATAAATATTTGTCAAACAGCCTAGATGTAATAAAGGATGATGTTTGCAATATACAAGTATTTAATGCCTCCTTCGTTATTTTGAACTTTACCCTTCAGTTTATATCAAAAGAAAAAAGAAATGATCTTATTAACAATATTTACGAAGGATTGAACCCCGGGGGGGCGTTGATTATTTCAGAGAAGATCACCTTTGACGATGACTTGGATCAATGTCAAAAAGAATATCATCTCATGTTTAAGAAGTATAATGGTTATAGTGATCTTGAAATAAGTCAGAAAAGGTCGGCTTTGGAAAATATTCTCATCCCTGAAACCACTACGGATCACTTTTCCAGATTAAAAGCATCAGGATTTGGCACATTTCATATCTGGCACCAGCATTTTAACTTTGTATCAATGATTGCAATTAAGTGATAGATATTAAGCTATTTACCAAGTCTGTTGAGAAAACTGAAATTCGTCAATTCTCTGATAGAATTATTGATTCAGTAAAATCACGATTTTCGAACCTTAATCATGGAGATTGGGATCGATGGTCATCTGTTATAAAAACCCTTCCGGATAATAATCATACCAAAATACAATTAGACAGCGATGTGATAACCATTGGAAATTCAGACGATGTCGACAATGAATCACGAATATTCCTTGAGTCATCATTAAGAAAACTACACCCATGGCGCAAGGGGCCTTTCAAAGTATTCAACATACTTATCAACACTGAATGGCGTTCAGATTACAAATGGAACAGGTTGAAAAACCTCATTTCGCCTCTTAAAGACAGGGTGGTTTTGGATGTTGGCTGCGGAAATGGTTATCATTGCCTGAGATCGGTTGGTGATGGTGCAAAACTTGCTATTGGTGTGGATCCGAATATTTTATATTTTTCACAATATCGGTCATTACAAAAATATTTGGGAGAAACACCAGTCCATATTCTTCCCATTACTCTAAACGATCTAAATTTTGAGTTTCAAGCTTTTGACACGACCTTTTCAATGGGAGTACTATATCATTCGAAATCACCTATTGAGCATCTGCTACAAATAAAATCAACGCTAAAATCCGGCGGACAGGCAGTCATTGAAACATTGGTAATTGATGGCTCGGTAAAGGATGTGTTGATGCCGGAGGGCAGATATGCTAAAATGAAAAATGTTTGGTTCATTCCATCATGTTTACAGCTCGAATTATGGTTGAAGCGATGTGGTTACAAAAACATTAATCTATTAAACGTTACAAAAACAACTATAAACGAGCAAAGAAAAACAGACTGGATGACTTTTGAGTCATTAGAGGATTATTTGTCTAAAGATTTTCAGCATACTATTGAGGGATATCCGGCGCCATTGCGGGCGATATTTACAGCAGAAGTGCCATAGCCAAACTAACTCAACGATTTTCTTTTAAACTTAGCGCTTGTGAAATGGATGATGAAAGTTCATCCAGGGTGAAAGGTTTTGTAAGTTTTATATCTACAACCCCCTTTAAGTCTGGATCATCATCCAAATAAATCGCCCAACCGGAAAATATTATTATTGGAACTGTGGGATCCATTTCACGGATTTTTCTTGCAACCTCTTTTCCAGGCATTTCAGGCATTCCCATATCTATTATAACCACATCATATTTTCCCGGCTGGTAGATTTTCAATGCCATCAAGGCAGATTGAAAGGTATCAATATTATGACCCTGGTTAAACAGAATTCCTTCGACACCATTTAGTATATATTCTTCATCGTCGATGACAAGAATCTTTGCTGCTTGTGGATGAGTGTAATCAATATCAGGTTCAATTTCTTCTTCATGCGGTTGGTAACCAGGGAAAATTAATTTTATTCCAGTGCCCCTTCCATAAACACTATCAACCTCTACCGAGCCGCCATGTCTCAGCATTGATCCATAGATCTGACCCATGCCATGTCCTGAATATTTCATTCCCTTGGTAGTAAAAAACGGATCAAAAATCTTTTCTTTAACTTTGTCTTTCATACCAATGCCAGTATCAGATATTTTCAAGATTATATTGTCATCCTCAGGATAAGCGCTAATGTTTAGAATGCCGCCCTCAGGCATTGCATCGATTGAATTATACAAAATATTGTTTACTGCATTTTGGATATCATCTTTATCGCCATATATCCACAACTTCTCTTCCAATTTTAAAATTGGATCTATAATAACCCCTTGATTAAATCTTATTTTTGACAGTTTAGTGTTAATTATTGATATTGTGTCCAAAATAATTGACTTCATCTCAAGTTTTGAAAACCTTATATTCTTGACTGATTTCGTAAAATTTTCCATATTATGAACGGTTGTTAAACCGTCTGTAACAGCAGCCTCAATAAAATCAATTCTCTTGAGAATAGTTGGGTCAGGGTCGTCTATCTTGATGAGTTCCAATTGATTTAAAATACCTGAAAAAACATTATTAAAATCATGGGATAAACCGGAACCAATATCCTCAAATATATCAAATCTCTTCTTTTGAAATTCTGACGCCCCTTTTTGTCTGATTGAGGAAATATTTCTAACAACGAGAATAAATCCTTGAAATTTTTCAAGATCATCGGTGAGAGGATGAGTCCGTTCTTCAAAGTACTCTGAATATCGCTTATCAAAATATTCGGTAGAGCAAACGATCTCATTACTAATGGATTTATTGAGGGGGCAATCTGAGCATGCTTCTGTCTTATTTCTGAGTAATTCATAACAGGATTTGCGTTCAATCTGGTATCCTTTGTTAAAAATTGCTCTGGCAGAAATATTGGAATCAATAATGTTAAAATTTGGCTTAACAAGCAGTATCGCATCGGTCAGATGGTTTTGAATATTAATAGTATTTATATCTATCATCTAGCAGTCTTTAGGTTAATAAAATTATTTTAAATTGCTCTATTTAATAATATTATTTAACGTAATTATAACACTAATTTACCAGCACCAAATACTATTTTTATGATTAAACTTCTAAATACTTCATGATAACAAAAATATGTCAACGATAGCAATAATAGACGATGAACCTCTAATAAGGGAATATCTACACGACTTTCTGACAGGCGAAAATTACCATGTAAATACTTTTAGTTCAGGAGAAGAAGCACTACCGATTATTAAAGAATATCCGCCGGACTTGATCCTTTTAGATCTAAAGCTACCAGGCATGTCCGGGATGGAGATACTCAAATCTTTAAAGCAGGATAATCCTGAAATCATCATCATCATCATTACCGGACACGGAGATATTAGTGCATCTGTAGAAGCCATAAAACATGGTGCCTGGGATTTTATATTAAAACCAGCAGAGCTTGCTGAAATTAATTACACGATTCAGCGAGCACTTGATTCAAAATTAAAAGATGAGAAGATATTATTTCTTCAGAATGAAAATAAAAAAAAGTTTGACACGATTATTGGTGAAAGTGAAGAAATAAAAAATGTTCTATCTCTTATCGATATAGTATCGAAATCTTCCAAAACATCTGTACTAATCAGGGGCGAGACCGGGACGGGAAAAGGTTTGGCTGCAAGGATGATTCACAATAAAAGCAAAAGGGAGCAGTACCCCTTTGTTGAAATAAATTGTTCTGCTATGCAAGAAAGTCTTTTGGAGTCTGAATTATTTGGTTATGAACAGGGAGCCTTTACCGGCGCAAATGCGAGAAAAAAAGGTTTGTTGGAAATTGCTGACCACGGAACATTTTTTCTGGATGAAATCGGTGACATGAGTTTAAGCCTGCAATCAAAATTATTAAAGGTAATCGAGGAAAAAAAGTTTTATAGACTTGGTGGCCAAAAGGAAATTTCTATTGACGTCCGATTTATCAGTGCAACGTCTAAAAATCTGGAAGAGTATATTTTAAATAATAAGTTCAGAAAAGATCTGATTTTTAGATTGAATGTGGTTTCAATCACTATACCACCATTGAAAAATCGTGGAAAAGATGTGATATTGATAGCTAATTATTATTTGAAATTATTCAACAGAGAGCTCAGGCGAAATATTATTTCGATTGATGAGTCAGCCCAAAAGGTTTTGGTGGAGTATAACTGGCCTGGCAACGTAAGGGAATTGCGCAATATAATTGAACGGGCGGTGATATTTGAAAAACGATCTGGCCTTTCTACCCACGCCCTGGCCCTCCCAAAATCAAGTGTCAGCCAAACAAGCGTTGAACCCGATGCTGAGAACTTTCAAGAATTTGAAATACCTGCAAATGGAATTTCTTTGGCTGAAGTTGAACGGAATTTAATAAAAAATGCACTCAATCAAAGTATGCAAAATAAAACCAAAGCCGCAAAACTACTCGGCATATCCAGAGACAAAATAAGATATAAAATTAAAAAACACAAATTGGACAAATAGTACATGTAAAACGGTAGGCTTTTTTGAATTGCGCCACTTCACCCGGGCAATTATCCCCGCACCGAGCCATATCCCCCACAATATATTATAAAGTTGAGATTCCGGTTAATAAACTTAGAAAATGTGGTATGCAACGTATTATCAACGATATAGATGATATTTCCAGAGAATTCTAGTTATCGTATATGCATTAATAGCGCTGTATTTCATCATATATCATATATATAACTGCCGCGGCACAAATATTGCCTAATAGATGTGAATTTAGTCAATTAATTTTGAAAATAAAAGGAAGATAAAATGAAGATTACAAAACGCAACCAACTTATACAAATTGTCATAATGGGATTGTTAATACTGTTTTCAGCATATTCTTGTGATAATAATGGTATCATGGAACCTCAGGATGAAATTAACTCAATTTCTCAACCTGTTGGTATACCCAATGATCAATTTCAGCGTATAGGCTGGAATGCTGAAGCCAAATCCCAAATGAATCAACTTGCCCGGGGCAGTCATTCACATATGATTGTAGCCAATAATGGTGGTTCAGTTGGAGGATCAGTAACATTTGACAACACTGTTGAAATACCCGCCGAAGCTCTTGGTGAAAACACAATGGTTACCGTTGAAGTTATTGTAGTTGAGAACCATAACCAGGATGGCGCTGAAGTTGACTTTCTACCCAGTATGGAGTTTCTTTCAGACGTAGTAGTTACACTTTCCTGGTCATATCTTGAGTTAGCCGATGATGAAGAATTTGAAGCATTTTATAGCCAGGATGATGGTGAAACATGGTTTGAAGTAAATGCGCTTGAAGTAAACTTTGAAGATGAAACTCTGTCATTTCAAATTGATCATTTTACCCGATTTGCCTGGGGAAAAAGAATTATTGTTAATGAGGAAGACTAATTATCAATTGTAGATAATTTCTAAACAATGAGTTCATTAAAAAATCAATATCAATGAAAACAAACCTCAACCAGGCATTTTTAGTAAAAGTCTTTGATACGGCTTCCGCATCATGCGGCAGTAGTTTTGGAGGCAGTTACTCAAAGATCAAGGATGAGCGCGAGAAATTCCTAAAGGATGTCTGGCTTAACCCTCAGGATGATGTATCTACTGAGGAATCAAAGGCAGTATTATTTAGAGATATTGATTTTGAGAACATAATCACCCATGCTGCCAATTACCTGAATGGATCAGACTATACTATTTTCCTGTTTGAGATAGTCAATATATCTATTCAGTTTGGTAGAAGAAATAAGGCCGAAGGAGTACTAAAGTCTTTATTCTCATTGTATAGTTCATTCATAGATAAAAAAACTAATGCCGATTCTCATGCTGTATACGGCGATATCTTCCTTTCAAAGAATGAATATGAATCAGCGGATACAGAGTATAAGAAATCATTAGCGATATATAAGGAGCTGGGGTCAGCGCAGGGTATGGCCTCAGTGATAAATTCAATGGGTATATTAAAGATGGAAAGTGGTGCCCAGTATATTGATGCAATTACAGATTTCAGGGAAGCCAAGACAATCGCCAGACGGAATAATATAAAATCAGAATTCCAGAATGCCATATTAAATTTATCCAATGTATCAATCATGATGGGTAATTATGAAGAGGCCAGAGAAAACTTTGAGAGTCTCTTACCTGACCTCAGAGAAGATGATGATTTAGATATGCTTGCCAGGGTCCATCACAATCTTTCCATCGTAAATAAATTCAGTGGTGAATATGATGAAGCCAGTGCCAACCTCAAGCTCAGTATAGATATATCCAGGGAATTAAATGATATCCCGCTGTTGGCATTATCCTATTTAGAGAAAGCAGAAATATCATATAGAATGAAAGATTATCATTCAAGTGCCGATCTGGCCACAACAGCATTCCATCTTTTCCATGACATCGGAGATAAGGTCAGCTGTGGTGATATTTATAAAATACTTGGAATGATAAACAGCGATATGGATCAGGATAATCTGGCAGAATCATTCTTTAATACAAGCCTCAAAATAAATAAACAATATCACTTCCCTCTAAGTTTAGGTGAAACTCTTTTTGAAATGGGTGAACATGACTATAAACGAGGAAATATTGATAGAGCCAAAGAAAATTATCAGAACGCTAAAACTGCATTTGTAGAAATAAATGCCAATAAGAAATTATCTGTAGTTGAAAAACGCCTATCTGATTTTTCTAACTGATGAAATTCTAATACATCCTCTCCACCTCCCTACATAACTTTTACTAACAAATCCAGAACTACCCTTCTCTCAAATTCGATTATTATCATTCTAGTGTTTTGATGGTCTGAGTTATTGAATACATTATGAATCTGAATTTAAGATATACGATTAAGTACTCTAATAATTGATAACTTAATTGTACTGTAAAATCACAATAAAGGTAAAAAAGGAAAAGTAGAAAATGATACTGTTATATAATATTACAATCCTTATCAGTGGGATTATTATGGCTTTGTCGCTAATTCCAATCCGGCGTTTGATTACTCATTTACCAAATGCAAAGTTGAGATATAAATGGGATATATTGGGGGCACTCATACTTCTATTTATTACCGGATATATTGTTTTTCTATTTTCCTATTGGACAGATTTTAATCACGACCCGGATATAGTCGTGCCCATTCTATTCTTTTTTGCATCAATTTTCCTCTACCAGATAACAAGTCTTTCACTTCAAACCACAATTGATGCAAAACGCATCTCGAAACTTGAGCATGAAAATATCATGGATGACCTCATTGGTATTCATAATTTCAAATATTCCAATAAACGCCTCATTGAAGAAGTGGAAAGAGCCAAGAGATACGGTCACAATTTATCTATTATGCTGGTTGATATTGATCATTTCCATGTGGTCAATGATACCTATGGACAACAGACTGGGGACGAAGTATTAAGGCAGGTTGGTAAATTAATATCAAAAATGATTCGGGATACAGATGTAGTGGCTCGTTTTGAAAGCAAAGAAATCCTTGTTATCACTCCACACACTCCTATCGCTGCGATTCTACGCCTTGCTGAAAGATTAGGAGAGGCGGTAACAAAACTAAAAATGATTCCCGCCGATGAGAAAAATAACGAGAATAGCTTTGAAGTATCAATTAGCGGGGGAGTTGCAGGCATTGATGAAAATATTGCTTCTGCCAAAGAATTAGTCGAAAAAGCTGACAATTCATTGTTTGAGGCTAAGGATACAGGACGAAATAAAATAGTCTGTCATCAATTAAATGAAAATTGAAAAACATGATGACACCCGAGAATTCTGGGACTCAATAGCTTCTGATTGGCATACCCAGGTTGGTTTAGACGGAGATGTAAACCGGAGACTGAATTCAGATCCAGTATTATGGGAATTTGCCGGTGATGTAAATGGGTTGACGGTATTAGATGCTGGTTGTGGAACCGGTTATTTATCTCTGAAGTTAGCAGAAAAGGGTGCCATCGTCACCGGTGTAGACTTTTCCCCCAAAATGATTCAAATTGCCACAGAAAATTCAAAATCAGCAGGTCAGGATATTTCATTTTTAGTAGATTCATGCTCCAATTTAAAATCAATTAAGGATAATCATTTCGACCTGATTGTTTGCAATTATGTTCTAATGGATTTACCTGATCTAAAAGGAGCGATATCTTCATTTTACAGAATACTCAAAGAGAAGGCAGTAGCAGTTCTGATATTTTCACACCCGGCATTTCCGCAGGGAAAATCAACTAAAATTGGCAGCAGGAAACAAGTCTCATATCAATGGGATTTTTCATATTTTGAACAAAGGAGATGCACTGACCCCCCGTGGGCCCATTTTAAAAATGACTTTATCTGGTTCCATAGACCATTATCAGACTATTGGAAGGTTTTTAAATCAGCTGGATTTGAAGTAACAGAATTTGAAGAACCGAGATTGACCCTCCCCAATAAAGATACAATGATAGATCCTGAAAAATTAAATAACTGCCAGACCAGACCCTATTCAGTTGCTTTCAAATTGAATAAGCAATGAGACAGCTCTATTTATTTTAATGAAGATAAAAACCCATGATCATTATGGTGATTTGACCCGGAAACTATTTTTAATGATGGATGAGTTGTCATTAGAAAAAACTCGAAATTGGTGGCAAAAATACATGAAGTATGTGATTGAATTCAGGGGTATTGGTATCCCTCAAATTCGAGCACTTCTAGTGAATTGGCGAAACGATTGCAAAATCTATGATATGACTTATGCCGATCAGTATGATATTGCATTGTCATTATTCACAGGCGAAAAAGCAGAAGATAAACTTGCCGGTATTCTCTATATTGAAAATTATCTGGTGGATAGGGTTGATTGGAAAGATCTTTATAATGGCTATGAGAATATTTATGACAGACATTTAATTTTTGATTGGAATATTTGTGATTGGTTCTGTGTCAGAGTTCTGGGATCTACCTTAAAAAAATACGGCAAAGAATTTGGTGTAGCATTATCAAAATGGAAAGATGATGAATATTTGTGGAAGGCAAGATCATCTGTCGTGCCCTTTATAAAGGTTGCCAAAGAGGCACATTACTATCCAATAATAGAAAACAATTGTCAGACTCTCATCAAAAGAGATGAGCGATTTGCCAAAACATCCGTTGGTTGGCTTTTAAGAGAAATATCAAAACATGATGCAGTGTTTGTAACATCCTTTATAAATACTAACATTTCAAAATTTACCGTCGAAACAATAAAAAACGCGACCAAATACTTGAACGATGATAGACAGAAATTCTTAACTAAATTGAAACATTTACAATCATGAATAAATGGGATGTCCGTTATGATTTGGATGAATATGTATACGGAAAAGATCCTAATATTTTTCTTTCCGAAAATAGCGGTATTTTTTCAGGTAAAAATATATTGTCTCTAGGTGAAGGCGAGGGACGAAATGCCGTTTATCTTGCAAAATGTGGATTTAATGTTACCGCAGTAGATTCGTCCATTGTTGCATTAAAAAAAGCACAAAATCTTTCCAGGGAAAACGATGTATCACTAACCACAATTTGTGAAGACCTGTCAAATTTTACAATTGGATGTCAAAAATGGGACGGTATCATATCTATCTTCTGCCACACATCACCAGACTTGAGATCTAAAATTCTTAAAAACAGCGTCGCAGGATTACGTCAGAATGGAATCTTCCTTTTAGAAGCATACACAAAGGATCAACTGAATTATAACACCGGCGGTCCTCGAGTGGCGGCCCTGATGATGTCGCTGCAGCAATTAAAATGTGATCTGAGTGAATTGGATATAATTCATGGTGTTGAATTAATAAGAAAAATAAATGAAGGAAGTTTGCATTGCGGTACCAGCGCAGTTGTACAGATTTTGGCCATAAAGAGGCGACCACAAAAATGAATTAAAAATCGTCTCACCAGTTTGAGAAGTTTCGTATATACAAACACTGTTAAATTACTTGCTTTGCAATTACACGCTTTAATGACATCCATTCATCACAATCAATTATGAGGAATAAATGAAAAAATCGAAAGGACACACCTTTCATATCCCAGTAATGGGAACAGGTTTTACAATTGATACACCATTAAAGGTGGCCCATCTTGGTATCTCATCAGTGATTTCAATTATCGATGATGTGCTTGTAGAGAAAATGAGAAAATATTACAGCGAGAAAATGGATATTCCTTTTAACGAGATTTCCACAAAAATCGAAGATTTCCGCGCCAAAAGAATCACAGCCTACCTCAATCTTGTTAACGACTTGGTGAAGAAAAAATTTTCTGAATTAAAAAACAGTCATGCTGAAAAAAACCCAGAAATTGGCAAGTATTTCGACATGCTCCCGGATTATTCAACCCTGCAAAAAGAATTTCAAAGAATTAAAAACAAGTATAATTATGGTGACAAACTGCAATCATGGATAGGTGAAAATCTACGTCCTGGTGGAATCGATGTTAACATTATGACGAAAGTTGATAAAACCAACTTTAACAAGAAAAAAGAAAAACTCACCATTGAACATAACGATGCTCATGCTGCCTTAAGAGGATTCGCCATGAGTGACCTTGATTCCTCAGTCATATTTTCAGCAGGAATGAACCCAAGGTTGTATGGGTATATGGAGCATTTTGAAGATTTTTATCCTGATAAAACAGGATATATCAAAAAGAAAATTGTCATCAAAGTAAGTGATTACCGGTCAGCATTAATACAGGGAAAGTTTCTGGCAAAAAAAGGTCTATGGGTTTCAGAATTCAGATTAGAATCAGGACTGAACTGTGGTGGACATGCGTTTGCTTCTGATGGATACCTAATGGGTCCCATACTTCAAGAATTTAAAGAAAATCGTGCAATCCTGCAAAACACCCTGTACGAAATTTTCACAATGGCCTTAACAAAAAAAGACCGCTTCCTCCCTGAAGACGTTCCGTCCATGATGATTACCGCTCAAGGTGGTGTCGGAACCTCGGATGAACATGAGTTTCTCATGGAAAATTATGGTCTTGATTCTGTTGGATGGGCAACTCCCTTTTTATTAGTCCCAGAGGCAGCTAATGTGGATAAAACTACTGAACAATTACTGCAAAATGCCCAAGAAGACGACTTATACCTGAGTAAAATTTCACCATTAGGAGTCCCTTTTAACACTATACGTGGAAATACAAAGGATATTGAAAAGGAAACACTGGTGGAAAAAGGTAACCCCGGAAGCCCATGTCCTAAGAAATATCTTAAATCCAACACTGAATTCACCGATTTACCCATTTGTACTGCTTCCAGAAAATATCAAAATTTTAAGATTGAAGAATTAAAAACTCAAAACCTATCTATGCATGAGTTTAATCAGATGGTTAAAAAAATCACTGACAAAGCATGTTTATGCCTTGGACTTGGGACATCAGTCCAACATGTTAATAAAATGGATTTGAAAGCAGATGGTGAAGCGGTATCAATTTGTCCCGGTCCCAATATGGCATATTTCTCAAAAGTAATATCCTTGAAAAAAATGGTCGACCATATATACGGAAAAATCAATATAATTGATAGAACCGATAGACCGCATATGTTTATAAAAGAACTCACCTTATATGTTAACTATTTAGTTGATAATATAAACGAACTGCATGGAACTATTTCTGAAAAACAGGTAAAGTATTTCCAAAAATTCAGAGAGAACCTATTGGATGGTATTAAGTACTATCACGAATTATTTTCAAATGCAGAACAGACTTTTCAGGATCTGAAAATTGATGCACTGCTTCAACTTGAAGAAATTGAAAATACGCTTTACGATGTGAAGATGATAATTGAAAGGAATGTTCTTCAGCCAGCCTGAGTTAGAAAATCTACATCAATTATTTTAAAGTCGATGGATATCATCCAATCTTACTGACAATCCTTATAAGCCACAGATCGAAATTGCTTACTAAAGATGCTGATAAAATATATTTTGTCATTTCCCTGACACTATAATAAGCAAAAAATATAATTAAGTTTATCGGCCAGATTCGTAACGGGTTTTGTTTATTATTTACCAAATTTCAATTATTTAGGCAGAGATGTAATAATGAAAACAATATATATCGTAATTAGACACATTTTTGTGTTTTTGACAATATTGACAGGATTTTCTATATCACAAGTATACGAATTGGGAAATACCATAACCTTAGAGCATCAAAATCTCGATCTTTCCGTTTGTGCTGGTGGTGACGATATATTAAACCTTTCCAGTTATAATCACAATATTAATGGCGGTGATGAATATGTTATCTGGTTAGATGTTTTTGCACCCACCTGATATACCTGCCAGCTGGAGGTTCCAGATAACGAAGATTTAGCACAAATGTATTCTGACCAGGGACTGGTTTATATCCAGGCTGGTATTCTGTGGACTGAAACCATGAATTGTTCTGACTGGTTCAATCTTGGTGAAGATGGATATCCGGTAATTATTGATGATTCTGAAGACGAAAATTTTGTTGACTGGTTTGGACCGCCATATCCCAAAAATGTCATCTTAAACAAGGACATGGAAATCATCCACATAAGTTTCGGTCGTCATTATCCTGCCATCGAATCGGGTATTCTGCTTGGAATGAGCCAATTATCAATTAACGAAGATATGGAACCAGATTTCTACTTTAATTCGGATATTCAACCTTTTGATTATTCTGATACAAACCAAACAAATCCCCTCATAAATTTTGATGATAACGGCCAAATGCATCTTGTTTGGTTTCAAGGAGAAGAAAACTTTGCAAATATTTATTATTCGCGTTCGGATGACTTTGGTGAAACATTTTCCGATCCTGTAATGATAAATTCTATTGAAGGATCTGTACTGAATGCATTAGAAGACCAGCCAGTTCTGAAAACTAATAATGAAAAGATCATAATATTGTGGACAGACACACGGCTTTCAAGTAATGCTATTTTTATTTCGGAATCATTTGATGGCGGCCTCACCTTTGTAGAAAACCGGGAGGTCAGTAACCCACAACTGTCATCACGATTTCCTGAATTCGAAATTGCCCCGGATGGCATATATCATCTTTTATATTACGTGTTCGAAAATGATGAGATAGCTGGCACCCGATATGCCTGGTCCAATGACAGTAGTTCGTCATTCAACCCTGATATTGAAATGGATTTAACTGGGGGATATGGTACACCTTGTCCCACAGGCGCTCCTGATATGGAGTTTTCAAATGATGGTGATATTTTTATTGCCTTTAGAAATTTTATTTATAACGAGAGTGATCCGTTTGTTTCAAAAATATTTCATGGATCAACAGAGGTATACTGGACTGGGCCCCTTTACTGGTCCGAATGGAGCACTGATGTTTGCCCACCCTCAAGACCGGTTCTCGAATTGAATTACAATAGAATAGCCAGTGCATTTTCAATTTTCGATCCTGAGCAGACCTATATCCTTTTTGGAGTACAGGACGACTCATGGTTTGAACTGCCTTCACCGGTAGACCCAGTCCAAATCAGCCAATGGCAGGGATCACCATCTATAGTATTTGATGAAGAGTATCTCCATTCGGTTTGGGTGGAATCGACTCAGTCAAATCAGAATATATATTATGGTTTTGGCAAAACGTATGAACAGGGAATATTCAACAGACAGCAGGTAAATGACAATACTGTTCAATCCAATACTTTTGCTCAAAATCCGTATATTGATATTTATCAAGGAGAATTATTTTGTGTGTGGTCTGAGATGGATAACGGAATTTTTCAAATATTTTTTTCCCGAACCATTCAGAATATTCCCTCTTACGGTGATATAAATCAGGATGACCAGGTCAATATACTGGATATCATTTTTCTCATGAATTTTATTCTTGGTGAACAGGAATATTCTGATGAACAGTTACAGCTTGCAGATTTGAACCAGGATGCAGAAATCAATATTCTGGATGTGATTAATCTAATCAATTTGATATTGGATCCTTCTATAGATTAATTTCATCTTCACCCAGTTCATCTCTAAGCAAAAGCGCTGTACATGCAGAAGCAAGAACAAGTTTATCACGGCCATTTAAAGAATCGTTTAACCACACAATTCCCCCATTTAATAATTGAACTGCAGCGACTATTTGATCTTCATCATGAAATTCATAGCCGATAATTTTTGGCCCAAAGGATCCCTTCTCCAATTCACGGTTTGGTAAAATACGATAGTTCATCACGGGGCCAGTTAAAAATCCCTCCGAAGTATCCTCAAACATGATTTCATTCGGATTGTATAAAACCAGGTCAATGACAGTGCTGTCAGTATCAATAATGATTTTTGTGGTAAATAAATCTGTTACATCGATAGGAATGGATATTTTACTATTCAAAACATGAATTTTTGTACGCTTCATCTTACCAACACAAAATACCTGTGTAGAATTTCCATTCCCATCGTATAAAATATAGCTGTATTTTTGCTGAGACTTTTCAAAATCTGCCAAAAAATGAAATGACGAACCTGTTTGCCATCCTCCCTTTATGGTGCTGGTATTAAATTCACCAAACCGAATAACCTTCTTTAATTGCCATCCCTGGGTACCGGTGACTTTCATTGGTTGAGATGTTGATTTTAAATGTGGGTCAATTTTCATAATAACTGGCTTACAGCCAATTATTGTAAGCAGTACGATAACATAGATATATTTTGCAGACATGATAGTTTTCCTATTAATATAGTGAATAAACATACATAGAGCCGGTTTGGTTGGCAACCCAAAAGTAATTAAAAATATAATTTGCTATATTTATCCAATTAATTTAGAAAATGTTAAATAAACGCCTCTATATCTTTCGACATAAATTCCCACACAAAAAGATTCAATATTTCTTGCTATTTATGCCTTTGTGGTAAACAATAAATCACATTAAATTAATTAGATTTATTTGAATCGATATATAGCCAATTTCATATATCAACAGAAGCATTTTTAACCGTTTACCATAACAAAGGAGTATAACCACGGCACAGATTTTCACCAAACAATGGAATCTGCTACCTCTAATAGCAGGTGCAGCAGGAATGGTTGCACTGGTTGGAGCCGTAATTGGATTTACTTATTTTGGGTCCCCAAAATTTACCGATGTGGGGTACCGACCCGAACAACCTGTGCAATACAGTCACAAATTACACGCCGGTGATCTGGGCATAGATTGTCGATATTGCCATGTCGGTGTTGAGTTATCTTCAAAAGCGATCATACCGCCGACACAGACATGTATGAATTGTCACATACTAATAAAACCCGATAGTAAACTTCTTGAACCAGTTCATGAAAGTTGGGGTAATAATACAGCCATCGAATGGATTAGAGTCCATAAAGTACCAGACTACGCATTTTTTGACCACAGCGCACATGTTACCCGCGGAGTTGGATGTGCAAGTTGTCATGGAAGAGTAGACCAGATGGAGGAAGTTATGCTGGTTGAGCCCCTGAGCATGGGTTGGTGCCTGGATTGTCACAGAAACCCTGATGCCCATCTTAGACCACTTGACAAAGTTACTCAGATGGATTGGACAGCACCGGAGAATCAATTACAGCTTGCTGAAAAAATTAAAAAAGAACGTCACATTAATCCGCCAACAGATTGTACAGGATGTCACCGATGAGAATAGAAAAAAACGATAGTTTCATAGATGCAGAAATATTGGATAATTCCAACGGTGAAAACTCCAAAATGAATACGTCTGCTGATAGATTAACTATCCCTGCAAAATCCAATGGCAAAGATTACTGGCGTAGCCTGGATGAGCTGTCCAATACTGACAAATTTCAGTCATTTGTCGAAAACGAGTTCCCCGAAGGTACTATTGACATGCCCTCGCAGGTATCCCGAAAGAAATTCCTCGGGTTGATGGGTGCTTCACTGGCACTGGCAGGTCTCACTGCATGCCGACGACCCATTGAAAAAATACTTCCTTATATTAAAGCACCTGAAGAGATTATACCTGGCATACCAAAATATTATGCATCAGCAATGCCATTTGGTTTGAATTCTTATGGCATTGTTGTTGAAACTCACGAGGGCCGTCCGACAAAAATCGAAGGAAATAAAGGACATAGTTCATCCATGGGCAGGGCAAATTCATTTGTCCAATCCTCTGTTCTAAATTTATATGACCCAGATCGCTCACAGGCACCAAAACATCTTGGCAGAGAAGTAACCTGGAAAGCATTTCAGACGTTTTGGAAACCAGAACATGAACAATTTCTTGAAAACGATGGGGAGGGTCTTGCAGTACTCAGTGAGTCATTCGCCTCTCCCACTCTTAATAGACTTAGAAATTCCTTCCTCGAGAAATTTCCAAAAGCAACATGGGCTGCATACGAACCGGTATCAGATGAAAATATTTATAGGGGATTAGAAATTGCCACTGGGCAGGTATATCAGCCGATCAATCATTTTGATAAAGCTGATGTAATCCTCTCTATCGATTCTGACTTCTTGTATTTGGAATCAAGTGATATAGTAAGCTCACGGAGATTTGCCGATGGCCGGAGAGTTACTACCGAAAACGATTCCATGAACAGGTTATACTGTGTTGAAAACAGTTTTTCTGTAACTGGCGGTATGGCCGACCATCGTTTGATTATCCCCTATAATCGGATTGCCGCTTTTACAGCAGCTCTAATTACCGAATTAAGAAAATCAGGAATAAGTATCAGCACACCGGATGCAATTGACCAGATTGATGTGTCAGGTATAGATACTAAATGGGTTCGTATTCTTTCAAATGATCTTGTTTTCAATAAAGGCAAAAGTCTGGTAATTGCCGGATATCGACAGTCCGCCGAAGTTCATGCCATGGTATATGCCATTAATGATGGTCTTCAAAATAACGGAAAAACTATATATTATCACCAGCCGGAGGATCGGCTGTATCCCCGCAAAAGTGAATTCAAATCCCTTGTTAAAAATCTTGAAAGTGGTAAAATCAATACGCTGATCCTTTCAGATATAAATCCTGTCTATTCAAATTCAGCAGATACAGATTTTACTAGTGCAATGAAAATGGCCAAAAATGTCATTCATTATGGTGTATCAGAAAATGAAACTTCTGCCCTATGCAATTGGCATTTACCTGGAATTCATTACCTGGAAACATGGGGAGATGTAAGGTCATTTGATAATACTCTCAGTGTAATACAACCAATGATTGCACCATTATTTAAAGGTAAATCTCAGGCTGAGTTGTTCAATACGCTTTTGACCGCAGAATTTATCTCTGATTATGATCTTGTAAGAGAAACATGGAAGTCACTTCTGGTCTCACAGGGTTTTGATAAACAATGGCAGCAGGTTCTACATGATGGTTATCTTGCCGGTTCAGATTCACACCCAGAGGAAACCTCTATAAATAAAAGATCAATTACTGCCGGATTAAATAATTTTAACCCAGGAACAACCAAAGGCATTGAAGTCGTCTTTGCCAAATCCTCTGCAACATTTGACGGCAGATTTGCCAATAATGGCTGGCTGATGGAAAATCCTGATCCCGTTACAAAAGTATCCTGGGATAATGTGGCATCCATAAGTGAAAAAACAGCGACAAAACTTGGATTGAAAAATAAAGAACTTGCTGAGTTTTCAATAAATGGACAAAAAGCAACTGTACCTATCTGGATTATGCCTGGCCATGCCCATAATTCAATTACTATGACTTTAGGATACGGAAGAACATCAGGTGGAAGAATATCAAATAATGTCGGTGTCAATGTGAATCGATTAAAAACGTCTGATTCTTACCTATCCTCAGATGTTTCCGTCACTGGCACCGGTCGTTCATTTCTTATTGCCTGCACACAGGATCATCATGGGATGGGAAGTGAAAAACTGGTTGCAGATCAGATTCAGAAAAGATTGCCCATGATTGTTCGTGAATCCACATTGGACGAATATAGGTCTAACCCTGATTTTGTCAATGATGTGGTTGAACAGCCTGAATTATCATCTTTATGGAAAGAAAAAGAATATACGGAAGGTTATCAATGGGGAATGTCCATTGACCTCAATGTATGTACAGGTTGTAATGCCTGCTCCATTGCCTGTCAAAGTGAAAATAATATTCCTGTTGTCGGTAAAGACCAGGTAGAAAAAGGACGTGAAATGTCCTGGATTCGACTGGACAGATATTTCTCAGGTGATGTGGAAAACCCTGAAATGGTCTTTCAGCCTATAGCCTGCCAACATTGCGAAATGGCCCCATGTGAACAGGTTTGCCCGGTGACAGCTACGGTACATGATGATGAAGGATTAAATGCCATGGTTTATAACCGTTGTGCGGGAACCCGATACTGTGCCAATAACTGTCCATATAAAGTACGTCGGTATAATTTCTATAACTTTACAAGTGAACTACCTGAAATTGTACAAATGTCTCAAAATCCAAATGTGACAGTTCGTTTCAGAGGTGTGATGGAAAAATGTTCATTCTGTCTACAACGTATAAATCAGGCCAAGATTACCACAAAGAACGAAAATCGGACCATTGTTGATGGTGATGTGGTGGCTGCATGTCAACAGACTTGCCCCACCGATGCCATTGTATTTGGTAATATAAATGATCCTGATAGCAAAGTTTCAAAAATGAAAAAACAAAACAGAGATTACAGCCTTCTTGGAGAAATAAATACTCGGCCGAGAACAACATTTCTTGCCAAGCTTAGAAATCAGAATTCCAAGCTGGACTCATAAAATTATTAACAATAAAAACAGGAAAATTGGTGAATATATTGAATAAAAAACCCATCCGGTCCTCTGATACTGCATCAGTGTCCCCCGGTTCAATGTATGAAGAAGTTCCTTTGATTACCGGGAATCAGACATTTTCGTCTGTGACGGAAAAAATATGCAGTATTGTTGAAAACGATCCACCCAAAATGTGGTATGTGCTTTTTGGCATCTCATTATCACTTCTTCTAATGCTGGTGGGCTCTGTAGGATATCTTATCTGGGAAGGTACCGGAATTTGGGGCTTGAATAATCCTGTCGGATGGGGTTGGGCAATTGTCAATTTTGTATTCTGGGTTGGTATCGGCCATGCAGGTACTTTAATTTCGGCAGTCCTGTATCTGTTCCGACAGAAATGGAGAACCTCCATCAATCGTTTTGCAGAGGCAATGACTATATTTGCAGTGATTTGCGCCCTCTTGTTTCCAACAATTCATGTCGGACGAATATGGGTATTATATTGGTTCTTCCCTATTCCAAACCAGATGGAAATGTGGCCAAACTTCAGAAGCCCCCTGCTTTGGGATGTCTTTGCAGTAAGTATCTATTTTACGGTATCACTGTTATTCTGGTATGTTGGACTGGTTCCTGATCTGGCAACATTGCGGGATCGTGCCAAAACAAAAGCCAGGAGAGTTTTATTTGGAATTCTATCCCTTGGATGGAGGGGTGGCAATCGTCACTGGAGGCATTATGAACTTGGGTATTTGATCCTTGCAGGATTATCAACCCCATTGGTATTATCGGTTCACTCTGTTGTTAGTACCGACTTTGCCACAAGTATCATTCCAGGTTGGCATACCACCATATTCCCACCATACTTTGTTGCCGGTGCTATATTTTCCGGATTTGCCATGGTAATGACCCTGGCAATCATTGCCAGAAAAGCATTTGGTATGGAAGATTTTATCACCATTGGTCATTTGGAGAAAATGGCGAAAATCATCATGGTTACCGGTTTAATGGTGGGATATGCATACTCCATGGAATTCTTTATTGCCTGGTACAGCGGCAATGAATATGAGAAATTTACTTTTATTAATCGCGCCTTCGGGAATTATGCCTGGGGTTACTGGATAATGGTCAGCTGTAATGTATTGATTCCGCAGTTCTTCTGGTCAAGGAAGATGAGAACAAATGTTACCGTCCTTTTTATTCTCTCCATATTTGTAAATATCGGAATGTGGTTTGAGCGATTTGTGATTATTGTTTCATCTCTATCCAGAGATTATATCCCGTCAAGCTGGGATTATTATTCTCCAACCATTTGGGATATATCGGTTTTCCTTGGTTCATTCGGGTTGTTTTTTACGCTCTTCCTTTTGTTTATCAGATTTCTGCCAATGATATCCATGACAGAAGTAAAGGGTGTGCTACCGCAAGCCGATCCGCATCACGATATGTATCATAATTCGGGAGACAAATAATGAATACATCTGATGTAAAAATATATGGCGCCATCGCCGAATTCGAGAATCCCTCTGAATTACTGCATAGCGCTGAAAAAATGAGAGATGCCGGATTTAAAAAGTTTGAATGTCATTCCCCGTTTCCTATCCATGGCATGGATGACGCAATGGGATTAAAAAGATCTGTTCTTGGATACATTGTTTTTGTTTTTGGGTTGTTGGGTGCTGCCGGAGGATTTGCCCTGCAAACATGGGTTCATTCCGTGGCATATCCTTTAACCTATGCCGGTAAGCCGTTATTTAGCTGGCAGGCATTTATAATTGTTACTTTTGGCTTAATGGTGTTGGCTGGAGCGATTTCTGCAGTTATGGGGATTTTCCATTTAAGTAAGCTGCCTCGTTACTGGGATGCCATATTCTATTCAGATAGATTCAAAAAATTCAGCGACGATGGTTTTTTTATCAGCGTGGAATCCGACGATCCAAAATTCAATGAAAAGGGCACTATGGATTTTCTTGAATCAATTGGTGGAAAATTTGTGGAGGTCATAAAAGGCGCATGATTAAACATCAAATGCATAAAAAATCAAATTTCAGTTTTGGTTTGATTCCCACGATGACAATGGTTTTTGGCCTATTAATCATCTTTGGGTGTCAGGGGACCCCGTCACGGAAACCACCTATTCACCTTAATCCTAACATGGATAGTCAGAATCGATATGATCCTCAATCCACAAGTGATTTTTTTGAGAACGGAATGTCCATGAGAATGCCTGTTGAAGGGGCAGTTGCAGTTGGCGAATTGAGATTGGATGATGAATACTTCCTGGGTAAAGATTTAAGTGGAAATCATATTGATGGATTTCCCAATAGAGTAGATGTGACAGAAGATTTCATTTACCGTGGACAGCAACGCTATAATATTTACTGCGCCCCCTGTCATAGCCAGGTTGGTGATGGAAAAGGCATTGTCATGGAATACAATTACCCTATTCCACCTCCATCCTTTCATACTGAAAATGTTCAAAATATGAAAAATGGATATTTTTTCGATGTGATTTCAAATGGTGTTAGAAATATGCCCTCATACAAGCATCAGGTTGGTGTTGAAGACAGATGGGCTATTGTCACATATATCCGCGCTTTGCAAAAAAGTCAGAATGCAAAATTCACCGATATTCCTGAAGACAAAAGACAGGGGTTAAAATAAAAGTACGATGAATTCAAACGAAAATACGAATCAATTAGCAAACGAAAATACGGGTAAGATTTCCTTTGCCGTAGGTATTGCCGGAATCCTCTTATGTGTTGTTGGTTATTTAAAAGATCCTGAGCAGTTTATACATTCCTATCTTGTTGCTTATATGTTCTGGGTTACAATTTGCCTTGGTGCACTATTCTTTACCCTGATGCATCATCTGACGGGAGCAGTATGGAGTACCGTATTAAGGCATATCCTGGATGCAATCATGTCCACAATTCCGCTGATGGCAATCTTATGGATTCCAATCGGGTTTGGAATTCATGATCTATACCACTGGAGTCATGCATCTGCCGTGGCCCACGATGCCCTTCTTCAGGCAAAGGCACCATATTTAAACACTACATTTTTTGTGGTTCGGACGCTGATATACTTTATCATATGGTCCTTTTTATCGATAAAACTGATCAAACTCTCACGGTCAGCAGTCACTCATGCCGATCTGGATAGAATGCGCAAAGTGAGTGCAATAGGAACCGTGTTATTTGCTCTGACATTTTCATTTGCAATGTTTGATTGGTTAATGTCTCTTGATCCACATTGGTATTCGACAATATATGGCGTCTATCTGTTTGGAGGTGCTTATCTGAATGCTTTCGTTATAATTGTACTTATTGTTTTCTTGTTAAAAAAATCAAATATTTTAGATGGCATTGTTACCGAAGAGCATTACCAGGATCTCGGCAAGTTCATGTTTGGATTTATTGTGTTCTGGGCTTATATCTCTGCTTCACAATACTTTCTAATCTGGTATGGAAATATACCCGAAGAAACAATTTGGTATAAACATAGATGGGTAGGATCATGGAAAACGGTCAGCCTTACCCTGGTGTTTGTTGGTTTTGTATTGCCATTTATCATTCTTATGTTCAGAAGTGTAAAAAGAAACTTGACGTTTTTGACGGCCATATCACTACTTATTTTTGCGGCACATTATCTGGACATGTTTTGGAATGTAATGCCTGGTGTACAACATCATGGTGCTCATTTCTCCTGGATGGATATATCAACATTTCTTGCAATTAGCGGTATTGTATTCGGATTTATCTGGAGGTCCCTTGTAAACCATCCTATATACCCATCAAAGGATCCATTCATTCAGAAATCCATAGCATTTAAGAATTTTTAGAGGAAGCGTATGTCTGCTGGATATGAAAAAAAAGATGTATCTCTAAAGGGAATTACTTTAATTGGCATAGTATCAATAATTTTTGTCATTGCATCAGTGATCGCGGCAACAGAATACTACAGTTCAGTTAGAGAGGAAACATTCAACGAGATCGCCATGAAACCGGTATCAAAAAAACTGATAAAACTCAGGAAGCATGAACAGTCCCTTCTTACAGGGTATTCAGTATTGGATAAGGATAAAGGAATTTATCAAATTCCAATCAATGTTGCAATTAAACAGGTAGCAAACTCATATTAGATTCTTTCGAATTCTAATTTCAATTGATTTCTATATATAACATCGCAAACATTAAAATATTGTCAGGGTACATTTCCCGGTTAATGCTTCTGGTATTTTTTTTGAGTATCATTTCATCACAGGTGGTGAATGACAGTATCCCTGGACTACTTGAAATCGATATAATTCCCAGGATGGGTGAGACAATCCCTTTAAACCTTGAATTCGTGAACACCCGGAATGAACACGTTGTGCTGTCTGAATATTTTGATGAAGATACCCCTGTATTAATGGTTCTCGCCTATTCCAACTGCCCTATGCTCTGTTCTCTAGTATTAGATGGTGTTGTGGACGGGGTTGGTAATCTCGAATGGTTACCCGGCGATAAATTCAGGATGCTCACGGTGAGTATTGATCCAAATGAAAAAGTATCTGATGCGTCCCGACGACAGGGTTTGTATCTTCGGAGATTCAAGGAAGAAGTAAAACCTGAAAACTGGGATTTCCTTGTTGGCGAAGAAAAGAATATAAAAACGCTCGCCGATGCCCTGGGATTTGAATATTATTATGATGAAAATATTCAGCAGTTTGCCCATCCAGCAGTACTATTTGTATTAACCGGCAAAGGGATAATATCCCGCTATCATTTTGGACTTGACTTCCCGGAAAGGGATTTGCGATTTAGTCTCATGGAGGCCTCACAGGGCAAAATTGGAAACACCTTTGATAAACTGCTGCTCTACTGTTTTCAATATGATCCGGATGCCCAGGGGTATGTTCTAGTCGCAGCCCAAACGATGAAGCTGGGAGGATTGGCAACGGTCATCATCGGTGTGTTTATTTTGACCGGACTCTGGCTAAAGGAAAAAAAGAAAAACTATGGAAAAATCTAATATTTATTTAAAGGAAATAACCCAGATATGAAAACTGATGGGACTTTTATGCTTCCAAGTGCCAGCTCCACAATCGCTGGTGAGGTAGACTCGTTATTTTATTTTATATTTTACACTGCTGCAATTCTATTTGTCCTGGTGATTGGCGTCATGGTGTATTTTGTTATCCGTTACAAGAAAAAGGATAACGATGACAATCTCACCTCATCAGTAGATCATAACAATATTCTTGAAATAGCATGGACATTGATTCCGGCAATATTGGTGATGGTTGTATTTTTCTGGGGATTTAAAATTTATATGAAAATGAATGTGATACCAAGTCAGGCGATGGAAATAAAGGTGACCGCCCAGAAGTGGTTCTGGTCATTTGATTATCCTGAGGGTATCAATGTAACAAATGAACTGACTGTACCAGTCAATACACCTGTCAAACTCCTTATGTCTTCACAAGATGTTCTTCACAGTTTCTTTGTTCCAAGCTTCAGAACAAAAATGGATGTATTACCAAATCGCTACTCCATGCTGTGGTTTGAAGCGACAGAAACGGGGGAATTTGATCTCTTTTGTACCGAATACTGCGGCTTAAGTCACTCTGAAATGATCGGAAAAGTGATTGTAGTCACCCAGGAAGAATATGATTTATGGGTTGAAAAGGAATCCGTTATTGATGAAAGTATTCCATTGGATGTACTTGGAAAAGACCTGTTTAAGAAAAAAGCATGTTACACATGCCATTCTCTGGATGGGACTCGTTTAGTTGGTCCCACACTCAAGGAAATATTTGGCAGCGAAGTCAGGCACACAGATGGCACTACAGCAATTGTGGATGAAAACTATATTCGAGAATCTTTATTAGAACCTCATGCGAAAATAGTTGAGGGATACAGCCCGGTTATGCCGACTTTCCAGGGCCAGTTAAAAGACCGGGAAATTGATGGTCTGTCAGCTTTTATCAAATCACTTAAATAAACTCCAGGAATAATAATGAGTAATTTTGCTGAACGAAATTTTTTAAATACTCCTGCCGGATGGAAATCCTGGCTGGTTACTTTAGATCACAAAAGAATTGGCCTCATGTATTTATATGCAATTATGACCTTTCTTGCTGTTGGTGGACTTATAGCATTAGCTATTCGATTAGAACTTTTGAATCCAGGATCAGATTTTGTAACTGCGGATATTTATAATCGTTTGTTTACACTTCACGGTGCCATTATGATCTTTTTATTTATTATCCCATCTATACCTGCAGCATTGGGAAATATTATGCTTCCTGTCATGATAGGGGCCAAAGATGTCGCACTTCCAAGGCTGAATCTTTTGAGCTGGTATATCTTTTGTATCGGAGCATTTATTGCATTATACTCAATTTTAAAGGGTGGAGTTGATACGGGTTGGACTTTTTACACTCCATATAGTTCATCAACAGAAACGGCTGTTATTGCCATGACTTTTGGCGCATTTATCCTGGGATTCTCATCAATATTTACAGGTATCAACTTTATTGTGACAATCCACAAATTGAGAATGCCTGGTTTAACCTGGTTCAAGCTTCCCCTATTCGTCTGGGGATTATATGCTACTGCTATTATTCAGGTACTGGCCACACCCGTTGTTGCGATCACCCTCGCATTGTTAATAATGGAAAGACTTTGGGGTGTGGGAATATTTGATCCGGCAATGGGCGGAGATCCCGTTTTATTTCAGCATTTCTTCTGGTTCTATTCTCACCCCGTTGTATATGTAATGATATTACCTGGAATGGGTATTATTAGTGAAGTCATTGCTCATTTTTCTAAAAAACGGATTTTTGGTTATAGGGCTATTGCCTTTTCTTCATTGGGCATTGCCTTCTTAGGATTTTTAGTATGGGGCCATCATATGTTCACATCAGGTCAATCTGAATATGCTGCAATGATATTCTCAATGATCACCTTTTTTGTAGCGATTCCCTCAGGAATCAAGATATTCAATTGGCTGGCTACTTTGTATAATGGGAAAATAACCTTAGAAACCCCAATGCTATATGCCCTAATATTTTTGTTTACATTTGGAATTGGCGGCCTAACAGGTATATTTCTAGGGGCAATTGCAGTCGATATCCACCTGCATGATACATATTTTATAGTTGCCCATTTCCATTATACAATGATGGGTGGCACCGTTATGGCCTTCCTCGGTGGTTTACATTACTGGTGGCCAAAAATATTTGGCAGAATGTATAATGAAACCCATGGTAAAATATCGGCGTTTCTGATTTTTGTTGGATTCAATATGACCTTTATTCCCCAATTTTTCCTCGGGTCACAGGGAATGCCAAGACGATACTATATGTATGCGGATAGATTTCATACTTTAAATATCGTTTCAACGGTTGGATCATGGATACTCGCTGCCGGATTTTTTCTCATGTTGTATTATCTGGTCCGGTCAATAAAACATGGTAAACCTGCCGGAGCCAATCCCTGGGGTATTCATGGATTAGAGTGGACGACACCGTCCCCTGTTCCACCAGAGAATTTTTTAGAAGAACCAAAATTAGAGCACGGGCCCTATGATTATGATAAATTCATGCCCGAAAAAACAGTTTAAATAAAGGACCATTCATGAGTCATCCCGCTCATTTACAGCATCATTTCAGCGATTCGCAACAACAGCATGAATCCTCAAAATTGGGTATGTGGCTGTTTCTTGTCACTGAAGTATTAATGTTTGGCGGACTATTCTGCGCCTACGCCATTCTCAGGGCATGGTATCCTGAAATGTTTTTCCACGCTCACAAGGTACTTGATGTGATGATGGGGAGTGTAAATACTGTCGTACTTATTACCAGCTCCCTGACAATGGCTTTGTCCATTCATGCAATTCAAAACAATAACCAGAAGGCGGGAGTAAAATACCTGACAGTCACTTTAATACTTGCTTCAGTATTTCTAATAATCAAGTATTTTGAATATAGCCATAAAATTCACCTGGGACAGCTTCCAGGAAAGTTTTATACTTTCACAGGCATTGAGGGCAATAATCCCCATCTGTTTTTTAGTATGTATTTTCTAATGACCGGTTTACATGGAATACATGTAGTTGGTGGGATGGCAGTTATTTATTGGATGATGAGAAGAATGAAACGCGGGGAATTCTCATCAGAATATTACACCCCGGTTGAAATTGTAGGATTATTCTGGCATCTGGTTGACTTGATCTGGATTTTCCTCTTCCCTCTATTTTACCTGATAGGATAATTCAATGAGTACACATTCATCACCATATCACATCATTCCTTTCAAAACATATATCACTGTTTTTACAGCGTTACTTGTGCTCACAGTTGTTACTGTAGCTGTTTCCTTTGTAGACCTCGGCAGTTATAATCTGGTGATTGCCATGTTGGTAGCCAGTATAAAGGCATCATTAGTAGCAATGTTTTTTATGCATCTCTATTATGACAATAAATTAAATCTCATTATTTTTCTTACCTCATTATTGTTTCTTGCTATATTTATTATCTTTATAATGTTTGATACGATGACTCGGGATAATATTTATAAAATTAAAGCCGGCCCTATTAATCCGTCAGCGAAGATTTATGATAACCAAAAAAGCAGTGAAGGTGGAACAGGACATTAATCAGTATAAAATTCCCATTTCAATGGATATTAAAAATTATAATTTTACTCACTTAAGTGAGTAATTTGAATGTCAAAGCCTTCTACAATTAAATATTCTATATTCGCAGTCGGAATATTGGGAGCTATACTGCTTTCGATAATCTTCATGGGAGACAAGCAACAACCAGCCGTCATACTTCCTGAATTATATGTATTGCCTGAATTCAGTTTTCATGATTCACACGGAAATCCATTTGGAAAACAACAGATGATGGGGAAAATAAATGTTGTGGATTTCATGTTTACCACATGCATGGGGCCATGTCCGGTTATGAGCGCAAAAATGAAACGATTATATGAGAGATACGAACAGAGTGAAAATGTTCAATTAGTTTCAATTTCGGTAGATCCTGTTAGAGATACCGCAGCAGCCCTTTCTGAATATGGAAAAAGTCATGGTGTAGAGGATGATCGCTGGGTATTTATTCGTGAGGATCAAATCTCAAAAGTAGCAGACTTGTGTGAAAACGGCTTCAAACTTGCAGCGGATGGCTTCCCTTCAGGACATCCTATATTTCTAATTCTTGTGGATGACATGGGGATGATCAGGGGCTATTATGATGGATTGGATGACAGTCGCATAGATTTGCTTATCACCCATATCGACCAATTAATTTCATAATTTAAATCATGAAAAAAAAGAGAATACCAGCAAAAAACCTGCTTTCTGCTTATGTGGAAATGACCAAACCCAGAATATCTATCCTCGTGTTGGTCACGGCTTATTTGGGATATTATCTTGGTTTGAGAAGCATTGGATCTGTAGGTTTGGACTGGCAGAATATTCAATTGCTGTTTCATCTCTTACTTGGAACATATCTTTCATCCAGCGGTGCAGCGGTATTGAATCAGTATATTGAAAGAGATCATGACAGAAAGATGGAGCGGACAAAGCACCGCCCATTGCCAAGCGGCATTATCAAACCAAACCAGGCGCTAATCTTTGGTTTATCATTATCAATATTCGGTGTTTTGTACTTAATAACATTTACCAATCTTGCGACAGGTATCCTTTCTCTAACCACCATATTATTCTACACTCTTATTTACACGCCAAGTAAAAGACTCACGGTTTGGAACACAATGATTGGTTCGGTACCAGGAGCTCTGCCCCCAGTAGGCGGCTGGGTAGCGGTAACCGGTATTCTTGCTGCTCCGGCCTGGATACTTTTTGGGATTCTATTCTGCTGGCAGATACCTCATTTTCTATCAATTGCAATTATGTATGCAAAAGATTATGAGAAGGGTGGATTTAAAATGTTACCGACGGTTTATCCCGATACTGGACATACCAGATATCATATTCTGTTCTTCTCAATTGCCATGGCTGGGACCAGTATTGGTTTATTTTTAATCGATTTTGTAGGAATTATTTACGCTATTGGAACAGCAGTTATTAGCGTTGCTTTTCTGATTATGGTAATCCACAATATTCCATTTAATACCAGAAAACGAGCTTTAACGCTTATGTTCTCATCCATCATATATCTCCCGGCATTATTAATCATGATTTTTCTCGATGTTATGCTATAAATTGAGCAATCGATGAAATCGAGTTTAATTCCAAAAAATATCCCATATGGACGTTATGTCTTAAGCCTAATCTCTTTTATTTCTATTTCATTAGTCTTGTTTCTGTCTTATTATCCCAAAACAAATACTGTTGAACCTGAATGGTTAAAAGTGTTTCCTACTCTCATAGCCACCTTTAATGCAATCAGTGCTGGATTACTTATTGGCGCTTACATACAGATAAGGAAAAAAAATATAGGCGTCCATAAACGTCTTATGCTTATGGCATTTTCCAGTTCGGCCATGTTTATGATTGTTTACGTTATTTATCATAGTCTCAAGCTTGCCCCCACTCCTTACGCTGGCGACTGGCAATGGATTTACTATCTCATTTTAATTACCCATATTCCGCTGGCAGCTGCCACCGTTCCCCTGGCATTGTTTACTTTGGTCAAGGGATTATCAGGTAAAATTGAAAAACACAGAAAAATTGCCAGAATTACATTTCCAATTTGGATGTATGTATCTATCACTGGCGTATTGATTTACTATATGCTGTATTTGTGAGTTGTAATAACAGACAGATAAACTGAGAATCTATTGCTACCTATTAATTCTGTTGATAGAAAAATAGAATACTGACAGTAATCTTCACAATTTGATTCGTCAAAAAAATGATATTATAAAAGGACTTACCCATGCAGATAAAAACTGAATTTAAAAAAATGATATATACTCTTGCCTTATTGCTTATTTCCACAATTCTCATTGCAGCATTAAACTTATAAACGCAGTCACCCTATTTTGTTAAATTTGATTTTATACAGAAGCTATTTTGCTCGTATTCGAATATGGATATTGTTTTCTGTTGCCATGATATTGTTCATCACAAATCAAGGGATGGAAGGGGAATATCTTACATTACCGGTTATGAGGTATTATCTCGATGACTTAGTATTATTACCAATTTTCCTTCCCATACTGGGATGGATTTTTAAAATGGCAGGGTTAACAGATGTCGTTGAAATTTCGATGTTTCAAGTGATCCTGTCAGTCATTTATTTCAGTATAATCTTTGAGGTTATGCTTCCCGTATTTTTTCAAATTGGTGTTGCAGACCCCATGGATGTGTTAATGTATATCCTGGGAGGGATGATTACGTTATTGGTGTTTCGAAAAGATTATATACAGTCCTGAAAAACCAGTACATACATGATTATAATTTGTTAATATCTATCCAAAACAAGGCTCAAGATAAAACGAGAGCTGAATAAAACACAAAATGAAAACAATTAACCATATGTTAATGGGTTCAATACTTCAATACGATTTTCTGTAAGTAAAAATAATATGGAAAGATATTTGAGCTATTCAACTCCCGCTATAGGACTTATTATTACAAGTCAGTGATTAGAAAGGAAGATCCTCCTCATCCTCATTTGGTTCTGAAACCCCAGACTCAGTTTTTGCCCCATTCTTCTTCCATTCAAGAGGGGTGATTGAGCTGGCAACAATTTCTGTAGTCTTTCTGGTATTATCCTCTTTATCCTTCCAGGACCGTGTTTTCAATCGGCCTTCAATGCAGATCAATTGTCCTTTCTGGATAAAATCGCTGACAAAATCAGCAGATTTGCCCCAGGTAACGATATTATGCCACTCAGTATGTTCCTGACGATCCTCACCATTGCCCCACATTTCGTTTGTGGCTATTGAGAATGATGCCATGGATGTTCCTTTGGGAGTGTATCTGCCTTCTGGTTTGTCGCCTACACGGCCGACTAAGACAGCTCTATTTAAACTGGATTTATTCATGTTTCCTCCAACTATTTATTTTATAAAATCCAACCGAGTCATAATATAAATCTATTCGAAGATATAATAAATCAGTTTTTATTTCTTAATAATCTTGTAATTAAATTCGGATGGGGTCAAGAGAATGATCAATTCCACATTTGGCTAATTACAATTTATCAGATGGGTGAAATTGAGAAGAGTTATTGGATATGGAATTATTTTATTCCTTTTAATTATTGTGATTGTTTTCTACATAATAAAAAAATAATCGGGAATAAAAAAAGCTGGTAGATATACCAGCTTTCAAAGGCTCTGTAGCCCGTAGGAGAATCGAACTCCTGTTGCAGAGATGAAAACCCTGAGTCCTAACCACTAGACGAACGGGCCTAATTAAGCCCAGTATTTTAAAGCTAATTTTAAATATCATACAAATAAAATAAATCAATTGATGTTTCAAAGATAATATGTCTCGGTTTATATAAGATGTAAGCAGGAACCATAAAAAGAGAATAGTGGATTTCAATTGATGAATGGGAGAAGAATATCCTAATTTTACCTATCGTTCTAAAAGAAAATCATTGTATCTCATCCGACTAATTTAGGATAAACAGGAGAAATTATGAGCTGGTTCTTGAATTTTATGAATTCCTCAATTGGTAAGAAAATGCAAATGGCAATTACCGGGATTCTACTTTGCCTATTTCTTATCGTTCATGTTATAGGAAATCTGGTTTTATTTGCAGGTCCCAACGCATTTAATACATATGTAGAAGCCCTTTCCAGTGTGAAACCCCTCGTACGCTCTTTGGAGGTCGTACTTGCATTGATGTTCATCTGGCATATATTTAACGGTGTAAGATTGACTATTGAAAACAGGAAGGCTACACCAGAAAAATATTTGATGAATAAAGCCGCGGAGAATAGCAAGCTAACATCAAGGACAATGGGGTTAACCGGTAGTCTCATCTTTATTTTCCTTGTTACTCACCTTGGGACTATCTGGCGTCTGTTTCAATTAGAACACGGGGGAGGGAAGTTTTACGATATTGTTATTTCTGGGAGGTTTGGATTTAACAATATCTATTACACTTTAATTTATATTTTTGCCATGGCATTACTTGGGCTTCATCTCAGGCATGGCTTTCAATCCGCATTTCAAACTTTTGGTTGGAATCATAGCAAATATAAACCGCTTATATCGGGTGTAGCCGTTTTCTTCTGGCTCATCATCCCCTTGGCGTTTATGAGTATACCAATATATTTTGGCCTTTTAGGAGGAGGAAATTAATATGAAATTAGATGCGAAAATTCCCGAAGGTCTTCTTGCTGAAAAGTGGACAAATCACAAATTCAAGATTAATCTGGTAAACCCATCAAACAAACGAAAATATAAAGTTCTGATTGTCGGTACTGGTCTTGCCGGCGCTTCTGCTGCAGCTGCACTGGCTGAGTTGGGTTATAATGTTGAGGCTTTCTCTTATCACGAATCTCCAAGAAGAGCTCATAGTATCGCCGCTCAAGGTGGTATCAATGCTGCAAAAAATTATCCTGGAGATGGCGACTCTATATTTAGATTATTCTATGATACCATAAAAGGTGGTGATTACAGATCCCGGGAAGCCAATGTATATCGTCTTGCAGAAGTAAGTAATAACATTATTGATCAATGTGTTGCACAGGGGATTCCCTTTGCAAGAGAATATGGTGGTTTGCTTTCAAACCGTTCATTTGGAGGTGCTCAGGTATCCCGAACATTTTACGCCCGCGGCCAAACAGGCCAGCAGTTATTACTTGGAGCCTATTCTGCACTTGTAAGACAGATGAATACCGGCAAGGTGAATTTTCATGCTAGAACAGAATTGCAGGATATCGTTGTTGTTGATGGTCAGGCGAAAGGCATAATTACGCGGAATCTTGTTACCGGAAAATTAGAATCGCATGCTGGAGACGCTGTCGTTATGGCCACTGGTGGATATGGGAATGTATTTTTCCTTTCCACAAACGCCATGGCAAGCAACGGTTCTGCGGCCTGGCGGGCACATAAAAAAGGTGCTCTGTTTGCAAATCCCTGTTTCACACAGATCCATCCAACCTGTATTCCTGTTGCCAGTGGATCACAGTCAAAACTCACATTAATGAGTGAAAGTCTGCGAAACGATGGTCGTATTTGGGTCCCGAAGAAAAAAGGTGATGATCGGGCACCGGGAAATATTCCAGAAGATGAACGAGATTATTACCTTGAACGTCTCTATCCATCTTTTGGTAATCTGGTGCCAAGAGATGTGGCCTCCCGTCGAGCTAAAGAAATGTGTGATATGGGTCATGGCGTTGGCGCAACAAAGTTGGCTGTTTATCTTGATTTCGAAGATGTGATTGGTCGAAACGGTAAAAATTGGGTGGCGGATAAATATGGAAATCTCTTTGATATGTATGAAGAGATTACCGGTGAAAATCCCTATAAAACACCAATGAGAATTTATCCCGCTGTCCATTATACAATGGGTGGTCTTTGGGTAGATTATAATCTCATGTCTTCCATACCCGGTTTATATGTAATGGGAGAAGCAAATTTTTCAGATCATGGTGCTAACAGATTAGGTGCCAGTGCCTTAATGCAGGGACTCGCTGATGGATATTTTGTTATCCCCTATACGATTGCTGATTATCTCTCGGGAAATACAGGTGGATTCTCAGATACTTCTGCATCAGAATTCATTGAAACAGAAAAGGGAATCCAGGATAACATTCAGAGAATGTTATCAATAAAGGGCTCACAAACCGTCGATGAAATTCATAAAAAACTTGGACTCGTCATGTGGGAAAATGTCGGAATGGCAAGAAATAAAGAAGGATTGAAGAAAGCCATCATAGAAATACCAAAATTGAGAAAAGAGTTCTGGGAAGATGTAAATATCCCAGGGTCATCTAATTCTATGAATACCGAACTTGAAAAGGCAGGAAGATTGGCTGATTTTCTTGAACTTGGTGAGCTCATGGCAAGGGATGCACTTGAAAGAGAAGAATCTTGCGGTGGACATTTCAGGGAAGAGTTCCAGACAGAAGAAAATGAAGCCAAACGGGATGACAAAAACTTTACATTTGTATCGGCATGGGAATTCAAGGGGGTAGAAAAAGAACCTGTTGTTCACAAAGAAGATCTTGTATTTGAGAATGTGAAATTAACCACAAGGAGTTACAAATAATGAATGTAACACTAAAAGTATGGAGACAAAGCAATTCTCAATCCAAAGGATTTTTTAGCATTTATAATGTCTCTGATGTAAGTGAAGAAATGTCATTTTTTGAAATGCTGGATATGTTAAATGAGTCACTGGTAGAGAAGGGTGAGGAACCCATTGCATTTGATCATGACTGTCGCGAGGGAATCTGTGGAACCTGTGGTGTATTTATTAATGGACGGGCTCATGGTCCCATAAGTGGAATTACAACATGTCAACTGCACATGAGACGATTCAATAATGGCGATACTATTATCATTGAACCCTGGCGTGCAAAAGCTTTTCCGGTTATAAAGGATTTGGTTGTTGACAGAACCTCATTAGATAGGGTTATGATGTCTGGTGGATATGTTTCTGTGAATACTGGAGGCACTCCCGACGCCAATGCTATACCCATCTCAAAAGTAAATGCCGACGAAGCCATGGACGCTGCTTCCTGTATCGGATGCGGGGCCTGTGTTGCGACCTGCAAAAACTCATCAGCCATGTTATTTGTATCAGCTAAAGTATCACAGTATGCTTTATTACCGCAGGGCATGATAGAAAAGAAAATCCGTGCCCAGAATATGGTAGATAGCATGGATGAGGAAGGATTTGGTAATTGTTCAAATACGTATGCCTGTGAAGCTGAATGTCCGAAAGAAATATCTGTTTCTCATATTGCCAGGATGAACAGGGAATTCTTCAAAGCCAGTATCTCATAATTTGATCCTTGGACAAATCAAATCGTTAAAATAAATATAAAACGGACAGCTTTAGCTGTCCGTTTTTGTTACTAGGAGTCAAAATTTTACTCAAGTGAAAAATTGATTGGTATATTAATCCATACACCAACGCTTTTATCTCTTTGTTTGGCGGCCTTCCATTTAGTTTTCATTATAGCATCAATGGCTGCTTCGTTTAATCCGGTATTGGGATATCCTTCAGCCACTTGGATTTCAGTAATTGTGCCAAATTTATTTATAAATACTGAAACAGTGACGGTTCCATATACACCTGCTTCCTGAGCGATTGGTGGATAAATGATATTTTTCCCTAATGCTTTGTAACCACCAATGGGTTTTGGTTTTTCAGTATGTGGGATAAATATGAATCCCTTGTCGGGTGTAGAAATTGGTGGGCGATCCCACGTCTGATCAAAATCAAATGGCTCGTATTCTTTTATTGTAATAAGGGTATCTATTATCTCAATTTCTTCATCAAGTACGGGAATATTGTGGCGAGATGGAGGTAAAATAATTTTTTCCTGAATTGTTATCGGGATATCTGTGATCTCGATAATTTCCGTTTTGTCCTCATTAGTTAACTGTACTTTCTCCTCGAAAAACCTGGGAAACAGATATGAAATAAATGCAATCCCAAATATTACCAATATAGAAATGTATCTCACTCGAAGTGGATAAAATTTATTTTGTCTCTCAACTTTCACAATACTTTCCTTTCATTTATTGAAATGCAATTATTTCAATGAAAATTTTATTGGAATACTAACCCATACAGCAACATTTTTATCTCTTTGCTGAGCAGGTTTCCATTTTGTTTTTCTAATAGCTTTGATTGCAGCCTCATCCAATCCTGTATTTGGCATCCCATTAAGTATAATAGTCTCTTTTATTTTTCCATTTTCGTCGATATAGGTCTGTATGATAACCGTTCCATGGATACCAGCTTCTCTGGCAATTTCAGGATAGATAACATTACGTCCTAACTCAGCGTATCCTCCAACAGGCTCAGGCACTTTATCATAAGGTATGAATTTTACTTCAGTTTTCTTATCGTCCGCAATGCGTGGCGGTGGTGGCCAATCATCAAAATCGTCATTTGTTGTTTCATCAGTAGTACGCTCTTCATCTAAAAATTCATCTTCATCAGGAACAGGGATTGTTTCGTGTGGTGGTCGTGGTGGAATAATTTCTGGAGGTGTATTATTGAAGTCAATAAATTCAATAATTTCCTGTTTGTCTTCACTGGTCAGTTCTGATTGTTCATTAAAAAAGCGAGGAAATAGATATGAGATAAAGGCAATTCCAAAAATAACCAATATTGAGATGTATCGTATTCGAATGGAATAAAATGAGTTTGCTTCTTTTGTTTTCATGTTAATACTCCTTATTTGATCAAATATTATTGTAATTTAAATTCGATAGGAAATTCAAGAGTTACCCCTAGTTTTCTATCTTGCTGCTGTGCTGGTTTCCAACGTGTGTTTCTTACTGCATCAACGGCGGCTTCATCAAGTAATAAATGAGCAGAACTAATTATCTTAATGTGTTCGATAATACCAGACTTATTAATAAATACCGCCAGCTTAACGGTACCTTCAATCCCCAAATGAATCGCATCTGGTGGATATACTGGTCTAATGGGTGTAATGAGTATTGGTGCTTTACTATATAATACAACTGGGAAAAAATCAGTGGTTTTTGCAGGTGGTGGTCGGTCCCATTTTTTAAATAGAAAATCATTAACAGGTATGGTTGTTATGTCATCATCTTCAAATTCGACCGTAGGATCGATAACTGGAATGGTGGGTTTTGACGGTGGTATTATGATCTTCTCCTGTACTGTTGCCGGGATATCAGTCAGCTCAATTATATCCTTTTTATCAGCATGGGTTAACTGCATATTCTCGTCGATGAATCTTGGAAACAGGTAGGTAAGTAAAGCCATTCCAATCATAACAAATATAGTTGAGTATCTTAATCTAACTGGATATTTTTTTGAAAGTATATCTTGTCTCATTTTTATATCCTCCGGTTAATTACTAAAAGAAAATATGTAACATATTGTAACAATCACAAGACAAAAATATATTTGTGATAGTAACTGCCTGAAAAATAAAAACCCGATAAAATAGTTTATCGGGTTTTTTCTGGTTCAATTTAGATTATTGTAGATGATTAATCGGAAGAAATCTCAAATATAATAGGGATGGATATCCATACGCCGACTTTCTTGTCACGCTGAAGGGCAGGTTTCCATTTGGTTCGTTTAATAGCAGCAACAGCAGCTTCGTTTAACCCAGTATTTGGGATTCCTTTTAAAACTATAGTTTCCCCGACAATGCCATTTTTATCAATATATGTCTGAACAATGACAGTACCTTCAATACCGGCTTCCATGGCAATATCAGGGTAAACCACCAATCGCTGCATGGCATTATATCCACCTATTGGTTCAGGCTCTTTGTCATATGGTATAAATTTTACCCTAGGACCATCACCAGATGGAGGTGGCGGCGGTGTTTCCCAATCTTCAAAATCGTCGAAATCCAATTCGTCAAGAGTGATGTCTTCATCATCAAATTCCTCATCGGAAGCAACAGGTATAGAAGGTCGAGATGGTGGTTCTGGTATTTTAAATTGTTCGGTTTGTGGAATATCAATAGTTTCAATATTCTCGACAATTTGCTGATTATCAAGTTTTCTTGCTTCATCAAGGAATCTGGGGAAGGCATAAAATATGATAGCAATTCCAATTATGACGTATACGGCAATATACCGTAATCGGGTTGGGTATCGAAGTAATAATGGATCTATTCTCATAATTGACGTATTTTGATTTAAAAAAATTATATCATTCTAAAAACATCAGCAATCATCGGATGGATCGAAATTCTAACGCCAGTTATAAAACTAACCGGGGGGCTATATAATCAATTTGCTTTCAAAGAAAAGTTAATTGGAATAGAAATCCAAACGCCGACTTTTCTATCTCTTTGCAGAGCTGGTTTCCACCGAGTTTTTTTAATAGCTTCAATCGCTGCTTCATCGAGACCAGTATTTGGAATCCCTTTCATAATTACCCAATCGGTCACAACCCCTTTATCATTGATAAAAGCCTGTATGATAACTGTGCCTTCGATTCCTGCTTCCATGGCGATATCAGGGTATACCACATTGCGTTTTAGAGAACCATAACCACCAATGGGTTCAGGAGCCTTGTCGTATGGGATAAATTTTACTTTAGGCCCATCATCAGAAGGTGGTGGCGGTGGTGTAGCCCAATCATCAAAATCATCAAAGTCCATTTCGTCAAGAGTGATATCCTCATCATCAAATTCTTCGTCGGAGGCGATAGGAATTGAGGGTCGGGATGGCGGTTCTGGTATTTTAAACTGCTCGGTCTGAGGGATATCAACAGTTTCGATATTCTCAACTATTTGATCTCGATCAAGCTTTTTGGCTTCATCAAGAAACCGCGGGAATAAATACATGACGAGAGATATGGCAATAATAACATACACAGCCATAGATCTGAGCCTGGTAGGATAACTGGTTAAAAGAGGGTCTTCTCTGAGCATTAGATCAATTATTCCTGTGTTTTTGCAGAGTAACTGAGTTTCAATGCATATGCATTGCGCAATTCAGTGTGAATACTAGTGATTGTTTCCATAGATGCATTTTGATCAGCCCTCAATGAAATAGTCGTTTTGGGTCTTTTCTGCATTTTACTGGAAATAATAAACCTAAGATCTTTCATATTTACTAAATGGTCATCAACCATTACGGAACCATTATTGGAAGCCCAGACATACGCTGTATTTCTCTTACTTTCGAGTTTTTCGATCATTTTTGCCTTTGGCACCAACACATCCAGTCCCTCGAATTCTCTCATGACAGTAGTCACCATAAAAAAGATCAGCAGCATGAAGATAATATCAGGCATAGATGCAGTAGAGACTTCAGCGCTTTCACGTGTTTTTCTAGATATATGCATTATGATTCATCCGGGTTAGCAATAGATATTTTTTGGGCCCCAGCAACTTTTAGCTGATCAAGAACCTGTATATAAATATCATATTTAGTATGAGCATGTGGTTTGACGGAGAAGATCATGATCTGTTTGCCATCGGGGGTAAAACCACGCTGTTTTATGGCGCGATCTGCTTCCCGGGCAATATCTCTGACTTGGACAACTTTATCATTCATCAAAATTTTTCCAGCTTGATTGATCAGGATATTAGTGATATTCTGTGGTGGGATGGCTATTTCAGTATCCTCAGGTTGAGGCAGGACAAGATTGATACCTTTGTCCATAGAGATTGTTGTAGTCACGAGAAAGAATACCAATAACAGGAAGGCAATATCTGCCATAGATGATGAAGAAAAACCGCCCAATTCGCGTCTTGGTTTACTTAACATAATTTTTACCGGGATAAATTATCCGCGGAACTTATCCTTAACAGCTGAAAGCAGGATAGTTGTGCTGCGTTGCATTTTGACAATCTGGTTGTCAATGATGTACAAACAGGAGTTTTGTAAAACTTGAAGAATCAACGCGGCCACCAGACCAAAAGCAGTAGTAAGAAGTGCTACCGATATACCGCCGGCAACAACAGCAGGAGAAATATCATTGGCTGCTTTTATGTCATTAAAAGCCTGAATCATACCCCAGACAGTTCCGAGAAATCCAAGCATCGGTGCAGTAGCAATCATAAGTGAAATCCAAGTCATATTTTTTTCGAGGGAAGCCATTTCGACAGCACCAGCACGATCAAGAATATGTTCTGCTTCATCAGCACCGAGATGAGCCCTGTCAAGCGAAGCAAGACATAAATTGGCAACGGGTCCTTTGCCAGTTTCGCAATGTGATTTTGCTACATCAAATCCTTGTGTTTCAATTAAATTGGTTACTTCGATGGCGAATTCATCACCGGAAGATAATCCACCAATTAGGTGCACAAGTCTTTCAAGCACAAATAATAGCCCAATTATCAATGCCCCAAGGATGGGCCACATGAAGCCACCGCCATCAAGAAATAGTTGTACCATTCTTTCCTCTCTTATTTACGATTAATTATAATATTGGTTAAAAATTTGATTAAAATTCGGTCGTGAACATTAAGCAATTTTGTTATTGTCTGCCAAGAGTATTTATCTACTATCGACTGGATAAAAGAGCTTTGGCTTCGTCAATATGATTTAGAGCTTCACTTACATGTTTATCAATATCTAACATCTTTTTGTAAAGAAAAGTTTTACCCCAAATCATACCGGAAACTTCAGCAAGTAGGCGAGTTTCTACGACATGCCAATCCTTTTCAATATCTTCACGGACATACTCATATTCTTTTTCATCCAACCATTCAAATAACAACTCGCGATCTTTATCTTTAAATTCATATTTGCGGTCGAATTCATCAAAGTTTCTATACTTAGATGATATTTTATCTTTTAGTAGATTGCCGTAATTAAATAGTGGCCTTTCAACATTCCAAATCAGTCTGGATGTACTAAGTTCTATATTGGCGTCATTTATAATATAGACGTCAGGTGTAATTCCACCGCCTCCATATACCGTCCTGCCTGCTTTTGTTTTAAATTGTGGTCTTTCAGCTAGAGTTGAATCAGAGGCTTCTCTATTTTCAACGCGAAGGTCAGAGTAATAATCTACGAGTCCATCATCATAATCTCTCTGTATGAGACGACCGCTGGGTGTATAATATCTGGCAATGGTAATTCTGGCAGCAGAACCATCTTTTAATGGATATTGCCGCTGAACCAAGCCTTTCCCAAAACTGGTTTCACCAACGACCAGACCACGGTCTAAATCCTGTAAAGCACCACTGACAATTTCACTGGCACTGGCAGAACCACGGTTAATTAGAGCAATTACAGGATACTGTTTATGAGCACCCCATTTATGTGCCCTAAAAACTTCATGTGAATCAGAAAGTCGTCCCTTGGTATATAGGATGGTGTCATTGGAAGCCACAAACATGTCAACAATTTTGATTGCCTGATCCATGTAACCACCACCATTATTGCGCAGATCAAGAATCAAATGATCCATTCCCTCATTTTCCAAACCTTTCAAGGCATTATCTAATTCCTCTGCAGTAGTAGAAGAAAAACGATTCACTTTAACATATCCAGTTTGCTCATCAATCATAAAGCTGGCAAGTACACTGACGATGGGAATCTCATCCCGGATCAAAGTCACATCAAAAGACTCATCCAAACCACCCCGACGAATAGTAACCACCACTTTAGACCCCTTTGGGCCTCTCAGCTTACTAAATACTTCTTTCTGAGTGATTTTATAGGCGGACTCATCATCGATTCGTATAATCTTATCACCAGATTGCAATCCTGCACGGTCAGAAGGGGTTCCGGGGATGGGAGAAATAACCGTGAGAAATCCATCGAGGATGGCAAATTCGATTCCAATACCTTCAAATTTACCAGCAAATTGTTCAGTCACCTCCTTCATATGGTCTTCCGAAATATAATTTGAATGGGGATCCAATCTGTCAAGTAATCCCTCTATTGCACCTTCAAGAATGTCATCCATATCAACATCTTCAACATAATTGGTGTTTACCAGCTGGATCAACTGGCTGAGGGTTTTCATTTTACGATATTTGTCTTTAATGGATTCAGATTGGAATCCGTAAATCCCAAATAGAATTGCGACAACCAAAAGGGTGTAAATAATTTTTTTCATAGCACTAAAGGTAACAAATTAATGGATCAACTTACAACTTTCAAAATGTTATAGATTGTGACGATTATTGTTGAATTTGTCGGGGAGCATCAATTCTGTTTTTGCATAAGATGCAACTTAATTGTCAGTTTTTCAAACTATGCATCAAAATATTCCGAATGTATTATATTGCAAAGACTCGCTCAATTTTCGACCATATTTATTTTGAGGAAATTAGCATTGAATATTGAATGTTGAACATCGATTCACGAAAGTCGAATTGAAACAGACAAAGTCAATAACTAAGCATATTCTGAAATCATCATTCGTTAATCTTTATTCAGAAATCAGCTTTGAGATATTATTTAAGGATAGGTGCAAGAATCTCGAGCCTGCCTTCAGGAGCATCCGGAGCATTGGCATAGGGCTGAATCTCAAGTAATTCACAAATCAGCGGATACACATGAATATTCTCAAATGTATCAATCATCAAACCTTCTTTAATTTTTGGACCCATAGCATAGAAAATGGCATGCAATTCCTTGATTTCAGGTGCAAAACCATGATTTCCACCCTCAGGGCCGCCTCGCTTATCAAATCTATTCTGATCCATAATCGTCCATCCCTTGTCTGCTACAATAAGAAAATCACCTGTATTGCGATTGACAAAATGATATCTATCGGGAATATTTCTTTTTGCATAAACGGCGACAGATGGCATGGTAGAGAGTTTTTTACCGATAAATAATCTGGATATCCAGCTTTTAGCAGTCACTTGAGCATACGGACCGACAATGTCCAGATAATAATCATTTACATCATTCAGGTAATCATCAATAATTACATATTTGTCTTTATTTAAAGCCGTCATTCCATGGTCGCTGACAATGACCAGATTAACCTGATCAGAGATAGAAAGAGATTTTACTCCATCAAGTAATTTGCCCAAAAGTTGATCCATATCCAATATTACTGAATCTGTCTCGGCGCTTTCCGGTCCGGACACATGGCCCACATGATCTGGCTCACTAAAATATAGCATAATCAGATGGGGCCGTTTTTCCTCAGGAAGCTGGAGCCACTGGATAACCGAATCTACCCGGCTTTCAAATGGCACTGATCCATCATACATCTTTGTTATTGATGGCGACAATCCTTTTATTGGAGCTTCCGATCCAACCCAAAAAAACGAGGCTGCCCTAACCCCCTGTCGCTCAGCAGTTACCCAAATGGGTTCAGCCTGATACCATTTAGGATCCTGCACCGTTTCCCTATCCCCAATGGAATATATTTCCTTAAATTTCTGGTCGTAAAATGAGTTTCCCGTAAGCATATGAGTTTGGGTATAGGCTCCTGTGGCAAGACTATAATGATTCGGAAATGTTTTTGTGGGAAATACCGGTTGCAAGGATTCTGCCTTAACGCCGTGATCTCTCATATAATCAAAACTGGGAGTATGGACTCGATCTGTGTAATTGTATCGGAATCCATCAAAAGAAACCATAATAACATAAGATTCATCTTGTGAAAAAACTATTCCAGAAAGGATTAATATAATTGGCAGCAGTTTTTTTATCATTTTTTTAACCTATTTGTTTGTTGGGTGGCATGAGTCAAATCTTTCACTTTTTTTCAAATGGCAGACAAGAAGTTTCTAAAAAATTTATTTAAATCTGATTGCTATCCCCATAAAATCTCAAATTCTAAGGATGATAACAAATTATCCGTTATCCATACCTGATTTTCGTTTAATTTTCACGAGCATATCATGACAAAAACAACAAATTTACCACCACTCGCAGAGAGGATCAGACCCAGATCCATAAATGAATTTATAGGTCAATCCGGTATTATTCATGACCAAAGTCTGTTATTACAGTCCATACGACGAAAAACGCCATTTTCTCTTATTTTCTGGGGACCGCCTGGAACTGGGAAAACCACTTTGGCCCGAATTCTCTCAACTGAATACGGTTCGGAATATCTTGAACTTTCAGCGGTATCTTCAGGGGTAGCAGATATTCGGAAATCACTGGCAAAAGCAAGCGAATACAAAAAAATGGATAAACAAACGATTCTGTTTATCGATGAAATTCATCGTTTCAGTAAATCGCAACAGGATGCATTACTTCATGCCGTTGAGGATGGTACAATCATCCTATTTGGGGCAACCACTGAAAATCCTTCTTTTGAAGTAATCGCCCCACTTCTATCCAGATGCCGGGTTATAAAATTGCTGGCTTTTGAAGAAAGTGATTTGAAGCGGATTCTGCAGCGTGCCCTTGAGACTGATATTCTCTTTTCATCAAGAAAAATAATTTTGTCGGAAAAGATTTCAAATATGCTCACCCAAACCAGTGGCGGTGATGCCCGTAAAATGCTCAACACTCTTGAACTTGCCATATCCTTTCATGATGAAAATGAGGTGAATCTCACTGAAAATGATCTCTCTGAAGCACTACAGCAAAAGCATGTCATTTATGATCGTGCCGGGGATTATCATTATGACATTATTTCTGCTTTTATCAAATCTGTACGAGGATCTGACCCGGATGCAGCTTTATATTGGTTAGCAATCATGTTAGAGGGAGGGGAAAAACCTGAATTCATATCCCGCCGATTGATTATTTTAGCTTCAGAAGATATTGGCAATGCCGATCCATACGCGGTTATGTTGGCGAATTCCTGTTTTCAATCTGTTCATACTATCGGTATGCCGGAGAGTGCCATTATATTAGGACAATTAACTACATATCTCGCCGGCGCACCCAAGAGTAATGCCGCCTATAAGGGCATCAAAGCAGCACAGGGTTATATTCAAGAAAATGGGGCTGAATCCGTACCGCTACATCTAAGAAATTCTCCTACAAAACTCATGAAAAATATGGGTTATGGGAAAAACTATCATTATCCACATGATCAGGATAACCATTTTGTAAATGAAAATTACTTTCCTGATAAATTGAATAAGAAACCATCTTTTTATATACCGTCGGATCAGGGTCGGGAAAAATTCCTGCGAGATCGACTCCGATATCTTTGGAAAGACAGGTTTTAAAAAAATATCGATAGGTAATAAAATATGAATAGAATTCAAATTTATGAATACGAAAATTTAAAACCCTTAATCCCAACCTATGCTTTGGTTGGCAACGTGGACTTGGTTTTAATTCGATTAGAAGATGATCAAAATGTGTCAGTTATGTATGGTCGTTGTCTCCATCGCGGTGCTCTCATGTCTGATGGATATATCGATGGTGAGAATCTGTTATGCGGTCTTCATAGCTGGGATTATAGCTATAAGACTGGAATAAGCTCGTATAATCCAAAAGAACGATTAAAGAAGTTTGCATCCTGGGTTGAGGATGGCAAAGTCTGTGTAGATGAGGATGAGATAAAAGCTTGGGAGCAGGATAATCCGCAGCCATATAATCGAGAAAAATATCAGGGATTGTATCAGGATATTCATGGGACCACTATGGAACCACATGCCCAATACATCCAACATCTTGCTGAAAATGGACTCTCAAAAGTAGGTCATCATGGGCGAGTTGGGGCAATGGGTGTCCCACAAAATCAACTTCCTCAGTGGCAGGATATCCAGATACTCACAGCCCAGCTTCATAAAATTCCGATGCTGGATGATGACCCTGTCAAAACTCAGGTAATTATTGGTCCAAAAGCGAAGAAGCCGTTGATTCTAAAACATCCATTATTTGTATCGGATATGAGTTTTGGTGCATTATCAGAGGAAGCAAAAACTGCTTTGGCGAAAGGAGCTGAACTTGCCGGTACCGGAATCTGCTCTGGTGAAGGAGGAATGCTGCCAGACGAACAGGCTGCAAATTCTCGATACCTCTACGAGCTAGCATCAGCAAGATTTGGTTATTCAATGGATAAAGTCAAAAAATGTCAAGCATTTCATTTTAAATGTGGCCAGGGAGCAAAAACGGGTACTGGTGGACATCTACCGGGAAATAAAGTCAAAGGAAAGATTGCTGAAGTTCGTGGTTTAAAGGAAGGTGAATCAGCTATATCACCATCGCGATTTCCTGACTGGGAGCATATTGATGATTATCGAATATTTGCCAAAGAAGTTCGTGAAGCCACTGGTGGCATTCCAATTGGTGTAAAACTGTCCGCACAACATATTGAGCGAGACATTGAAGCGGCTTTACAAATTGGTGTTGACTATATCATTCTAGATGGACGTGGTGGTGGCACCGGTGCAGCACCATTGATTTTCAGGGATAATATCTCTGTTCCCACAATCCCGGCATTGGCTCGGGCTCGCGCCTACCTGGATAAAAAAGATCGAAATGATATAACGTTGATTATCACAGGTGGGCTGCGCTTACCGGCAGACTTTGTTAAAGCTTTAGCATTGGGTGCAGACGCCATTGCCCTGTCCAATGCCGCCATTCAGGCTATTGGTTGTCTGGGGATGCGTGCCTGTCACACCAATAATTGTCCAGTTGGTATTGCCACTCAGAAACCACATCTTCGCCAAAGACTAAAAATTGAAAAAGGGGCAAATCAATTACACAATTTCTTCCAGTCTTCAACAGAATTAATGAAGGTTATGGCGAGAGCCTGTGGGCATAATCATTTGGACCAGTTTTGTTTAGATGATCTGACGACTTGGAATCGTGAAATGGCACATTTGACCGGCGTCGCCTATGGTGGCGTATCATTGGATTGAATAAATCATGGATCTGTTAAAAGCCGATTATAGTATTTGAGCGCGATTTTTCTTGACTAGCAGAAGAAATATTAATGGAGAATTAAATGAATAATATTTTTACACGATTGATGAACCTGGCATTATTAATAACAATTTCAGCCACCTTTGGTTTATCAGAGGCTATACCCTTTGATACCGAGAATTGGGAGATTCATGCAAAAGAAAGTAGAATGGAGAATTATCTGGGCAGAAACAGTCTTTTTCTAAAAGGCGGTCATGCCGTGGTAAAGGAATCCGAATTCTCAGATGGCATAATTGAATATGATGTGGCCTTTGACGGTACCCGCGGATTTAACGGTGTTGTGTGGCGGATAAAGGATGACTATAATTATGAGAAATTCTATATCAGACCCCATCAATCGGGAAACCCTGATGCAAATCAATATACTCCAGTATTTAACGGTGTCTCCGGGTGGCAATTGTATGCATCCGGTAATGGATTTGGAGCCCCCTATGATTATCCTTCAAATGAATGGATTCATGTGAAGGTATTGGTTTCGGGAAGTGAAGGTGAAATTTATATAGGTGATATGGATACGCCTTTATTCTTCATAAATGAAATGAAGACTGGGATTAAATCTGGTAAAGTTGGATTGGTTGTAGAAGTGCCATTTTTGGCTCCGGCATATTTTTCAAACTTTAGTTACAAAAATGTAAAAGACCTACAGTTAAAGGGATCGGCAACAAATGAAGTAAAACCCAGCGGGACTATTTCATCATGGCAAATTTCTAATCCATTTAAAGAGTCTGAAATTAATGACAAATACAACTACTTGCATATAGAGAAGGATTTATCCTGGCAGAGGCTAAACAGCGAAGTCAGTGGGATTACCAATATTTCCAGATTGCACAGTATACTTGAAAAGAAAAACACATCGTTTGCTAAAGTAACAATTGTCTCTGATAGCGAGCAGACAAAGAAGCTTAATTTTGGTTTTAGCAGCCGGATTATGATATTTCTAAATGGTCAATTACTTTATTCTGGTCAGGATGCTTTCCTAACCAGGGATTATCGATTTCTTGGAACTATGGGTTACTTCGACGATGTGTATTTATCATTGAACAAGGGTGAAAATGAAATATGGATGGCTATTTCAGAAGATTTGACATTCCGAGGGGGATGGGGATTTCAAGCAAAAATTGAAGACCAAAAAGGCATCAGAATTTATCAAGATGAATAAAGACATTTTGAGGGATACATCGGAATGATAATTGCCCAAATTATTAATATTTCCAAATGATACTAATAATAAACGGCTCTGTCGGTGTTGGCAAAACCTCAATTTCCTTTTCCCTTCAAGAACGTTTCAAAAAATCGATCATGTTGGATGGCGATTATATTGGTGCTGTACATCCATTTCAGATTTATAACGAAGAACGAACCCAATATCTTTACCAAACACTTACACATTTATTAAAATTTCATAAAAAGAATGGATATTCTAATTTTGTCATCAACTATGTTTTTGAAACACCAAATCAGTTAAAATCTTTAATTGAATTACTAAAACCAATGGATAATGAAATCCATAGTTTCTGGTTAACTTGTTCAAGTGCAGAAAATAGGGAGCGAGTGCGTCAACGAAATTCAGATGATCTGGAATGGGAATTAAACAGATTCAAGGAACTTGCGAATATTCAAAAGGAAAATGTAGTTAAAGGAAATATTGGTTTTCAGATCGATACCACCAATCTTACCATTTCACAGGTAACAGATATTATTTGGCAAAGAATTCAAGAAAGAGAAGATAATTATGCAGAATGAAGTAATTGGAATTCTTCACCCCGGAAATATGGGGATATTTGTCGCTGCCATGTTGGTGGATAATGGTTATCCTGTCCACTGGGTTGCAAAAGGTAGAAGCAAAAATAGTAAAATGAGGGCTGGAAAATACAATCTGATCGCATATGACTCACTTGCTGAATTCTGTCAAAGCTGTTCGGTTATATTCAGTGTTTGTCCTCCCCATGCTGCTGAAGATGTGGCAGATTCTGTGATAAAATGTAAATTTAAAGGGACTTTTGTTGATGCGAATGCAATCTCGCCAATGAGGACAATAAAAATTTCTGGAAAAATGACGAGTGCTGGAATTACTTTTATCGATGGCGGGATTGTGGGGGGGCCAGCCTGGAAATCAGGCAAGACTCATCTATATCTATCCGGGAACGGTATAGAGAAAATAGCCAGTCTATTTGCAAAAGGCAATTTGGTCGCAGATTGCCTTAGCAACGAAATTGGCAAAGCCTCAGCGATAAAAATGTGTTATGCGGCTTGGACAAAAGGCAGCACAGCTTTGTTATGTGCCATTCAAGCCGCTGCTGATGATTATGGGGTAAGAGAAAGACTGGACCAGCAATGGGATGAGGATTGGCCGGGATTTAGTGAAAAAGCTCAGAATCGTGCCCGGAGGGTTACTGCAAAAGCTTGGCGATTTTCCGGTGAAATGGAAGAAATATCTTCCACATTTCAAGAAGCTGGTGGATTGGGTGGTTTCCATGAAGCTGCAGCAGATTTGTACCAACGACTAGCAGGTTTTAAAGATGCTTCTGAATTGCCACAGTTACAAGATGTCCTGAACACTTTGAAAGTGAACCCTGAAAAGGAATCTCCCCATTAGAAGATAATCCAAAGCCTTAAATCGATATTATCGATTTATTCCAAAGATCCTTTTGGAATCCATCGACAATGTCGATGGGCTAATTTGGGAACATGATGTAGAAAAATTGACAAAAATTTCAAAAGTATCTCTGGATATTTGTTGCTAACTATTAATAAGTTTCTAAACATTGAAGGAATGAAAACTAGTTGAAGGTCTTTATGAATAATCAAATTTTTGCAAAATCACTGCTTAGGAAATGATATATAAAGAATACAAGCACAACCCACCTCATTTATTTGTTAAAAATGAAAAATATTTTATTACAGCCAGCACCTATCAAAAGAAAAAGTTTTTCATACAAAAAGAGGCAAAGGAATACTTAAAAAACTCTATAATCCGGGCTTTTTCGGAATTCAAATGGCAAATTGACGATTGGGTCATCTTGGATAATCATTATCATCTTATGGTGGAGTCAACTGACACACCAGTTGAATTGGTTGAGATTATTAGGCGAATACATCGGTTTTCAGCGATTTGGTTGAAGAAAAATTTTACTGAATATAATGCTCTTGGCAGAATTTGGTATAATTACTGGGATACCTGTGTTTCATTTGAGAAATCTTATTTTAACAGATTAAACTATATTTGGTTTAATCCTGTAAAACATGGGTATGTAGAATTCCCAGAGGAATGGGAGTTTGGTAGTTATTTTACCCGAGCAAGAGAAGATGATAAAGCGATGCAAAAAATTATAAACCAATATCGTATCGATCAAATGAAAATCAAAGATGATTTCTAGTATTGAAATGCCTTGTAATAAAGTTTTGAGTACAATTCTTTAAATCGATATTATCGATTTATTCCAAGGCTCTTTTTGGAGTTTTTGGCATACAATTGGTGAAAATGGTGATATTTCCTTTGAAGATTTATACCCTCAGTATTATTGAGTTTTCCCAAGTCTTTTTGGAATTCATCGACAGTGTCGATTGGGCAAAAAATTATGCAAATGGCTTATCGGTATCTTTTGGGTTCCACCAAGTCTATTGATGAAACCCAAACTAACCGATTTTATTTTACCAGCAAGACCTTCTGAAATGAAATTTCATTTCCAGCTTTTAATTTTATAAAGTAGACTCCAGTTGGAGAAGATCCAGCATTCCAGGTCATTTGATAAATACCAGCGCTTTGATGTTCATTTCTTAACTCGGATATTTGTGTCCCAAGCATATCGTAAACGATAATTTCAACATGTGAATTCTCAGAAAGCTCATACTCAAAGTTCGTTACAGGATTAAAGGGATTCGGATAGGCCGCATTAAACCTAAATTGTTGTGGAATAATTTCGATATCAGCCATGATTCCATTTCCATGTCCATCGGCAGCAAGAGCAGTTTCTACCGATAGGTCACCACTGTAAGAGATTACCAATTCATTTATGAGGGCAGATCCCATCGCATCAAATAAAAGCAAAAGTCCATTCTGATGATGCAACTGCCAGCCGGGAGGTAAATTCATTGGATTGAGTTGGTAATTACCAGTCAATTGTATTTCGATACCGGCCAGGTTACCATCCCCTGAAATTTTTAATTCTCCATTGCCAAAACTCACTTGAGCTTCGTTCAAACTATCACCGCGGCTCAACTCACCGTTTAAGATCACATTTACGATGAATACAACATCGAGGACATTAATAATTCCATCTTCATTTAGGTCACCGGCCCATGTTTGATATTCATCATATCCACCATTGAGAATCATATCTATTAGGAGAACAAGATCAGACACATTTAAAACGGCATCACCATTGATATCACCGGATGCTCCGCCAAAAACAGTTTGAATATTTGATGGTTGGCTTTCATTACCATTGCTGTCTGTTGCAGTTACAAGATATTCCAATTCAATACCATATTCAAAAGTTATATCATCAAAAGCATTTTCTGTCACATAACCAACTGATTCATCATTTCGGTAAATAGTATAATACTGAAAATCCGTCGCCATGGATGAATTCCATTCCAACCCAACACTTCCCGGAATAAAACTGGCTAACAATTGTGTCGGTGCAGATGGGGCAATATTATCAACCGAATATCCGCTGGCAGGATCAGAAATCCAGGTGCCTTCATCCATTCCAGAGATAATTCTAAAATCGGCTAAACCATATGAAGTATCAGATGAATCCTGAAGCGTGGAAACTTCGTAAGTATAAATATCCTGATAATATGCATAACCGGATGCAACAGCTACCCAGAGAAATTCACCGTCAATTGGGTCAAGTCTTTCAATAGTATATCCCTCAGTGGTTCGACTGGAATTCATATCACTTGCAGCCCTCTGGAATTCCACATAAACCCGACCACCTTGATCGGCAGGTACATCCCATATACTAATAATCTGAGCAGAACAGAATTCACTAGGTTCCAGTCCAGTCATTCCACCAACACAGATACCACAGTCATCAAGATATGCACCACTGCCAATCACACCATCGCAATCTTGAGTCTCGACACAATCATTATCTGGGTTATCATCGCAAACTCCACATCCATCCACATATGAATCACCAAAACAAACACCGGCACAATCCATATCATTATTATTGCCGTAACATTGACCGCAGTCATCCATTTCATAACCCGGTAGGAGACCGGTGTTGCCACTAACACAGGATTGACATTCATCCCAGAATGCAGAACCAAAACAGTCTCCGTTACAGTCCATATCCTGATTCTCACCAAAGCACACACCGCAATCATCCATTGCCCATCCAGGTTGCAATTCTGTGTTTCCACCTACACATTCACCACATTCATCTATAAATGCCTGACCGCCCAGGTCACCATTGCAGTCGAGATTATAGTATTCACAACTACCATCATCAATTGTGGCATCAGGATCATAATTTATTGCTTCAGGGTCAGTGCAGCCTGAAATATCACCCTCACCATTTCCATCAAATGAAGTGGATCCATCCGGTTGATAATAATAATTGAATGAGAAACGAGGGTAATCCCAGCTATTGGAAACAGAGGTTACTTCTAAGACAGCATAATTCTGAGCAGTACGACAATAAACAACCCAAACATTACCAACGGCAAGAGGCTGTCCACCATTTCCATTAGGCCAACTCCATGAAATTGTAGGCCAGGTTTCGTCAACTGCTGGTACAGAGGTTATAGTTGCAAGCGAGCTGTCAGGTGAGAGATAATAAATAGGACTTGGGTTATTAAACCCAGAATAGAAATTCCAATTCATACCATCAGAAAAATATGCCGACTCACTGCCAAAGTTGGTACCTTCATTACCAGAGATCATCACATCCATTCCTGTAGTATCGGTACCATTGATACCAAATTCAAAATTAAAGTAAATAGAATCAGGGTGAGCAGACATGGTGGCAGAACCATAAATCAAAGCAGGTTCGCAATCATTGTTTGGATCTTCGTCACATTCACCACAAGCATCCACATAGGCATTGCCAAAACAGGTACCGGCACAATCCATCGATCCATTGTTGCCATAACACTGTCCACAATCATCCATTTCATATCCTGGAAGCAGGCCCGTATTTCCACCGACACAGGATTGACATTCATCCCAGAAAGCAGAACCAAAACAATCGCCATTACAGTCCATATCAGAATTATCTCCAAAACAAATACCGCAGTCATCGGCGGCCCATTCGGGTGCCAATTCGGTGTAACCACCAACACATTCACCACAATCATCAATGAAGGCTTCGCCATCTGGATCGCCATTACAATCTACAAAATAGTAACAACTGCCATCATCGATTGTAGCGTTGGGATTATAATTAAGTGCTTCCGGGTTTGTACAACCAGAAACTTCACCGTCGCCGTCGAATGATGTGGATCCATCCGGTTGAAAATAATAATTAAAGGAGAATCTTGGGTAATCCCAGCTGTTGGTTACGTATGTCACTTCTAACACTGCATAGCTTTGAGTAGTACGACAATAAACAACCCAAACATTACCAACGGCAAGTGGCTGTCCACCATTTCCATTTGGCCAGCTCCATGAAATTGTTGGCCAGTTTTCGTCAACCATAGGGACGGATGTTATGGTTGCAAGAGAGCTGTCAGGTGAGAGATAATAAATAGGACTTGGGTTATTAAACCCAGAATAGAAATTCCAATTCATACCATCAGAAAAATATGCCGACTCACTGCCAAAGTTTGTCCCTTCATTACCGGAAATCATCACATCCATTCCAGTAGTATCGCTGCCATTGGTGCCAGTTTCAAAGTTAAAGTAAATAGAATCAGGGTGAGCAGACATGGTTGCTGAACCAAAAATCATTCCAGGAGCATCGACACATTCACCATTGTCACATACCAATCCGTTGTCGCAAATCACCTCATCGCAGGGGTCGGGATCATCACCGAATCCAACTGATCCATCAGTTTGATACATATAATTAAATGAAAAACCATTGTTTGACCATGGATTCACCTGAGTGATTTCCAAAACTGCATAACTTTGAGTTGTACGAGTAAAAACAACCCAAACATTACCTACTGTAAGAGGCTGTCCGCCATTACCACCAAGCCAGTCCCAGGAAACAGTGGTCCAGTTAACGTCGGGATCATCAACGGTGGGGACTTCAGATACATTTTCAAGACTACCATCCACGGCATAATAGAAGAGATCGCTTGGGTCGGCAAAAGGAACGGTGCCATAGAATCCACCTTCGTTGCCAAAATTTGTCCCTTCATTTCCAGTGATCATTACATCCATCCCAGTGGGATTTCCGCTGACGGTACCAGAGGCAAAATGAAAATATAACGAATCGGGGTGGCTGGAAATACGACCATTGCCGTAAACCACATTGCGGCTGGAATTATCTGCAAATGTGAAAGATAGAGAAATTAAAACCAGAATTAGAACTTTGCTTTTTAAAAATGTCATTATTACTCCTTTATTTAGAATATATTTTCAATCCATATTGACAATTCGTTGTCAGTGGTTTCCAAATTATCAAGGGTTAACTAACCGCTCCTTGATGCGGGTGGGTTCATTTTAGTTAATGAAATCTGTGATAATAAATAAGATCATATGATCTTATGTTTTCGGGCTACTTCCACTGCTTGTATTTTATTATTAACATGCAGTTTTTCGTAAATATTTGCAATGTGTTTTCGGACAGTTGTTGGGGCAATGAAGAGTATTTTGGCTATTTCTTTGTAGTTCAGACCATTACAAATATGTTCAAGTACCTCTGTCTCCCGGGTTGATAAAATTTTCTTTTTTTCAAGTTCGCCTGTTGCGGGTAATTCTGCTGATTGCAGTAGTTTTAGTGTTTTATATGCCACCGTTGGTGAAATAGGTGCTCCGCCATTCATGATTAACTGGATACCATCATAGAGTTCTATCGTAGTAATTTCTTTTAGCAGATATCCAGATGCTCCCGCCTGGATTGATTGTAAAATTTTGGTGTCATCGTCAAAAACCGTCAACATTATTATTTTTATATGAGGATATAGTTGTTTGACGATTGCCGTGGTTTCAATCCCATCCAATTCAGGCATTTCGATATCCATCAAAATAACATCAATATTGGAATCATTTTTTAAGTGATCAAGAAGGTCTGCTCCGTTATGCCCGCGGAACTGATACTCTATTTCATCAGGATAGGATCTTAGTTTTTCGATTACCTCCTGAGCTAGAAACTGATTGTCTTCGGCAATTGCGATATTAATTTTATTCGTCATTGGGGTATAAATTATTAAGTCAGAGAGTGGTCAGCCAATACTACATATGTACTATTTTTTAGGGATCTGAATGGCAATTGAGGTTCCTGGATTTGAGGCTTTTATTGAGAAGGATCCACTCAGTTTTTTACTGCGAGTTTTTATATTTGTAAGACCGTTACCATATTTCAAAGTTTTATGATCGATACCAATACCATCATCTTCAATAGTAATGTTGATGGTATCTTGAGTCTCAGACCATGTTAAAGTTATGCGATTTGCGTTGGCATGTTTAATGGCATTTTGGATGCCTTCCTGGACAATTCGGAATAAATTCAGCATTGTTGTAGAGTTGATGGGGATTATGTTTTTTGTTTGATCACTTACGATAATTTCAGGTTTTGTGATTACCTTTTGCAGTTTTTGTCTCAATTCCTGAACCTTTAAAATGAGAAGTTTAGTATCGCCGTCATCCTGCTTTAATGCCCATATTGAATTCCGTAGATCATCAATGGATTCTCTGCAAAAAGAACCAATACTATTCAACTTTTGATTTATATTCGCTGTATTTTTTGAGTTTGTTAGGTTATCTAAGGAATTGATCATAAAGGTAAGGTTTGAACCGATATTATCATGAAGTTCGCTAGACAGCTGCAATTTCTCTTCGGTCAGTTTTTGCTGTAATTCGGCCTGTTCCTTTTGATTTTGCAATTGCATTCGATGCTGCTTGTGAGTCATTTTTATTTTATTATTTCTATATATGATATAGAAGCTAATAGAGATCAATAATATAAACAAAAAAGCCGATGTTAGCTGTAATGATCGATTTCTTAATGCGAGATTTTTTTCTGAAAGCTGACGATCCTTTTTTTCAGTTTCGTAGGTAATTTCTAATTCGGCAATTTTCTCGTTCATTTGAGTATTTAACTCGTTTTCCTTATATTCCATGTATTGTTTCTGATTTGCTAATGCATCTCTAAAATTTCCTGTCAATTCATATAGTTCAGCTATTTGCTGATAAGAATATTGAACTAAATAGGCATAGTTTAAAGGTATCCCTTTCGTAATTGCCTGTTTATAATAACTGATAGCAGTATCAAAATCCTGCATATCCTGATAAATATCCGCATGATATGCCAGGTTTTCAGCCCGGCCGAAATCACCCTGTTCCTTACTTCTAATTGAATCAGATTCTGCTAAATACTCGAAGGCTTTGTTATATTGTCCTTGAGCAGCAAATAATTCTGCCAACTTATTCAAACTATATGGTATGCCAACACTATCTGCGAGTTGTCGCTTCAAACCCAGGGCTTTAGAATAGAAGTAGAATGCAGAATCTAATTGTTCTTCCAAAAGTTTTAAGACACCATAATTATCATATAAAGTAGTGAGGTTTTGATTAAGGTTATATTGCTCTGCGATTGAAATTCCCATTCTCATATATTTATTGGCAGATGTCATATTTCTACGTTTGAGTCCGTAACCGTAGCCTCCGTAAGCAGAACTCAGTTTATTATAATCTTCTAATTCTTCAAAGATGGTGGCTGCTTTTAAAAATGCTGAGTTTGCTTTATCATGTGCGCCACTAATCCCCAGGGCCAAAGCCAACTTATCTAATGCAACGGCTTCACCATATTCATAGTTAATGTTACGTGAGTTCTCCACATTTTTCTCGAAAGTTGTGACAGATTCTTGCAGATGTGAGATGATATATTGATATTGAATTTGATTGATGGAATCAATTTGAGCAATGGTGGATTGTGAGAATACAGGGCTGATAAACATCAGTAACCCCAAAACATTAATAAAGATGAAATATGGCATGTGCGTCTGGATATTATAAAAATTCGATTTGTGATTTCATAGGATGGGAGAAATTTACCTGTATCCAGTATTATTTTCAAACATATCTGAATAGTTGAAATCTAAGACGATAATGTTGTAAATCATAAGTAAATGTTCAACAGGACCTCATCCCCAGCCCTTCTCCTCAACAGGAGAAGGGGGACTCAGGAACGGAATTTTATCAGGTACAGAAGTAAGCGCGCAAACTTGGTGATAGTATTTTAAGTTTTCCGCTGTCAAGGTCTGCCTACCGCAAACAGGGGAAATGTCCGATATGGCAAGGGGGTTCTATTCAAGATAGTAACACTAAAAAAGAATGTACTGAAGAATCCACCCCCGCCAGCGGTGGATAAAGAAAAATCATGATTTTTAAAGATCGAATATATTGAATATCGAGTTATGATTAACGATATGTGAATTTTGAGGTGAATGCCTGCCCAAAGGCATAATATAAAATTTGTGTTTTTCCCCTGTCAAGGGGAAATGTCCGATAGGGCAAAGGGGTCCGCATTTGTGAACATGAAGAAAAAATACTGCAATATAATAATCAATATGAATAAAATATTGCAGTATTTACGCAATATGATCTATATTGTGATTGTAATTACTTCAATATAATATATATTTCAATGGAATCATTATGACAGCTTTTCCTATTATTTTCAAACCGGCCGACGGATTTTCTCCATCATTAGATATACAATTTAGTAAAAATACACAATGGGTTGAATTCGTTTCCCATATTGTCCAATTTGGTGAATCTGATGTACCTGAAACTCATGGTCAGCTCAACCAATTATTACAATTTGAAGGGGATCCCTCTAGACGAGCAATTTTGCTTGCTGGAATTGGCAGATGTTATATCCATGAGGGCTATTTTCTTAAAGGGGCACAAACTTTGGGTTATGCACATTCCCTATTGCCGGATAATAGTACAAATGAAAACGCTTTTATTCTTTTAGAGATGATTGCTTTCCTGGCTATTAACGGACAGCATGATTTGTCGCTATTACTTTTAGAAAGAGTTCCCAACCTCACCTCAATGGAATACCTTCTCAGATTGGCAGATTATTATGGTGCCGTGCACAAAACACGGAGTGGTTCGCTGGAGGATGTTCAAGGGTTGTTAGACTCTGTTGTCTATTTTGAGAATATCCAGCTTCATTCCACGATGGCATATCATTATAAAAATATTGGTAATGTTTATCGAAAGTATTCTGAATTCGACCTGGCGAAAGAATATTATGATCAGGCAATTCAAATCAGTAAAAAATACAGTTACACTCATATTGAAGCGGCAGTTCAACATGATATTGGCATGCTTCATTTCCGACTAGGAAATTTTCAAAAAGGGCTGCAGACCCTTGAGGGAACTTTAGATATTGCTGAAAATCACTACACCCGCAGCTTCATTCATGCCAATATGGGTTTCATCCTCATGCGCAAGCAAAGGATTGAAGAAGCAACCCGCCATTTTCAAAAATCATTAAACATTGCCGTAAATAACGGCATTCATCACATGATTGCCGGCTGTGCTTATTATCTTGGTGAATGCCACAAGCAGACTGAAAATATAGAATTGGCAAGTTATTTCTATCGGAAAGGATATGAAGCGGCCACCGAATTGTTGAAACAGCATTTTCCATATTCAGGTGATAGAATGTTGGCCGTTGAAGGTTATAATAAATTTCTTGTTAATCATCAGAATATTTCAACTTCGCAATCACCCAAAGATGACTTCTCCTTTGCAATAGATAAATCACTAAAAGAAATTCGCGGACTTTTTCAAAATGTTATCTTGGAAAGTGCCGTGCGTGAAACAGGATCAATTAAATCTGCGGCAAAAAAAATGGATATGTCAGAACGGACATTTTTCAGTGTAAAAAAGCGGAATGCTGAGTATGCAATCGATCAAACTCCAACATCGGTAAAATCTTTTCTAATAAAAAATTCAGATCTGAAGTGGAAAGAATTGAACCAAAAATTCGAATCTACAATTCTATCGTTTCTTTATAGCAAATATGGTGTAAATAAAAAATTCCTTAGCAAAAAACTGGATATCAGCTATGCCCGAACACTTCAATTAACAACTGGATTTGATCGGTTTATGACACATGCGGATATCCAATAAAATATATTTTTACAGATTTCAAGGAGTCTAAAATGAAGACATATAAATATTTCAGAAATACCATCCTGTTGTTTTGTTTATCGGTAATTTATTCGCAGGAGATTATCACTGTAGAAGGCACAGTAATATTCAGTCCAAATTTAATGGAATGTAATTGCAATCAATTCATTCTCGAACCAGATGATGGATACCCAGAAATTGCCCTGGGTACGGATGTAACCGGGATGGTGATAGCCCAGCAGTATCTTGGTCAGCATTTACAGATTACCGGGGAAGAAGGATTTTGGGGCTGTATTGATCTCGATTTCAACTTATGCAATGAGCAATATGCTATGACACTTGATGAAATTCTCATTATGGGTTGCACCGATCCTCCAGCATTGAATTATGATCCAAATGCATCTATAGATGATGGGAGCTGCGAATATGAAGATGTTAGTCTGACTTTGGACCCTGACCATAATAATACCGTACAGTTTGCTTATTTTATTGAAAGTGACAGTAGCATCAGTACGGTTATGACTCATGAGTATTTCCCGGATGGTATGCCTATAGGTGTTGAAGGAATGGGTGTAGCAGCTCAATACATTGATGATGTTGGATGGGTTGGCAATTTAATCAATTTTACGACCGAATATAATTACTTCATTACTGTATCCAATCCTTTGACCTATATATATCCCGGTGCACGATTACATGGCTGCACAGACCCTCCCGCTTTAAACTATAATCCTGAAGCAACGATTGACGATGGCAGTTGTGAATATGAGGAGAATTTAATCATAATTTCCTGGCCAGATTTTATCCAATTCGAATACTTTATCCAGGGAGAAAGTGGTTTCGAATCTGTTGTTTCGTCTGAGTATTTTCCAAATGGTATGCCAGATTTTATTAGCGGTCCATCCTGGTTTGGAAGTTATATTGAAGGGTTTGGCTGGTTTGGTGCAACAGGTAGTTTTACAATTGGAGATAATTATCAATTCCATCCATCCGGTATAACATACAATTACCCAGGCGCAAGGTTGATGGGCTGTACAGATCCTTTTGCAGCAAACTACAATCCTGATGCAACCCTGGATGATGGCAGTTGTGATTATGGTTCGATTCAATTTGTGGAAATTAATCCAGACGTAATATATATTCAAGAATTAGGCTTACTTGATTTCTCTACGGTAACTGCCTTTGTCAATGATAATATCGGTGACCCTATTTCAGATGGATATTTAGTTAAATTTGCCTTTATCCCTCCTTTCCCACCTGGTGTACATTTTAATGATCAAGAGGGATTAACGACATTTGTCACACAAACATTAGATGGCTTCGCAGATGTAACTATATATTCAGGGTCTACACCCGGAACAGTCAATTTAAGTGCTCAAGTATTTGCTCAGGATGATATTGATTTTACCAATCCTCTTTATAATATTGAAGAAATAGTAGTAACTATTCATACTGGACCACCTGCTTTTGGTGATTTTACCCTAAGTTATATTGATGTGGCTGCGATTAGTGGTGGTATGTACGAGTTACCCCTATCGGTTTATTTTCTAGATTTAGAAGGAAATCCCATTTTGGATATATCTGAATTGTCCTTAGCGGTATATAATTGTGCAAACCCTTTTAATTCTGGCAATTCATATTATGAGGGTGATGAGGTTATGTGGGGCACAACCGCCATTGATAGTTTGGTTTACGTTTGTCTTTCAGATACTCTTATACCACCAATTCCTGAACCAAGTGATACGGTTTTATGGGGATTCCCGGAATCTGCAGCATTGATTTCAAATGAGAATATTAATGATGACCAATGGCCAGGAATTGCCTTTTCATATCTCTTTTTCCCATTTACCTCAATATTTGAGGAAGTAATTGTAAAAGCAATAATCCCCGATGGTTTTGGTGATTTTCTGATCGCCGACATTCGAGATACAATCAATGGACAATGCTTAATGCTGCCCTACCATCCTGGAGAGATATCCCTCAATGCAGATATAGATCACCATGATTTTTCAGTTGGACCAAATGAAACAAACCCTTGTCGTACACCAATTGTAACTATTACTGCAAATCTTGAAGATTGGTATGGTGAAAACATTGATAATGGTGTTTTACAATTATCTGCTGTTGGAGGGGTTCTATTAGAAGAATCTCCTAATAATGATCCTGATTGGATTCCTACAGTTGTACAAACAACAGATTCTGATGGTTTTGCCAGATGGTATATTGATTATTCCATTGCTCTCTGTCCCTCATCAAATCCAGGTGAATGCCAGCAAGATATAGATGACTGTGAACTTTGCGAGTATGATGATTTTATTTCTCAAGTCTGGGTGGATTTACTCTATCCACAGCAAACTCAGAGCAATCAGTTTGAGATTACACTGACCCGTAGTGGTGGAGAGTGTGATGATTGTCCATCTGAAACATTGACGGAGGGTATACAACTCTGGTTAGAAAGCGAACTGATGGATGATGAAATATGGCACAATGTATCTTATACATCAGAGGTACCATTCTCAGCGTGGCAATTTGTAATTAATGGTGCCAGCAATATGAATCTAATGGGAGGAGCACCAGGACTGTTTCAAATGTTAGCCTCAGATTCAATATCTGTGGGCTTGTCACTTACTGGCTCTGAGTTTCCTGCAGGTGAGGGACAACTATTTAGTTTTTATTCTGACAGCGAACCCACTGGGTTTTCATCAATTATCTTCTCCGATAATCTTGGAAATTCTATTCCAACAATGACAGTTTGTGAAGATGATGAATTCCAATGTGGTAATAGCGAATGTATAGGTATCGATTTGCTTTGCAACGGTACTGATGACTGTGGTGATTACTATGATGAATATGCATGTTTTAATAATATCATATGGGAGGAATGTGGAAATTATCAATTGACTCATTTGCTTACAATGATTGACTTGATCATGGATCCAGCCGGATATGGGTATGTTTGCGATAACAATGCCTTTAATGATGATGAGATAGTGAATATTCTTGATGTAATGCTAACTATAAGTGAGATTTTAGAACCAGAACCAGAATATAATGGTCCAGTATGGCATATTTCTACCGATGGTTCTGACGAATCTGGGGATGGTAGTTCTGATCTTCCCTTTGCATCTATTCAACTTGGTATTGATTCTACTGTAGATGGTGATACGGTCTTGGTGTATCCGGGGACCTATCTGGAAAATATTGATTTCGACAGCCAAAATATTGTGATCGGTTCGCTATTCATTACAACCGGTGATACCAGCTATATCAGTCAGACGGTCATTGATGGAAATCAGTCAGGCACAGTGGTAACATTTGATCAGGATGAAACCGAATCTGCAGCTTTGATCGGTTTGACCATTCAGAATGGATTAGCAATCAGGGGAGGTGGAGTCTACTGTGATGAAGCCAGTCCTACACTGTCAAACTTGATAGTCATCAATAATTTTGCAGAGTGGTATGGCGGAGGAATACATTGCCGGGATAATTCATTTCCATTGCTGACCCAGGTGCAGATAATGGGCAATTCAGCCATTCAGGGAGGTGGGGGGATTTATAGTTGGGAATCTGGTCCTATTCTCACCCAGGTGACGGTTTCTGGCAACACTGTAATTGACCAGGGTGGGGGCATCTATAGCTTTGGGTATTCCACTATGAGCTTGACAAATGTGACTATTTCGGGCAATTCAGCCACGGGTGAGGAAGGAGATGGTGGTGGTATCTATTTTGCTAATTCAGCACCGTCATTGACGGACGTGACTATCGCAAGGAATCAGGCCAATCGATATGGCGGAGGGATTTATGCCTTTAATACCTTTGATCTGGGTTTTTCAGCGGAAAATCGCTGTAACATTTACTCCAATACCGTTCATACTCGCGGCAGTGGTGCGGATATCTTTACCACCACCGAAAATATTGCGGTTGTGGTTGATACTTTTTCGGTAATGATTCCCACCGACTATCATGCGTCCCCCATCAATGAATTCACCTTTGATATCTGGCATGCCGTTCAGCAACAAGTGGATGCGGACTTGTATGTATCGCCTAACGGTGATGATGGCAATGATGGACTTACTCCTGAGACGCCATTCATGACCATTCACCATGCCCTAGAAACCATCCATGCTGATAGCCTCCAGCAGCACACAATCTATCTGGCTGACGGACTTTACAGCTCTTCCAGTAACGGGGAGATATTCCCTGTCGAAATGGTTGAGTTTGTGTCCCTCAACGGCGCTTCGGAAAGCACAGTGATTCTGGATGCGGAGCAGTCCGACGTCACGATGATTATTGACCATGTTAATCACTGTTCTGTATCAAATCTCACTCTTACCGGAGGATTGAATATTGAGGGAGGAGGCATCTATTGCCGGATGTCTAGTCCTGTATTATCTGATATCACTATCACAGGTAATGCAGCGATTGGAGAATATGGCCGGGGCGGTGGGATTTTTTGTATTTATTCAGAACTCGATATGACCGGAGTTGCAATTATAAACAATTCCGCTGCTACTGAAGGTGGGGCCGTATATTGCGATGGATCTGATATGAGTATGGTCAATATGACTATATCAGGAAACACCGCAATAACAGACGGTGGCGGGATTTATGCCTATGATATTTCCAATATCAACGTTACCAACAGCATTTTGTGGAATAACTTTCCCACGGAAGTGTCATTCTATGAATACTATCCGGAAAATTTTATCTCCCTTGCCTATTCAAATGTACAAGGAGGTGAATCCGGTATCGAAACCCATAATAATGGAGAAGTACTCTGGCTGGAAGGGAATTTGAATCTGAATCCCCAGTTTGTAGATCCTGAAACAGGTGATTTTCATCTTGAAACATCTTCGCCTTGCATTGATGCTGGTGATCCTTATGCACCTCTTGATCCTGATGGCACCAATGCTGATATGGGCGCATATTATTACCACCAAACTGAATTTGATTGCGGATATGGTGATTATAATAATGATGGCGGCTTTGATATATTGGACATCGTTGCATTAGTCACACAAATACTCAGTTTCGAAACACCAACTGAACTGGAACTGGCTTGTGGTGACTTGAATGGAGACGGTAACATCGATATTGATGATTATCCATGTATTTCTGGTTTTCCAGAATTTGATGAAAATTCAGATTTATCCACAAGGGAATTAATTGAATTTACAGTGATAGATACAATTGCATATAGTTCAAACAATGAGTTTGTCATTCCTATTGATATTACTGTTCCGAGTGGTTCTTATTTAGAAGCTTTTGGATTTGATCTGGTTTTCCCTGAGCTATCTGCATTTGATTCAGTTTACGTTAATGAAGGACTACCACAGGAAGAAGGATTTCTCGTTTCGATTGATCATCAAAACAATCGCATTCGGACAATTTCTTTCACCTTCGTTTACACAGCGATCGATGATTATATTGGCAGGCTATTTGATGTCCATTTCACCGCAACCGCACAACTTCAGACAACCCCTGTTTTAATCGAAAATATTCATGTGAATGGGGGTTGTACCTATGGACATACTGCTGTTGGAAATGATGGGATGCTGGGTGTAATTGATTCAACAAGAACAGTGTATCTGGAACCGGCAATAATGGGTGAAGAATATTCAGAAATTGTTGAATTTCCTTTTGAACCAGAGGAAGGATTCTTTGAATTCATTTCTGTACCGGATTGGCTGAATATCGATGCCGGATTTGAGAACTCCTATCAATTGACAATAACGGGTATTCCCCCAGTAAACGAATCTAATTATACAGAGGAGATAGTCATAACATATCCAGATGATGGGTGGTATTGGGTTCTCATATTACCAATTATTGAAACAGCTGATGTGACATTGTATTTCGGTGATCTTAACTTGGAGAATAACACCATAGAACTGTGGATGGACAATCTTGTTAATGTTGCTGCAGTCAATTTACATTTTGTCGGATTTGAGATAGAAGGATTATCTGGCGGGACTGCTCAAGAATATGGATTTTTCTATTCTGAATCAATTCCAAATGGTTTCACCTTGTTCAGTATGTTTCAGGAAGTTATTCCACCCGGTAATGCTCTGTTAACCAATTTAGATTTTTCAGAATTAACAGGTGAGGATATCTGCATTACTGAATCATCTGCTTTTACAATTACTGGTGATGCCCTGACAGTTACCATCGGTGATTGTATTACATTTGACCTAGAATACTTCACAGATATCCTCAACGGTCAGCTTGAAGACTATCTCAACTTTGCTGATACTACCGGATTGACTGTTGAATCCACGATTAGTATCGATTTCATTGAAGATGCTGATATTGGTGATGAGATTGGGTTACTGGATTACAATGGCATTCTCAATTTTGGCGACTGCTCTGATGAGCTGGGTGAAATTCTCGTTGGTGCCGGTGTCTGGCAAGGTGAACCATTGGAGATCACAACTTATGGTTCAATGGATTTCTGTGATGATGAAGAAAACGAATATGGTCAATATCCAGGCTGGATAGAAGGAAATAACATTGAAGTTCTATTCTGGCGATCATCAGAAGATCAGGTTTATGAGGGGTATTACAATATGGATTCCGGTATACTCACTTGGGCACCTGATGACCAATTCATCCCACAATTGATACCGGTTTCCCAAACGACCTATGACGTAAATGGAGATAACGCTGCAGATGTTTTAGACGTTGTATTAATGGTTGGTTATATTCTTGGGAATGTGGAATTGAATCAGGGCCAGAGAATATCTGCTGATACAAATAGCGATGGGTTTGTAGATGTTCTGGATATTGTTACCATAGTTGATTATATATTAGAGGATTGACCTTGGAAACCATCTTGAAACATGTGGTTGTATAATATCAATGGTTCATACATTACTAAAATCGTTAATAAAAACTTTTTATATATTGATACAATTAAAATGACATCTTAATGCATACAGTTGAATAAATTAGAGAGTATGCCAACTGGCAGTACGATACTTATTGAAGAACTATCAATCAGACGCATTAACATGCTAGATAAAAAAGTAGGAGAATAAGATGAAAACAAAACTAATGCTTATAACTGTGGTTTTTACCATGCTTGTAGCCGCAAATACAACTGTGAATCTAAGCAGATCAGAAAGCTCTGACCTGACAAACTCACTTGGAATGGAACTGATTGTAAATTCTGATGAGATGATTTATGGTTTACAATTTAACCTGCAATACAATACTGATGAACTGGCTTTCAATGGCGCAGCTTCATTACTTGAAGATTTCACCTTTGATTTTCGTGAAAAAGATAACGGTGTAATTAAAGGATTAATTTTCAGCATGACAGGTGAATCAATAAATCCAGATGCACTGGCAGAAGTTATTCAATTTGATTTTGAACCGGCTGCCGGTTTTCAAGGTGAAAGCTTTGTACAATTTACTGATCTGATTTTGGCTGGCAGTTCCGGAACAAAAATTCCTGCTGATCTACCATCATTCAGCATTACAACAAACCCAACGATTCCGGTAAAAACCGCATTATTGGCAAGCTATCCAAATCCATTCAATCCTGTAACGAATATTTCGTATGATTTATCAGTGGATGGGGATTTATCAATTACTGTTTATGATCTACAAGGTCGTCAAGTAACTGAATTGATGAATGGTTTCCAGTCAGCTGGTCATTATAGTATTAAATGGAATGCAACCGACTTTGCATCAGGTATTTATATGCTTCGAATGACAACAAATGAATATCAATCCGCACAGAGGATTATCCTTCTAAAATAATAATCTTTTCAAAATTAAAGACAGCTGGTCAATTTATATTGATTAGCTGTCTTTAATTTTTCTTCCTGTTCTGCCCTTCAGCTCTTAATTTTTTGATTCCAATGTGGTTTTCTTGTTCATCTATTTGATTAATTCTTTCTGAAATCACCAGCCCTTTTCAATTTTCTAATATTTAATGCGGTAAGATATTTTGTCTGAACAACATCGCTAGTATGATAAATAATTTGTATAATATTTTGAAGAAATATTATACAAAAAGGATTAAAAGTTAATTTTGGTGGAATTAATTCACCTCTATTATTTCTTTCAAAAACGGTGAAAATAGATGTATATTAAGCGATATTTTCTATGATCGAATCTACCAAAAATCCAATCGATAAAATTAATACCCCCGAAAAACTTGAAGAGGATTTTCTAACTGAAAAATCTCTCCGCCCATCCATGTTTGATGATTTCGTTGGGCAACAGGAAACGATACAGAATTTGAAAGTATATATCCAGGCAGCAAAGCAAAGAGGAGAAGCACTTGATCATGTGCTGCTATTCGGCCCGCCAGGACTCGGAAAAACCACATTGGCAAATATCATTGCCCATGAACTGGCTGCAAATATCAAACTGTCATCAGGACCGGTACTTGATCGCCCAGGTGATCTTGCCGGCATCCTTACAAATCTTGCCGAACATGATGTGTTTTTTATCGATGAAATTCACCGTCTTAGTTCAGTAGTGGAAGAATATTTATATTCTGCCATGGAAGATTATACTATCGATATCATGCTGGATAAAGGTCCCAGTGCCCGAAGTATACAATTAAATTTGAATCCATTTACACTTGTAGGAGCTACCACCAGATTGGGAAATCTGACGTCGCCAATGCGCGATCGTTTTGGGGTTGTACTTCGATTGGATTTCTATAGTGATGAAGAATTACTAAAAATAATTAATCGCTCTTCAAAAATTCTTGGCGTAAAAATAGATAAAGAAGGTGGTTATGAAATATCTCGACGTTCTCGGGGAACTCCAAGGGTTGCAAATAGAATTCTCCGTCGTGCAAGAGATTTTGCCCAAGTAAAATCAAATGGGAAAATTGATCTTGCCATCGCCAAAGAAGCCATGAGCAGGCTGGGTATTGATGAAACGGGATTAGATGATATGGATAGAAGAATATTAGATGCCCTGGTGCATAAATTCGGCGGTGGGCCCGTTGGGCTGGATTCGCTTGGTGTGGCGATATCAGAAGATGCACGAACCATCGAAGAAGTATACGAGCCCTATCTCATAAAAGAAGGGTTTGTTCAGCGTACCTCGAGAGGGCGAATTGCCATGGAGAAAACATTCAAAAGATTGAATGTGCCTGTGGAAAAATTTATAAAACAACAAAAATTATTTAACTAAACAGTGAGGTCATATGTTAATAGGGTCACCTGAGAAACCACCCCGTTTATCCGAATTCGAAATGGAAGTACCGGAGGAGCTCATCGCTATGTATCCAGAAAAGGTGCGAGATGAGTGTCGTTTGATGGTTTTAGATAGATCAGATAAATCGATTACCCATCGAAAATTCAAGGATATCGTTGATTATTATCGGAAAGGGGATATACTTGCTATCAATAATACAAAAGTATACCCAGCGAGATTATATGCTCGAAAAGATAATAACGATTCCATCGTAGAAGTCTTTCTCCTTCGTGAGCTGCAGAAGGATCTCTGGGAGGCCATGGTAAAACCGGCGAGAAAAGTCCGGATCGGTAACAAGCTCCATTTTGGCGAAGATATTACTTGTGATGTTATTGATAATACAATATCAGGTGGACGAGTGGTAAGATTTGAATATAAACAGGATAGCCTGTATCCGTTTATTGATTCTCAAGGTTTATCACCATTACCACCTTATATCAAAAGGGATCCTATCCCTGAAGATAAGGATGATTATCAAACCGTATTCGCTTCACAGCGAGGTTCGGTAGCTGCACCGACAGCAGGTATTCACTTTACTAAAGACCTTATCAAAAAAATTAAGGCGAAAGGCGTAAAAGTCGTCGAAGTAACCCTGCATATTGGGCTGGGCACATTTAGACCAATAATGGTTGAAGATCTGACCCGACACAATATGGATTCAGAGTATTTTCATATTTCAGTTGATGGTGCTGCCACTATTAATGCTGCCAGAAGAAAAAAGAGAAAAATTATGGCTGTTGGCACATCTACTGTGAGGGCACTGGAAACTGTTTCAGTATCCAAAACACAAATAACCGCAAAGAAAGCATGGACGGATAAATTCATCTTTCCACCCTACGATTTCAAGATGGCTGATAAACTGGTAACAAATTTCCATCAGCCAAAATCCACCTTAATGATGATGGTGGCGGCGTTTGCAACCAAAGACTTCGTTCTTAGAGCTTATGAAGAAGCAATAAAGGAAAAATATCGCTTTTACAGTTATGGCGATGCCATGCTGATTATCTGATAAAAGATAAAGGAGATTTCCCAAATGAGCTTTCGAATTGGTCAGGGAATCGATACATATCGTGTGGTTCATGCACTTAATCTATATTTTATGGATATAGTGAAATGAAGGTGAAAGTCGGATTGGGACAGGATAGCCATGTTTTCGATTTAAAAAATGAAAATAAAAAACTCATTCTTGGTGGTGTAATATTTCCCGATGACTCACCTCTAAAAGGTAATAGCGACGCAGATGTTGTTCTTCATGCAATCACCAACTCTATTTCCAGCATAACAAATATAAATATTCTTGGAAAAGTAAGCGATGATATGTGTAAAAACATGGGCATTGTTGATAGCAAAGAATATGTAAAAGAAGCATTAAAGAGTTTTGGGAAATATGACATAAATCACGTTTCGATAAGTATTGAATGTAAAACCCCTAAGATATCACCAAAGATCGACGAGATGAGACAATCCATATCTCAAATACTCAGTATCGATGCTGAAGATATTGGAATCACGGCTACATCCGGCGAAGAAATGACTGCTTTTGGCCGAGGTGAGGGAATACAGGTACTATCGATTGTTTCTGCTACTTGTAAATGATGAATATCGATTAACGAATGATGAATAAAGAAGTAGAAGAAGAAGCATAAATCAAAAATCGTTAATCTGAGTTCGGAGTTCGAAAATAACGAAAAAATTAAATATATAAAATCAAAGTTTCTCGAGTAGGTAGGGCAAGACTAAACATAGAAAATGTATGGAAAATTATTCAAGAAGGAGAATAATTATGGATAAATATGATTTGGAAGAAAGACTAATAGAATTTTCGACATTAATAATTCAGATTGTAAATGAAATGCTAAGTACAAAAGCGGGAAATCACTTGTCAGGGCAATTGGTTCGGTCAGGAACATCTGTATCGTTAAATTATGGAGAAGCACAAAGTGCCGAATCAAAAAGAGATTTTATCCACAAAATGAAAATTATTTTAAAAGAACTTAGAGAAACATTTATTTGCCTAAAAATTATTCAGCGAACTAAGCTGTATAAATCAGTAGGTAGAATTCAAAAAGCAAAAACTGAAAACAATGAACTGATTTCAATTTTTGTTAAAAGCATTGAAACTGCATAAAAATCTTGAAAAAAGTATAAATCTAAAATCGTTGATCTGAGTTCGGAATTCGAAATTCAATAGGCTGAAAATAATATTGTGAATAATGAATGAAGAAATTAGTAAAAAGAAAATGAACCAGGAAAGAAAAGTAAATGATTAAAACCCGGTTTGCTCCCAGTCCAACAGGTTATCTTCATGTGGGTGGTTTAAGAACCGCATTATATAATTATCTCTATGCGAAAAAAACTGGCGGATCATTTGTTCTTCGTATTGAGGATACTGACCAATCCCGCAAAGTTGAAGGAGCTGTAGATAACCTGCTTAGTACATTTAATCGTATTGGTATCCAATTTGATGAAGGACCAGATCAGGGTGGTGAAAATGGTCCCTATTTTCAAAGTCAGCGATTAGATACTTACAAAAAATATATCAATGAGTTAATCGATTCCGGTAATGCCTATCCTTGTTTTTGCGATACTGAGCGGCTGAAAAATGTCCGGCAGCAAAGATTGACAGACAAGTTAAATACACCTTATGACCGTCATTGTCTATCGCTAAGCAGAGATGAAGCAATGACCAGAATGAGTACTGAATCTCATATAATTCGATTGAAATCACCAGCAGATGAAGATATTATTTTTTATGATATCGTTCGGGATAAAGTCTCTATTAAGTCAAATGATCTTGACGATCAGGTCATCCTGAAAACAGATGGATTTCCAACCTATCATCTTGCCAATGTTGTCGACGATCATCTCATGGGAATCAGTCATGTCATCCGTGGTGAAGAATGGTTATCCTCTACACCAAAACATGTTCTGCTCTATCGTTTTCTTGGTTGGTCTCCCCCTAAGTTCGCTCATCTACCACTATTACTCAACCCGGATAAATCAAAGTTATCAAAAAGACAGGGTGATGTGGCAGTTGAAGACTTTCTTGATAAAGGATTTCTGGCGGAAACCATGCTCAATTTTGTGGCACTGCTGGGTTGGAATCCAGGCAATGACAAAGAGATTTTCAGCTTAAAAAACCTTGAAAAAGAATTCAGTATAAAACGAATCCAAAAATCCGGCGCCGTTTTTGATCAGGATAAACTCAATTGGATGAACAGTCTCTATCTAAAAAATGAGAGCCTTGAAAATATTTGTAAAAAAGTGGAATCTGTTTTTACATCAGAGAATTTTGATATATCAGATAATGATAAATTCAGAAGCGCTGTGGATTATGCGCGGAAAAGAGTAAACACCCTCAATGAGCTACCTGATGAGGTCCGAATGTTTTACTTTGATCTAAAGTTCAACAATGAAGATGGGGAAATACTATCATTAAAAACATCCTTTTCTGTATGTCAATTCTGGTTGAAAGAACTTGATACGCAAAGTAGCTGGAATGCAGACGATCTGAAATCCCTTCTAAAAAGAACGATAGAAGAAACCGGTGTTAAGGGAAAGGATCTTTATTCACCACTTAGGCTGGCATTATACGGCAGTGTACATGGTCCGGATATGCCGACATTATTTAATTTATTAGATCTTGAAACCATAAAATTAAGATTGAAAACATCACTTGAATTTCATACAGGATAATCATGAGCGAAAACGAAAAAGCATCAAACTTTATAGATGAAATCATAATCGACGACCTGAAAACAGGCAAATATCAAGGACGGGTTCATACTCGGTTCCCGCCTGAACCAAATGGATATCTGCATATTGGCCACGCCAAATCGATTTGTATGAATTTTGGTTTCGCTGCCAATTATGAAGGTGGAATTTGTAATCTGCGCTTTGATGATACCAACCCAATAAAAGAAGAAGATGAATTTGTGGAATCCATCATCAAAGATGTGGAATGGCTGGGGTTTGATCTCACAGATCGAATTTTCTTTGCTTCTGGATATTTTCAGCAGCTTTATAATTATGCAGAACAGTTAATTCAATCTGGTGATGCCTATGTGGATGATCAATCAGCGGAAGATATAAGATCAACCAGAGGGACACTTACAAAAGCTGGAGCTGACAGTCCTTTTCGGAATCGAACGGTAGAGGAAAATCTTACTTTATTCCGACAAATGAGAGAAGGTCTGTTTAAGGATGGCGAGAAAGTTCTCCGTGCCAAAATTGATATGTCGTCTGCAAATTTGAATATGCGTGATCCGGTAATGTATCGTATCCTCCATGAATCTCATCATCGAACTGGAAATGACTGGTGCATATATCCTATGTATGATTGGGCACATGGACTTGAGGATAGCATTGAAGGTATTACACATTCTGTGTGCACATTGGAATTTGAAGATCACCGCCCGCTATATGATTGGTTCTTGATAAAATTAGACGTCTATCGACCACAGCAAATTGAATTTGCCCGCTTGAATGTGAACTATACAATTACCAGCAAACGTAAGTTAGCCAGGCTAGTCCAGGAAGGACATGTAAGCGGATGGGATGACCCACGGATGCCCACCATATCTGCATTGCGCCGACGTGGATATACGCCTAAATCTATTCGGGAGTTTTCTGATAAAACGGGTGTTGCCAAACGCGATGGTGTTGCCGATATTGCCCTGTTGAACCACTCTCTTCGTGAGGAATTGAATAAGGTATCAGAAAGACGAATGGCTGTATTGGATCCTCTAAAGCTGGTGATCACCAACTATCCTGAAAATCAAGACGAGCTCCTGCCGGGACAGAATAACCCTGAGGATGAATCGGCAGGGAAAAGAGAAATTCCTTTCAGCAGAGTATTGTGGGTTGAAAGGTCAGATTATGTTGAGAATCCACCCAGAAAATTTTTCAGATTGACAGTTGGCCAGGAAGTACGCCTCAAACATGCTTATTATGTGACCTGTAACGATGTAATCAAGGATAGTGAAGGGAATGTGAAAGAATTACATTGTACTTATGATCCGGCAACCAAAGGCGGTTGGTCTGATGATGGACGAAAAGTGCGCGGAACCATGCAATGGGTTTCGGAAAAACATGCTATTGATGCCGAGGTGAGATTGTACGATCATCTTTTTACAAAAGAAAATCCTGAAGATGTAGAGGAAGACGGTGATTTTCTGGATAATATAAATCCGGATTCGCTGTTGGTTATGAAAGGCTGTAAAATAGAATCAAGTTTAAAGGATGCAGATATTGAATCGCAGTTTCAGTTTCTGAGACATGGATATTTCTGTGTTGACAGGGATAGCTCCAAAGGAAAATTGATTTTTAATCGAACCGTTGCATTACGAGACAGCTGGGCGAGAAAACAGAAAAATAAGTAACCAATCCAGCCGGACAGAATTTCCGGAATGAACGAAAAGCATAAACTAAATTAATAAACGCATCGCTTACAAAATTTTTCAGAGACGTAAACCTTTCCATTGAAATGACATTGAGATGATAAATATCCCTGCCTATGCAAAAATTAATATCGGTTTGAAAATTACCGGCCGTTTAACCAATGGATATCACACCCTATATAGTCTCTTTCAAGAAATAGATCTGCACGACATCCTTTCAATCTCATTGCTGGAAGAGGATAAGATAGACTTTACTTCATCTGGTATTCCTATTCCTGGAAGCGGTCTGAATCTATGTGTAAAAGCTGCAGAGCTACTAAAAAAACGATATCATATAAATAAGGGAGTAAAGATCCATCTGGATAAAAATATTCCAATTGGTGCCGGTTTAGGCGGAGGCTCCAGCGATGCGGCAGCAACCCTGAAAGCGCTGACTCATTTGTGGGAATTAAAAATACCACACATGGAAATGATCAAAATCTCTACTGAACTGGGGGCAGATATTCCATTTTTTATAACTGGAGGTCTTCAACTAGCTGAGAATATTGGTGACAAACTCACGCCGCAAGATGGGGAAATATTATCGCAGTTTTATATACTATTAATAAAACCGGAATATGATATATCAACACCATGGGCCTATGAACAAATAAAAAGATATTTGATTATTCCAGAAAACATATCTAACTTTGCCCCCCTTGAAACGCCTGTAAAATGGCAGTTATTTGAAAATGACTTTGAACGGGTCATAGAATCAACATATCCAGAGGTAGGCAAAATCAAACATCGATTGATTAAATCGGGTTCCGTATTTGCAAGCCTGTCGGGGAGCGGCTCGACTGTGTATGGTATCTTTGACAATCAAAAAGAAGCAGAGAAGGTTCAGTCCTCTTTTGCTACCCACCCTTACTGGACATGTATTTCCAGACCCGTCATAAACACATCTTAATTAAGAAGTAATACTAAATTTTCTAATACCGATAAGAATCGGGAAAATTTGGGGGATCGTTCAATGGTAGGACACAAGTTTTTGGTATTTGGTATCGGGGTTCGACTCCCTGTCCCCCAGCTATGAAAGTATTTTCAGGAAGATCAAATAAACAACTCGCAACAAGGATATCTAATTATTTGGATATGCCTTTGGGTGATTTATCCATTTTTAAATTCAGTGACGGTGAAATCGGTGCTGCATTCGAAGAGAATGTTAGAAGTGAAGATGTATATATAATACAATCTACTAATCCACCTGCTGAAAATATAATCGAACTGACCCTTATATTGGATGCTGCTCGTAGGGCTTCTGCCCATAAGGTAATCGCAGTCATCCCGTATTTTGGTTATGGACGACAGGATAGAAAACACGCACCCAGAGTACCAATCTCTGCCAGGATGATTCTTGACATGATTATTTCTGCAGGTGTCGACCGGGTTATTACCATGGATTTACATTCTGCCCAGATCCAAGGATTTGCAAATATTCCATTTGATCATTTGTACTCGCGGATAGCTCTTTTAGACAGACTTCGTGATTTTGGTCTCAATGCTGACGATGGTGTTGTTTTGGCTCCCGATATGGGCAGTGCTAAAATGAGTCAATCCTATGCATCAAAACTGGGTGTTGGTTTTGCCTTGATTGATAAGAGAAGACCAAGACCAAATGAGGCAAAAGTTGCAAACCTTGTTGGTGATCTTGAAAATAAACATGTGTTGATAATAGATGATATGATTGATACGGCTGGTACTATTTGTAATGCGGCACAATTGGCAATGGAACGAGGAGCAAAAAACGTAATTTGTATTGCAACACATCCCGTTCTTTCAGGAAACTCTGTGCAAAGGTTAATAGAATCAGATATAGAAAAAGTAATCATTACAGATACAATTGAACTGCCCAAAGACAAATTGTTTGATAAGCTGGAAATCATTTCAGTAGGAGAGGTCTTTGGGGAATCCATTAAACGAATTAATTCTGGACAATCATTGAGCTCAATGTTCAGATTATAAAAATATTTGAGGGAAATAAAATGGCAAATGAATACACTATAAAACTAGAAAAACGAGAAAATTTCGGAAAAAAAGCGATGAGACAAATACGCAAGGAAGACAAGATTCCAGGTATCTATTATTCTCATGCTTCCAAAGAAAGTATCCCATTTATGCTGGAGACAGGTGAGTTGTACTCTGCAGTAAAATCAGAAGCACACCTTTTTAATATTAAGGTTGGTGGAAAATCCAGGACTGTGATTTTTAAGGATATTCAATATCATCCAGTTACGGATGATATACTGCATATCGATCTCTATGGTGTCAGGATGGATGAAGCTATTGATTTCAAGATACCTATTCAGTTAGAAGGAATTGCCATTGGTGTTTCAGAGCAGGGTGGTAATCTATCCCAAATGGTGATGGAATTAGATATCAATTGCCTGCCGTCTGATATTCCAGATTTTGTCAGTTTAGACGTTAGCAATCTTGAACTTGGAAGCAGTCTTCATGTATCTGATATTATCATACCTGATAAAGTTCAGTGTGTTACCGGTGATGACGTGACTGTTGCCAGTGTTACTCATGGTATTAAAGAAACAGAAGTTGAAACAGCTGAAGAACTGGATGAAGATGATATCTTGTTTGACGAAGAATCTGACGAAGCATCTGAAGAAGAATCTGAAGAAAAATCTGAATAGGACATCTTTTATTTGTGTTACTCATTGCCGCCCTTGGAAATCCTGGTAAAAAATACGAGAGTACCAAACATAATTTCGGTTATTGGGTGGCAGACAAACTCGCTGAGCAAAACAGCATATCTTTTAGATCTGGAAAAGGCAAGTATATTTTTGCCCAAATTTCAGGGAAAATGATATTGGTAAAACCAGTTACCTATATGAATGAAAGTGGAATAGCTGTGGCAGATGCAATTCGATATTTTGATGTCCCTTTAGAAAATATGCTTGTGGCCTACGATGATATTGATTTGCCTTTGGGAAGTATCCGCTTTCGTCAAAAGGGAGGTACGGGAGGTCATCGAGGGGTTGAGTCAATTATCTATCATCTTAGAAGTGAGAATTTTAATAGATTGAAACTTGGCATTGCCACTGAAGGCCATATGAGACCTGCAGAAAAATATGTACTGCGCCCATTCCATAAATCACATAATGAATCAATTGCTTCTGTAGTTGATACTGCATGCGAAGCTATCGGATATCTTATTGATAATGGATTGGAAGCTACAATGAATAAATATAATCAAAAAGGATAAGATTGAATGGACAATAGTCATTTATATTGGATTATAGGAGCCGGAGTTATTGGGCTTCTTTATTCATTCTGGAAAACAGGATGGATAAATAAACAGGATGAAGGAACGGACAAAATGAAAAGAATCGGTGCTGATATAGCTGAAGGCGCCATGGCATTCTTAAAAGCAGAATATCGCGTACTCGCAATATTTGTCATTGTTATTGCTGTTTTACTTGGTTGGGCAAATTTTGGCAATGAAAAATCCAGTGTATTAATTTCACTATCCTTTGTTATCGGTGCTTTTGCATCCGGTTTGGCAGGATTCCTCGGAATGCGCGTCGCTACAAAAGCAAATAATAGAACAACTCATGCAGCAAGAAAAGGATTAGCAAATGCCCTGAATGTTGCATTTACCGGTGGTTCTGTCATGGGTCTTAGTGTGGTAGCCCTCGGGGTTATCGGATTAAGTGGACTGTTTTTATTCTATTCTAATCATTTTAACAATGATTATGTTCGAATCATCACTGTTCTTTCAGGTTTCTCGTTAGGTGCATCATCAATCGCATTATTTGCTCGTGTTGGTGGCGGTATTTATACAAAAGCTGCCGATGTTGGTGCTGATCTTGTTGGTAAGGTTGAAGCGGGTATTCCAGAAGATCATCCATTGAATCCAGCAACAATAGCTGACAATGTTGGTGACAATGTTGGTGATGTAGCCGGTATGGGTGCCGATTTATTTGAATCTTATGTTGGTTCAATAGTTGGTTCTATGGTTCTTGGAGCTTCCGTTCTGGTGGCTGGAAATATGGATACCAGCTTCATACTCCTCCCAATGATGATTGCAGGGGTTGGTATTCTAGTATCTATCCTTGGTACGTTTATGGTTTCCGTAAAAGAAGGAGGTAACCCGCAGAAAGCCTTAAATCGAGGTGAGTTTGGATCATCATTTATCCTTCTAATTATTATTTATTTCGTTATCACAAAAACGCTGCCATCTGAATTTGTCCTTGGCAGTCAGACCTATACGAGTCTGGGAGTTTTTTGGGCTACTTTGATTGGACTCTTTGCCGGTTTGGGTATCGGAATGGTTACAGAACATTATACTGGCACTGATACTGGACCAGTAAGATCAATCACCCGACAGTCACTTACCGGACCGGCGACAAATCTTATTGCCGGTCTTGGTGTTGGAATGCAATCTACTGCCATACCAATTCTTATTTTAGCAGCTGCCATCATGGGTGCAAATCATTTTGCCGGTTTATACGGTATAGCAATGGCAGCACTTGGAATGTTGGCTAATATGGGAATTCAGCTTGCAGTTGATGCTTATGGTCCAATTTCTGATAATGCTGGTGGTATTGCTGAAATGGCAAACCTTCCAAAAGAAGTTAGACAACGTACGGATAAGTTGGATGCTGTTGGAAATACAACTGCTGCTATTGGAAAAGGATTTGCAATTGGTTCTGCCGCTCTTACATCATTAGCATTATTTGCTGCATTTAGAACAACAGTCGAATCAATCAGTGGAGAAGCATTAAGTATAAATATTACTGAAGCCAGAGTTATGGCCGGTCTCTTTGTTGGTGGTATGCTGCCCTTCCTATTCTCTTCTTTGGCAATGAATGCTGTTGGTAAAGCAGCCATGGCAATGATTGAAGAAGTTCGAAGACAATTCAAAAACATACCTGAATTAGCCGCAGCATTAAAAGTTATGAAAAAATATGGTGAAGATGAAAAAATGTCAGATGCGGATCAGAAAATATTTGATACAGCAGATGGTAAACCTGAATATGGAAAATGTGTTGAAATATCAACTTCATCGGCAATTAGACAAATGCTCTTACCGGGTCTTCTTGCTATATGTACACCAGTATTTGTCGGTTTTGTATTTGGACCCGAAACCCTAGGTGGATTATTAGCCGGTGTAACGGTTACAGGTGTACTTATGGCGATATTCCAATCCAATGCTGGAGGTGCATGGGATAATGCCAAGAAAATGTTTGAAGAAGGTATCACAATAAACGGTGAAAAGTATTCTAAAGGAAGTGAAGCTCATAAAGCCGCAGTTGTTGGTGATACTGTTGGTGATCCATTTAAAGATACATCCGGGCCATCGCTGAATATTCTTATCAAGCTCATGTCAGTTGTATCTCTGGTAATAGCACCATTAATTATAAAATAATTTAGAAGTAAGGAATAGTATATGAGATATTATGAAGTAATTGTTATCATTCACCCCGCTCTTGAAGGCGGTCATTTAAAGGATGATATCGTTGAAATACAGAATTTGCTCGAAAGAAAGGGCGGTTCAATAAAAAATACCGAAGTGTGGGGACGACGAAAACTTGCATATCTAATTGACAAACAGAAGTATGGAACATACGTTTACATGCAGTACACCGGTGACTCTGTTATAATCAATGAAATGAATGTTGAATTAGAGCATAATCCCAATGTTTTAGCATATCAAACTATAAAAATTGAAGAATCAGAGATGAGAGAGCAACCTGGTGATTTGGATACTCAAATTGCCGGTCAGTCAAAGACATCCGATTCTGATAAATCTGATAGAAAGTCGGACGAAAAACCAAAGATAGAATCTTCAGACACTCCCGAAGTAGAATCAACCGAGAAGCCTGCTGAAGAACAGGATGAACAGACCGAGGAATCAGATGAAACAAAAATTGAAGAATCTGTAGAAGAAGCTGATAGTAGTGAAGATACAGACGAATCAACAGCTGATGAGGGTGAAACCGAACCAGAAAATAAAGAAGAGTAAGGAGATATATTAAATGGCATTTATCAGTCAAAGAAAAATTTGTTCATTTTGTGAGAATTCAGAAATAGTAATCAATTATAAAGAATATAAACTATTAAGAAAATTCCTCACTGAACAGGGTAAAATCATACCGGGATTTGTTACCGGTGTTTGTTCTAAACATCAAAGACATATCACACGGGCAATAAAAAGAGCAAGAAACATCGCATTCCTGCCTTTTACTGTTGATTACCGCGATATTTAGGAGATTAGATATATGAAAATAATTCTAACCAAAGATGTAAATTCTCTCGGTAAGGCAGGTGAAGTAGTTATCGTAAAAGATGGATATGCAAGAAACTATCTTCTGCCGAAAGACCTTGCCCGTCAAGCCAATAAGAAAAATATTGCTGCCATTGCAACTGCAGTTGAGCAAGCGAGTATCCAGGAAGCAAAAAAACGAGATAACCTAGAAGCACTCTCAGCACGATTGAACAAACTTACCCTGAAGTTTACTTTAAAAGCAGGTGAAGAAGGTAAATTATTCGGATCTGTAACATCAGCAATGATTGCCGATGCAGTGATTTCCAAAGGTTACCCAATCGATAAAAAGGAAGTTGAAATTCCTGAGGCCATTAATCATATTGGTAGTCATTATGTAAATGTGAAACTTGGACATGGTGTGTCAGGAAGAGTCAAGATTAAAGTCGCAGCTGAATAAATAATTCGATTCTAAGATAAAATCCTTACATTTAAAAGCCTCTGTATTCTGCAGAGGCTTTTTTTATCAACTTGAATTTTCACTATATGGAGTTTTGGAAATTGACGGAGTAAATTAATGATTACAGATAATTATGTAACATTTAACGAATAGAGAATCGCTCGTAAAATTGCTACAGCCATAATTAAGATATTTATTACATGAACCCCCAAACAGGTCCGGCAGATAATTCTCAATGAATATAGTCCCCACATCAGATAAATACTGAACAGGACTGATAAAATTGAAATAATTAAAATCGATATGAATGGTGGATAGAAAAAGAAATAATTGCCCGCCGAAATAATGATCAAAGCCAGGTAATACCATATTCCCCAGAAGCTGTTTGATCTTCCTAAGATTTTACCATACTTAGATTCGACGATATCCCCGCAGCGACATTTTGCCATTTGAAGAAATTTAGGAATCCACCAAACTATGTCGGGAATGGTCTTTTTATGGACACCGTAGAAATAAAATGATAATGTCCATCCAAGTCCGGATAGGAATATAATAATAATTGTAAAAATTGCCGATGTGATTTGATCCAAATTGCTGTCCTCTGAAACGAATTAATCAAGAATAATCAGATTTATAAATTAAGATTATTTCGAAATAATTATTGACGACAAATTGTATGGTTTAACAAATCCGCGGTAATTGTTCACCAAGAGGCATATCAATAATCCTCAGGGCTCCCAATGCCGTTTTCATAGTAACCATTCCGGGGTGATCGTCGATAACTTCACCAATAATTTCTGCATTATTACCATATTCGCAACGTTTGATAACCTGAAGCATATCTGCGGCGATCTCCCCAGGTACTGCGGCGATAAGTTTACCTTCGTTAGCTACATTCAGTGGATCAATACCGAGGACCTCACAGGCAGCCCTGGTATCAGGGAGTATCGGAATGCTTCCTTCGAGAATTCTTATCCCGATATTGGAAGATTTGGCAAATTCATTCAAAGTGGTGGCAACACCGCCTCTTGTAGGATCGCGGAGTGCATGTATATTCGGTGATACTTCTATCATTTTGGATATCATGTGATTTAAGGCTGCAGTGTCACTGTTCACCCGGCTTTGAAAAGATAATCCTTCGCGACTGGTCATAACTGCCATTCCATGATCAGCAACGGTTCCGGAAATAATTATCTTGTCTCCGGGTCTTAATGATGATGCAGAAATATTTACATTGTCAGGCACTTGCCCAATTCCGGTTGTATTAATAAATATCTGATCGCAAGAGCCGTGGTTTACTACTTTTGTGTCACCGGTAATAATGGTAACACCAGCCTTTTTTGCTGCAGCCTCCATTGACAATAGAATCCGATGCAATATTTCCATCGGTAATCCTTCTTCCAGTATAAATCCAACAGTGAGATAAAGGGGTTTTGCTCCCGACATGGCTACATCATTCACAGTACCGTTGACGGCCAATTCACCGATATTACCACCTGGAAAAAATATTGGATCTACGACAAATGAGTCTGTAGAAATTGCCAGTCTACCGGCATTTAGGGGTACTACAGCCTGGTCTTCAAGATCATTGAGAATTTTATTGCCAAACCTGGGAAGAAACATGGTTTCGATTAATTTTGAAGATAATTGTCCACCAGCACCATGGGCAAGTTGGATTGTATCATGTTCTAAAATTGGTACCGGACAGGTGAAGTCTTTCATATTATTGTTCATCTAAATGTATAGTTATGTTTTTTTGATTCTTCTCAGCATTTAACGAGAGAATATTCATTTCAAACGCTGGTATTTATAATATGCCGCACAGGCGCCCTCATTCGATACCATAGTTGCACCTAATGGATGCATAGGGGTGCATTCTTTTCCAAAAGCAGGACATTGGTTTGGTTTTTTGACTCCCTGCAAAATGATGCCGCTCAGACATAATTCTGATTCCTGGGAATGTATATCATCAACAGAAAACTTTTTGGCAGCATCATAATGATGATATTTTTGACGAATTTTAAGTCCGCTTAAAGCAATATTGCCAATACCGCGCCAGGCCTGATTGGTGACCTCAAAAACATCCTGAATAATCTTTTGTGCTGGAATATTTCCTTGACGCCTCACCGTGCGAAGGTATTGATTTTTTACGCTATAGTCATTTTTCTCAAGCATCTCCACCACCATGAGAATTCCTTCAAGCACATCAACCGGTTCAAACCCCGTTGGTACTATTGGGACCATATATTTTTCGGCGATGGGTTCATATTCCTGCCAACCCATGACAGCGCATACATGGCCGGCTGCAAGGTAGCCCTGAACGCGGTTTGCCGGAGATGATAATAATGTTTCCATTGCAGGCGGCACCAATACATGACTTACTAATTCACTAAAATTTGTGATACCTTCTTTTGATGCCTGATGGATTGCCATAGCATTTCCCGGTGCAGTTGTTTCAAATCCTACTGCAAGAAATATTACTTCCTTACTTGGGTTTTTCCTCGCAATATTCAGAGATTCCAATGGTGAATAAACCGATCTCACATCGGCACCTGTGGATTTGATCATGAACAAATCTTTATCTGAGCCGGGAACTCTCAACATATCGCCAAAACTGGTAAATATCACATTCGGTTTGGATGCCAGAGCCATCGCCTTATCGATAATTTCGATAGGTGTGACGCAGACGGGGCATCCAGGTCCATGAACCAATTCGATTTCCTTTGGTAATAGTTGATCAATCCCATTTCGGATGATGGAATGAGTCTGACCACCACAAATCTCCATTATCACCCAGGGTTGGGTTACCGTATTCTTGATTGTTTCCAGTATCCGCTTTGCCACAATCGGGTCCCGGAACTCATCCAAATATTTTATCATAAATTAATTGGTTTTTCTTTTTTGTTGAAGTAGAAATGACTCTTTATTCATTTATCCTTTTCTCCAACTCCTGCCAGGCTTCGAATGATTTCATTGCTTCATCTTCATTGATAACGGAAATAGCAAAACCAGCGTGGATGATAGTGTATTCACCGGCAGTAATCTCAGGAACATATTCAATGCAGGCTTTATTGATAGTGCCGCTGTAATCAATATTGGCCATTTTCAGACCATTCTCCTCAAAAACTTTTATCACTTTTCCCGGCATTGCAAGACACATATTATCCTCGTATCAATTTTTATTATTATGTAATTTATTTCTGGCAATCATTGCCTGACCCAGAGAAATCCCACCGTCATTTGTGGGTATCTGTTCATGAGAGAAAACGGATAACCCGTTCTTTTCTAAAGCGGCGTTCACTCCTGAAAGTAAAATTCGATTCTGGAAAACCCCACCGCTGAGTACCACGTCATTTATACCGGTATCTTTAGATATTTGAATCGCCACCTGCGTAAATATTTTGATCATCGTATTATGAAACTTCCTGCTGATGACAGATAAATTATCATCCATTTTTAGACATTTTACAATCGACCGGATAATACTTTCCACTGAAACAACATCACCTATAATTTCAAAATCAAGACATGAACGACCACCTGCTGCCGCCGCTGCATTCATGAATTCAATCGCTGCCTGCCCTTCATAACGGATTTCCTGCTTACCGCCGCACATAGCCGAAACAGCATCAAATAATCGACCGCAACTACTGGTTAATGGACTGTTGATTCCCTTTTGAACAATCTGTATTACCGGTTCATAATCATGTAACATCATAAATGGCAAATCAGGCAGACTATCTCCATACGTTTTAAAGAGGTATCCAATTGCCGTTCTCCAGGGAGATTTGATAGCGGCATCACCACCGGGAAGGGGCATATTTTGGAACTTATTTATCCTTTGAAAACCATGATAATCTCCAACAAGGAACTCACCGCCCCAAATTGTTTTATCCAATCCATAACCCGTTCCGTCCATGATTATGCCAATGACAGGGTTTTCCAGGCCAAATTCAGCCATGCCGGATGCAAGATGGGCGTGATGATGTTGCACCTCAAACAATGGTAAATAGGAAATAGATTTTGCCCACTGAGTGGAAAAATATCCAGGGTGCATATCACAGGCTAATATATCAGGTTGAATATCAAAAATATCTTTAAGATGGTGAATGGTTTGTTGGAAAGTTTCATACGCTTTAAGATTTTCCAAATCCCCATTATGCTGACTAATCCGGGCATTTTTATTTTTTAGAAGACAAATAGTGTTCTTTAAATCTCCACCGACAGCAAGAACAGAAGGACCATTATTTTTGAGAATGACCGGTGCCGGTGCAAATCCCCTACTACGACGAATAACCCGTGGTTTGTTATTGATAATCATCACCACAGAATCATCGGCACGAATGTGTATCCTTCGGTCATGTAATAAAAAATAATCTGCAATATCACCGAGTTGATCCAATGCCTCATCATTGTCAATACAGATAGGTTCATCACTCAAATTGCCGCTTGTCATCACCAAAGGTGGAACATCGACAATGCAGTTCATAAGGAGATCATGTAAAGGCGTATATGGAAGCATTACTCCGAGAAATTCACTGCCTGGAGCAACATTACTGGCGATATTATTATTTTCAATGCTTTTCAATAACATTATAGGTGATTGTATAGAAGTAAGCCATATCTCCTCAGTGCCACAAATATGACATAAGTCCCTTGCATGGTCAAGGTTTTTTGCCATTACCGCAAAGGGTTTTTCTTCTCGATTCTTCCGTGTTCTCAGACGGGATACAGCATTGCTATTGGTGGCATCCACCATCAGATGAAATCCGCCAAGTCCTTTTATCGCTACAATAAATCCACTTTTCAAAAGAGAGATGCAGGTTGAAATTTTATCACTTGATGCGATTGATTTACCATCTCGAGCTGTTAATGTCAAAGATGGGCCGCAATCAGGACAAGCATTGGGTTGAGCGTGAAAACGACGATCCATGGGATTGTCATATTCCTCTTTGCATTGGCTGCACATTTTAAAATCTGACATTGTTGTTAGATGTCTGTCATACGGTAATTCTTTAATTATTGTATAACGGGGACCGCAATTTGTGCAGTTTGTAAATGGATACTCAAAGCGCCGATTATCAACATCAGATATTTCATTGAGGCAATCCCTACAAATGGCAGCATCAGGGGAAATTTGGGTTGAAATCTCATTATTAGATTTTGAAGTGATTATCTTAAAACCGCAGTCATTTGCCACCTGAATATAATTCGCATCCAGTGATAATATGCTGGATAACGGTGGAGGAGAATCACTCATTGATTCCAGAAATTGATCGACTACTCCCGCTGCCCCCTCCAACTCGATGACGACGCCATCGGAAGTATTGGATACAAAACCATTAAGATTGTTCTTGATCGCCAGATTATATACAAATGGTCGGAATCCAACCCCCTGAACAATCCCGTTAACTTTGATTCTTTGTCTGATGATAGAATCCATTATAGTCATTAAATATTATCCTACAGGAACCTGTGATCTTATCCAATCATACCATTTTTCCAGCCCATTGCCATTGGTGGCGGAGATCTGAAAAAATTCAAGATGATGGTTTACTTTCAAAGCATTTTTCTGACAAAGTCCCATATCAAATTCTACATACGGCAGAAGGTCTGTTTTGTTAATAATGCAGATATCCGCAGCTGAAAACATCGTCGGATATTTCAGGGGTTTGTCATCACCTTCCGTTGTGCTAATGATAACGACCTTAAGGGTCTCCCCAAGATCAAACAATGCGGGGCAAACGAGATTCCCAACATTTTCGATAAGCAGTACTGAATGATCATTCGGATTTAGTTTACCTATTGCCGTTCTGATCATCGTTGAATCGAGGTGACAGCCTGTGCCAGTATTTACCTGTACAACTGGAACCCCAGTAGTATCGATCCGTTCGGCATCTCTTGATGTCTGCTGATCGCCTTCGATGACATAGAACTCCATTTCACTCTTCAAATCTTTGAGAGTTCTCTCAAGAATACTGGTTTTTCCTGAACCCGGTGAACTCACCAGATTAAGTGTCAGAATATTTTTTGCTTCCAGATACCCACGGTTTCGTTCGGCAGTAAGGTTGTTCTTAAGTAGAATATCTTCTTCCATCGTTACCGTGTGGACATGATGAGAAGCAGGAGATTGGTGGGTATGAGTCTTATCTCCAATTCCATGGGAATGATCATGGTTTTTTTCGCCTATTTTTGTGATTGTTACTGCCCCATCAGGCTGATTACATCCGCATGTATCACACATATTTTACCTCATTCATAATTGAAAGATTTTATTTTAAGTTCTTTTCCAGAAACAATTAATACCTGGAATTGGCTGCAATCCGGACAAAATGCAAATAATGATTCAACAGTAAAAGTGATTTCACAATGATGGCATTTTCCGATTGCAGGGACTGAGTGAATATTGAGTTTGCAGGATTCTGCAATAGTATTTTTACAGACAGAGTCAAAGCAGAATAGAAGTGAGTCGTTTAGTATCCCGGCTAATTCGCCAATTTCCAATTCGATTGAGGTCACATATAAAGCATGATTTTCCTGTGCGCGTTTGATTACCGCATCCACAACATTCATCGCAATGGTCATTTCATGCATATCGGTTTCCCGTTTTCAATATTAGTTCCAATTGGTATAAAATCCCCGCTGAAATTGTTATTCGCAGAAGGGAGTTTCTGACCTGAATTTCACTATGTAAATTTACGGAATATGATAAACATTATATTAAGATAAAAATATATTATTATGATTGTATTATGTTGATGCTTATCTGTTATTGCTGTTTAATGTGGTCAAGTAATAGTAGGCAGGAATAAACAAATCCAAAGTCAGTAATATTGATATCAACAATATGCATGATCCTTGCTTTTGAAAGTTATACTGGTCAAAAAAAGTATATTGATGGCAGGCTGAAAAAGGCTTTAGCCAAATGCCAATAACACTCACATCATAAAGAAATCACTTTTATAAATAGATGCGATGTCCGTCATTACGGATTCGGTTTTCCTTCCGCAATTGTTATCTAAATACGGCAATATCCTCAAGCGACTTCCGGGTTATATCAGGGACAGTAACGCCATCTGCCGGATAACCGGTAACCAGGATGAGATATGGTTTATAATTCACCGGGATATCGAGTATAGTATTGAGAAATTTCATTGGGCTGGGCGTATGGGTGAGAGAAACCATGCCAGCATTATGAATGGCAGTAATCAGCATTCCCGTTGCCAAACCAGTGGATTCTGTAGAATAATATCGTTTAATTTTGTTGTCAAGATCATCCAGACCGTATTTTTCTTCAAAGATCACAATCAGGCAGGGAGCTGTTTCAAGAAAGGGTTTGTGATCATCAGTTCCCAGAGGTTCTAGTGCTTTTAACCATTCTTCCGGGGCGCGATGTTCATAAAATTCTTTCTCTTCTGCTTCTGCACCCATCCTGATTTCTTGTTTTAGGGCTGGATTTGAAACCACGACAAATTTCCAGGGCTGCTGATTGGCACCACTTGGAGCCGTTCCTGCAGTAAGCAGACAATTTTTGATAACTTCGTCCGAAACACGAACATCAGAAAATTCTCTTATGGTTCGGCGGTAGTTCATAAAAGTGTAAAATGATAGAGATTTATTAATGGCTTCTTCTTCTGAATATTTGATTCTCAATTCAAATGGTATGAAGGGATATGGTGACATAGTGAAAATTTCCTCTGAATTTTAAGATTATATTAAACTGGAATCAAGGAATACAGCAGCGATGATTAGTGATATCAAGCTGTACTCGAATAATTAATCGCTTAAAGTTTTCCTATCTAAACTGTATATCAAGAGTCTCTGAGAGAAGTCGAAGTTACACCGTAAAATTTTTCAACTCACCAATCGAAATTCTTTATTAATCTAGTTGCTCCAAGAGAACTTCAACCGCTTTCTCGATTTGTTTGTCTCTTCCTTTAGCAATCGATTCGGGGTCATTTTTGACACGGTAGTCTGGCTCAAGCTGATTGTTTTCTAAAAATTCACCATCTGTATTTTTTACACCAACCATGGGCATGCCAAAGACAAGTGATGGATCAAGGAGGTTCTCCCACCAAACTGCCGTTGCTGTACCGGGGATGGGCATACCAACGGTTTTTCCAATATTTAGGGCAGTGTAAGCGTATGGGAAGAAATGTGCATCTGAATAATTGGCTTCACCCATTACGAGTACAACAGGTTTGGTCCAGCGATTCTGTGGTTCCTTGCCCACTTGTTTGCCACGGGGAACTGCCCAGGAATAATCGGTACCGCTGAGTAACTTAGCCAAATCATCATGAAGCCAACCACCGCCGTTCCAGCGTGTATCCATAATTAAAGCCTCTTTATCAACCTGCCGACCAAATAATTCGGCAAAAGTTTTTCTAAAGCTACTATCATTCATTCCTCTAACATGGACATAACCCAGCCTGCCGTTTGACAGTGAATCGACAAGAACTCTTTTGTTTTCAATCCATCGATTATACACCAGGTTGAATAACTGACCGCGGGAAACAGGCTGAATGCTTTCGACCCAGCGATCACCAGTGACAGAATCTAATAAGGATAGACGGACTTTACGGTTTTTGATGCGGTTAAGATAGCGATGATAGTTTACTCCGCCTGTTACAGAATTACCGTCAATGGCTTCGATGATTGTACCTTTGGTGATTTTTAAATCATGTTTGTCTGATGGCCCGTTATTGATTACTTCATCCACCAAAATTCCACTATCACCACCAGAATCCAAATACAGTCCAAGTGAATAAGTTTGATCATTCTCACCACCGCGACCACGATAGTAACATCCTGTATGGGAAGCATTCAACTCCCCAAGAATCTCTGAGAGTAATTCACAAAAATCACGATTATTGTTGATATCAGGCAAGAATTGTGAATACTCAGATTTCATCATATCCCAATCAACGCCGTGCATGTCTTCCACATAAAACTTCTTTTTCATCTGTCGCCACACATGTTCAAACATATAAGCTCGTTCGGCGGGATAATTCAACTCCATTTCAGCATGATAACTGACGGCAGTCATCTCGCCGCTTTCAATATTATATTTGACAATATTTCCGCCATCTTTGAGGAAAAACACATGAGTCCCATCCTCATCAAAATGAAGGGAAGAGGCATTTTTAGCTCCCATTTTTGCCACAAGAGAAGGTGTTCTTTCGCGTAAATCCACCTTCCATAAATCGAATCCTTTTTCAAAACGAGCCAGGTACACCAGATATTTTCCATCTGTTGAAACACGACCATCCCTCAATTGCGATGAGTGAACCGTAAGACGTTGCTTTCGATCACGAAAGTTTTCCTCTTCAATCCTAATTGGTTTGATTTCGGCTTCATCTTCTTCCTCGTCATCATCATCATCTTTTTCGGACTCATCATCATCATTTTCTGATTCATCCTCTTCCTCATTCTCGATATTTTCCACTTCTTCTTTACTGAGTTTTGAAAAATCATACGTTGAATCAGAGGTAAAATATCCAAACACATCTGTCTGCGATCCCCAACTGCCATGTGAACGCATCCCTAATTCGTTTGAGAAGGCATAAATCATACTGCCGTCTTCACTCCAATGCGGAACCCAGTAGGGATAACCGCTTTCAGTCACTGGGATGAGCTTTTTTCCATCCACTGAGATCAGGGCAATATCTTCAACCCATCTTTCCGGTGAGGGCAGATAGTTTGCCACCAGCCATTTTCCATCAGGCGACCATTCAAAATATTGATCTCCGTCGGAATAGCTGTAATTATTTTTGGCAGGCAGGGCGATCCATGTATCACCGGAAGCCACATCCAAAATGCGAATTTCATCCCGTTCATGCAGATAGGCGATGAGAGAATCATTGGGAGAAAATTGAGGTTGAAATGTCTCAGGTTCTGATACTAGTATAGGTGTTTCAATAATTTCATCCGCACTAGCAAAATGTTTATCATCTTCATTGACAATTGAAGATTGATATAAATTCCATGAACCATTTCTTTCACCGGCATAGAGTAGTTTCCGTCCATCACTTGAAAAGCTTATATTCCTTTCCTGCTCAGGAGTGGCCGTAATACGACGGGTTGTTTCATATTCTGCTGATGTAACAAAAACCTCGCCTCTAACAATAAAAGCGATCTCTTTTGAATCTGGGGAAACAGCCATCTCGGTAGCTCCGCTTGAAAATGTTTTGTACTCAATTTCATTTTCCTGATCATCGGCATAGAGCGCAACTTCAACTTTAACAGGTTCTGTCCATTCGAGGGGCAAAATATAAATATCCCCTCTGAATGCATAACAAATGGTTCCATTATCAGCCTGTGAAAGAAAACGTACCGGATGTTCGGTATGAAAAGTTACCTGTTTAACATTCTTGCCGTTATCTTTCATCTTCCACACATTGAAGGAACCAAAACGTTCACTAAGGAAGAATATTTCATTTTTATTATATAAATGTGGTGACCGGTCTTCACCTTCAAAATCGGTGAGTTGCGTATGTTTTCCGGATCTGAGTTCATATTTCCAGATATCTCGTGTATCAGAAGAAGTATGGTGCTTTCTCCATATATTTTCAAGTCCGTTTCGATCGTGATAAAATATTTCCCTTGCCCTATCATCGTAAATTGCATCTTCGGCCGGACTGGTGAGTAGCCTCACTGGAAGTTTTCCATCCAATGTTGCGCTGTATAATTCGGTCATTCTTCCAGATGGAAATAATGTGCTGAGATAGGTATCCATGCGGCTGCTTGAGAATAGAATTGAATTATCATCAGGATGCCAGGATGAGGGATAATCATTTGATGAATGATAGGTTATTCTATCTGGTTTGCCGCCATTTGCTGACATTACAAATATATCGTAATTCCCAAAACGATCTGATGCAAAAGCTATTTTACTGCCGTCATTTGACCATACCGGCATAAAATCATGGGCTGTGTGCCGGGTTAATGAATGTGCTTCGCCACCAGTAGAAGAGACTTTATACAGATCACCCATATATGAGAAAATAATTTCTGTCCCATTTGGTGAAATAGCTGGATACCGGACCCAGGATGGTTCATTGGCCTGTAGAAATATAAACCCTGATATGATTAGTATGATTTTGGACAATTTTTTCATTTGAATATCCTGTTCATTAATTATATGTTTTAATTGATAAGTAAAATTAATGTAATACTGATACAGGTTGTAAGGGAAAAAATTGAAGTGAAATATCCCTGCTGTAAAGCTGCTTTACACTGAAACCAGCAACGATTTTTTAATTTGAGATTATTTGCATACTAATATTCACAGGGATATTGGTTAAGTTTATGATTCGTATGAATAGAAAATTTATCATTAACAATTATTTGCTGGTTATCCTGATGGGATTTTCCCTCAGTTCTGTGGCATTTTGTCAACTTGAAGAACAGGGCAAAGAAATATTCAATCGGTTTTCTGCGTATTTATATAGTTCGATAGCAAACCGTACTGCTGAATTCAATCGGGTGACCCGGGATGAGGTATTATTTCATCATCTCTACAATACAGCTCCATCGCCTGCACTAAGATTTAATATAGATTTTAATGATTCCCTTATGGCATTAAATCCACTGGCATCTGTGTATTATTCGAACAATCAACAGGAGATTTGGAATTCACAAACCTGTTCTCAATTAGGTACAATGGGATATGAAAATACCTGGCAATGTGATGTGACGACCTTTAGCGGAGCATATTTAAATTGGTATTTTCAGGCATCCTATGATTTTGAAAATGAGAGAGCAGTCATTACCCAAAGTCCTGCCAACCTCAACAATAGCTTTCCACCCTCGGATGGTTTATTTGCCAGTATTGCTATTGAAGATCAGGGTGATCAGGAAAATGGCGAAAGTTTTTTGGATATCACTGATCTGCGAGTTAGCTATAGTGAGGATAGGGTTTTTATACAACTTCTCACAGTTGATGGCGGATTTCCAGTAGGTGAATTTTTTGGTCCATGGTTTTTATATGGAGCTGGCTTTCTGAATCCTGAGCAAGATTTAAATAGCGATGAATTGATCATTTATGCTCTTGGTTATGGAAATGGCGCTTTTGGTAATCTTTATCCCGGTGTGATGAAACTAATCGGAACGCCCGATGGTGAGATTATCAGTGCTGATTATATTTCGAATGATATTGAATTTGTTACCAGTGGAAACTCACTATATCTCTCAACGGCCATTGCCACTATTGTTGATGATCCTGATTTTGGGAATTGGTCAAATGAATTCAATGGTTTTACGGTTATGGGTCTTACTGCCTCAGCAGATATAGATCAGAACATGTTATTTCATGATGCTACAGAAGCCGGTATTTTCCTTATGGACTCTCAGTATCAGGCTGGAAATAATCAGATGGATATCTCGGATGTCTATTTTGATGATGTTGACCAGGTTCTGCATGTAAACTATAGTGACCCTGAGGCCAATCTGCCCTTTGATCATTACATATCTCATCAGGGAGAAATCTGGGAAATGATCCCGTCTTCCCATGATTATGAATCTGTTGTAGAGTATTCATATGCTCTAATCGATCCGGAAGATGGTGCCTATAATGTAGTTTTTCAGTTTTCTGACGGTAATTCTGATGATGAGATAAATTTATCATTCGTGATCGGGGATCCCTCTGAATGTCTGCCTGCCGGGGACGTGGATGAAAATGGTGCGGTAGATGTATTGGATGTGGTGTTGCTGGTGAGTCTGATATTATGTGATGAATGTACCCTCGATGACCCATGTCTTGATGTGAATCTGGATGATTCAGTAGATGTATTGGATGTCGTACTTATGGTAAGTATTATTCTGACCGATAGTTAATTCTCTCTTTTTCAGCCTGGCCTAAATTTTAACAATTCTTTAGATCACGTATGAGGAAGTATTTCGCGTCTCTGCAGCGATGCAGATAAAATTCTAGAATCTCCAGATGCTACCGCCAGTAGATTTCAGTTTGATATCCTGGAGATCTGGATTTTTCACATTAATTCTTAGCATGAATCCTTTTCCACCACCTGAAGGCCACCATTGAAAGCGAAGCTCCCAGCAATGCAGCTCTCGATAAAAATCAAATGAATGAGTCACCAACTCTCTCTCAAGCATATTTATTCTAGCATTATATCTCATGACCCAGTTTCTGGTGATTCTCAGAGTAAGATTTGTATTCATCCAGTAGGTTTTATCATCCACCACTTCCTCGCCTTCAACCCGTTTATTTAATGAATAACGCAAACCCAACGTGGCTTCCCAGAGATTAGCTCTTCCAATAGATGGTGCAGCACTTTCAATTCCAGTATCCAATTGTACACCCTCATCCAGAAGTGCGCCAGTATATATTGTATCTGGTTCGACTGGATCTGTAGAGAGATCCGGTTCAATCAGGCTGGTTCCGCTGAGACGTAATGATGTGCCAATACTTAAACTGGTCAAACGGGGATATGAGGAAAATTCATCTACAGGCACCAATTTAGAAATATCGGGATTCAGTTTCAATTTATAAAGATTATGACTCATGGATACATCTATATCCATTCCTCCTGGAATTCCGGCCCGGATACCTGAACTGATGGGTGAAAATCTCAGACTGTCTGCAGTGGCATTATAACTCCCGTTCATATTCCAGGTGGCGATTGTTTCCTTTGAATATGTATCCTCACTGATAAGATATTTAGTCTGGAACTCATTTCGAAGTGAATAGCCAATAGTTTTTGATTCGCGACTACTGGTAGAACCAGCGGTGCTTCCGGTAAATTTGTCAAATTTTTCACCATTCACATCTCTTTGAAAATATCCAGGATCAGCGCCTAACACATTTTTCGAAAAATCAGGCTTCCATGAAAAACTAATATTGGGGGTCATAACATGGCGGATGGCATCCAATTTACCAATCCGCACCGGGAATGTGCCATACATCTTTGTATTAGCAGAAATTGATAAAGTGAAAGTATTACGAGGAAGAAATTTTTCAATTTCGTCATAAACAATTACACTGGTAACACTATCCTTCACAAATGCACCAGATTCATCTAATTGGGCTTTCCTGTATTTAAAAACCCAGTCGCTGGTCAATTTAAATGACGGTGACAGTGTAAGCCAACCGCTGACTTTCTGTGGTGAAGTAAGTGTAAAATTATGCCGGGCCTGATAAGTGCGGTCATAGGTACGGTCCTGGAACCAGGTGGAATCCGTCGCCGCCACCAGGTTTACCGCCTGCCTGGCAGTAAGAAGACTGGACATACGCCAGTAGATAGAATTATACCATTTTGGACCATTACCAAAAACCTGCGTCAGACTGTGACTGAAACTGATGGAAGGAAATGTACGGGTTCTTTCAATCAGTTTATCTCCAGGTGATTTCGATTTTTCAGATGGTAGACTTTCCGCTGCCAATAGATCAAAATCTTCTGATAAAGTTAAAGAAAGGCTGTTTTTGGTGGATGCCCAATGTTTGGAATAAATCGCCTGCGATCGCAATCTTTGCTCAAGGCGAGTTTTCAGGTCATATCCGTAATCCTGATTTATTTTATTATCAGAAACATAATTAGCATCAATTATCACATTCTGAGTGGGGTCTATCCGGTGATTATGGTTCCAGTGGATTCGCCATTGTTTGGAGACATTATCCTTAAAAATATCAGCGATCTCATTACTGTCAACATTACGAAAGATATCTGATGAAATATTTCCTGAAAACTTATATCGTTTGACATAATTCAGTTTTCCCTTTACATCAAAACCCTGTTGATCCCGAAAGTTAAACAAAACTTTTCCATCCAGATAATCATTGGGAGCCCAATAGTAGCCAAGTCCATGAAAATAAGTGCCGGCAGATTTGGAATGACCAAAACTTGGCATAATCCAACCGCTGTGGCGTTCACCGCCCTTATTGGGAAAAACAGCCAATGGAATCCCAAATAAAGGGATATCATAAATGGAAAGAATAATAGGTCTTGCCACCACTTTGTCTCCGGTGATCATTTTCATTTTTCGACTGGCGAGATGAAAATGCGGTCTATCCAGATCACAAGAGGTATACCGGCTTTTCGTCACATGGAAAATATTTGGGTCATCACGAAAAATTTCTTTCCCGTAATAATAACCCTGATTCAGCCTTGTTTTTCCCAGTGTTACACGGCCGTGATGAGTCAGGAGATTAAATTCCATTTGATCACCGCTCATAGGATCACTGGTGGGAGAGTCTATGGTCGGATAAACATCTCCTTTCAAGCGGGCATCAAGCATATCTGTATTCCAATTGGATTTTATAAAACCAGCGGATAATTTTGTGCCCTGATAATCCACTGAGGCATCATTCTCCAGGTAGGTAATTTGCTCATCCACATGATAATCCAGATAATCAGCCTGATAAGTGATAACGGAATCTATTCGGGAATTTGCCACCTCCGGTTCGAAAACACCGCGTCCACCGCCAAATACCTGAATACGGTTCATATCACCATCTTCAAAAGAAACAGTAATGGTATCTCCCGTTGCTTTATTTAATCCCTGCAGGAGAGAATCTTTTACCACATTATATTTAGTTGTAGCCATCCCAATCAGATTCAATTCGTACATTTCACCATCCTCAAAAAAAGAGGACATATAACTGGCACTCATATTGTCAGTGAATTTATGAGAGCCCGTATCACCGCTATACAACATGGCATTCATATCCTGATAAGCATGAGTTTGACCGTCAACAAAAATGGATTGAATTAGACTATCGTTGTATTGAATATGAATATTGTTTCCGCTGATTCCCTTTCCCGGTTCTTCCAAACTGCTGCCTACATTGAGAGACATGAACTGTTCGTTGTCGTCATATGAAATGCTCTCAGCAACAATGACTTTTTCATCCTCATAGATTTTAGTACCACCGGATGTGACAAACGAAGTACCGCGGTATCCATCCGTTTTCCAATAATTAAAAGTAGTGGCAGTCATTGTATCCATTTTGGACATCATAATCACATTACCCATAGCCAGACCGGAATCAAGTTCAGTCCAGTACAAAAGGGAATCACAGGTAATGACCTGATTATCCTGCGTAAAGAATATATCATCCATCGCTTTGAGATAATTGACCCTGTCATTATAAAAAAACATGGATTTACTCAAGAGTGTATCTGTTTCATCAACCAGTTTTACCGAACCAAGTAAATGATATTCATTTCGATTTAGATAATGGATTGCCTTATCAGTATACAGCGTCATTGTACCGCGCTGGAGAATTACATCCCCGACAAACTGCTGGACTTTTTCACCCTCCATTTCCATCCTTTCAAGAGATCCTGCCTGAAGGATTTTTAGACGATCATCATTATCTGCCGATAAGGTAAAAGATAATAAAATGAATAGGATAAATCTGTTGTGAGAATAAAAGTAATTCACACTGGAAATTGTGCGGCGGACAATAATTGTACCCAGGTTACTTAGGGTTTTCAATGAATATTCTTTCGGATGTTCAATTTGATTCTCAAAGTCACGGATCGACGATACATTATTATATTCGGTTGGTAGCCATCTAGCAAATTTATTTGATTTTTTAATGATATTACAGGAGAATTATCAGAATAATTATTTCAGTGTGTTTCTGGCTATGATGTATTGGATAATAATTAAAATGCTAAATTTGATATGAAGAATTAATGTTCATAGAAACTCAGTTTCTTCTATAGAGGAATACAATCCATTTTGCAGGGTTTGGATCGAAAACACCTTCAGTGGGCCGATAAAGATAGAATCCTACCCTATATGTCTTTTTTGCAAATTCATTTACAATATCAAGATTTTGGATTGCAGTCCACACTGTATCTGTTTCTGCAAGCGTATCCGGCGAGCTCTGTCCCCAATAATTAAAATATTCGGACGATTGAGGTTTATCTTGTGAAAATTGAGTAGGTGGAAAAGATTCAGGACTGGCAAATTCATTTGGAATATGGATGCGACCCGTTCCCATCCAAACTGAATATGCGAAAAAAATTGTATCATTTTCAGGAGGATAAAGGAACAAAAGTGGGTGCATATCCCATCCCCCGAAAGTTGCAACAAAAGGTAGACTTTCAAGATCGCAATTGACGCAGAGAGGATAGTGTGAAAAAGAGCCTCCTTCAAACTCATATGTCTGAAAATCCATCAATAAAATGGCGATATTTACCGAATCCGGACTTAGTTGGTAAAATGGTGTTTGCTTAATTGGTGGATTAGATATTGAATGATCATCACTGCAGTTGATGCATACGATGAGAGATATTATGGCTGTAATGACGATGACTTTTTGAATTGTCATGATTCCTCTTTCAATTTATAACCATCGATCTGAATTGAATATCATACTTCATTGTTAAATTATGGTATCATGAAGATATTTGCTGAGCATTTCATGCTTCAAAAGAATTTTACTAAGAAGTTGTAGTGATTACAGTGGGAATTATGACTGCAACCATAACGGCCGCCTGCATTGCATCAATTGCTTCTTTTGCTGCTTTACCAGTAACCTCACCATTGATAACCTGATCGATTCTATCCTTATAGGTTTTTAATTCTGATTTCGAAAAAAGTGTTTTTAACAGGTTAGTACTTTTTGCAATAGAAATAAGAATAACCATTTCAGGGTCAACATCCACAGTATCAAACAGAATAACCTTGCGGATATTTTCAACGATTTTTTGTTCGGGTTCGCTATTTATCTCAGGATAAATTTTTCGTTTAAATATTAACAATACTTTGTCTTCATCTGCCTTTAGTATACCTCTGGCAACCAGTTTTTCAGCAACCCGATGTTTTAAATGATGGAAATTTGCAAATTTACTCACCCAGGTCTCGATACGACAATTTCTCTTAGTGGTTTTTATCTTTTGGATACATTCTTTTAGGATCTCATCGTCAGTCTCGCTGTCACTTACATATTGGATCAAAGTACTTCCATGTTTTGATTTTTCCACTTTAATACTTTTGGTCAATAACAATTCAGCAACAAAAGCACCTGCCAAAGCATAATGATAATTCACCATGGGCGTGATAGTGCCTTCAGTATCTTTGAGTGCGAGCAGCATAATTTGTTCATATATACGTAGGGAATTATCAATCATTATCATCTCCTTTTATGGCCTCAGCTTCAATTTCAACGACAATATCCGGGGAAATTAGTCCACTTACCTCAACCATGCTGGTTGCCGGCATGATAACTTTGAAGTATTCTGCATGGGCTTTGGCGATTTTTTCCCAATCATTGATATTCGTAACATAAATACGGGTCCGAATAATATCTTTGAGAGAAACATCTGCATTTTTAAGAATAGATTCAATATTCTTTAAGCATTGAATAGTCTGAAGGTATGGGTCATGTTTGTGAAGGATAAATCCTTCCTCATCTGTGGAAGTAGTGCCGGACACATGTATAAATGGTCCAATTTTTACGGCTCGACTGTATCCAGCGATTGGTTCCCATTTTGTCCCTGTAGAGAAGTTTGTTCTTTTCCATTTCATGGTATCTCCTCCTAATTGATGGTATGATAATTTATAAAATCTTATTGATAGTAATGGTTGTTACTTCGGCTTAGCTCAATGACCATTATTTCCACACTTTTAGAAGTTTATTCTTTACAAATTCACCGGTGATTTTGATAAGGCTACGATCAAATACTTCATCCAAAGCATTAAAAAAAGTTTCAACCTCTTCCTTATTGATAATCAGCGACGGGGCAAACATAATAGCCACATCTTTATTATTATTAAAAAAAGTAAAAATATTATGTTTACGGAATAACCAATCCACAACGCTGGCCACAACGATTTTATTCACAAAACTGCCATCCTTTAAAATATCCACAGGTAGTTTCTGAAGCAAAGCAGAAAAAGCTCCATCGTTTTTCTTTAAAAAGATACCCCAAAGGGCGCCGCCGCCGCGGATTTCTTCTATCTGATCAGGATATTTTGCCATGAGTGCTTTACTTTTTGCTTTTACCAATTTTTCAAGCTCTCGGCTTTTTGACGGATAATTGTCTTCTACCATGATGTTAATTGTTTCAATGGCAGTGGCACATTCTTCTCCGAACCCATTGTATGTTGTTGTATGCAATGTGGCATTATTTACATCCCCATACGCTTTCATCAAAATAGGTTTACGGGTGATGTAAGCAGAAATAGATGATTTCCCACCGCCCATTGATTTTGATGTGGTAAGAATGTCAGGTATAATATCGGAGTCCATAAATCGAAAATAATTTCCCGTTTTACACCATCCACAATACACTTCATCGATAATGAGAAGAATCCCTTCATCATCACATATTTGCCGAAGCTGTCTTAAATATTCATCACTGGCATTGGTGACTGTAATCGCATTAAAGGGTTCGATAATTATGGCGTAAACATCCGAATCTCCATTGGATTGGCGGAGTTGCGCAACCTGGTTTTTTACAGAGTTAATGTCCTGATAGTCAAATGATTTAATCCCCGGTATCGTCAAAAAATTAAAGCTATTTTCCTGAGTATTGGTCATACCGCCTGAACCCAAAAGCTTGCCGTGGAATGAAATATCGGCATGGAGAATATATTTTCGTTTCCCGCGGTGATATTTATAAGCAATCTTCATTGCTCCCTCAACAGCTTCAGCACCGGAATTACAAAAGAAGGGGTAATCCAGATCACCGGGAAGCAGCTGTGCAATATTATGACTTAACACGGCCTGATATGCCGAAAAGACTGACTTATGAACTTCCATACGTTTTTGCTGCTGATAGCGAATGCGGGCTGCTAAAATTCGCGGATGGTTATGTCCCAAAGTCAAAACACCCATACCCCCTGATACATCCAGAATCTTCCTGCCGTCAGTTGTGAACATCCATACTCCTTCAGCATGATCGACAAGCATTTCACCTGCACCAAAACTGTATAAAATATTTTCTAATCCCGGGTTGACATAATCCTTATAAAGTGAACGGATTTTCTGAATATCCAGATTTTCACAATCTTGAAGCGTCAGCAGTTTTGGTTTTGCGTTTGAAGTCATAAAAGCATCCCTTGTAAGAGCAAGTTAACGACAATATCCATTACCATATCATACAATTAGCAAATAATTTTATTAACCCTGAAATGACAATGGTAAACTGATAATCTAAAATATGTATCTCAATCCTCATCATTTTTTATATGTAAAATTGGAATCATCGTGAGATCACTACTATTGATATCCCAATTTAAAACCATGATAGCAATGATGTTTTCACCTTCAAAAAGATGAGATGATGAACATAGAAATCGTTCTGTTACATCTGCCGAATGGTCACCAGTTGCCAAACCTTTAAATCCTAATTCAGATGGGGAATACTTTTTTAAGACTAAACTGTCATTAAGATATAATACGAAACCATCATCATATTTCAGATCAATGATGAGTTTTGATATACTGGCAGGACTTTGAATATTGAATGATTTTCGAATATAAAGTGTACTATAATTACCCTGCATATCTGGCAATATGGTAGCATCATCACCATCTCCATAACCAAAACCGCTTGGTCCTTCTAACCATAAACTATCATCAAATTCCAGGGAGGCCCATGATTCTCCAGGATTTTCGACTCCAGGGAAATATCGCCACATATCGCCTTTATCAATAATAGTGGTATGATCTTCAGCGCGGTATTTGGCCATTAACCTACTTTGTACACCGAAATTATTTAAAATAAGAAATACGATTAAAATCCATCCTGCAGCCAAAGGCAGCCGGCCCTTGAATACATGTGGATGCACCATAAGAAGTATGGTAATAAATGAAAAATGCGGCGAGTAGAGAAATATTTCCTTTGTGTTAAAAATTGAAAACAATATCAGATTTGATAGGGTTCCGATAGCGGCAGCCCAAAATATCAATTGATTCGCCCTGTCCTTTAAATTGAAGACGATTCCACGAAATAAAAGAGTCAGCCAAAGAGCAATGGAAAGAATACCAAACCAACCAAAATTTGCTACTGTCTTATAATAAACCATCATCACATGGATACCTGGTTTAAATGAGACAATTTTCGGATCCTGCCCAATAAAACTATAAATAAAAATTGATTTGAATATTTCGATTAAGGTCAGGATGGGTTGAGCAAGAATGAGTGGTTTTACATATTGCATTTCATGATCATAAACATCAGGTTGAAAGAAATGCTGGGCACCCGGGAAAATCCAAGCCTGGAACAGGCTTAATACCAATCCTCCTATTAGCATAATTATTGGAAAGACAATGAGTGTTTTTATTGTAAGCTGACGATCTTTTAAAGAAAAAAGAACGATGCTGAAACATATAGCCACCTGGATGGAACTGGTTATGGTAATACTAAATGCAAACAATCCGGCAATTAACCAAATGGGGAAATATAGTTTTTGATTTTTTAGACATAATATCATCAGAATAAAAGTTAAAATGAGACTAAGTGCCACCAATTCGTAAGTATCTGCCAGGGCAGCAAAGAATAACTGATTCATCGATAATATGAAAAATGAGTTTAAAATTATTGATGGATGCCGGCTGAGGATTAGTCGGAGTAAAAGATAGAATCCAGCGGAAGTTAGTCCTCCGATAAGGCCGCAGAAAACCATCAACCCAGATTCATAGGAACCGGTAAAAAAGGCCAAAACGTTGCTCAGTGGAACAACGATAAATAATAGAAGAGGATGGATGCCTTTGTGATTAGTTACCCAACCGGCGAATGCATCAAGTTGATCGAGACCAAAATAAATATTATCATCGAAATGAAAACCGACAATGGTTTGATAGTCCTGGGCTAAAAAATAATAGAGAAAACCACTGCCCAGTCCAAATAGAGTGGTTATAGCAACATCTCTTTTGTTCCAGATACGCCATTGGATTTGGGTAAAGCCAGTCATTCTAATCAATTTGGCAATCATTCACTTACTCATTTTAAGCGGTACAATATGAATTAATCTCCCATCACTCGACGCCAGAAACTTGAACTGAATTCGGGATCCAGATAAGATTGAAATTGCTCAACCTGGGGATAAAATGCATGAAAGGCTTCTGCAGACATCCGTGCATCTTTAGCGATATAAACCCGACCTCCTGCCGCCATTACCAGTTTATCCAGTTCATCTAAAAATGAAAGTAATTGACGGCTTACGGGAAAGTCGAGAGCAATTGTGATTCCTGGCATGGGAAAGCTCAGCAATCCTTCTGATGGAAAATCACCAAAAGTTTTTAGGACACTGAGAAATGAGCCAAATCCTGAGCTGGAGACAGTTTCCAGAAAAGAGCGATGATCTGTGCTATGGGGTAGAACACATTGATATTGGACAAATCCACCTCGTCCGTAAATACGGTTCCAATTGCCGATATTGTCAAGGGGAAAGAAAAATGGTTCATAATGTTTGATATGTTTATCATGTTGTTTTTTGTTCATGGCAAAATATAATTTATTAAATATGGCGACGGTATACTTGTTCAGGGTCCAGGAGGGGAAATAAAATGGCACAGACAGCTTCAAGCCTGATGATTTCCGGTAATCGGTTTTGGAATGCACATGCTGACCACTGATGAATACGCCTCGGCCGAGATGCTCTCCAGAAGCAAGACTATCAACCCAGGAAACCAGGTATTCATCATTTTTGTGACTTTGGGAAAGAGCTGAAAATTCTTCCAAATTTTTAAAACAGTTTATCTCAGTTTCAATAAATGCACATTCATTTTTTTTTAATTGAAACGTCACATTGAGAATAAATCCCGTTAATCCCAATCCGCCAATTGTTGCTTTTAATAAGTCAGGGTCCTGATCATGGGCGCAAGTAATTCGTTCGCCATCTGACCTGAGTAATTCAAGACTTTTAACATGGCGGCCGAATGTGCCGGCATTATGGTGGTTTTTCCCATGGACATCATTGGCAACCGCTCCGCCAACGGTGATAAATTTGGTCCCCGGTGTCACTGGTGCAAACCAGCCCTGTGGTATAATCAGGGCAAATAATTGTTCAAATGTCACGCCAGACTCACAGCAGATTTCACCAGAGCTTACATCAAAGTCAATTATGTGATTGAGATGATGAGTGAGTAATAAATTATGATTATTGTTCAGGCAGGAGTCACCATAACTGCGGCCGAGGCCACGGGCGAGAATTTTACCCTTTGATTTTGGTAAGAGATCTGATGTTGATTTTTGCTCAAAAATTCCAGCGTTGTTTTCAACAGGAAAATTACCCCAGGATGGATATCTATTATTAGTCATCGCCAACATCCACGCTTAGTATTCCCTGCATAAATTTCACCGCCTTACCTGAAATCATTACCCGGTCTTTGATTAATTCGCATTTGAGAAAACCACCTCGCCGAGATATCTGTTTGGCGGTTAATTTTGTCTTACAAAGAACCTCAGACCAGTATGGAGCAAGAGATGTATGGGAAGAGCCAGTTACCGGATCCTCATTGACACCAACAGCGGGACCAAACCAACGCGACACAAAATCAACTTGATTCCCCGGTGCAGTTACCGCCACGCCGCGCATTGATATTTTTGCTAAGGCATTAAAATCAGGATTAACATTAGCAACATCTTCTTCAGATTCTAAAACAACAAAATAATCCTCAGCGAACAGAACAGTATCACTCTCTACTGCCAGTGCGGATAATAATCCACGAGGAGGTTGGCATTTTTGTGGCGGGGATATAGGAAAATCCATTTGAAGGTAATCGTGATTTTGAGAGACCATAAGTCTTCCACTCCTGGTTTGAAAATCAATCGGTCCTGTGTGATCAAAAATATTAAACAGAACCCATGCTGTTGCCAGAGTGGCATGACCGCAAAGATCAACTTCTGTGGCGGGAGTGAACCACCGTAGATAATATATCTCATCAGTTTTGACAAAAAAGGCTGTTTCAGATAAATTATTTTCAGAAGCGATGGATTGTAAAATATCATCATTTAACCAATATTCAAGAGGACAGATGGCAGCAGGATTACCTTTGAATACATCGTCCGTAAAGGCATCAATTTGAAATATTTGTATATCCATCATTTACCTTTTTAAGAATGATATGCATGTCGAACTCAAGTAATATGAAATCCAACAGGAATACCTTTTACTATAAAATTCCTAATACTAAAATTAGTTGATAATTAAGATTCAAGACACACATTTGTTAATTAATGAATATAAAATTGTGATAGAATGAATCATCTTTCTACAATGTATAGGTGTTTAAAATATCAGGATACGATAGCCGTTTTCATTTTCAAATCAAGGAAATGGCCATAAATATATAAATACTGAAAATAAACATGAAATATTTTGTATTATTTGGCATACTAAAATAACCCATAATAAATTTGGAGAATCATATTTGGTAAAAATTTCAATAAAAATATTAGTAGTATTAATTATTTTTCATACACAGTTATTCAGTCAGACTCTGGATATTCAAAATAACGAAGTAAAATATATTGGACTGGGCCTCTCCCATTTTTCTGTAAAAAGTAAACATCCCTCGATAGATGATCAATCATTCCTGGGAATATCTCTAATTATGGGTATTCGAAATCGAAGTCATGTTTTCGAGTTGTTTGCCGGTGGTGGTGCAGGATTAGATGTTGGCCCGACATATGATATTTATTACCCCAAGGATTCAGCTGATTTTAGCAGTATTACATTATCATACCAGTATCAATTTCGAAATATTAATCAATTGGAAAATAGCATACCTTATCTGGGAATTGGACTCAGCTATAATTCTATAAATTGGACTAAGTATGTCTATGATCATACTGGTGATGGCATAACCATTTTGGCTGGTATCATTTTAAAAACAGCTGATAACTGGGCGATTAATTTTTCAATGAGACAATATAAATATTCCGGAACCAGACAAATATTTTCAGATGGGAATTATCCTTCATATAACACAAAGGCGTTTGAGATTACGGGAATACTGGTATACCATTTCAACCGTAAAAAATAATCATCATTTGTTGCCAGAATTTTGAAAATTAGTATTGGATGGCCGCAGCCGAATAATCTTACCGCTATCCGTAGAAAGATAGATCCAGCCCTCAGGACTTTCAACAATGGCACGAATTCTCTCTTCCAATTTAAGTAACAATCTTTCTTCATTAACGGCTTTTCCAGATTCATTAAGAATTATCCGGTTAAGATGGGTTAGTATGAGAGATCCGGCAAAAAGGTTTCCCTTCCAGGATGGGAATGCATCCCCGCCATAGAGCATCAGGCTACCGGGAGCAATGGATGGAATGTATACTTTCACTGGTGGCTCCATTCCATCTTTTTCTGTTCCTTCTCCCACCGATATTGGCCCCCAGTATTCCTTGCCATAAGAGACGATAGGCCAACCATAATTTCTACCAACCAGAATGAGATTAATTTCATCGCCACCTCGAGGTCCATGTTCAATCGACCAAAGACGATCATGCTGAGAGTCGTAAACAATGCCCTGGGGATTGCGATGCCCATAACTCCATATTTCAGGAAGGGTATTATCCACATTGATGAAAGGATTATCTTTCGGCACACTGCCATCCAGGTTTAGGCGAAGGATTGATCCGGCATGAGTGGTTAAATCCTGTGCGTTGGGTCGATGACCTCGCTCTCCAACGGTAAAATAGAGATGTCCGTCATTATCGAATGTAATACGACTACCAAAATGTCGACCCGTATTTGTTGCTGATTTTGTCACCAACATGTCTTGCCATCCCACAATATAATTTCCCAATCGATGGGCTCTGGCCAGTGCAGTGACCATCCCATTCTTGGTTTCTTTGATATAAGTAAAATAAATCCAGTCTCCCGATTGGTGACCTGGTCTTACCGCTGCATCCATCAAACCACCCTGCCCATCTTGTCTAATTTCAGGCACACCTTCCAGCCAAATTATTTTGCTGGTTTTTGGATTTAGAATACCCATGTCGCCATCACGCTCAGTAAATAATATTTCATCTGGATTGAGAAAAGTCAATGCCCATGGTACTCCCAGACCATCAGCAACCAATTCAGCTGTAATTGACATTTCATCACTTTCGAAAGTGACTAATGGTTCTTTTTCACCGGCAACTAAGAATGTCAATAATATATAAATTGGCAGAAAATTTCTGAAATATTGTGTTAACGAAATTGATAGATTATTCATGTGATAAAAATCTTTCCATAGCTGATGATTGAAATACAAACAATCTTAATTTAGGTAATTCAGTATAAAAGAATACACACATTCAAATACATTGTGCTATAAACTGAAATCGAAAGTACCACAAACACCTAATTAATGCGAGTAATATTATTGAATATCACAATCAATGTTTATACAGATTAGCCTTATTTTTTGACGTCTCTATATAGAGATATTTCATCACTTGAGGAAAATAGGAGCGATAAATGGGTTACCTGGAAGCTACCGCCAAAGTCTTAAACGAAAACGGCGTCGAGGAATCAACCATGATGAAGACTGCATGCCTTCGTTATAAGGGAGATTTTATGGCCATGATGTTTGAAAAAGAAGAATCCCTAATTATCAAAGTATCTCCAGATCGTGTCAATGAACTCATTGAAAATGGCATTGGTATGGAATTTAATTTTACCAAAAAGCGATTCAAGGAATGGGTACTAATTCCTTTGGATTTTGAGAACGATTATGAATCGTATATCTATGAATCTTTGGATTACGCAAAAACGAATAAATAACTAATTGTTGGATGGCAAGAATCCCAAAGTGCATTAATACAAATGTCTAAATCTTATCCTGCAATATGTCTCACCATATTTTTCTCTATCATTTCAGTAATCCATATCTATTGGGCATTTGGTGGTGAGAAGGGTATTCGTAAAGCCATCCCCACTAATGATGGCAAACCGCTATTCAATCCTGGCACTTTTAGTACATTATTGATTGCGGTACTATTGAATTTCCTATCAATATTAATTCTTGAGTTTGCCGATGTAATAGATATCGATTTTATACCCAAAATATTTATAAAGAGGATGTTACTAATTTGTGCTGGATTTTTTCTAGTGAGATCCATTGGAGACTTCAAATATGCCGGTTTCACAAAAAAGATTAGAAATAGCCCATTCGCTTATTGGGATACGAGACTCTACTCCCCCATATTTTTAATATTATCTATTGTTCTAGCATGGTTTGCTTTGAAATAATAATGTCTAAACTTCAAATTTAAGAGGTATCCTCAATGTCAAAAAAAGTTCGGGTAGGTATCATTGGCACAAGCTGGTGGGCGGAGATAATGTTTTTACCAAGCCTAAAAAGTCATGAATCTGTAGAAATTATTGCCATTTGCGGGCGTGACCAAAATCGGGCCTCTGAGATGGCGGATAAATATAATATCCCTCAAATATTTGCCAATTATCGTCAAATGATTGAAAAGGCAAATTTGGATGCGATAATCATTTCTACACCGGATGATTTGCATCATCAAATGACCATGGATGCCCTTGATCATGACTTACATGTGTTATGCGAAAAACCAATGGCGCTCAATGTCGATCAAGCCAGAGAGATGTATCAAAAAGCAAAAAGCAAAAACGTCATAAACATGATCCTATTTACCTGGCGCTGGATGCCGCATTTCAAATATATAAAGACTTTGATTGATGATGGTTATCTGGGCAGTTGCTTTGAAGCGCAGTTTAGATTTGTCGGTGGATTTGGTAATCAACCCGAATACCTATGGAGATTTGACGGTAGCCGGGCAAATGGTGTCCTTGGTGATTTGGGTGCCCATATGTTTGATTTTTCCAGATGGTACATGGGTGAAATCAGTCGAGTAAGTGCCCAACTAAATACAGTAGTTAAGCGCCCCGGGATTGACGGCAATCCAATTACTCCCAGCAATGATTCGGCATTCATCACTCTTGAATTTGAGTCCGGAGCTCATGGTTTAGTACATGTTACTGCCGTCACCCATACTGGTGACAGAAATGCAGAAATTGGCATTATCCTTCATGGCGATTCTGGTACGATTGAAGTCAAACAAATACTATCTGGAAAAGAGGCGGGCACCACAATTAAGGGTATCCAAAAGAATGATACGTTTTTCAAAGAGCTTCAAGTGCCGGGTGAATTTCTAAAAAATCTTGATAAAACGGAAAACAATGATCCGTTTACGTCACAATCAGCAGGACCACGAGCTTTCATAGATGCTATTTTAGATAATACCAAAACAATACCGAGTTTTTATGATGGATTAAAAACGCAGGAAATTATTGATGCAGCTCAGAAATCACATCACGAGGGAACATGGGTAAGCATATAGAATCCAACCTACTTTAAATATTTAAGAAAGTCTAAAATGCAGATAAAGGCCAAAACTGTAAACGAATACTTAGAAAAAATACCCGAAGAGCGGACAAGATATTTTGAAGAACTCAGAAAAGTGATTCTCTCAAATATTCCTGATGGGTTTGTTGAACAAATAAATTATGGAATGATTGGTTATGTAGTTCCCCACAGTATTTATCCTGATGGATATCATTGTGACCCACAGTTACCATTACCATTTGTTAACATCGCTTCACAAAAACATTTTATTGGTTTTTATCATATGGGCATATATGCAGATCCAAAATTATATGACTGGTTTGTAAATGAATATCCAAAACATAATAAATACAAATTGGATATGGGGAAAAGTTGTGTCCGATTCAAAAAAATCGATCAAATCCCTTACCAGCTTATCGGTGACTTAATGCAGAAGATGACAGTGGATGACTGGATAAAACTATATGAGCAAAATTACAAAAAATAGATGAATTATCATGCCTTTATATGAAACTGAAAGGATTCGAATAGAGAAAGCCACTCTTGATGATAGTCCATTTATTCTTGAATTATTAAATAGTCCCGGCTGGATAGAATTTATTGGGGACAGAGGATTAACAACCACGAAAGAGGTTGCTGATTATATCCAAAAAGTTTTAATTGACAGTTATGTCAAAAACGGCTATGGATTATTTAAGATGATATTAAAAGCAGAAGATAAACCCATTGGCCTGTGTGGGTTTGTGAAACGAGATTTTTTAGATCACGCCGATATAGGATTTGCCCTGTTACCAGAATATGAAGGAAACGGGTATGCTTACGAAGCAGCGTGTGAAACAATGAACTATGGTTTATCAGCCTTGCAGATTAAGACAATTTTTGCGATAACTACCTTTGAAAACAGCAAATCAAAAAAACTGCTACACAAAATTGGATTACATGAGATAGGAGCAATTCATCCGGATATATACGATACAGATTTATTGCTTTATTCAAATGAAAAAACATCTTGAATAACACAACAAATTAGAAAACAGAATTAAGAGTGATACATCAGAACCAATCATTAGTTTATAAAAAAGGAATAGAATTAGAAAAATGAAAGCCTCAGAATTATTTATTAAAGCTTTAGAGAACGAGGGAGTGGAATACATCTTTGGGATACCCGGGGAGGAAAACCTTGATTTTTTGGATTCAATGAGAAATTCGAAAATAAAATTAATTCTTACTCGTCATGAGCAGGCTGCAGGATTTATGGCTGCAACTTACGGTCGATTGACTGGGAAACCAGGGGTATGTTTATCAACGTTGGGTCCAGGAGCCACAAACTTTACAACACCAGCTGCTTATGCGCAATTGGGCGCCATGCCAATGATGATGATTACCGGACAGAAACCCATTAAAAAATCAAAGCAGGGTAGATTCCAAATTGTTGACATTGTTGATTTATTGCGACCAATAACAAAATATGCCCGTCAGATTGTCAATGGAAATAATATTCCCTCAATGGTAAGAGAAGCATTTCGACTGGCGATGGAAGAACGACCGGGTGCAGTACACCTAGAATTACCTGAAGATATTGCCGCTGAGGATTGCGATGAAAGAATATTTGATGTGGTCGATTTTAGAAGACCGGATGCCGATGAACTGACAATTCAGAGAGCAGCAAAAATGATCGAAAATGCCAAAATGCCGTTATTGTTAATTGGCGTCGGCGCTAATCGGAAAAGAACCAGCAGAGCTTTAACCGAATTCATTGAAAAAACGGGGATCCCCTTTTTTAATACACAATTGGGAAAAGGTGTGATCGATGAACGTAATCCTAAGTTTTTAGGTACGGCAGCATTATCCGATAATGATTTTCTGCATTGTGCCATAAACAGAGCTGATTTGATTGTCAATGTCGGTCACGATGTCGTCGAGAAACCGCCCTTTTTTATGGAAGAAGGAGGAACGAAGGTCATACATATCAACTTTTTCCAGGCACAGGTGGATGAAGTGTATTTTCCTCAATTAAATGTAATTGGAGATATTGCAACATCAATTACAAAAATCGCTAAATACATGAATGATTTCAGTAATTGGGATTTATCATATTATCAAAGAATTCAAACAGAGATTGAAAGCCATTTAACCAAATACTCTCAAGATAAGCGATTTCCAATTTTACCTCAAAGATTGGTGCACATTATTCGAGAAAATCTTTCAGATGAAGACATTGTAACATTGGATAACGGTGTTTATAAAATTTGGTTTGCACGGAACTATAAATGTTATCAACCAAACACATTGTTATTGGATAATGCTCTTGCAACGATGGGAGCAGGTTTGGCGTCTGCTTTATGTGCAAAATTATTAAATCCTCACAAAAAAGTAATTTCTGTTTGTGGTGATGGGGGTTTTATGATGAATTCCCAGGAATTGGAAACAGCCGTGCGTCTTGGCTTAAATGTAATCGTAATAATTCTTAATGACTCTGCATATGGAATGATAAAATGGAAACAGGAGGGAATGGGGTTTGAGAATTATGGCTTGGATTACAAAAATCCAGACTTTGTCAAATATGCCGAAAGTTATGGTGCCAATGGTTATAGACCGGAAAATGATGAAAATTTCTTGGATATATTGAATAGATGCCTGGGTTCAGAGGGTGTTCATGTAATCGATTTAGCCATTGATTATTCTCTAAATCATTCCATTCTAAATGTATTGTTAAAGGAAAAAACCTGTATTTTATAATCAGGAGATATAAATGAAACTACAGAAAAATGACGATTACATTAATTGATGGCAGGTAAAAATTAAATCTGATAGTAAACTATGTTTTTTTATAAAACAGATGATTGATTCCTTTTAAATTTTGTCTTTACAATAAATATCTAATAATCTATGCATCATGGCCCAATAGTCATTATCATTAAAACCTTAAAAACAAAAATCTAATATTATGATAAAAATACAATCACCATACGATTTGAGTCTCATAAAAGAAATTCCATTAGCTGGAAAAGCAGAGGCAGAAGATGCTTTGACAACAGCATACAATTTATTTCTCGATCAATCAAATTGGCTCCCGGCTCATCAGCGCATTGCCATTTTGGAACGTACTGCAGAAATTATGAAAACGCGGATTGATAAGCTAACAAAAACGGCTGCCCAAGAAGGCGGAAAACCCCTCATTGATTCTAGGGTTGAGGTGCTGCGTGCAATAAATGGTGTCAAGATAGCTATAGAGCATATTGGTCAATTAAAGGGTGAGCAAATTCCAATGGGTCTTACAAAAGCCTCTGAAAACAGATTGGCTTTTACAACAAGAGAACCAATTGGTGTGGTTGTTTCAGTAAGTGCATTTAATCACCCATTAAATTTAATTGTGCATCAGGTTATTACCGCAATAGCCGCCGGCTGTCCAGTAATTATAAAACCGGCATCGACCACACCATTATCATGTTTGGCGTTAATTGGAATTTTAAAAGAGGCTGGTCTCCCCGATGGCTGGTGTCAGACAATAATATGTGATAGAAAAACAGGGGAATATTTAGTCACAGATAACAGAGTGAATTATTTCTCTTTTATTGGTTCTGGAAATGTTGGTTGGTATCTAAAGTCCAAATTATCACCAGGAACCCGATGTGCTTTAGAACATGGTGGTGTAGCTCCCGTTATTGTCGAGAAAGATGCAGACGTGGAGGATATGCTTCCAGCGTTGGTAAAGGGAGGTTTTTATCATGCCGGCCAAGTCTGTGTGTCAGTACAAAAAGTTTTTGTTCACGAATGCATTTGTAATGAAGTGGCGGATCGTCTGGTAGAAATGGCTGAGAAATTAGTTGTCGGTGACCCCATGGATGAAAACACTGATGTTGGTCCCTTAATTTTACCAGAGGAAGTGGACAGAGTTGAAGACTGGGTCAATGAAGCGATTGACGGCGGTGCGAAACTATTATGTGGGGGAAAGCGAATTTCAAACACCTGTTACGAACCGACAGTTTTATTAAACCCACCGGATTCGGCAAAAGTATCAACAGACGAAATATTTGGCCCGGTTGTGTGTGTGTATTCCTATTCCAACCGTGAAGAAGCTATTAAAATTGCCAATTGTTTGGATGTCCATTTTCAAGCCGCTGTTTACACAAAGAATATTGATGTTGCCTTAGATTGTGTAAAAAAACTCAATGCAACGGCGGTAATGGTAAATGATCACACTGCCTTCCGTGTAGATTGGATGCCATTTGGCGGTAGAGACTCATCCGGTTTTGGCATGGGAGGGATTCAGTATTCTATGCATGAAATGACCCGGGAGAAATTGATGGTTTTTAAGAGTCAGGTGTTGTGACGAATCTATAGATTCTTTAACCAAGCCAGGATACTAATTTTCACGCTAATCTCTCTTGGTGAATTACAAACATATATTATTATAACGAGTTATAAACCATGAAAAATAAATTGTTAACATTTTTACCTATTTTATTAATCACTCAAACACTATTCTCATATGATATTGTCGATGTTTTTAAGAACGATATCCATAAAAATTTTCTACAATATACTGCTAATGTGAAAATGGTCCGTCATGGATTAAATACAAAGGCCTCTGTTAACCCAGATTTGATTTACTTTTATTTGAAATACATAGATCTGTTATTTGAAGGTACAAAGCCCGACTCAGTTACTCTCTATTATAATTACATAGCTGAATTAGAATCAGAATCAATAAAGGCCTACAATGATTGGATACACAGCGAAATGGAATTATTAGAGAAGGCTGAAACGGATTTTTATATTAAAAAGAAGATAAAGAAAATTTATAAATCAAATTTAATAAAAACTAATGAGGGTAAAAATCAAAGTCTAACGACTATAAATACTGATAGAAATCAAGTAGATTATCTTGTTACTAAATATTACCACAAAGATCCCGATTTGGAATACAATTCAGATATTGATTATGCTTTGATGAGAGATAATTATGAAGCCAAAATATTAATACAGATCAAAGATGCATTATCAACATTCTCAATTGCAAATTTACCTGTTCATAATTCTGATTTCAAAATTTTATTCAATCATGCTTATTTATTAATAGATCCATTTGTATCGACTAATATTAAACCTCACAAATATTTTATTGAAGCATATGAATATCAATTATCAAATAGTAATTATACAAATCGCCAAGTCAGTGTTCTATATCGACCGAATATATCTACCGATTTCAATTTTAGAATTTCACACGCAGGAGATAACAATTTTTTTATTAAAATAAATCTCACAAGTCATAATACCAATAACTTTTATGGTAGCAGTTTTAAGTTTAAGTATTGGTTAAATATTTTTGCAGTTCCCCTGTCCTATATTTCTGTTGAGTCCATGTTTTCTATTGGGAAAAATTTTACAGAATTTCACCAAGGTCAATTTGAATATTTGAGTATCGGAGATCCAAATTATTTTAGCCCATATTATGAAATTATTAACATCATCTCAAATGATGTGACAATAGACAATATATACTTAGCAGAAGTTAAAATCACAACCCCTGTCTATCTTAGACTAAAATTACTGACCATAGAAATTGGATCAACAATTACTTACAAGATGGTTGAGTATGATCTCTCATACCAATATTATTGGTATGTAGAAGAATGGAATTCGGTGGAAAATATTTGGTATACTGATGCATATGCCAGTGGATTGGTTGAAAGAAAAATACGTGAGGATGAAATGCAATTTACCCCAGTAATTGATATTAATCTAAATACCCCATTTAGTAAAACTATATTTACAACTTCAATATCTATTAATTATCTTTCATTTCAAATTGGTTATGAATTGTAAATGGAGTTTAATAGTTACACTCCTTTCCTCAAACATTTTTATTTTATGAATACAGGTTGCCTGTAATTATTCCCTCATCAAATAATCTCTACCAGTCGTACATACAAATTTATTAATCGGGTAATCCTGAATTAGTTCAAGTATGACTGATTAGATCGTTTTGAATAATGTATTCAATTATAATAATAAAATGTTTAATTCTCACAATAAACGGGCGAGATTCGTTTAAATATTGGATAATATTAATGAATTAACACTGTGATTCGATGATTTCACGAGGGGGGCCTATGAATAAATGTTTTAATTTCACTAAAGTATCCTTTCTATCGTAAATTACTGCGATTCATTTGAGACCTTTTTACTATTTTTGTTATTGATCAACAATCAATAAATACACAAGTAGAAAAATAAAAGGTAACAAACGTTTCATAATTTTGCCGACACGTGGCAAATATCTATCGGTAATTTCGTGCGTTTTAATATTCGATAGAAGCAACAAGAAAATGCACATTGAACTTAGATTAGGAAAAACATGAAAATATATGTAGGAAATCTGTCTTACGGAGTTACTGAAGAAGAACTTCAGGAACAATTTGGCGCATTTGGTGCCGTAGTGAACGTTAATATTATTAAAGACAGAGAAACTGGAAACTCTAAAGGGTTTGGATTTATAGAAATGGAAAACCAAGCCGATGGCGAAAAAGCCATAAAAGAATTAGACGGAAGCTCAATCAAAGGCCGGGACGTTAAAGTTAACGAAGCCCGTCCAAGAGAGGAAAGGTCCCGACCAAAACCTCGTAGGTGGTAAAACCTATCAATCTTATACACAGATGTCAAAAGCAATGCTTTTGACATCTGTGTTTTAAGCCCTTTTTTCCTCACCTTTTCTTCACTATTTCCAGCTTACCCCATATCTTTTAGGTTATCATCTGGAAATCCATTTATGTAAAATCCATCTCATGTGAGCACAGAAATAAACATAAATATTCCCATATGAGTGTTGGCTGCCGAATTTCAAAGGTAATGAATAAATATTGATCATTGTTAGTCAATGAGCGAGGCTGCATCACTACAGGTATCAACCATTTTTAAAAATTCTGCACGATACCCAAATTCATCTTTACCCTTGGCGTTTTTTGCGATTCGGTACACATCATCAAAGGTAAATCCCACTACATATTTAGAATCTCGAAGCAACATTCCAAATCCGGCAACTGCTGCAGAAAACCGGAAATTATCTGAAGAATATTTGAATCTAACAGGATCATTATACAAAACTTCCTCAATCAATCTGCTTCGGCTTCCATTGGGTTTTTTATAACGGAATTTCACAGTTAATAATTCATCAGAAAAATCATCAGCCTTGAATAACTTTGATTTACGATATTTCAAATCATCAATTCCAGGACCCATATATGAGTTTCCAACCGGTATTATTTCATACAATGCGGTTACAGTATGTCCAGCACCAAGTTCACCAGCATCAATTTTATCATCATTAAAATCCCTGTCATTGAGTATTCGATTTTCATAACCAATCAAGCGATACTGGCTAACAAATTCAGGATTAAATTCAATCTGTATTTTCACATCCTTGGCAATTGTAAATAAATTAGCTCGCATTTCATTGACAAAAACCTTCTTGGCCTCTTTGATGTCATCAATATAAAAATAATTACCATTGCCTGCATTACTGATTTCTTCCATTTTGCTGTCTTTATAATTACCCATACCAAATCCGGTGATTGTCAGGAAAATCCCTTTATCTCTTCTTTCTTCAATGAGTCGAACCATTTCGGCATTCGAAGATGGTCCAACATTAAAATCGCCGTCAGTGGCAAGTATCACTCGATTATTACCCCCGGGAATGTAATTTTCATAAGCGATATCATAGGCAAGTTTTAAACCAGCACCACCGGCTGTACTGCCGCCTGCTTGTAGATTATCCAGGGCTGAGATAATATCGGCTCTATAGTTTGCAGGTGTGGAATCAAGCACCAACCCAGCGGCACCGGCATAAACTACAATAGCGATTTTGTCTTCCCGGCTAAGCTCCTTAGCAAGCATTTTGAAAGATTTTTTTAACAATGGCAGTTTATTTCTTGAATTCATCGATCCAGAAACATCCAAAAGAAAGACAAGGTTTGAAGGTTTTAGATTTTTATAATCAACCTGACGTCCCTGTAGACCAATATGAACCAGCTGATGATTTCTGTTCCACGGGCAGTCAGATAATTCAGTATTAATAGAAAATGGATGTCTTCGGTCAGGCTGTGGATAGTCATAAGTAAAATAGTTGATCATCTCCTCGATACGCACTGCATCTTTTGGAGGCATCAATCTATTCTGCATTAAATATCTACGGATATTTGCATAAGAAGCATTATCCACGTCAATAGAAAAAGTCGATAATGGATTGTGTAAAGCATCCTGAAAGGTGTTTTCCCTGATGAGACCATAATCTTCTGAATTATTGAATTGAAATTGCTGTTTTGGATTTATAAGCGGCTGACTATACATTCTTCCTTTTTGCATAATATTATGTTTTTGTGTATCGAAATTGAATTCATCACATTGAAGCGTCATTGATTCATCAGAATCTGCCATCGGTAGAACAGGAAGGACACTACTATTATAAGTCATATGACTTGAAGTTTGATTAAACTCAGTTGGTGGTTTTTGAGCAAGAATCTCCACAGTTTCGCCCTCTATTACTTGTGTTAATAGCGACATATTTAACCAAGCGATTTTATCTATTGAAATGGTTATATTTTTAACAACTTTTTTCTGATAACCTATCATAGAATAATGAATCTCATAAGTCCCCACAGGAATATCCAAAATGATATAATTACCATTTATATCTGCTGCAGCTCCAATTTTCAATGAAGGAAAATATACAGTAGCACCCGGTATTGAGCTTCCTTTCATATCGGTAACTTTTCCTCTCAAGCTACCTGTTTCAGTTTTGTACAATCCACCAATGATTAATGAACCCATGATTATAATGACTATCCATCTTTTAAAATTTGACTTCTTCATCTTGATACTCCTTTTATTCTTATTCATATTCTTGATAGTTTTCACTGTTATCTTATTGAATGATCTAACGATTAATGTGCTGTATGACATGCATCGTTTACATTCATCTTATTAATGACATAAACAATTAAAAGGTAAACGTTGAAAATATTTTTCTCTAAAGATCAGTCCATTATCAACCGGATTCGCTCAAATGATCGGACTGTACTTGGCGATTTGTATATAAACTATAGAAGAATGACCACCAGTTATATTATCTCAAACGGCGGGACAAAAGAAGATGTGGAGGATGTACTTCAGGAAACAATAATTGTTTTATGGCTAAAAGTCTCTTCTGGGAATTTTGGTCTAACTTCAAAATTAAGTACTTATATAATGGCTATTATCAGGAATAAGTGGATGGCGATACAGAGGAAGCGCTCGAGGATAAAAAACACTTTCGAATCGATGGAAGACCAAGTAGCAGAACCATCATCAACATTGAGTCAAGAAAATGATCAGCGTAATGAACTGGTCCGGGAAGCTCTGACAATGATTGGTGAACTATGCCGAAAACTGTTATATCTTTTTTATTATGAGGGCAGAAATATGAAAGAGATTGCCGGTGTGATGCATTTTGCCAATGAGAATACTGCCAAGTCAAAGAAGTATCAGTGTAAGAAAAAATTGGAGTTGAAAGTTAGAAATCTGTTATCCGAAGAAGGGGGAGTGATATAATGGACTGTAAGTCAGTTATAGAAGAGCAAATCCTCGAAAAATATATAGCTGATACACTTGATAAAAAGGATCGCAAGGCCTGTGATGAACATCTCCATGGATGTGAGAGTTGTAAAGGAGAACTTGAATTTCAAATGCTGCTTCTAGCAGGCATCAACGATAGCGCTAAAGATGCAATGAAAAATGAAATCCGCCAGCAGGTTAGCACTCGTAAAACTCATCAGGGCAGATTTATTTATTATTCTGAAAATATTCTTAAAATTGCTGCAATAATTATTTTATTCCTTGCCCTTCCACAATTGTATAAAAAAATTACTGAAGATAAACCCGGTTTGATTATTAAAGCACCAGCAAAATTTGAAATGCAAACTGATGAATTATCTGAATCAAAAGTAGAACCATTGAACTTAATAGAAAATCCTGAAGTGGCCGTAGACATTGAGAATGAATATTCCGAAGGTAGTCATAAAGAAGATGAAGATATGTCCTTATGGACAGTAGAAAAATCAAAAGAATTAATTGAAGGGAACACTCCAAAGGCAACTAACAAGGGTTTTACAAATGATGATTCGGAGAAAATAAATAAATCATATCCCATTGTTCGTATGCATCCATCAATTGCTATAGAGAGTGACGAAATGAGTGTAGTTTCTGAAATTTATGAAGATTCAATTCCAGAAATCTCTGAAACTAATAATGATGATATCGTCGTGATGGAATTCAGGGAGGATGATTCAACTATACCAAACCTTTCGTTAAAAATGGATAGCCTTTATCACGGCACAGAGGTTTTGGATCAGCCCACAATATTTGTAACAGATACTCATAAAGATAATTTGATAAGTGACAAAGCTATCAGGGATTCGTTCTGGTCGGGATCGATTACTGGATCCTATCTACAATTAAGTATAGAAGATTCCTATGAAGAGATGAAGTTTGCAACCATGACAAATAATGCCAAAGCGATAATATTTGTCAAAAAATACAATGATGCATCGAAAATTATTCTTCAATTACAAAGCTCAAATCAATTAGCCATGGACTCTGGCTCAAAGATTTTTCCTGATCAGTTGGCTGTTGATATATTTGAAGACAAAAAACAGAATTTAATTATTAATCTCCAAACAGGCAATTCTCTTGAACAATCTGATTTTGGTCAGACCAGTATTGATATTCAGACAAAGGATATTATTCAGTTGATTGTAAATGACAATATCACATACGAAATCAAGATGAATGAAGATCCCAATACTGCGATTCGAAAGTAACGCCAATTTTGAAATTAGAAAATGATTTCGATACTCCTTTTCTCAATTATCTTCTGCCCATAATTCTCAAAATACGAATAAATAAATTAATGATATCCATATAAAGTGAAGCAGCGCTATCAACGGCATTATCCAATGTTTTTGGTATACTGTTTGCCCTTCCCCAGTCATATCCTATATATCCACAAAAAATTAGTGCCACTATCCAGTCTAATACACCATGATGAGTTTTAAAGATAAATATTTCTACCATCTCAACAATAATAACTGCAATTAAGGCAACAGTAAGTGCGCCGGATATTTTCTGAAAAAATGCTGGGAATGCAGAGCCTAGAATCATCATGATACAGGTGACAATGCCTGTTACCCGGATAGCATCCTGAACGATGACTGGATCATAACTGCTCACAATAATATTCAGAATCAACCCAAAGGGTATTACCACAAAATTATAACCGATAAAACTGATAAAGGGGTCATCTGATTTTGTATAAATTCTGATTCCAATAAAGCAAGAAACAAAATATCCAATTATAAGTGGCCAAAAGCCAAATGATAATAGTGAGGATGGAGATATCGATGTAACCAATAACCAATTTAAGAGAAAACCCCAAGCAAGAACGAGGCCGATGGTAAGATTATATACATTTTCACTGATCAGCTTGCCGGTAGTCTCGGTTCTATTAAAGACATTTGACTCCATCGAAAAAGAGTTCTTCTGATTATTCAATGTTATTCCTTTTTTTATTTTGCGGGTTTGGGTTTATTAACAAAATACATGTTCAATTTATCCAAAGTAGAATCCGGTATATTTCTCTAACTTGTTAATTTCATAAACATCAATTATTAACTTAAAAAATTTAATATTTATTAATGTAAGGACATGACCTTTTTCTTAAGAAATATCTCTCAAACCCAATCAATATAAATTTTGAATTAAATATGATCCATTTGATTATAGATACTGAGACATTGTGTCGAAACTGGTATGGATTATAATAAATATAAATACTTTTTTAAAAAAGAAACTTGGCTTGAAGTAAATTTCGCGCTCTGCAAAACATGCAGAAAACATGAGTATGCATGTTTTTCAATAGGATTATATGACAGGAAATAGGAAATGAGAAAAGAAAATATAAGAAATATAGCCATCATTGCCCACGTGGATCATGGCAAAACTACTTTGGTAGATGGGCTGTTGAAACAAAGCGGTACATTCAGTGATCATCAGCAAGTTGCTGATCGGGTGATGGATTCTATGGACCTTGAACGGGAACGCGGGATAACCATAACCGCAAAAAACACGGCGGTAAATTATAATGGTGTAAAAATCAATATAATTGATACTCCTGGTCATGCCGATTTTGGCGGCGAGGTCGAGAGGGGACTCAACCTAGTGGATGGGGTGCTTCTATTGGTGGATGCCAGTGAAGGACCATTGCCTCAGACCAGATTTGTTGTAAAAAAAGCACTTGATAAAAACCTGCCGGTTATCTTGGTTATCAATAAAATAGATCGAAAAGATGCAAGGATTGAGGAAGTTGTAAATGAGGTATATGATTTATTTATTGATTTAGATGCTACCGATGATCAAATCGATTTCCCCATTCTTTATACTATTGCCAAGGACGGTGTTGGGCACATGGATCTGGAGGATGGGTCATCAAACTTAAAACCTCTTTTTGAAACAATTATATCCAGAATCCCGGGCCCAATCGCTGATGAAAATTATACGCCTCAATTCCTGATTACTAACCTGGATTATGATCCATACGTTGGACAAATTGCAGTTGGTCGTTTAAACAACGGTATTCTGGAAATGAATGAAAAATATAGTCTCTGCGGCAAAGATAAAATCACGAGTGGTTTAAAATTTTCTGCCTGTTATACTTTTGTAGGTCTGCAGAAATTAAAAGTAGATAAGCTTGTGGCAGGGGATATTATCGCCATTGCCGGTGTCGAAAATATTAAAATTGGCGATACGATATCTTCAAATGAGAATCCTGAGCCATTACCCAGAATTGAAGTAGATGAACCTACTGTTTCTATGATTTTCTACGTAAACAATGGTCCTTTTGCCGGGAAAGAAGGTAAGTATCTTACTTCCCGACATTTGAAGGCACGCCTTGAAAGGGAAGTTCTCACCAATGTGTCTTTACAGGTGAAATCTACTCATCGCGCTGATGCATTTGAGGTTTGGGGCCGTGGGGAGCTGCAAATGGCAATCCTCATTGAAACCATGAGACGGGAAGGGTTTGAGTTTATGGTGTCAAAACCACAGGTGATAACCAAAGAGGTTGACGGTAAATTATTAGAACCTATGGAAAAAGTCTTTTTCGATATTCCTGAAGACAATGTTGGTGTGATTACAGAAAAGCTTACAAAGAAAAAAGGTCGAATGACAAATATGCAAAACCATGGCCATGGCCGGGTAACTATGGAATTTGTCATCCCGTCAAGGGGACTTATTGGATTTAGGAGTCAGTTCCTCACAGATACAAAAGGTGCAGGAATAATGAATAAGTTATTTGATGGATATGCAGCCTGGTTTGGAAAAATACCACAAAGGCAAAATGGGTCACTACTATCTGACAGACAGGGAAAGATTACAGGTTATGCTTGCCTGGCTATGGTCGATCGTGGAGAATTAATTGTTGGAGTCGGAACGGAGGTTTACGCCGGTATGATCATTGGAGAACGAAATCGTAATCAGGATCTTACTGTAAATATCACACGGGAGAAAAAACTGACAAATATGAGAAGCGCTACTTCGGATGCAACAGTTACACTAAGACCTCCAAGAAATCTATCCCTGGATCAATCACTTGAATTCATTTCAGAAAATGAATTAGTTGAAGTAACACCTACAAACATCCGCTTAAGAAATATGGAATTGGATGCCACAAAACGCGCAGCCATTCATAAAAAGGAAAAGTTCAGTTGAAATGATGCGTAATTATTAAAATAAAAATTAATAATTATATTAGACCGGATTATTATGTCTTAAAATAGGGTATCCAATATTTCTTGATGATATATATAATATCATCACCCTAACACGCTGTTAATATATGATAATAGTATATTATTGGATTAATTTAATTTTAAAAATAAATAAATATGTATATATGATATTAAGACAAAGTACACCTAAATATCTATCTTTCACAATTATGTCATTAAAACATATTGTAAAGTCTGTAAATTAACGCCAATAAAATTGATAATATTTGGAGATAACATGAGTTTTCAGAAGAAATTTGCTTTAGTCGTCGTCGTTTTTGGTGTGCTTGTAGCCGCCTGGATATCCGTGGAATTTAAATCAGAAGAAGTTCCATTTATTTCTGTTAATGACCTGCTTGAAAAACATGACCAGTTCACACAGGCGCGGTTTCGCCTTGGTGGAAATGTTGACGATGGATCTATTTTGTATTCTGATGATAAATTGACCGTGAGTTTCCTGCTAAAGCAGGATGAGAGTTTGCTTCCTGTGAATTTCACAAGTGCAGAAATACCGGACCTGTTTAAAGATGGTGCAGAAGTTATTGTTGAAGGAGCCTACGAAGAAGGTGTTTTTCATGCAGATAATCTTATGACGAAATGTGCTTCACGATATGATGAAGAAGGTGAGTATCAGACGCCCGAAATGGAAGGATAAAATATGTTCTCAGTCCTCGGAAATGCTATGCTGGCAATGTCCCTGTTATTTGGTGCCTTTGGAATTATTATTGTTTCCTTAAGTTTGATTGGTGACAATGATTATCGGTTTTTGAAATCTGGTAGAATGGCCTTTCTCTCTAGTTCCACATTGGTTGTATTCAGCACAATAATTCTTGTTTATGAATTGATGACCAGTAATTTTTCAATTATTTATGTTGCCAAGTATACAAGTATTGAAACACCTTTATTATATAAGTTTACGGGATTGTGGGCTGGAATGGAAGGCTCTCTTTTATTCTGGCTCGTTATTCAATCATTCTTTTTCATTCTGGTAATTCTGCAAAACAGGAAAAAACACCCGAGGCTTATGCCGTGGGTAATGATTACCATGGCAGTAATTCAAATGTTTTTTCTTATCCTGATAAATTTCTATGAAAACCCATTTGATCCTGTTCAAAAAGGGATGGTAGTCAATGGACAAGGATTAAACCCATTGCTCCAGCATTGGGCTATGGTTCTTCATCCGCCAGCACTATATTTAGGGTTTATCGGTTTCTCTGTTCCATTTGCTTTTGCCATGGCTGCCATAATTACTAAAAATTTGGATGCTGTTTGGATACAAACGACCCGGCGCTGGACATTGATGACCTGGGTGTTACTTACAATAGCAATTATAATGGGTGGAAAATGGGCTTATGTGGAACTTGGTTGGGGTGGATACTGGGCCTGGGACCCAGTGGAAAATGCATCACTCCTGCCATGGCTTACCGCTACAGCGTATTTGCATTCAGTCCTGATCCAGGAAAAGAAAAACATGTTGAGATTATGGAATATGATACTTATCATGTTGACATTTACCCTGACAATATTTGGGACATATCTAACCCGGAGCGGAATCGTTTCATCTGTACATGCCTTTGCTGCTACTGATCTTGGAATATGGTTCTTTGGATTTATAATTTTAATCATTGTCGTCAACGCAGTATTATTAATAATTAGAAGAAAAGAACTGGAATCAAAAAACAAACTTGAATCTTTTGTCAGTAGAGAAAGTGGATTCCTCTTCAATAATATGCTCTTTATATCCATGATGCTGGCAGTAATCTGGGGTACAATGTATCCTATTTTTTCAGAAGCTGTAACGGGATTCAAAATTACCGTTGGTTCTCCTTATTTTAATCGAATCATGATTCCCCTTGGACTCCTCACATTGGCTCTAACCGGAATTGGACCACTACTTGCCTGGCGAAAAACATCTATCCGCAGTCTAAAAAGAAATTTTATTCTTCCAATCGTATCAGCCTTACTTCTCACAGCGATCATTGCTGTCAGTATGGATTTAAAGATGGTATATCCTCTTGTCTCAATTGGCTTAATGGTATTTGTTTCAATGACTATTCTGTCAGAATTCTACCGAGGTATGAAGGCAAGAATGCGGATGACTGGTGAAGGTATGTTCAAATCATTATTCACTATGATAGATAAAAATCGCAGTCGCTATGGTGGTTATATTGTCCATGTAGGTATTATCATGATGTTTGCCGGATTTACCGGGAAAGCATTTGATAAAGAAGCAGATCTGTCCATGATGCCAGGAGATATCCAAACATTAAGTAATTACGAGATTACCTATGTAAAACAGTGGTTTGAATCGCCTGACAGCAATCCTGATACTCGATCAAATCATGTAGCAAAAATTGTCAAACTGGATGTAAAGAAAAATGGAAAAAAGTTTCATATCATGGAGCCGGAAAAGCGGTTCTATACCGATCAGAATAATCAACCTCATTCGGAAGTGGCAGTGAAAACGACATTGAATGAAGATTTTTATATTGTTCTTGGTGATGTCGATTTGAAAACAGGGCTGGCAACGATGAAAGTGAGAATAAACCCCATGGTCACCTGGGTTTGGTTGGGTACACTGGTTCTTCTGATTGGAACTTTGGTAAGTATCAATATTGAGGAATTTTTTAGAAGAAAATCCAAATGATTATCTATTCAGCATTTATGACATCCCAAATGAGAGGATAACCATGAGTTTATTAAAATCGCCAAATAAATTATTTTTTATCATGATGGTCTTATTTACCATAAATATGGTATCAGGTCAATTTAAGACCGAGCGACAAAAGGAACTTGAAAGCATCCTCATGGCGCCGTGTTGTGGTGGTGGTACCATGGCAGAACATGATGACAATCAACATACTCTAAACATGAAAATGGCAATTAATGCGCTAATAATGAATGAGTATAATGAAAAAAACATACTCAACTTGTTCGAAACTACCTATAGTAATCAAGGGATTTATCGCTTGGGATTTGCCCCAGCTACAAAACCGGTAAGGCAAGTTCTTGATCATGTTAAGCGCACTATACATCCAAATATGTCACTTGCAGAAATCGTCGATATATTTGCTTGGATACATAGCCCCCTCATCATGTCGGCCCCACCGGAAACGGGTATCCACCAGCTGGCCTGGAAAATGCCGCTAATTGTTCTGGTAATAGGCACAATAATAATCATCTTCGTTATCAGAGCTTATATAAATAAACCGGAACCAGTGAGAGTCCAAGCAGGAGGTAAAAAAACTGATACCGAATTGGAAGACCGAATTGAAAAGGAAATGAAGGAGTTAGAAATATGATTGCCCCCATAATACTATTCATTGTTTTTGTGTTAATGTCCTATTTAATAATAAAACCTTTTCTGGCCGGTGCTGGGAATTCAGCAACGATAATCCATGATGACACTGATGAAAAAGTAAAAGAATTGGAAAAAATCTCATTACTAAAACAAATTCGTGAAGTGGAATTCGAAAAAGAAATGGGTGTGACCTCCGATGAGGACTTTCAGCGGATTAAAAGTGAATTGGTCCAGCAGGTAAGTGGATATCTTGGCAAAGATAAGTCAGCTGGGAATGGCTCGAAACATGTGGTTTTAGGTTCAGAAATAAATTGCCCGGATTGCAACGAAACCGTCAGCAAATCAGATAAATTTTGTGGATTCTGTGGTACATCTCTAAAAAATCCAGGCTGTCCTAAATGTGGTGAGACCATCACTCCAAATGCAAAATTTTGTTCCACTTGCGGGACTTCAACACAATAGTTAGATATATCCTTTCATATTTTGGCTGCAGGATCTCCGTTCTTTTCTATATCAAATATCGCTAAATCGTTCCATCATAAGCGGGTACTGAAGAGCATCTCTTTTCAGTTAAATCCAGGTGAAAGAACAGTACTTATAGGGCCAAATGGCGTCGGGAAAACAACCCTTTTAAAAATTCTGGCAGGCATCATGCGCCCCGATAAAGGCACCGGTTCTTTAAATGATCTTCCTATGTTCACAGATGATGCCCGGCACCGGAAGAATCTGGTTTTATGGGCACATCAACCCCTATTCTATCCCGCTTTTACAGCCATGGAAAATCTGAGATTTTTTCTCGAATTAAGAAATGATAAAGTATCAGATGAGAAAATTGAAGAAGAATTTGTCAAATATGATCTCCATCGACACAAATCCGAACCAGTAAGAATTTATAGTGCTGGCATGTTACAGAGATTAACCATGATCAAACTCACTCTGTCTTCATGGAAGTTGGCATTAATGGATGAACCCACCTCTGCCTTAGATATTTCCGGACTAAAACAACTGGATCATTTATTTGAAACTTGGGGCAATGAAGGCAGGTCAATTCTATTTTCTACACATGACATACAATGGGCAGAGAAACATTCTGACAGGGTCATTGGGATTCGCAATGGTAAAGTGGAACTGGAAAAATCAATTCCAAAACTGGATGATTTCACCACATTTTTGGAAAGTAATTCCTGATGCAATTAATGACCCTTGTAAAAAAGGAATTTCACCAGGAAATCCGTGCCAAAGAATCAGTGATTTCAATGACTGTTTTTTCGGTGGCGGTAATACTGCTTTTTTCTTTTGCATTTAATGCTGCCCCAGCAGAATTTAATAAATTCCTACCAGGACTCATCTGGATGACCTTCCTTTTTGTATCTGTCATCGGACTATTAAGAAGTTTTTCAGCTGAAAAAGAAATGGATGCCTATTCAGCCTTACTCTCCTCTCCAGTTGACAGGGGCAGTATCTATTTGGGAAAACTAATAGCTTTCTGGATATTTTTATTGCTAGCCCAGGGACTTACTATACCATTGTTTGTGTTATTTCTGAATTTTAAGATCTCAGGTGAATGGTATGTATTTATTTTATTGATGATGTTGACTGATTGGGCAATATCAGGAGTGGGAATCATGATATCCGGGATGGGACTGCGGACACGAATGGGGGAAGTATTGGTTCCGGTATTACTATTTCCATTATTATCACCGGTAATCATTGCTGCAACAAAATCCACCAGCGCTATCGCTATGGGTTTACCTTTATCAAAATTCAATTTCTGGATTATGATACTAATCACCTTTTCTGTAGTTTTCAGTCTTGTAGGATATTTAACGTTTGGCGCAATTTCGGAGGAATAATGACATATTTAACTTATAATAAAAATAAAATACTATTATTTGCCACACTCATCATCATGTTTGTGAATTTGTGGACGATAATATATTTAGCACCGATGATCCCAGACCAGGAATGGGCTCAACGAATATTCTACTATCATGTACCATTGGCGTGGAATGCTTTTTTGGGATATTTTGGTGTCATGATTTTCAGTATTACCTACCTGATAAGTAGAAATACAAAATGGGATGTGCTTGCCCAAGCTGCTGCAGAAGTCGGAACTATTTTTTGTCTGTTAATCTTGATTACCGGGCCAATATGGGCAAAACCAATCTGGGGCAAAGCATGGACATGGGAACCCCGGCTCACAACGACCCTAATCCTATTTTTACTCTTTATAGGGTACTTCATGATTCGGGAATTTGGTGGACCTTATGAACGATCAAGCAGATATGCTGCAGTCATCGGGATATTGGCATCTATTGATATTCCCATCATTTATTATGCAGTAGATTTTTGGTCACCGCAAGTTCAATCACATCCACAGCGTGATATGGGTGGACATGCATCAGCGGTTATGCAGGTATTTTACTTTTCGTTATTTACCTTTACCCTGATTTTTGTAAATATGATGCGCTATAGATCTCATGTAAGAAAAATGGAATTATTAAAATTGGAGGAAGAAAATGTTTAGTAGTTATTTTATTGCAGTGATTATTTCAGTGTGGATTGTGGTTTTTGGTTATTGGATGTATGTAAGAAATAAGGAGAAGACCCTTTAAGCTAAAAACATGAAGAGACATACTGGTAGAAGAAAACACCCTGTTTGAATAAAAAAAAGCAGAAGATAAAATTGAACTTCTATCCCCTGCTTCGTTATTAACTATCTTTAAAATTCTAACCTTCCGAACTACAGAAACCTCCAGCCATATATAAAGCTGCCCCGGCGAGCCCGGCATCCTTCAGTAATTGTGACATTGACATCATATTACCACCTAGAATAGCTGGTAAATGGATAGTTAACACAAATGAGAATAACAATGCTGCAAGCAATACTGCGGCGAGATAATGATGTTTTTGGATGATGAGGCTAACACCGGCGGCAATTAATGCAAGGCCGGTAATATATACCCAAAAGACACCGCCCGGTACCCATGAAGGCACCATGCCTGACATATCACCTGCCATCATAAAGTGCATGACTCCGAATACGATAAATATGACTGAGTAAATGATTCTACCTATGTTTTTCAGATTGGACATTATTTGTCCTCCTTTTTGTTATTTAATAATTTTTGAGTTCCAAGGCGTTTGCAGTACTCTGAGAGAACTTCCTGCTCTTTCTCTGTCAGAACTTCAAACGCTAAAATAATATTCTGACGATGTGTTTTAAATAACTCATTAATCAGAACTCTGCCCTCTTTTGTAAGATTGATATGATGACATCGACGATCAGCAGGGTCTATTTCTCTTATAACATGTCCATTCTTTACAAGATTATCAACTACAGTTGTCATATTGCCAGGTGAACATAATAGCTTTTCGCTAATTGATTTTTGACACATTGGTCCAAGATGGAAAAGAGCTTCCAGGGTTCCAAATTGATTTTCAGTAATCCCGGCATCATTCAATTGTTTATTAAGAAAGTGATTGAGTGAATTAGACGCTCTCTGTAATTTGATAAAAGCATCAAGGCTTTGTTTTTCCTGTTTGTTATCTTTAATGTTTGTATTCATTGTTATGTCGTTTTCATTGTAATTAATAGTTCAACATCGAACTATTCAATATCGAACTTGTTCCCAATATTGTTTAAATGTTTTTCTACCGATAAAGATTTTTATTCAAATAATAATATTTTCATATTGCCACACCATCAGGTATTCCACTAAAAACAAGAATATTCCTTTTCTGATCATCAAGGGAAAATATCGTAAACTTGCAGCAACAATATCGATTTCAAATAATAATTATGTCTGTTAAAAGGAGGCCGTCTGGCTAAAAATATAAATGAACTAACCGTGTTGGGTGATTATGCCTGGGATGTGTTGATCCGGACAAACCGCAAATTGCTCCAGGGTGGTGATACTTTTGGTGAGGTAAAACTTGCACCAGGCGGATCGGCAGCAAACGTTGCAGTCTGGGCTTCCCGCTGTGGCGTCAAAACTCACTTTATTGGGAAAATTGGCGAAGATCGATTTGGCGAACTTGCAATTGACGACCTAAAGAACGAAAGTGTGGAATATGACCCCATACGCACAAATGAACATCGAACTGCCAATGTAGCAGTATGGATTGATCACATGGGAGAAAGATCGATGGTATCAGGACAGGGTGCTGATTTTTACCTGTTGTCATCAGAACTTCCCATAGGCATCCTACAAAATACACCACATCTACATTTAACCGCCTGGTCATTTTTTAAAGACCCACCCAGATCAGCTGCAAGAAAAGCTGCAAAGATAGTGAAAAAACATGATGCCACAATATCGCTGGATCCCGGTTCTTTCCAAATGATAGGAGAAATGGGCGTTGATAACTTTCTTAAGTTTACCTCTGATTTGAAAATTGATATTTTTTTCCCCAATTTAGAGGAAGGCGAAACCATTACGGGCAAGTCAAACCCGGATGACATTTGCCTCCAATTGAAGGATCTGTATCCAAAGGCGATAATCGCATTAAAACTGGATAAAGATGGTGCAATGGTATTTAATGGGAAAATTAACCACATTCCGGCAGCTACAAATACCATCATCGATGCTACAGGTGCCGGGGATTCATTTTCCGGAGCGTTTCTTTCTCATTATCTGCAATTTGGTGATGAAGTAAAAGCTGCTGTTTATGCAGTAAAAATTTCATCATGGGTTGTCAATCGTGTTGGCGCTCGTCCACCGATAGACAAACAGCTGGATGTGATGATAAAGTAAGTTGAATTTCTCAATTTTTAAGATCAATACATTGAAATATATTATCTATATTCTGTTTTTAATGATAATAAATCATCCAGAAAATCTTTTATCTCAGCCAAATATTATCGACCAACAGGGATATCTTCAATATAAGGATGGCACAATCAATTATGGACAGGTTGAATGTTTTAAACCATTGGCAGACCGATATTATCTGCTGCTAAATAACAATTCAAAACATTATGTTGTTGTTGGAATGAAGTTTCTAAACGATAATGGATTTTTTGAAGTTGTACAAAAGAAAAATTCAGATAGGGTAATTGCCGTCAAATTAGTTGAAACAGGTAAGGTTTTATTATACTCAGAAAGTGAAGACAAGGAACCTGAATATTACTCGATACTCAATGATCCTGCAAAACCTATATCGTATGAAAATCTGCTTTCCAGTTTTTCGTATATCCACTTTAATTCAAAACATATGGCCAGATATAAAAAACTTAATAATTTTTCAAAAAGGCTAATTCAATTTGGCACACTGATTTCATTTTATGGTTTAAGACAATATTCAAAAAAAATTGATCCAACCATCACGACTTTGGGTGGCGTAATTATTATTTCTGGGTTGATTCCGCTTACGGTTACTAATAATCTGCTTCTCAATGCACTGGAAGAATATAGAGATTCGAAATTTTAGCGGACAGTTCTTTCAACAAGTAGATTCATTTAAGACTTAAACTGAATATCGAACACCGATTAACGAATGCCGAATTAAGAACAGATTGCTTATTTATAGAATTTTGTAAAACAATCATCCTGATTGTTTCCCTCTTTCCTCAACCAGGATGGTTGAGATACTTTACATATTACTCCGATATTTTATCGGTATAATCGTTAAACACACCTAAAAGTTACCTCACTCAAATTATATCCTTCGTATGTAATTTAATTGAACAACAACAAAATGAATCAACTAATTCTTCATCAGTTAGTCGAAAGACATGTAAATTTCGAGCCTATTTTTGATTAGTATCTCTGAAGTTAGTTACTATTTAACAATCGAGATGACAAGTTTACATAAGCACAATAACAGGTAAAATAATGAAATACGTTTATAGTTTTGGAAATGGAAAAGCAGATGGTTCTGCTGAAGACAAAAATTTATTAGGGGGAAAGGGTGCCAATCTTGCCGAGATGTCCAGCCTTGATATCCCTGTCCCACCGGGGTTTACACTGACGACAGAAGTATGTGTCAATTATATGAAAGAACATTCATATCCTTCAGATCTGACTGGCCAGGTTGACGATGCTATGAAGCAAATGGAATCTATCATGGGTCAAGGATTTGGTGATCCTGAAAATCCGCTTTTAGTATCTGTTCGTTCTGGCGCTCGAATGTCCATGCCGGGTATGATGGAAACGGTACTCAATCTTGGTCTTACATCGAAGACGATTCCCGGTCTAATCAAGAAATCAAATAATGAGCGATTTGTTTACGATGCCTATCGTCGTTTGATTACGATGTACTCTGATGTGGTTATGGAAAAATCAATGGATGATGAACCAGCAGACGGTGAAGGAATCCGTGAACAATTGGAGGATATCCTTGAAAATATGAAATCCGAAAAAGGATTTTCATCTGATACAGAATTATCTGCTACAGACCTAAAAACATTATCTGAATTATACAAATCAAAGGTCAAGACGGTTTTGGGTAAGAATTTTCCCGATGATCCAAGCGAACAACTCTGGGGTGGAATCACCGCAGTTTTCAGCTCATGGGATGGCAAAAGAGCCGTGAATTACCGCCGTATTGAAAATATACCTGATCATTGGGGAACGGCTGTAAATGTACAGGCAATGGTTTTTGGTAACATGGGTGCTAGTTCTGCTACCGGTGTGGCATTTACACGGAATCCTGGCACTGGTGAAAATATATTCTTTGGTGAATGGTTGGCAAATGCCCAAGGTGAAGATGTGGTTGCCGGTTTACGTACTCCAAATCCTTTGAACACTGAGACAAAAACAGAAGATACGGCGCATTTAGTTAGTCTTGATGAATTCATGCCAGAGAACTATAAAACACTTGATGATATCCAAAAAAGATTGGAAAGTCATTACAGCGATATGCAGGATATTGAGTTTACTATCCAGGAAGGCACCTTATGGATGCTTCAAACCCGGGTTGGTAAACGTAACGGAACTGCCGCCATCCGGATGGCTGTTGAAATGGCTGAAGCCGGGCAGATCGATGAAAAAACGGCGATTAACCGCGTAAAACCTGAACAATTAGATGAAATTATGCATCCAAATGTCGATTCAAATGCTGAGAAAAATGCAGATTTTCTAGCCAAAGGATTACCAGCAGGACCTGGTGGTGGTGTAGGCCAAATCGTCTTTACTGCTGATGATGCTGAAACCTGGAAGAATGAAGGAAAGAATGTCATCCTCGTCCGTAATGAAACCTCACCTGAAGATGTTCATGGTATGCATGCCGCTGAAGGTATTCTCACAGCAAAAGGTGGAATGACCTCCCACGCTGCCCTTGTGGCCAGAGGCTGGGGTAAATGCTGCATCGTAGGCTGTTCAGATTTAGATATTAACCGGACAAAGAAAACTGTCACCATAAGCGGCAGAGAGTTTAAGGAAGGTGACTGGTTCACACTCAACGGCAGTACCGGAAAAGTTTATAATGGACAGATTAAACTGATCGAGCCTGATTTAGATTCAAATCCATATTTTGGCAAACTCATGGAGATGGCTGATAAGTTTAGAACCTTGACTATCAGAACCAATGCTGATACACCTGATGATGCAAAAACAGCTCGTAATTTTGGTGCAGAAGGTATTGGATTATGCCGAACAGAACATATGTTTTTTGAACCGGAACGAATTGTTTCAATGCGACAAATGATTCTTTCAAATACTGAAGATGAACGTCGTCATGCTGTAATGAATCTTTTGGATTTCCAAAGGGAAGATTTCTACGGCATATTAAAAGCGATGGCACCTGACCCTGTGACAATTCGCTTACTTGATCCGCCACTCCATGAATTTCTCCCGCAAACGGATGAGCAAATTATGGAGTTAGCTGAAGAACTTCAAGTTTCCCGTGAAGAAATTCAAAAACGAATTGAATCTCTCCATGAGTTAAATCCAATGCTGGGTCATAGAGGATGTCGGCTGGGTATTGCCTATCCGGAAATCACCGAGATGCAGGCACGGGCCATTTTTGAAGCCACAGTAAAACTGATTGAAGAAGGCGAAACACCATTTCCTGAAGTTATGGTGCCCTTGGTTGGAACCGTTAGTGAATTATCCCATCAGAAAAAAGTTATTACCGATATGGCTGATTTGGTGATGGAGGAAAAAGGTATCCGTTTTGATTATATGGTGGGAACGATGATTGAGCTGCCAAGGGCTTGCCTGACCGCAGACCAAATAGCCGAAGAAGCAGAATTTTTCTCATTTGGGACTAATGACTTAACGCAGACAACTTATGGATTTTCCCGTGATGATATTGGCGGATTCCTACCGGCATATCTACAGGAAAAAATCCTTGCACACGATCCATTTCAGTCCATTGATCAGCAGGGTGTTGGTGAGTTGGTAAAGATTGCTGTTGAAAAAGGTAGAAGTAAAAAGAACAAATTAAAAATTGGCATTTGCGGCGAACATGGTGGTGATCCTGATTCTGTCAGGTTCTTTCATCATGCCGGATTAAATTATGTCAGTTGTTCACCCTTCCGGGTTCCAATTGCCCGTCTTGCGGCGGCGCAGGCAGCGATAGATTAATCTTACCTTTAAGATTATAAATTAAAAAACCGACGGATATTTACTCCGTCGGTTTTTTTGTAGAAATTTTTGTAATAATCCTATAGTTGATCCTCATATTTCAAGCCGGTTAATGTCTAACCGTAACCTTATCAGAATCTTCATAATATTCCATGACTGATGGGATTAATTTTTGAATCTCTCGAATCCTTCTCTCATCAGAAGGATGGGTACTAAAAAATTCATCTGGTGCATTGTTTTCAGACATTTCAGCCATCCTTTCCCAAAACCCAATAGCATAATTTGGGTCATATCCGGCAATCGACATAAAAATGAGTCCAAGATGATCCGCTTCACTTTCATGGGTTCGACTGAATGGAAGCAAAACTCCCAAACTTGCACCCATTCCAAAAGCATCCATCCATAATTGTTGAGTCTGCTGAGGTCTTTGAGCTAAAGCAGTAGATAGTGCAATACCACCCATTTGCGCCAGGAGTATCTGACTCATTCTTTCATTGCCATGCTCCGCAATTGCGTGGGCGATTTCATGACCGATTATGACAGCTAATCCGCCTTCATTTTGAGCTGCTTTCAGAATCTTTGTATAGACAACAACTTTGCCGCCGGGCATACACCAGGCATTCAATTCTTTGCTTTCAATAAGGCTGAATTCCCAATCATAACCGTCAAGTAAGTGGGATAGTCCCTCAGATTCCAAATACATTTCTACAGCATGCTGTATTCTCGTTCCCACCTTTTTAACCAATCTTATTCCTCTGGAATCAGAGCTAATTTTATGTTCTGCAAGAAAAGATTTATATTGTTCAGCACTGGTAGACTGAATGGTTTCATCGGGAATCATTTTTAATTGTCTTCTACCGGTTATGGGTACCGTCGCACAGGATTGAATTAAAATGATTATTAAAGTGAAGGATAGTATTTTGTGAGAAGAAAGTAGTTTGTACATATTCTTAATTAATTATTAAGTGAATGGTAAATTATTTTATTGGTCTGCATATGTTAAAAAGACAAAAAAAGGGGTGAACTGGTCACCCCTTTTAATCATTGTGAGTTCTCTGGTGGATTGACCGTTAAGGGTAATTTAACGGTTTCCCCCTGAGGTCAATCCCCAACTACAATTTTCTATAGTCAATTCATTACCTCCTTTCTTAGTTGCTCAAAGTTACATACCATTTTTTAAAAAGCTGTGAAAATATATATCGTTTACCACATATTGAACAATAAATTATTACTGCTTTTAAATTTTGCTTCGCTTCATACAAGTTGGTAATTTTTCAGGCCTGATAACAGGCACTGCAACCGAATTAACCAGGATACATTATGAAAAGAAATATATTTTTACTCATTATAGGTGTTTACAGCCTCACTGCCAGCGATTTTACATTACTCCCAAGAGAAACAAGTTATACAAAACCTTTTTTCGACAAATACCCGGAATACAATGGCAAAGGAGTAACCATTTTTGTTATGGATACCGGCATTGAACCAACATTGGCCGGGTTGGATAAAAACCCCGATGGCTCAACAAAAGTTGTGGATGTTTATGATGCATCGCAAATCGGGGACCATCCGGTTACAAAAGCGCTTACCAGAGAAGTTGAAAATGAATTATATCTAACCGACATGGTCGGTATATACTTAAAGGATTTTTCTCAATATTCAGTTAATCCTGATGACTTTTATATAGGCATTTTTAAAGAGGATGATTTTAAAAATAGCAGCCCAAAAGATATTAATGACAATGGAACCACCGATGATGAATGGGGATTCGTCATATTCATGGATGGCGATGGAGTATGGAATTTTGTCATGGATATGGATAGGGACCAAAGCTTGAGGAATGAAGATATCCTCAATGATTATCATATCAATTATGATCTCATAACTTTTAAACGAGCACATCCGGTATTTCGCCACGATTGGTTCTCGATGGCGATTAATATATATGCTGACAGAAAAATTGTTAGCTTTCATTATGAAGATGGTGGTCATGGAACCCATGTTGCAGGGATTGCAGCAGGATATCAAATCAATGGTGATCTGGATGCAAATGGGCTTGCTCCCGGTGCTAGCCTAGTAAGTATTAAAATCGGGGCTGGAAGTATGCCCGGCTCTGCTACAACTACCGGTGCCAAAAAGCGGGGGTTGAAGTTTATTGAAGATTATATGCGACGACATCCCGGTCAAGCTGTCATTAATATGAGTTTTGGTATTGAATCGTCGAATGAAGGATTTTCGGAAGTTGAAAAATTGGCGAATAAATTCTGTGTTAATAATCCCAATGTTATGTTTTGCACATCTGCTGGAAATAACGGCCCAGGAATATCAACGATTGGTGCTCCAGCCGGAGCGCAATTTGTCATTGCATCTGGTGCCTTAATGGATCCTGTTACTGGCAGGGATAAATACGGTTATGTTTCGGATAAGCCAAGATTGATTCATTTTAGTTCAAGAGGTGGTGATACTGCAAAACCAGATGTAGTTTCTCCAGGCGCAATGTTTTCATCGGTAACAGAATGGGATCAAGGGAATTTTAAATGGGGAACCAGCATGTCATCTCCCTATACTGCTGGTGTAGTAGCATCTGTTATTAGTGGAATACAATTGGAATATCCTGATAATGAAATATCTTCAGCGTTTTTGACCACAGGATTAATGAAGACAAGTTCAAAACTCTACGGGTACTCAAAAATAGAGCAGGGTGCCGGAGTCATCAATATGATGGAACTATTTAGGTGGTTAAAGAAGAATATTAAAGACCCGATGCCGCCCATGTATCAACTCGCAACGGAAACATTTAATCCAGGTAAACCAGATATCAAAAGTAATTCTGTATATTGGCGGATAAGCGATGTAGAAGCAATTCCCGAAAAAAATGAAATAACCCTAATTCCAAAATTTTCCGAGTCGACGCCAAAATTTTTAGTCGACGATTTTTTCCTCAAATATAAAATTAAAAGTGATGCCGGTTGGGTAGTCCCTGCTCAAAAAAATATAAGTGTTCACCGCGACAACAAAACTAATATGAACGTCAGAATTGACCCCTCAAAAATTCCAGAAAATTCAATGAAAACGGCTATGATCACCTTAGAGCCAGATGGACCATATCAAAAGATTGAGCAAATATTTTATGTGTCAGCGATCAATCCAATAAAATTTAATCGGATGAATAACCATACTTATAAGCAGGAAAATATTGCAGTCAAACCAGGTGAGGCCAATCATAATTATATTTCTATCCCCTTTGGTACCACTGGTATGCATGTTGAAATATCCAGTGTGGAAAATAAATATTCGTTTGTAAGAACCTATCTATTTAATGAAAATGGTATAGAAAGTCGAAGATTTGATAATATCAATTCTGTCAATGGAATTAATCACGTTGAAGCAACAATAACCAGGGGCCTGCAGGCTGGTGTATGGGAGCTTGTCACCTATGGTGACTTAGGAGGAGAAAGGGAAAGTTTCTACAATCTTGAAATTTCCTTTTACGGCGTTGGTTATGACGATGATGAAAAAAAATTATCGTTTACCAAAAATACAAAACCAACGATTTCTGGAACAATATTTCCAATCCTGGACAGCTATCAGAATGTTGAGATCAGGGGTTCCATAGATGGTTATGGAAAAGACCATATTCTGGAGATGGGCAAAAGCGATACAGTGTCAATATCATTTTATAAAACAAGTCAGGATAGATCGGTACAATTTAATTTTGAGATTCCAGCTGAAAGATATTCCTATTTTACAGACCTTGCAACAATGATTCAAGATGACAGTGGTAAATCAGTAAAAAGCAGAGGTATGGGATTTTCCAAAGATCAAATAATTCTCTCGGAAAATACACCGGAAGGTCATTACGAGCTCATGTTGATTTATGCGTATACTGATCAGGATAACACAACAGAGTTTGAAATTCCGGTAGAAGAGTTACATTTATTCAAAGATACAATCCATTCAATTCATCAACTGCCAAATAACTCACTTTATAATGGTATTCCATACAAATATAAAATGACTTATGATGACCTGCCGAAGATAATCCCAACGGATTACATATATTCAGGTGAGTTAAAAGTAGTGCAGAGAGGTGATCGAGTTATTGCAAACAAACGTCTGAAAATCGTGATGTGATATAACTTTTCGGATTAATTCTATATGATGAATATCCCTATTCCTTGAGTCTCCATGGCGGGTATTTTCTATTCTCTCCGGCATGAAAAAGAATAAGTTTATGACCGCCAGGATCCAATAGCTCAGCCTCTCGCCATAACCATGGTTTATCCTCAGGATCTGTTCGAAATTGAATGCCAATCTCTTTTAATTCCATGACACGGTCGTCCACATTCTCCACCTCGAAATATAGAGCTGTATTTCCCGGTGAAATCGGTTCATCTGAGAGGTGGATAGAAAAGGTGGTATTACCGTTTGGGCATTTGAAACGAGCATAATGGGGATTCGATTTTACAATAAGTTTGAGACCCAATTGTTGATAGAAATTTATGGATGTCTCCATATCTGCTGACATAATCATGAGCTGATTTAAATCCATTTAGTATATTCCTTTTGTGAAAATGAAAACTTACAATTTTAAATTCTTATCCGACCAATTCCACCACTTCAGCATTTCTGCATCTCTATGGTCCATTGGAGTCTCGGCAAAATAAACAGCACATTTAAATACATACAACAAACAACGATCTTGGATTTCACCAGCAAATTCATTTGAAAGATCATATAGCGTCTGCGGATTCTGTCCTTTAAGGTCTTCAACTGACCGAATGTTTATGCTCCAAAGGTCTACAGCAATTGATTTTCCCACACCTGGAATTCTCTTAAGATCATTTAGAGAAACAGTTTTACTTTTAAGGATATCATTCATATAAATCAATTTTCCAATATAAGACCAATGATCAAAATGATATCTTGAATATTTATGAGTGAATCGGCATTCAAATCACCTAAGCCCTGAAAATAATCATCGGGATCAATTTCCCCCAAAATTATTCCGACAATTATGACAATATCCAGAATATCCACGGATCCATTAAGATCAATATCTCCGAGAAGCCATTCATCTGGTTCGATTAGATCCATCTCAAAAACACCATTGCCATGAGTTGCGGCGCGCAATTTCCGATTTTGCTCAGAATAGGTGAGATCCATAACTAAAACAGCATCCGGTAAATTATCAGATAAAACAGTCCATGAATCACCATCATCCAGTGAAACAAATATTCCCAAATCATTTCCCACATAAATATGCCAAGGGTATAGTGGGTCGACAAATACAGCAGTAGTTGGCACATCCGGCAAGCCTAGGCCAATATCATTCCACGTGTCACCGGCGTCCACAGAGCGGAATAAATGTGATGTTCCGAATCCTGACATTACTACATAGAGAATTTCATCGCCGTCGGGACCGATGACAATATCCATAGGATATCGATTGGGTAGAGTACCGGTGATATTATCCCAGTTTTCACCGCCATTGAAACTTCTAAAGATGCCACAATGATTATCTATTGGTGCAGTTGTCGCATATAAAATTTCGCAAAATTCATCTGATACATCTATAGACACAATCGGATTTCCATCGAGCATTTGTCCACCATTCATTGTACTCCAATTGCTACCGGCATTCATTGATTTTAACATGTAACTCTTACCGGCATAAATCACATCTGGATCATCATTGCAAACAATATATGGTGCAATAAAAGCCGTATTACCACCACCGGGTAGATAAAGAGTACTCCAATTATTACCAGAATTTGTTGATTTTCTCATATTTAAATACTGATACGATCCATAGAGAATATTATTATTATCCTGGTTTATGGCTGTATAGGAACCATCACCGCCAATAACCCTTCTCCATGCATCGGTCCCTTGGTATATTGCGCTAGCATTATCCTGCATCCCACCCATAGCCAGTGATGAGTCAGAACTTGAATTTGAAAAACCGGGGTAAAACTGCTGTGTTTGATAACCGCCATTACATCCTTCAAATGTCTCTCCTCCATCAAGGGAGCGGAAAACACCACCATCATTTCCAAAGTAGATTATATCAGGATTCTCAGGGTGATATAAAATTGTGTGGTGATCTGCATGTGAATAATGTGGTGGACCTTCAGGTTCACCAGGTAATGTTAGACCAAGATACCAATTATCATAAGATTTTAAAATAAGATTAGCCCCGCCATTGTTGGACTTCCAAATATCAATACCTCCTGCTAAAATAATCTGATCATCATTTGGATGTATCCCGACAAAATGAGAGTACCAGCCTTGCCATAATGAATAATCCTCTGTTGAAACAATTTGCCAATTATCACCGCCATCATTTGTGCGGCAAAGCCATGTAGCGCCGTCATTTGAGGTGAATCCGTTACCGATGCTGGCATAAAGGATATCTGAGTTTTGAGCATACATGGACAAATGTGCTTTGCCATTATATGAATTTGGCAATCCATTATTCAGTTGAGTCCAGCTGATGCCGTTATTGGTAGAACGGTAAATACCCCTTCCAGGACTGTTAAAATTTCCACAAGCGATAAATATTGTCGAGGTATCCTCATGACTGATAATTAAATCTGTCACCATAATTGTTGGGTCAACCATTTGCCAGGAATTTCCGGCATCGACTGTTTTATATGTGCCTTCTGTGGTGCCGGCCCATAACGTATTTGGATTCAGAGGATTCATTTTTATTACCTGGACTCCGCGACTCTGAAAATAACTCCAATCAAGTGTTTTTTCCCAACTGGATCCCCCATCAGAGCTCTTTAGAATACCAATCCCATAACTGCCACGGGTAGATCGGAGGACTACACTGCCCTGGGCATTCTGGTAGGCATAAACTTCGCCAGTACCAATATAAATCAGATTTGAGTCAGAAGGGGCTACAGCAATACTACTTACCCCTAATACCGGAAAACCAGTTGGCACATATTCCCAGGCGGCAGCACCAACACCACCTGAATAACTCTTCCATAATCCGCCGCTTGCAGATCCTGCAAAAAGTGTATTGGTATTCTGTGGATTAAAAGCTAGAGCTAACGTGCGCCCACCGATATTATGCGGACCCAGGGACTCCCAGGTAGGGATTCTATCCTGTCGATGAAGATTGGGTTGAAGATGTTCTTTCGTATATTCAAATGCAGTTGCATACCCTTCATCTGGAATAAAGTCATTTGGGAATGACCTTTGATCCACCCAGAAATCCATCGCTTTATACGCACCGGATATTTTATAAAATGGTTTTTCGGAATACATGAACAGATGCTGTTTTTGGACAAAATGCAAGATTAGAAAACTTGTAAATGAAAGTAGATAAATTGTGATAATTTTTTTCATCGATTCAATACCCTCTGAGATTATATGCTATAACTTAATAATTATTGTTCTGTTGATAAAATGAATACCGAAGATTTGGCAATTCAAAACATCAATTTTTAAAACTATTGGATTATACCAGATAGATAATTTTTTTTCAAGTATAATTTTTCAGCAACCATCAAGTATCATTTCGGTCAAGTAGCCGTTTTCAATCTAAAAGAAAGGAATGAAAAATGAAGAAACTTGTCACTTTAATTATTTTTATAATGTTCATATCATGCGATTCCACAATAGTAAACAATCCAAGAAATGAACAGCACGAAGAGGAATTAACCTACACTCTCGATATTGCCAACCAGACAGAGTTTTCATTAAATAACATCAATGGAAATATAACGATCATTGGCGAATATGGAATTGATTCAATTATCGTAAATGTAAAAAAAATAGTTTATGCAAATACCACCGAAATGGCTATTCAGCATATGGTTGATATTGAATTAAATTTTCTGAATACAGATAGTCATATTGAAGTTTCAACGGATTTTCCGGATTCTAACGAATTGAACTATCAAGTGGATTTTGATATAATAATTCCAGACCATTTCTTAACGGAAGTATCCAATATAAACGGCAATATTGATGTATCGCATCTACTTGCAAATATTCAAATACAAACTGTAAATGGCAATATTCTTATTCAGAATACTACTGGGAATGCCGGCATCAGCACCATAAATGGAAATATCACAAGCTCAACTAATGAGGGAACGCTTAACGCATCAACTATCAATGGAAATGTTATTATTGATGATTTTATTGGATCACTTATTTGTGATACCGAAAACGGGTCAATAAATGTATTGATGGATCTGGAAACCCAGGATAATTGTCAAATATCAGCCATAAATGGAAATGTCACTCTCGCACTTCCATTAAATACATCTGCTGAGGTAAGGTTAGAAGTTGTGATCGGCTCGATTAATCGATATGATGGATTTAATTTCAGTGAAACACAATCATCCCAAAATTTCTTCTCGGGGATTCTAAATGATGGCGGAAGTGAAATTGCTGTATCAATTGTAAATGGTACCATACAGTTAAACGACAATGACCAGTAATGCTTCTATGCAAATGATATCATCAACAATGGAATGAGATTTCCAAATAGTAATTATCTGATAAACCGCCAAGTGATCAGCAATACGATGATTAATATACCGCCAAACAAATACTTATACCGTCTATGATTAACTACATGGCTTACTGCATATATTTCATAATCTGAATCTTCAAAATAATTCACGTTAAATGACCACGATAAGGTGTCAGCATAACTTGTATCTGCGTTGGATTCAGCAAGTTCACCAGGTATGAGCAACAGAAATTCGAATTTGTCATCTACCAGTCCAAGGGTGACTCGAGACTCATCTTCAAGTTGTTTAAATACTGAATCGATTCGATGATGAAAGGATGGACCTAGAGTTGTTTTTAATAATTCAATTCCATCAAATTTCAAATTTTGATAATTTTCCTGAAGGGTAGAATCAGCAAGTTGATTCACAGCAGATTCCAACCAAAAATCCAATTCTCTTGTGATAATAGCGCTTTGGTTAAATCCAACATCGATTCGCAAGAGACAATCTCGAAATAAATATGACAGAACTTCCACTGACCAACCGGGATAACTCTCACCCCCTTCAAGTATATGTTTCATTTTTGGATATTTTGAAGACACTTCCCTGGAAAGAAAAGTCCATTTAAATTCGTAAGTTTTTTGAAAATACCAATTTCGCACTTTGAAAGAAAGAGGATGCTGCAAAAGGGAGGTAGAATATATAGAATCCCCTCTGAAAAATGATGAGGGAGGATTTTCACCTGCTACGAATGATTTTGATGCAAAATATTTGTGGCTTTCGTTCTCTTTATCAAATGTCAATTCTGTCAGCCATTTTTCACCTGCTGGAATAGGAAAATCGAAATCATTCAGATCAGTGAGATCACCATGGCTATAATAGTTAAATTGATAGTCACCTCCTGGGTCAATTTGAACAAAAACACTATGTTCTACACAGCTTTGCCATATTATCAATTGGAAAACAACTAATAAAAGAATAAATAGTGATTTGAATAATTTTTTCATAAACCAGGAATCTATTTGTGTTTTTTCTAGAAACGCAGAGTAAAAACCGTTTTCACATCAAGTTTTGATTTAACAGAGATGGTACCGTTATGTAATCTCATAACCTGTTTTGAAAATGCCAGCCCAATTCCAGATCCATATGCTTTTGTGGTAAAAAATGGAATAAAGATCTGTTCTGCCACCGATGCCTCCATTCCCTGCCCATTATCTGATATTTGAACGACTGCTTTTCCATAATCATCGATATGTGCAGAGAGTCCAATTTCAGGATGAGATTTATCCCGAACGGCTTCGATTGCATTTTTAACAATATTGATGATCACTTGCTCTATCAATCCGGTATCGACAGTAATCTCAATATCATTTGGTTCAACAGAAGCAGTACAGGTAATTCCGGTTTTTTCAAATTGTGGTTTCAAGAGTTGACTAATCCGATTGAATAATTCCTCTATTGCAATAACTTCAAATTCGGGATGAGGGATATGGGTAAGACTGCGATAACTCTGCACAAAGTTCATCATTCCTTTGCTTCTATTTTCGATAGTTTTCACAGCATCTTTTACATCAATCAGGGCCTCTTCAGTTTCATCCGATATAAGTTTATCCCAATTGGATTCTAGTATTGAATGAGCAGTGCCTGACAATGATGATATAGGGGTAATGGAATTCATTATTTCATGAGTAAGGACTCGAATCAGTTTTTGCCAGGACTCCATTTCCTTTTCATCCAACTCACTCTGAATATTTTGTATGGAAACAAGTAAATAGTTGATATTTCTCATACTATATGCTGTTGCGTAAATTGCGAACTGATATATAACATCCTCATCATGTATTTTAACAAGATCTCTCTCGCCAGGTTTTATGCACAATAATTTTTCTTTTAGAGGCGTGCGATACCCTTTGATATGATTAATATTATTTAGTGATACTAATTTCAGTTGTTTTTTAAAGGCGTTATTGATGAGGTCAACATCCCCATTTACATCATAGGCAATTAATCCAATACCAATGTGGCGAATAACGGTTTGCAGATACCTGTAATGCTCTTCCTTTTCCATTCTTGCTTTATGGAACTCTTTTATTACATCATCGAATGCTTTATTCAATTCATTAAATGAGGATCCCTTTTGCCCAGATGAAAAAGATTGGGTGAAATCGGAGTATTTTACCGAATTTAAAAATCGAGTTAACCCGCGGTTTGTGGTTTCTAAAAATCGGGTGAGACTGAAAATCTGATAACAGAATAATAGACTGATAATAATTTCTGTAAAGTATAATTGTGTATAATTAAAGAGATATAAAATACCATAAATGGTTATGCTTAATAAAATTAACCTAAAGAAGATAAATAGTCGAAAGCTTTTAAATACCATGTTTCTCCAACCTACGATATAACGAAGTACGAGTTATTCCCAATTGTTTGGCAACATGGGTGACATTCCCGTCATTTTCATGCATTAATTTGCGAATGATTGTCTTTTCAACATATTCAAGATCATAAGTGTCAAAGACAAACCCGTTTGATTCCATAGCCGAATCAGTTAGGATAAAGTCAGATGGCTGAAGTACATCATTTTCCGTAAGAATAACGGCTCGCTCCATGGAATGTTGAAGTTCCCTGATATTTCCAGGCCATTGATATTTCTCTAGTTTTTTATGGGCAAGAGTACTGACACGCTTGATATTCTTTTTATATTTCACGGATGATTTTTTTACAAAATGATCAACAAGTAAAGGGATATCTTCTTTTCGATCCCTTAATGGCGGTAAAATGATTTCAACTGTATTTATCCTATACAGCAGATCTTGTCGAAATTGCCCATTCTTGATAACCTCATGGATATCAATATTGGTGGCACAGATTAGCCTTATATCGATATCAGTTGGTTTTGATGCGCCTAAACGCATTACCTTTCGAGTTTCCAGTACACGCAGTAGTTTTGATTGCATATCCATAGATAAATTGGCGATTTCATCTAAAAAGAGGGTCCCCCCTGTTGCCACTTCAAATCGTCCAGGGTGATTTTCCTTGGCATCGGTAAATGCCCCCTTCATATACCCAAACAATTCACTTTCAAAAAGGGTATCAGTTATAGCGCCCATATCAATAGCCATAAAACATTCATCTGACCGTAACGACTGCCTGTGCAAGGCTCTGGCGACGAGCTCTTTCCCCGTACCATTTTCACCAAGAATAAATACATTTGCATCTGTGCCGGCGACTTTATCAATAATGTTAAAAACATTTTTCATAGAATCGCTCACGCCAATCATATGATGATAGGCTTTATCTATATCAGCACTCAGCTGTCTTTGTCTTGATTTCAGTTTTGTGACCTCGTTTCGAGATTGCCTCAGATTCATAGCAGAAGAAATAGTTGCAAGAAATTTCTCGTTTTCCCATGGTTTTAAAATAAAATCAGTTGCACCTTCCTTAATCGCTTTAACAGCAGTGTTGATATCCCCAAAAGCAGTAATAAGAATTACCACAGCCGAAGGATCAATCTCCAATATCTTATCAAGCCAGAAAAAGCCCTCTGATCCACTGGTCATATCGCGGGTGAAATTCATATCAAGTAAGATCACATCAAAATTTTCGTTGTGCAATAACGAAGGAATCAAGTTTGGATTTGTTTCAGTGCCAACGAGGGTGAAATGCTGTTTTAAAAATATTCTAGCCGCTATGAGAATATCTTCTCTGTCATCAATTATGAGTATTTTACCGCTTCTTTTTTTCATTTATGGTTTCCTTTTCAACTACAACTAGTTGATTGTGGTCAGTAGGTTCAAATGTATTTATCATGGAAAACAGTGACTAGAACTATTACTATTTAATAGGCAATATCAAACCGTAATTATAAACATCTAATTTACGATTAACTTCCAGAGGAACCATAGAAATAGTGTTCGTATTCGTACACTCGTCGTATGCAAACCGTGCACTTCACAATAGATTTCTGACTTACTCAATTTTTAATAATCTATAAATTAAACACATTATATTTCATATTAACATAGAGTTAATAGAATTTATTATTGTTCACTAATTTATAGAAACTCATCTTGGCACAACCTTTGAAAAAAGCATGCCAGAATTATTTGTATCCAAATGGAATAATGATCAATAAAAGGAAGTTTATTTACGAAAATTTGTTATATCAAAATTCTACATCAAATAGAAATCTAATGGATAAAATAATTGTGACTACAATCAAGAACTCGGTTGAATACAGCAGGATCTTGAATTTGTTATCAACGGAAAAAGGAGAAAATCAATGACTGCAATAATTATTACACTCGTTTCTACAGTGGCAATAGGCGCATCATTACTCTTGAATAACCTAAATCATGAAATATTATTTGAGATAAATGAAAATTCTCAACAGCAAAACGAAATCATTATTTCGATTGATTCAGATAATGAAATTGAATCAAAGACAATGATTGATGAAATTGTTTTGCGCCATGTTGAGGAAAAAAAAGAAATCTGAAAACAATTAAAATCCCTACTGATATCCAGTGGGAGCTTTGATAAGTTGAAGTAAAATTAAAATTGTTTTATGAGTTTATAAGGGGAGATAAATTCTAAAATGGATAGAAAAATAGAAAAAAAGAAGTGGCCTCCAAAGAAAATAGCCATCCTTGCTATCACCATTTTAGGTGTGGCATTTATATTCAAAGCAATCATATTTGGTGATAGAAGTTCAAGACTAAATGTTCAAACCGAACGTCTTATCATATCTGATGTAATAGAGAAAGAGTTTCAGGAATTTATACCGGTAACCGGGACTGTAATTCCTATAAAAACAATTTATCTTGATGCTATTGAAGGAGGAAGGATTGATACTGTATATCTGGAAGCAGGAAACATTGTAAAAAGGGGTGAGCCGATACTTAAGCTGGCCAATACCAATTTAATGATGGATATTATGTATCGTGAAGCCGAATTATTTCAGCAAAGTAATAACTTACGAAATACCAGGTTGGCAATGGAGCAGAATCGGTTGAATTTGAAAGCTTCATTACTGGATTTGAACTATCAGATTAAACAGAGAAAGCTAAACTACGATACTGATAAAAAGCTGCTTGATAAAAACCCAAATCTTATTGCCGGTCAGGCGTTTGAGCGAACAAAAGATGAATACGAATATTACCTAAATCTTCTTGACATTACGATGGAATCAAATCGCCAGGACTCTATTTTTAGACTGGTCCAGATAGAACAATTGGAATCTTCTCTTACACGAATGGAAGAAAATCTCAATTTTGTCAAAAAAAATCTTGAAAACCTCGTCCTGACAGCACCGGTTTCAGGACAACTTACCTCATTATATGCTGAGATTGGAGAATCAAAATCCAGGGGCCAACGCCTTGGACAAATTGATATTTTAGATGGCTTCAAGATCCGTGTAAGCATAGATGAATACCATATTTCCCGTATAAACATAAATCAAAGTGGTGAATTCACTTTAGGCGGAATCACTTATTTTGCTGAAATCAAAAAAATATATCCAGAAGTATCAAACGGTCGGTTTGAAGTAGATATGATGTTCACGGGAGACGAACCTGAGGGAATCAGACGTGGGCAAACGGTCCATGTAAGACTCGAATTGGGTGATCTTGAAAAAGCTATCCTTATTCCAAGAGGAGGATTTTTCCAAAAGACCGGAGGACAATGGATTTATGTAGTAGATAATACCGGTGAGATTGCCTCCAAAAGAGAAATTCGGCTTGGAAGACAAAATCCAGACGTATTTGAAGTGCTGGAAGGGCTTTCGCCTGGCGAGCAGGTCATAACGTCATCATATGACAGCTATGGTGATATTGATAAACTGATTTTAAACAACTAAACATTTAATTACAACATACAGGAGTAGAAAAATGATAAAAACAAATAATCTTAACAAGGTCTTTACAACAGAAGAGATTGAAACAACGGCATTAAATAAAGTGAATTTTGAGATAAAACAGGGCGAATTTGTCGCCATTATGGGACCATCAGGTTGTGGAAAATCCACATTATTGAACCTGATTGGTTTGTTAGATAACCCAACAGACGGTCAATTATTTTTTCTTGATCACGAGGTCTCAAAGTACACCGAAAGACAACGGGCCAACCTAAGAAAAGAAAACATAGGTTTTGTATTTCAGAGTTTTAATCTCATCGATGAATTAACTGTTTTTGAAAACGTTGAACTGCCTTTGTTATATCTTGGGGTATCTTCGGCAGACAGAAAAACACGAGTGAATGAAGTTTTAGAAACCGTGGGTATTATGCATAGGGTAAATCACTTTCCTCAGCAATTATACGGTGGACAGCAGCAGCGAGTCGCTGTAGCACGGGCTGTAGTATCCAAACCAAAACTCATTCTTGCTGATGAACCAACGGGAAATTTGGATTCTTCTCATGGCGAAGAAGTTATGAAAATGTTAACTGAGCTCAATGAAAATGGGACGACGATTATCCAGGTCACACACTCTCCAGCATATGCCGAATTCAGCCAGCGAACGATACATTTGTTTGACGGACATATTGTCACCGAAAATATCAACGAAGAGCATCGCGTTTAACAAACTGTTTTAACGATTGAATTCTGGCCGTGGATAAATGTCTTACTGGAGTATAAGACATAATATTCCTGCGGTATAATCAGAATAGACGATATAATGGTTTAAATGCATTCCGGAATTATATGCAAATAGATAGTCACCACAACAAGGAAAAGATATGTTAAAGAATTATTTGGTTATCAGCCTGAGAAATATGCGAAAACAGAAGGGATATAGTTTTATCAATATCTTTGGATTAGCCATAGGTATAATGAGCTGCCTGTTCATATTGATGTATATTCTTTATGAAACCAATTTTGATTCTCATTTTCAGAATTCTGACAGGATTGTAAGGGTAACGGTAAAGGGTGCTCTTGGCGGTAATGAATTTCAAATGGCATTATCCACGGCACCTCTTGCAAAAACATTGCTCGCTGAATATCCTGAAGTTGAACAAGCAACAAGGATGAGAGGAAATTTTGGATTTCCTGTTTTCAGATATAAAAATGCCGTGTTTAGTGAAGAACACTGGTCGGCTGCAGATTCAACATTCTTTGATATATTTAATGTTAATTTTGTCCGTGGAGATGCATCCACAGCCCTGAATCGTCCCGATGTAATTATTCTCACTGAAACTACAGCTAAGCGATATTTCGGCACTGAAAACCCAATTGGCAAATTGCTGAATATGGATAATCGCAAAGACTGGGAAGTCAGTGCAGTCATTGAAGATTTCCCCCCCAATACCCATTTCAAGTACGATATGCTCTCCTCCCTGTTGTCCTATCCGGAGATGTCAAATAATGAAATGTGGGTAAGCAATAATTTTTATACTTATGCCAGATTAAAAAAGGGGACAAATCTAACTGAATTTGAAGACAAACTGGCGGGGCTGGTGACAAAATTTGTGGGTCCAAATGTAGAACAGATGATGGGGGTTTCATTTGATCAACTCCAAGAACAAGGGGCAAATTATCAGTATAAAGTTCAACCACTACGGGATATTCATCTCTATTCCCATTTAGATAATGAACATAGGACCAATGGAAATCCGGCAACCATTTATGTGTTTATGATGATTGCTATATTCATATTAGTCATTGCCTGTATCAATTATATGAATCTTGCAACTGCAAAATATACCAACAGAACAAAAGAGGTGGGGATTAGGAAAACACTTGGATCCAGCCGAAAACAATTAATCAGTCAGTTCCTTACCGAATCGATTTTACTTTCAATTTTTGCTGTGGTTTTTGCTGTGCTATTAGTAGAACTGCTAATACCAGGATTTAATTCCCTTACCGGTCTATCGTTGAATCTTTCTTCAACTTTAATTACCATAGCATTTTTTGCTGCCCTTGTAGTGGGAATATTCGCCGGGAGCTATCCTGCATTTGTTCTTTCCTCTTATGATCCTACGAAAGTATTCAGATCTGGTGCCAGTGTAAATGGAAAAGGCTCATGGCTTAGAAATGGTCTGGTCATTTTCCAATTTACGGTTTCTATCATTTTGTTTATTGCAGCAATGGTCGTTAGTGATCAATTAGAATTCATGATGAATAAAGATCTTGGGTTAAATCCCGACCAGGTTTTGGTTATTAAAAAAACTGATGATATTGGTGCTCATATAGATTCTTTCAAAGAGGCATTAAGACAAAATCCTAATATTTTAACTGTCTCTAATTCCACTTCAATTCCTGGAGACATACAAAGCATGATGGGCAATGTAATGAGGGTATCAAATCAGGAAGAGGAAAACATGCAGTTGGTGAATAATTTCCTGGTGGATCAGGATTTTTCTGAAACTTATGAAATCGAAATGGCTGAGGGAAGGTTTTTCTCAAATAAATATGCAACTGATTCGCTCGCAGTAGTTTTGAATGAATCTGCGGTGCGAATATATAATTTTGATGATCCATTGTCAGAGCAATTTGACAATTCATTTGGTCCAAATCAGGATGTGAAATTTAATGTCATCGGAGTCATGAAAGATTTTCATTTTGAATCCCTGTCAAAAGATATTGGTCCATTGGTTATATACTCATTCAATCAGAATATGAGATTTGGAAAATTTGTCTCATTGAAATTAAAATCTGAGAATATTTCATCAACCCTAAAATTTATTGAAAAAACCTGGAAAGAATTTGCCCTGGACCAGGCATTTGAATACGAGCTTTTTGATGATCATTTTGCAGCACAGTATCAAGCTGAAGTGATGACAAAAAAACTTGTAACCAGATTCACGGTTCTAGCGATGTTTATTGCCTGTCTTGGTCTTTTCGGTCTGGCCTCTTATTCAGCAGAGAGAAGAACAAAAGAAATCGGTATCCGAAAAGTACTGGGAGCAAGTGTTCGCGGTATTACTGCGAGATTGTCTCTTGAATTTACAAAATGGATTATAATATCAAATCTAATTGCCTTTCCGCTTGCATGGTTTATGCTGAGAAAGTGGCTTGAAATTTTTGCTTACAGGGTAGATTTAAGTTTACTAACCTTCCTTTCAGCAGGATTTGCCGCGTTGATTATTGCCATGGCTACTGTGGGTTTTCAGGCATTCAAAGCAGCAAATTCCAATCCTATTAAATCACTAAGATTTGAATAGCCAAGAATAATGTTTAAAAACTATCTCAAAATTGCTTTTCGTAATTTGTACCGGAATAAAGGGTTCTCAATTATAAATATTTCCGGTCTTTCCATCGGGCTTGCAGTAAGTCTTGTAATATCATTTTATGTGATGGATGACCTCACTTATGATCGATTCCACGACGATACTGACTCCATTTATCGAATGCTCACCATCGAAAACTCAGGCGATGATACTGCTATTACTTACTCTATTACATCTGGACCTTTAATTGTCGGCTTAAAGGATGCAATACCGGAGGTTGTTGCTAGCACTCGTACATTTGGATTTGGACAATTTCCTGTTGTTCGTGCAGTGGAGGGGGTTACACCTGATTTTCAAAACGGAATTCAGGCAAATGGGATAATTACGGATCCTGATTTTTTTAAGATATTCACCTTTCCTATTCTTCAGGGTGAGGGTCCTGAGGCGTTACTAGTTGAAGGAAATACCTTTATTACACCTGAATTAGCACAGGCAATATTTGGTGATGAAGACCCTATCAACCAGATTTTGTCAGTTCCTCGACAAGCCGTTCCATTACGGATCGTCGGATTGATTACAGCACCTCCTGAAAATTCACATATTAAATTCAATTTAATTTCGGCTCTAATCACCAGCCAAAATCCATTATGGTGGGATACATGGGAAAATTTAATGTTATCCGGGTATTTAAAAGTCAGAGAAAATACGGATATTGTTGAATTGGAAAGAAAAATAACTGAATATGGACAAACCAATGGTTTTGCAGATATAAATGTACCCAAGCTGCAACCTTTGTCTGATGTACATCTCGGGTCATCAGAATATCGATATGATGGATTCAACCGAGGAAAAACAGATCGTTCTGTTGTTTATGCCCTAACGATAATTGGCATTCTTGTAATATTAATTGCCAGTATCAATTTTATAAACCTTTCAACGGCGCGAGCTGCACAGCGTGCCAGGGAAGTTGGACTGCGGAAAGTGGTTGGATCAAACCGTCGAAAACTGATTATCCAGTTTCTCGGTGAGTCAACCGTAATTACCATGATTGCCATGCTCATATCATTATTGATACTTGAAATTTCACAGGAATATATCATTGACTTTTTAGGTAAACCCCTTAATATCAGCATATCCCAAAACCCAGTACTGTTGGTTTACCTGATAACTGTTTCTATCTTCATTGGCTTGGCATCGGGAATCTATCCTGCCCTGATATTATCAAATTTCAATCCGATAACTGTTCTCCGTGGAAAATTTAAAACCAGCAAAACGGGAATCGCCCTTAGACGCATTCTGGTTGTCATGCAATTTACTGCCACCATTTCGCTCATTGCCGGTGTAATGATAGTTAATCATCAAATAGAATATTTGAAAACACTTGATTTGGGATACAATCGGGATCATGTTGTGGTCATACCAAATCCAATACAGAATGGAAATGATATTTTCACGTCAGAATTGAATAACATGCCATTTGTATTGTCTACAGCCAGGGCGAGTAATCCGCCAGGAGGGGGATTCCTAAGAATAGAAGTTGTACCTGAAGGAGTTGATCGCGAGCATAGCCGTATGTTTCAAAGATTATTAGTGGATGAAGATTTCGTGGAAACTATGCAGATAGCCATGATTTCCGGGCGAGATTTTTCAAGACAATTCGCTACCGACAGTGTCGGTGCCTTGATCATCAATCAGACAGCAGCCGATATGATGGGCTGGGAAAATCCTGTTGGTAAACGGCTGGAAGTTATTGAAATAGATGGGAATCTGGTTCCCAAACGAGTTATTGGTGTTATGAGTGATGTTCATTTCTCCCCCACCCGACAATCTATGGAGCCAATGATGTTTCAACTGGATCCTGCTCAAAGCAATCTCATTTTTGCTCGAATTTCAGGGGGGCGAATGAATGAAACTATTTCGCTGATACAGGAAAGATTCGAGGAGGTATTACCAGAACAGCAATTCAATTCATTTTTTTTGAATGATGCTTTTGACAATCAGTTTAATGCGGATCGTAACTTTGCAACGAATATGAGTGTGTTTTCTGGGATTGCTATTTTTATAGCATGCCTTGGTTTATTAGGTCTTGTTTCCTTCATGGTCACACAGCGCCGACAAGAAATTGCCGTTAGAAAAGTTCTTGGTTGCAGTATTAAAAGAATTGTCATAATTCTGGCAGTTGATTTTCTCAAATGGGTGGCAATTGCCAATCTGGTTGCCTGGCCCATCTGTTATTACGCAATGAATCAATGGCTGGCAGGGTTTGAATATAAAGTTCCATTCACCATTGCACCATTTATCTTTGCAGGTATAATTGTCTTGGCAATAGCAGCGATAACTTTAAGCTATCAGGCAATAAATGCAGCCATCCGTAATCCGATTAAATCACTGAGATACGAATAAAAAAACAGAGTCAGTATTGATTTTAAACTATATCAAAATTGGTCGGAGAAGTTTATTTCGCTATAAGAGTCATTCCATAATTAATCTATTGGGGTTGACAGTTGGTCTTGCAACTTTCATCTTGATTTCAATATATGTATTGGACGAGTTATCATATGATCGACAATTCGCCGACGCCGAAAATATATATCGCTTAGAATCAGAAATAATTTATCAGGGTGAAGAAAGTCACTGGGCTGCCACCACCGGACAATGGATCCCACGAATGATTGAGCGATACCCTGAGATTGAAACGGGCACCCGCTTATTATTCAGTTATTTTCCACGGGTATTTACATATGAGGATAAAAACTTCACAGAAAAAAGAGTGTTTTTTGTCGATTCAACTTTTATGGATGTTTTTAATTTCCGACAGTTATCCGGAGATGGTAAAAAGCTCCTTAACAAACCGGGCCAAGCGGTCATAACAGAATCAACAGCAAAGAAATATTTTGGTTACGATGACCCGGTTGGTAAAATATTAATACAGGGAGAAGCAGAATACACTATTAGTTCGGTCTGTAAAGACCCAGCGAATAATGCCCATTTCCATTTTGATATATTACTTTCCCTGGAGACTCTTCGAACCAGATGGCCTGCAATGGATGAACCAGGTCCATCGGCATTCCATTCATATATAAAACTCAATGATAACCCTCATTCCCTTGCCGAACTGAAACCAAAGGTTCAGAAAGACATAATCCAACTGGCAATGGAATCAGATGAGACTGATGAAACGCTTCCAGAAGACTATTCTATAATGATGACTTATACTCCGCTCACTGACATTCATCTATATAGTCACCGTGAAAAAGAATTGGAACCCAACGGCAGTTATTCAACGGTTTTGATATTTATCACCATAGCGATTCTTGTCCTGCTAATTGCCTGCATTAACTATATGAATCTTACGACGGCGAGATCATTTAAAAGAGCCCGAGAAGTTGGTGTGCGAAAAGTAGTGGGAGCGGGGAAAGCAAATATTTTCTTTCAGTTCCTTACCGAATCCATGATACTCACGTTCATCGCCTTAGTGATGGCGGTTTTTATGGTGGAACTGTCCCTGCCATATTTTAATGAATTGACCGGCAAGGCACTTACACTGCGCTATTTGAATAATCCACAATTAGTCGGCATGATTGCTGTTGCTTTTATTTTTACAGGAATTTCGTCAGGATTTTATCCGGGCATAATATTATCCGGATTTAATCCAATCCATGTCTTCAAATCAGGAAATTTCACGGGTAAAAGTGAAAAAACATCACTTTATCTTAGAAGGGGATTGGTCATTTTTCAATATGCTGTTTCCGTAATTCTGCTGATTTGCAGCATATTTATCTTTAAACAACTAACATTTATTTTAAATAAAGACCTGGGTTTTGATAAAGATCAAATTGCCATATTACCCAGCCCTGATGGTAAGTTTGATTTAATGAATAAAGGCCTGGAAAATCAAAGTTTTGTAAAATCCAGTTCAGCAATTTCTTCGGTTCCCGGTGAAAGAATTCCATTTTTATCTGTAAGGATACCAGCGTTAGCAGAAGATGGTAGCGGAGAGGAGGATAATGACGGTTCTGAGGCTATCAGGGTATTGTGTACGGGTATGGATGTCGTTGAAACGCTTGGTCTTCAAATAGTCGATGGCAGAGGGTTTTCTCATGAATTTGGGACGGACTCCTCAGCAGCATTTATTCTAAATCAGGCAGCTGTTGAAAAATACGGCTTGGAAAATCCAGTGGGGATGGATTTCGAGTATACATATAATATGGAAACTCCAAAAACTGGAAAAATTATCGGGATAGTAAAGGATTTTCACTACGCCTCACTGCATTTTGAAGTAGAGCCTTTAATGATCCATATCTTTCCGTTATACAATCGTAACCTCATGGTAAAAATTTCAACAGATGATATGCCAACAGCGATAAGTGCTATTGAAAAGGTATGGAAAGATAGAGCCCCTGATGTCCCCTTCGATTTCTATTTTCTCAACACGAGATATGATGAACTCTATAAAGCTGAAATTAACTTGAGAAAGATTGTATCCTATTTTACTTTTCTTTCTGTTTTTGTTGCTGCATTGGGCTTATTGGGTCTGACATCTTTTATTACCGAGCAAAGAAAAAAAGAAATTGCTATCCGGAAGGTACTTGGAGCCTCCTTTATGAGTATCATTAATAATTTGTCGAAAGAATTTATTTATCTTGTGGTGATTGCAAATATTGTTGCCTGGTTTCCAGCATATTACTTTTTAAATAAATGGCTGAAAGAATTTGCATTTCAAATAAACCTGACTATCGTCCCTTTTTTGCTCATAGCAATTATTGTAATTGTTCTTACAATGATTATTATATTCTTAACATCTTCCAGGGCAGTGAATTCCAATCCAGTAAAGGCACTGCAGTATGAATAATCATTATTCATTTAATTTTCTTCTCATCATCGATTTAGGCATATGAATATTCGGGATTTAATAAACTTCAATAATTTGAACAAATGGAGACATTTATGATCCGGAATTATCTTACCATTGCATTCAGGAATATCGTTAGGCATAAAGTTTATTCTATTATAAATATTTCAGGATTGGCAATAGGCATGGCTTGCTGCATGCTGATATTATTCTGGGTTAAGGATGAGCTGAGTTATGACAAGTTTAACAAAAATTTTGATGACATATATAGAGTTGTTGAAAATCAATATTATGCCGGGCAGGATGTCTTTCCAGTTGCGGTTACCCCCGGGCCTCTCGCAGAAACGTTAAAAAATGATTATCCTGAAATAATCAATTCATGTCGATTAACGTTTCAAGGCAGGATAATGGCTCAGCATGAAGATTTAAGGTTTTATGAGACAGGAGTAATGTTGGCCGATCCATCATTCCTGGATATGTTTTCATTGACATTTCTCCAGGGTGACTCTGAAAGCGCCTTAGATGATCTAAATTCAATAATTATTTCAGAATCCATATCAAATAAATATTTTAATTCTGTAGATCCAATAGGCAAAATGCTTACCATAAATAGCAAAATGGAATTTTTGGTCCAGGGCGTTTTTGAAGATTTACCTCAGAGTTCGCACTTGAAATTCAAATTTATCGCCCCCTTTCTGAATTTAGAATCTATGGGTCGAAAACTTGACGAATGGGGATCGAATTCATTTTACACCTATGTTCAGTTGCAGAATGGAATAACTGATGAAATCCTGAACCCGAAGATTTCTCATGTAATAAAGGATAATAACGAAGGTTCAGTCACAGACATATATTTACAGCCTTTAGGCAATATCCATCTTAAGTCTGATTATGTGGCCGATATCGGCGGGCATGGTGATATTCTTTATGTAAATATATTCTCAGTAATTGCCTTATTTGTTCTTGCAATTGCATGTATCAATTTCATGAACCTAAGTACTGCAAGATCAGGTCTCAGAACAAAAGAAATTGGTATTCGAAAAGTTCTGGGATCAAGCAAGCAACGATTGTTTAGACAATTCATTGGTGAATCCTTTTTAATGACGGCTTTTTCATTATTATTAGCCTTCTTATTGGTTGAAATGGCCTTGCCATATTACAACGACCTCCTGGAAAAAGAATTTTCACTTCTCTCTCAGATCAATCCAATCAATTTTATTGGAATTCTCTCTTTTGGTGTTTTTGTCGGAATTGCTGCAGGTCTATATCCGGCGATATTTCTTTCTTCTTTCAATCCATCTGAAGTATTGAAATTCAACTTGTTTTCTGCTGGCAAGGGTTCATTATTAAGAAAAACACTGGTAATTGTTCAGTTTTCGCTATCTATAATTCTGATCATATCCTCTATTTTTGTTGCCAGACAGATTCTGTTTATCCAGGAAAAGAAGTTGGGGTTTGATAAAGATCATGTGATGTATATAAACATGAATCGCGATATAAAAGAGCACTATCCGGCTATGAAAGACAAACTTGTTCAATTTCCTTCAATAAGTGCAGTTACTGCAACCAGTTCTCTACCGACATATATGGGTAACTCATCATCAGGATTTGATTGGGATAATCGAGATCCGGAAGAAACAATACTATTTCACATGACAACGGCTGATTACGATTATCTTGAATCATTTGGAATGTCATTGTCTCAGGGTCGATTTTATATGCCGGAATATGGATCAGATTCCACCACGGCTGTAGTTATCAATGAAAAAGCCCTGGCGATCATGGGGATAGATGATCCTATTGGAAAGAGATTATCATACGGAGATACCAATTATGAAATAATTGGTATCGTAAAAGACTTCCATTTTAAACCGGTAAAAACAAAGATTGAACCCCTGGTTATGATTTTTGATAGCGGATGGCATCAATATATGATCATAAAAGTAAATCCCGGCGACGTCTCCACAGCAATCGACAATGCAAAAACCGTATTCCAAGAACTAAATCCATCTTACCCCTTCGAGTATAATTTTCTAGACCAAGACTTTAACAATCTTTACACTTCAGAACGCTATCTAAGTAAACTCATAAGTATTTTCACCATCATGGCTGTAATTATTTCCTGTCTTGGTTTATTTGGACTTTCCGCCTTTATTTCAGAGAGGCGGACAAAGGAAATTGGCATCCGAAAAGTATTGGGTGCCAATGTATCAACAATAGTTTTCATGCTTTCACAAGATTTCACAAAATGGATAATCATTTCGAATATCATCGCCTGGCCACTTGCATACTGGTTGATGGATATGTGGTTAGATAATTTTGCTTATCGGGTGACGCTCGGCTGGTGGGTTTTTATATTATCAGGACTACTGGCTTTAATCATTGCAATTGCCACTGTTGGCCTTCAAACAATAAAAGTTGCCATAACAAATCCGATTACTGCATTAAGATATGAATAACAAACTGGAGCTACATGTTTAAAAATTATTTAAAAATTGCGATAAGAAATATTTGGACAAGTAAAGGATATACCTTTATAAATGTATTTGGACTTGCTGTTGGAATCGCCTGCTGTATACTAATTTCAATTTATGTAATTCATGAATTGAGTTATGATGATTTTCATAAGGATTCAGAAAATCTGTATCGGGTTTATGTCATTGGTGAAATAAATGGTCAGGATGTGAACTATGCCGTTTCAATGAAACCCTTAGGTCCTGCAGCAAAAGAAAAATTTCCCGAAGTTTTGAATAGTGTGAGAATAAGACCATCGCAAGATAGAACAATTCTAAGCTTTGAAAATATGCAGTTCTTTGAAGAAAATGTATATTTTGCTGGTGAGGAATTTTTTAATATATTTTCTCACAATGTGCTTATGGGCGATGTTAATTCCATGCTTGTTGCCCCAAATACAATTGTATTAACCGATAAACTTGCTAAAAAATATTTTGGCGAGAACGATCCTATTGGAAAAATTTTAACATTTAACGGTCAAGACGATTACACGGTAACAGGAATTGTCGATAATCCACCAACAAATTCACATCTCGAGTTTGATGCTTTATGCTCATTATCATCTTTACCTACAGAGGAATTTTCCGAATGGACCTCCATTGGAATTTATACATATGTAAAACTCGAAAATAATAGCAATATCGATGAACTGAATGAAAAATTATCCCTGTTGGTTCAGGAAAAAACAGGTTTAAATCTTGAAGAGCATGGTATTGAGCTTCTTCTCAGATTGCAGCCGGTTAAAGATATCCACCTGTATTCAGACCTGGATTATGATATTGGTTCCAAAAGCAGCATTTTTTACATTTATACATTTACGGCAATCGCTCTTTTTCTACTACTTATTGCATGCATCAACTTTATGAATTTGACCACATCCAGATCGATGAACCGGGCTCTTGAAATTGGCATGAGAAAGGTAATGGGGGCAGATAGGGGAAAGGTGATGATCCAGTTTCTTGGAGAATCGCTCATTCTAACATTAATAGCTTCATTTATTGCTTTGGGCCTTATAGAGTTATTTTTACCCGTTTTCAACTCTATCCTTGGAAAGGAATTATCCCTTGAATTTGTTAACAATGCAAACTATGGAATAATTGTTTTCCTATTTATCCTATTGACGGGTGTTTTTGCAGGCAGTTATCCAGCCTTTTATTTATCATCATTTGACCCAATCCCAATAATGAAAGGCACATTAAACCAGGGGAAAAGCAAATCAGGGATCAGAAATGCCCTTGTACTATTGCAATTTTTCATCTCAATTACCCTCATTGCATCAACTGCGGTGATTTATCAGCAACTACAGTATTTCCAGAATAAAAATCTTGGTTTTGATAAGGAACACATGCTCATCTTACCATTAAATAACGAAGAGGTGGTTGAATCATCTGCTGCTATAATGCAGGTAATTGAAAAAATCCCTGGTGTTTTAAGTGTGAGTAACTCATCAAATTACCCCTCTGCAGGTTCCAGCGAAGGATTTGGAATGTTCCCGGAAGGTTATAGCCAGGAAAAACCATGGCTTTTTAAAACAATGAGAATCGACAATAAATTCCTAGATACATATAAAATGAAAATCACTGATGGCAGGAATTTTGAAAAAGAACGATCAACTGATTCACAAGCGGTTATCATAAATGAAACAGCCAGACGGGATTTAGGTTGGGATGAATCAATCGGAAAAACTTTGAATAGACCAAGCCATGGCTCTGATGAGAATGTTGCATATACCGTCATTGGTGTTGTTGATGATTTTCATGTGAATTCACTCAGAGATGCTATTGAACCCTTTGCTATTTTTCTTTTAGATGAAGGTGAACAGTTTTTATCAATTCGACTTGAGTCAGGGGGTGTATATGCAACTATTGATCGAATTAAAGATAAATGGTCAGATTTAGCTCCTGCCCTCCCATTTGATTACCATTTTTTAGATGACAGATTTGATCAGATTCATCAAAACGACCAGAATCTTGGAAAGATCTTTATTTACTTTACCAGCCTTGCCATCATTATAGCCTGTTTAGGTCTTTTTGGATTGGCTTCCTTTTCTACGGAAAGAAGAATAAAGGAAATCGGTATCAGAAAAACATTGGGGGCATCTGTTGGTCATATTGTGGGATTACTTTCAATGGAGTTCACCCGTTGGGTTATTTTGGCCAATGTGGCAGCATGGCCGGTTGCCTGGTTTATTATGAATAAATGGTTACAGAATTTTGCCTACCGAATTGAAATGAGTATATGGGTTTTTCTCTTCGCAGGTGTTCTGGCATTAATTATTTCGATGATTACAGTCAGTTATCAGTCCATTAAAGCAGCGATCGCAAATCCAATTAGATCATTAAGATATGAGTAATCAAAAAATTAATTTGTGGAGTAAATAAGAATGATAAAAAATTATATTAAAATTGCCTACAGAAATCTAACCAGAAATTTTAGCTTTTCACTTATTAATATAATTGGTCTTGCCATTGGAATGACTGCGTGCACCGTCATATTTCTCTTTATACAGGACGAAATATCATTTGAAGAAATGCACAACGATCCCAGTTCTATCTATCGAGTACTCACAATTGATAAGGCACTTGGCACGAATGCCCAGCGAGTTGGCATTACCATGCCGCCGCTTGGTCCAGCACTTCCCGAAAACTTTCCTGAAGTAAAAGGGGCAGTAAGATTAACCGGCGGTAGACAGACTTTACTAAAGTATGGAGATAATACCGGTATATTCGCTGAAAACCTCAGAAATGCAGATACAAATTTCTTTGAATTATTTAATTATAAATTAATTGAAGGAAATAAGGAAACAGCTCTTTTAACCCCCTATTCCCTAATTTTGACAGAATCATTGGCAAAAAATATATTTGGTGAAGAAAACGCCATGGGCAAAACACTGTCAACAGGCGGTGATCAGGATATGATTGTAACTGGTATTATTGAAGACTTGCCCCATAATACCCATCTAAGTTTTGACGCTTTGGGATCAATTGAAACTGTACGATCAATTGCCATTTCAAATCAGCCTGAAGATTCTATGCGGCCTATCTGGTTAGAAACCTGGCGCATGATTGCCATGCCAACATATGTTCGTTTTAACCAGAATGTCGATGTAACGGGATTTGATGAAAAATTCACGGCATTTACGTATGAACAGGGTGTTGGAGAAAATTTTGAAATTACTCTTCAGCCTTTGAATAATGTCCATTTATATTCAACAGATATCATATTTGACTCTGTGCAGAATAAGGGCGACATTAAAAATATTTATATATTTTCAGCAATTGCATTCCTTATTCTCCTGATTGCATCTGTGAATTACATGAATCTCTCAACTGCAAGAAGTGTCAAACGGGCAAAAGAAGTAGGATTGAGAAAAGTTGTTGGTTCCTCTAGAAAACAACTTGTATTCCAGTTTTTAAGCGAATCCATTTTAATAACATTTATATCCCTTATCTTTGCCGGTTTATTAATAGAAGGCGCTCTTATATGGGTAAACAGCATCCGGGAAGGCGTATTGAGTTTAAATATAATTGACAATCCAACACTATTGATGTCAATGATTATCATGCTGATTGTTGTAGGAGTTATGTCAGGTTTGTATCCAGCATTTGTGCTGTCAAAATTCAGTCCCTCTGAAGTTTTAAAAGGCGAATATAAATATGGCAGAAGAGGTAATAATCTGAGAAAAATATTGGTAGTCAGCCAGTTTTCATTATCAATCGCCCTTGTATGCCTGACATTATTTGTCCAAAAGCAGATGAGCTTCATTCAGAATAAGGACCTGGGATATGATAGAGAACAAGTCCTTCTCCTGGATACTTTTGATAATAGCATGTCTGAAGGGTTACCTCATTTGCGGGATGAACTCGAAAAACACAGCTCCATTATGTCTGCGGCGGTTTCAGGGAATGTTCCGGGAAGAACCTTTGGCAGAACAGGACTTCAGCCAGAAGGGTCAACAGAAGAAGATATATGGATTTGGAGTATATTAGGTGTGGGCTACGGCACATTGCCGACATTGGGAATGGAAATCGTTGAGGGTCGAAATTTTCAATCAGATAGGGATACAGATAGCAGCAATGTTGTTATGATTAACGAAACGGCGGTAAATCAACTAGGATGGGACAATCCCCTTGATAAGAAAATTTTCTTTGGTGATAATGATTCAACTGGATCAGAGATTGTTGGAATTGTAAAAGATTTTCATTATTTGGGTTTACACCAGAATATCGAACCGGTAGTTCTATATCTAATCCCTGAAGATCAGGGAGGAATTCTCACCGCCCGCATTAAACAAGGCAATACACAGGATGCACTTATATATGTGGAAGAGAAATGGCATGAAGTATTTCCAGAGCATCCATTTGTATATGGTTTTATGGATGAAGAGTTTGATGCTATGTATCGAAGAGATCTGACGACGACAAAGATTGTGAATGTATTTTCTGCCATAGCGATATTTATTGCTTGTCTTGGATTATTTGGTTTGGCCAGTCATTCAACCACACAGAGAATAAAAGAGATTGGTGTGCGTAAAGTGGTGGGTGCATCCACCATGAATATTATTGTGCTATTAGTCTATGATTTTATAAAATGGGTGGCAATCTCGAATATAATTGCCTGGCCTCTTGCCTGGTATTTTTCAAATCAATGGCTGGAAAGTTTTGCTTATCGAATCAATGTTGACATCCTCCCTTTTCTTATTGCCAGTATTTTAGCGATGATTATCGCCGTCTTTACCGTATTAATATTAACATGGCGAGCTGCAAGCATGAATCCTAGTAATGCGCTTCGGTATGAATAAAGGCGGATCTACATTGAGACAAATTTTAAATAAAATAATTGTCATCCTGGCTATTGGAATTTGCCTAACCGCCGAGATACACGAGTCTGCATGGAATGGTGATTTTGAAAATCTAAAAACGATATTAAAAGCAAATCCAGAATTTATCAACTTACCTGATTACCGAAGCTCAACTCCACTTCATTTTTCTGCAGATGGAGGTCATTTCGAGATAGCAGAATATTTGCTAAAAAACGGCGCGGTTCCAAATACATTTGATTTAGATGGTGATAGCCCGCTTCATTGGGCTGCATTTGCCGGTTATCTCAAGATAGTTAAATTGTTAATCCAATATGAAATTGACATAAATCATAAAAATAATAACGGACAAACCGCCCTGTATTATGCCGTTTTTAATAAACATCATGAGATTGTCGACATCCTTCTCGATCATGAAATCAAAATTAGTGATGCTCCAAAAATTAGAGAAAAATTGCTGCATGAGGCCTGTTCAATATCACATGAGAGATTGGCAAATCTGCTAATACAAAGCGGCTGTTCTATCCACTCAAAAAGACAGGATGGCGGTACATTATTGCATAGTGCTGCTGAAGGAAATTTGATTGAGTTAACAAAAATGCTTGAAGGCAAAGGTGTTGAAATCGCCCGGACAGATTATTTTGGAAAAACACCGGCAGATGTGGCATTTCAAAATGATTTTGATTTATTGACTGCGATATATCGTGATTATGGAATTGAACCAGACAGACCAACATTACAAATTCCAAAAGGAAATTATCTTGGACAGACTACGCCGGGAGAAATCGCTGAGTTATTTGCCCCCGGGATTATCTCTCAAAGTGATCATGATGAAAGAGACATTTGTTTTTCCCCTGATCAAACACAAGTATATTTTACCCGCTACTCGAGAAAAGCAGGAATGAAGATGACCATTTTTACAACTTCACAGGATAATTCTGGATGGTCAAGACCAAAAATAGCGCCGTTCTCCGGTGAGTACGAGGATGCCGAAACCTTTATAGATCAAAGTGGATCAAAATTGTATTTTATTTCCAAACGTCCCTCAAATATGAAAATAGAAAACACCGAATGGGATATGTGGTTTACAACTTTTGATGAAAAGGGAAACCAGAGTTTGCCATCAATATTGGGTGATCCATTTTCGGGAGTATTTTATCCAACTATGACCGATGATGGCACCATTTATTTCACATCCAAAGATGACGATATCTATTACTCAAAATTAGAGAATGAAGAATATTTAAAAGCCCACAGTGCCGGTGACCATATTAATACTGCAGAAGCTGAATATAATTCATTTGTTTCTCCCGATGGTTCATATCTCATCTATACCTCATTCGGTAAAAAAGAAACTTATGGGAATGGGGATTTATATATCAGTTTCAAAACAAATAAAGATACATGGTCAGATTCTCAAAATCTGGGAGAAACAATAAATTCTGAATATCATGAGTTCTGTCCTTCGTTTTCTCGCGATGGAAAATATTTTTTCTTTACCAGCAACCGTTATGGAACCAACGATATTTTTTGGTTAAATACAAATTTCATAGAAATACTAAGATCTCAAAATAAAGGAGAATAAACCCATGAATAAACGATTAAACATATTAGCAGTGGCGTTACTTTCCTCATTTATAATTGGACAATCTGAGGAAAATAAATCACAGGTAAAAGTTACCAAAATGAACGATTCCTTTTACCTGGTAGAATCAACAGGCGCTTTCCCTGTCAATTCCCTGGTCTTCAGCGGAGAGGATGGATTACTCATCGTTGACTCAGGATTTCAACAGACAAGCAAAGAATTTAAAGAGAAGATTAGTAAGATTGGATCCGGGAAGGTGAAATATATAATTAACACCCATAATCATCCTGATCATTATGGCGGTAACACTATGTGGTCTGGTGAAGCCACAATTATAATACATGAAAAAGCTTTAGGCGCGATCAGCGGGGCATATTATGGATTGACTCCCCTGTCCGATCCAGACGATATCCCGCAGATTGCCCTTACCGATGGAATGAATCTTAATTTGGAATTTAATAACCAGATTGTTCAAATACGACCTATTGCCGGTGGACATACGCATAATGATTTGCTGGTTTATTTCAAAGATTCAAAAATAGCATGCATGGGCGGTTTGCTTTATTCAGACCAATTCCCTGCAGTCATCACAGGTGGCGGTGGGAATGCCGAGAAGTTTATTCAAATCCACAAATCATTGCTCGATTCCTGGCCAAAGGATGTAACAATTATAGCCGGTCATGGACCAGTATTGTCAAAATCGGAATTCAAAGATTATCATAAAATGATAACTAAATCGTATCAATTGGTGAATACAGCATTGTCATCAGGCGAAAGTGTTGATAATGTTGTCGATAAGGATTTACTAAAAGATTTTCATGAATGGGGAGATGGGCCCATTACCAGTACAAGATCATGGACTACTGTGATTGACAGGGGTCTCAATCCTGTTGAACCAAGTGGCCTGAAATCCATTGCAGAACGAATGACAAATGTTTACATGGAAGATGGTTTAAAAACTGCAATTAAGGAATATAAGAAACTAAAATTAGAAAATTCCGGGGAATATCAATTTAATGAGTTTGAATTGAATATGCTTGGCTACCATCTTAGCTATCGTGATAAATGGGATGATGCTATAAAAATATTTAAACTAAATATATCAGAGTATCCTGAGTCTGTAAATCCATATGACAGTATCGGAGAAGCATATATGAATAGGGGTGATAAGAAAAAAGCGATTAAGTATTTTAAGAAAGCACTGGAAATCGATCCGGAATATCCCAGCTCACTGGCAGCTTTGGAAAAATTAAGATCAAATATCTGATAATAAAAATAAAAGAGATATCAAATGATTAAGCTGGTAGACATAGAGAAATATTACTCTAATAACTTTGTAAAAACGTGGGTGCTGAGGCAAATCAATCTTGAAGTTTCAGAAGGTGAGTTCATTACAATTATGGGTCCATCCGGTGCAGGAAAATCTACTTTAATGCATATTATCGGTATGCTGGATAATGCAACAGGTGGTGAGTACTTTTTTAAAGGTGAATCTGTTTTTTCACTAAAAGAAAAAAATCGTACTAAATTATATCAGAATAACATTGGCTTTATTTTCCAGGCCTATCATCTTATTGATGAAATGACAGTGTATGAAAATATTGAAACTCCACTTTTATACAAAAAGGTTAAATCATCAGAACGAAAGAGTCTTGTTGCTGATGCATTGGATAGATTCAATATTGTTGCCAAAAAAAATCTGTTTCCAAATCAATTATCCGGTGGGCAACAACAACTTGTTGGAATCGCGAGAGCCATGATCATTAAACCCAAAGTGATTCTTGCCGATGAGCCCACCGGTAATCTTAATTCAGCTCAGGGTGAAGATATAATGAAAATGCTCAAAACCCTTAACGAGGAGGGTACAACCATTATCCAGGTAACCCACGATGAAGAAAAGGCTGCATATGGCAGCAGAATTATTCATTTAAAAGATGGTTGGATTGATAGGGAGGAATAATTTATCAAAACACCACAACAAACAAATGATATTATAAATAAAAGGAAAGAAAAATTATGAATGAATTATGTGTGCCATTGCCAGTACTTGAGGAAAATCAGGTAGCAGAACTGGAAGTAACCATCGGAGATAAAAAAGAAAAGTATAATTTCAGAGTGGAATCATTCAAATGGTTACGTGACGAAAAAGCTTCTTTAGATTCTCAACTTGATTTCACCACCAAACGGATTGAAAAATTAAAATCCTCAATTGAAGGATATGATAATACTTGGGAGATTATACAAATTTATACTCCTTCACCAGGAGCAAATTTTATCCAGGTGTTATTTCGAAAAAAACAGGTATAAAGTCGAATTTTAGATTACGATTTTATATAATAAGTCTTTCACGTTACTCACAAATAAGATCATTGACTTTGATAGACTTCAGTATTTTATTTTAATAAAAGCTACAAAAGTTAATATCAATCTCATTATTCAAATATGTCGGGTTTGAAGAATATCCAATTCACCTCAGGAATAGCTTTTTTTAATTCTGATTAGTAAAAAAGTAAATTTGTAATAATTTGATTGGCAGTATCTACTTCAATTGGAATATTAATTTTCAAAGGTATTGTTATTCTCCATAGTAACTATCACATTACCTGTTTTTTGTCCTGTTTCAACATATCGAAATGCCTCAGCTATTTTCTCCAATGGATAATCTCTATCTATAACTGCCTTGAATTTTCCTTCTTCACACAACTTCTTGATATATAACACTGTTCTTCTACAATCAGATGGAATAGGGATTATGACCTTTCGGCCACCTTTCTGTCTAAATATTTTGGTAATTATAGGAGTAATAATCGCCAGGAAAATATTTTGAGCCATCCAGCCCAGCTCTGATGAAATATATATACCACCAGGCACTAATAATGGTTTGCATTTTATAAATGAACTCTTGCCGACAGCATCAAAAATAAAATCAAATTTTGTGTCATCCTTTGTAAAGTCCCTTTGTGTATAATCAATTACTTTCTCGACGCCCATGGATTTGACCAGTTCAATATTTTCTGTATTAGCCACAGCCGTCACATTTAAATCGAGGTTTTTCAGGAGTTGTATCAGAGCTGAGCCAATTGCTCCTGTTGCGCCATTAACGAGAATATTTTGACCCCTTTTGATTGTCACTTTATTAATAAAATTATAGGCATAATGTACACCTTCAGTGCTAGCTGCAGCCTGCTCATATGATATATTTTGCGGCATCACAGCAATAGCTTTTTCTTTAGAGATTGTCATGTATTGGGCATGCGATTCCAAGCCTTGGTCATCAAATCCAAAGACTTTATCACCAACTTTAAAGGATGTGATGTTTTTACCAACACCTTCAACTTGACCGGCAAAATCGGTTCCCAGAATTGGACTTTTTGGTTTTAGCAAACCAGTAAAAAATCGCATGATAAACGGCTTTGCCCTAAGCATTGCACAATCGGTTCGATTCACAGTTGTAGCAAAAACTCTTATCAACAATTCATTATCATTGGGAGCCGGTGTTTTTATATCTCTCAACTGAAGAACATCAGGTGATCCGTAATTTGTGTAAACGGCAGCTTTCATTTTGTTTGATTTCATCTTGTATATTGAAACTTAATATTTTGTATAGTGCATAGGGTGAAGCCAGTATACCCATCTGAAGAGTACCTATTGACAGTCAACAGATTAGTTATTAGGCAATATGTCGCGAATACTTTTTATGTGATCAGGTCCGATTCTACAACAGCCCCCAAGAATATCAGCACCTAATTCTATCCACTCTTTCACCATCGTGACAAATAAAACTGGATCTGATAAACCGACCCATGTTTTGCTTTCAGCATTATATGCTTCTCCCGAATTTGGGTATACGATTATTTTCTTGGATCCAGATTTCGCCTTTATTGATTTGATTAATCCAGAAATATATTTTGGGGCAGTGCAATTGACACCAATGGCAAAGATTTTTGGATTATTTGCAAAAAATGAGACACATTCTGTTATGTCTGTTCCGTCATTTAAATGATTTCCATCTTTACATGAAAAAGAAATCCACGCTGTTTTTTCCGTTTCTTCTAACAATTCTGCTAAAACTTTCGCCTCCTGAAAGCTTGGGATGGTTTCAAACGCAAAAAAATCTGCATTTGAATGGTCAAGTATTCTAATTCGGTTCAGGTGATATTCCTTAAGCGCTTCGCTTGATACACCATAGCAACCATGATATTCAGATCCATCTGCTAAATAAGCACCATAGGGACCGATACTGGCAGCGATACGGGGTATTAATCCATTATCGCTATTTGATGCCATAAATCGTTTAATTGCAGTCTCAGCCAATAGAATCGATTCTAAAATAAAAGATTCAGCGGCATCTCTATCATGGCCATTTGCCATGAACCCGGGATAGAGGCTTGATAACTGGCCGTCGTAATACATTGAGCACCGGACTGAAGATAAGTATGATGTGCCTGGATGATTGCTTCAGGATTTGTTTCAAGTATTTTTGCAGACCATAACTTATGATTTAAATTGCATCCTTGCTTTTCCAAAACATTGGAAAGACCGCCATCTATTAGTAGAGGATATTTAATATTTTTGAGGTCAAAATGAATCAATTTTATAATCTTTCTGTGAACTCATGATAAAAAGAATCGATAATGTTAAAATAAAAGTAAAATGACAATTACTGTTGTAAATTTTAGAATGTTTACAATTCATATCGAATTTAGAATCATGGGTGAAAGGATTCTAATTATTGATTTCCATATGAGATTTGTATAATGATGTTGGACAACAGGGAAGTAGTATTACCATCAAGGTACAATAATGATAAAATCGGTTGTAAGCTCTCATCCCACAAGTAATCGAACTATTGTTTTTATTATATAGCAGGATGTCAATCTTTTCAAAAGTTTAGTGCCATCTAGGCTCTTTCTATTGTACAATTGTAACAACCTGGACCAGCATTATGTACATGGATATACTGTATCTCAAGATATTCAAAAAATGCTAAGATCTTTTCTCTTAATATATTTCCTTCTGTCACTATAGCTTTTTTTAATATCCCACTATTATCGAATCCACGTAGTGATAATAATCGATGATTTAACATTTTTGGTATTTCATTTATTTCTAATTTTGCTGTTTCCGCTTCTTTTCTGATAAATATTGGTCCTTTTGATTGATAGGGCGATTTTGTTTTGTGATGTTGATATGGAACTAAAATAACTTCCTCTCCAATTTTCGCATCTTCTAAACTTACCCTACAGGGAACTCCCGGATATGAGTCAACGATCATTTTTAGTGCTCCAATTTTTTCCAACTCTGATTTCTTTAATTTAAATAAATTAATAAATCTATTTTTCTCCAAGGGTGTGATTTTAAAATTTGTATGTGTATTTGCCATATTTAATAATTCCAATATTTAATAATTATCTGCCTTTTGTATCCAACAGCTATATGCATATAGTTGTTGGATAATCAATTTGATCAGATAAAAGCTACGATGATATTTAAAATTTTCTATATTTATGGATTTTCTTAAATATCAAAAATCAACAAAAATGAAATCCTGCCATACTGAATTTAAATATTTAATAAGCGAACACAAAACTTTTAAATCAACCATAACAGTAATGGGAATGATAAAATAACAGCATGTTCTAACGGGTATTTCCTATCTAATTTTAGTCTGGTTATAATGAAGTTCATTCAGGCAGAATATGCCTTTAGAATTATCTGATTCAAGACAATGTAACTGGAATAGGAGCCATGACAGTAAATTCAGGTTTAGACAATGTTATCAAAAAAATCAATAGGCATTTTGAGCATAGTTCTATTATTACTAATCCTGTTGAGCTCAATTTATATTCATGTGATGGATTAAGGCTTCATACCTCTCAGCCGGGCTGTGTGGTGATTCCTGAGTCAACTGATGATATCCAGATAATAATTAAAACCTGTAACGAATTTTCTGTCCCGTTCACGGCTCGAGGAGCGGGGACTGGTCTCAGCGGAGGAGCTACTTCAGATGCTGGCGTCATCATACAGTTGAGCCGCATGAATCAGATTCATGAAACAGATTATGCCAACAGATGTGCCACGGTCCAGCCAGGAGTGGTAAACTCCTATTTGTCAATGATAACCCGGCCTGAAGGATATCACTTTGCCCCCGACCCATCCAGTCAGATTGCCTGTACAATTGGTGGAAATGTTGCCGAAAATGCCGGTGGACCGCATACGCTTAAATACGGAGTCACAACTGATCACATCCTGGGCATGACAGCAGTAATGCCAAGTGGAGATATTATTCAATTTGGTGGCAAAGAACGATACGCACCTGGTGTAGATCTCACTTGCCTAATGACTGGCTCTGAGGGAACATTGGGGGTGGTTACAGAAATCATTGTTAATCTTGAGAAAATTCCTGAGACGACCAGAACATTTTTACTCATTTTTGATCAAGTAGCAAAAGCAACAGATACTGTTTCTGCTATATTGGAAAAGGGAATTGTCCCTGCTGCCTTAGAGATGATTGACAGTTTATGTATTCAGGCAGTTGAAGCAAAGTTGAAAGCAGGATTTCCCAAAAATGCCCAGGCTGTTCTGCTTGTGGAGTTGGATGGGTCCAAAAGCCTGGTGCAGAAAGATGCAGAATTATTAAAAAATATTGTTGGGTCACTGGTTTCAGAACCAATTCAGGAAGCTGCAACTGCTGAAGAAAGAATGCTGCTGTGGAAGGGGCGTAAACATGCTGCCGGGTCAATGGGCCAATTATCACCAGCATTTTATACCAACGATGGTGTGGTGCCCAGACATAGGTTAACTGATATTCTGAATGAAATCTACCGTATTGGTAATTATTATCAATTGCGAGTGGCCAATCTCTGTCATGCCGGTGATGGTAATATTCATCCGCTAATTCTCTATGATCCAAAACAAAATGACGAAGTAAATCGATCTGTGGAGTGTTCAAGTGATATTTTAAAAACCTGTCTTGATTATGGTGGATCTCTCACAGGGGAACATGGCATTGGGGCCGAGAAAAATCATTTACTCTCAGATATGTTTTCGGAATATCAATTGGATATTATGAGAGGTATCAAAGAAATATTTGATCCAAATAATCTTGCCAATCCGGGCAAGATTTTCCCTGGGAGCAGTGGTTGCGGCGAATTAAGACAATTGTCTAGAAAGCCTGAGCCAGTATGATTATAAATCATCAGGCAGCAAATCTTACTGCAGTTATATCCGGCAATGCCAGGGTAGTGGATGTACAAAATTACCTGAGCAAATTTGATCAATTTATTCCAATAGGATCATTCCACGATGAAACAACCATCGCTCAGGTTGTGAATCACAATTTGATCGGAGAATTATCAGATCACTTTGGAACCATAAAGAAATGGCTTCTTAATTTAAAAATCGGTAATGCGAATGAAGACTTTCATACCGGTGCCAATATAATGAAAAATGTCAGTGGTTATGATCTTACCCGCATGATGATTGGAAGTAAAGGTAAATTCGGAGAAGTTCTTGAATCTACATTCAAACTGATGCCTCTAAAATATTTATTTGATACAAAGTTACCGATACGAAATGGCTGCCGGCTGATCATGATGCCCTCGTTAATTTCAAAACACTCCACAATAATTGGGAATTTATCAATGAATTCAATAACCTATGCAAACCTTGGAGTTATTGATATTGAAGGGAATTTTGACAACATAAAATTAAAGTTAGCTAATAATTTAGAAGGCAATGAAATCAAAATGATTACCATTCATGAAGGAATTCCATGGATAGAATATATGGAAAACAGTCATCTCATTGAGCAAATCTCGACGATTTTAATGAATAACAAAAAATGAGAAATTGACCAAGAATCAGACAAATATAATCGATGACTGCATACATTGCGGTTTATGCCTGTCTGCATGCCCGACATATTTAGTCACTGGGTTGGAGTCTGAAAATCCCAGGGGAAGAATCATGCTGATGATGGACTTATCTGGGCATGATCACCTTCAGAATCAGGATTCACAAAAAGATGATTTCATTTATTCCCATTTGGATACCTGCCTGGATTGCCGTGCCTGTCTTACTGCCTGTCCTTCAGGAGTAGAATATGCATCTCTGCTGGAAATGACCCGTGAAGTCCAGGAAAGAAAAAGCACAAACAATCATTACATAAGAAAACTTATTCTATCGCTTGTGACCAATAGATCAATTCTTTCTATTTTGCAATTTTTCGGCTGGATTGCCACAAAAGCTGGTTTATTCAAATTGTTAAAAAGAGTGATTCCTGTTATGGCGGGTGTACCGGAGTTGCCATTCCAACCATTTATGAAAACAGCCCAAAGGGTTTATCCTGCAATTGGAGAAAAACAAGGTGATGTTGCTTTTTTTGCTGGTTGTGTCATGGAAAATCTTTATCCAGATATACACAGAGCAACCATTAGAATATTAAATTGGAATGGATTTGAAGTTCATGTCCCTAAAAAGCAAACATGTTGTGGCGCTTTGCATCATCACAGTAGCGGCAGAGAATTTTTACCATCTTTGCAATATGATAACGTGAATGCATTTAAAAGCTTTGACACGATACTGATTAATTCGGCTGGATGTGGAGCTGAGTTAAAAGATTATCCACAGGAGGATTTTGCTGTTAAGGTGAAGGATATCTCAGAATTTCTAACTGTGATGGAATTGAAAGTCCCTGACAATATTTCAAAACCAAGTCATTCCATGATCTGGGATTCCCCCTGTCATTTAATCCATGGGCAGGCCATATCAAAAGAGCCAACAGATATATTGCGAAAGTTTGGTGTTCAGCTAATGGAATTTCCGCAAAGCCATATTTGCTGTGGTGCTGCTGGTAGTTATGCCATTACCCAATCAGAATCATCCGAGGCCATCCTCAAAATGAAAATGAATGATATTGAAAGAACGGGTGCCGAAACAGTTGTTACTTCAAACCCAGGTTGTCAAATTCAAATACAAAAAGGGATAGATAAATATCTCCCCAATCTAGAGGTGAAACATATTTGCGAAATTCTGGATATTTTGTATCGTCAGGATTCTGACTATGTTAAAACATTTAAATTGTGATCGATTCAATTATGAGAAACAAAAGGAAGTAGATGTTTATAAAAATAGAAAATAGAAATGAAATAAGAATTTTGTCTATCAATCGCCCGCCGGTGAACGCAATTAACATTCAGATTGTAAGTGATCTCCTGAAATGTTTGTCTGATGCAAAAAAAGACAAGCAGGTATCCGGTGTGATATTAACTGGATTAGAAGGATATTTTTCAGCAGGACTAGATGTAATTGAATTATTTCCATTAATGAAAGATGAAATTCGAACATTCTGGAACGAATTTTACAAATTACTTCAGCTGATATACACATTTCCCAAACCACTTTTTTCAGCTCTTTCAGGACATAGCCCTGCAGGCGGAACCGTGATGGCTATAATGACAGATTACCGCCTAATGGCATCAGGTGATTTTTCAATAGGACTTAATGAGGTGAGTGTTGGATTGGTGATTCCCAACAGCATTGCTGAAATCTTTAGTTCGTTGATTGGCCGACGCAATGCTGAGCTGATGGCGCTCAATGGAAGTTTAATATCACCAGATCAAGCGTTGAAATTGCATCTCATTGATGAGATATGTCCTCAGAATCAGCTCATAGATAGATCAGTCGAGAAAATGACATCCTGGCTTGATTTACCGACGCAGCAACAGATGATGACCAAAATGGAATTCAGAAAACCGATAATTGAAAGAATGAAATTGAATATGAAAACTGAATTAGATCAGCTTCAGAATATCTGGTTTTCAAAAGGATTTCAAACTGCAATGGGTAGATTGGTTGCAGACCTCACAAAAGGGAGATAGAGTATTACCATATATTGTGTTATGGTATAATTTCGGGTAATAGTCCAATAACCAAAATTAATTCAGCATCAAGATATGCTTCATCTTTAAATGATGGTAAATCGTCAATCTGTCACGAATTCAATATTTTTATGGGATCCATCACAGAACGGTTTTGACTTTGAAGCTCCACAGCGACATAATGCCGTCTTATTTCCTTGCCATGCCTTGCGGCCGCTACCGGCATGGATATCCAGATTTCCTGTTACAAGGATTGGACCATTTTCAATCGGATTAACTTCGAGTCTCCCTCCCTCATCTGAATTGAGATCTCCTTTCGAACCAACTGCTCCAGGATCTTTGAATCCATCTTTTACATGGTTATTATCACAAAATGGTTTATTGTCTGATTTTCCGCATCGACATAACGCTGCCCTGAATTGAACTCCAGTCATATCTTCAGCAGCCCCATTTATGGATAAATCTCCCTGAACATATAATGGTCCATTTGGCGAAACAGTTATCGTATTTTTCGGAGCACACCTTTCTTTTCGACTTCCATCCTTTACAGTATAACTCAATGCACCAGTGGGACAGCGAGTGATTACATCCTTCACATTATCGGTTGTTGATAGATCTGGTTGACACCATGGTTTTCGACCTCTAACAAAAAGATCACCTTCTGATTTTCCACATTCACCAATATGAATACAAAGTTTTCCATGCCAATCAACATCAACAATATTGCCATGGAAAGTATGTTTTTTATTTTTTGCCATTATGATTGCTGCCTATTTTTATTTTAATAATACGTTGCACAATAAAATTGTATATATCTAACAATACACATTCAGTAACTATTTATTACCAGTAGTTAATCTAGCGGGATAGAATTTTTATTATGACTCAGCCATTCATCAAAACTTTGCATAGATGGATTGAGGGATTTTGAGAAATCAAGATCTCTGGCCCCACAGAAATAATTTTCAAAATCATGTTTAAATTGAAACATATTTCCCAAATCTTCAGCTCCTGGAAAATCAAACCCACGATAGACATCATGAGGTAAAGCATTATAAGCAATATCTTCTGCAAATGCCTTGCTGAAAGAATCTGCCATTTGTTGGCCAGTAAGATGTTCTCCTGAAATACCAACCGTTTTACCTATAAAATCATTGCCATTTTGAAAAATTGCAAATGCACATTTGCCAATATCCTCAGTGGCAATACCAGGGAGTTTTTTCTCACCCATGGGCAATGAAATTGCAAGTTTACCATCGGGTCCTTTTTTGGGTCCCATGCCAAAGTAGATGAAATTTTCCCAGTAAAATGAAGTGAGAAGAAAAGTAGTGGGAATACCCGCTTCGTCAAAGAAGGTGTTGGATTCACCTTTGGCATCGAAATGGGGTACCTTATATTTCTCCATAAGAGTGGGCATTCTATTATCGCTTAATGGGATCCAATTTCGAGTATCCTCAAGGGTAGACCAAATAACATGCTTTAATCCAGCCGTTTTTGCAGCTTCAGCCATATGTTTCACATTATCCTGTTCCTTTTGTGGTGAGAAGTGTTCCCAAAAGAAAGTAACACAATATGCACCATACGCACCTGCAAAAGCCCTTTTTATACTCTCAAGATCATCAACATCTGCTGCAACTACCTCAGCACCCAAATCGGCGAGATGTTTTGCTTTATCAGAATTAACATTTCTTGTGACAGCCCTAACGCTGAAATCTCCATTTTTGTCATTTAGAATAGCTCGAACCAATCCGCCACCCTGTGCTCCAGTTGCACCGATAACAACAATTACTTTTTTATCAGACATTTTAATTTCCTATGTTAGTATTGAATTTATTTCTAAAGTCATTTCCCTAAAACGATAATCAATCAATATAAGAAAGATTTATAGTTTGGTGCTTTTATGGAAAAGCAAAGCAAAATTGAGACAATTATTATTCTAGTTCAAATCTGCTGCAAATTTGATCAATGTTTTGAAAGGTATTACTTCCAGTGATTTTTGGTGAGTATTTTCTAAATAAATCCTAGGAGCCATGTCGTGTTCGTATGCTTCTTTCCATCTGGCTGCACACAGGCACCATCTATCTCCAGCACGTAACCCGGGAAAATTGAACTCAGGAATGGGTGTTGATAAGTCGTTTCCTATTAATTTGGAAAATTCGAGAAACTCTTTACTTGCCTTTATGCACACTGTATGGGATCCAACATCTTCACTACATGTATTACATAAGTTGTCTCGAAAAAAACCGGTAACAGGTCTGTCACCGCAAGGACTTAAGGGTCCGCCAAGTACATTAATTGATTTATACATTTAATTATTAACCTGTATGCAAGTGTTACATAATTATTCTGGTAAGATTATCTATCCAAAAAAAACTATATATACATTTGCATCACCAAAGCATGCCTAGGTGAGCATTGAAATATATAAAATACTTTTTTTCAAATACAGGATGTGAACAGTTTTATATTCTAGGGCATTATTTCAAAAATAATGGCTTTAACATCTGTATCACCGATATTTTCAACTTGATGTGTCCATGGACCATGATGCATAACATGTCCATCGGGTATATCCGCTTCAACTGATTCACCGTTTGGCAAGTGAATTCTAACTTTTCCACCTTGTAGAAAATAAACGGTTTCGCTATGATGCGAATGTTGGTTATCTATTTCGCCGGATTTGAGACTCATCTCAATAACTCTGATTTTTCCTTCTTCTGAAAGTAATTTGTAATTGTTAGCAGCAGCTTCTACTGCATCGATATATTGGCTCATTTAAAACTCCTTTGTTGATGAATTTATATTTTTGATTGAAGTGATAATTGGAAATAAAATAAACGATTAACAGTCAAAAAATGGATACTTTTATCTAAAAATAGAGAATGAGTCGGCATAATGAATTGATCATTTAAATATGTTAAATAAATTTTATTATTAATATATAAATATACAGTTAATATAACTGGTGATTTATTAATAATGTAATAAAATATAAATAATTGTTTATTGAATACAGAATACTAATGAGTCAATTCGTCTGGCATGTCAAAATAAGATTTGATATTATTTCCTTCAAATTAAATAAACGAATATTCAAATTTTGATCATTATTTTACAAATTCTATTATATTTCTGAAATTAGTTTTATTCACATAATTTGGAAATTATGATATTACCTAAATTGAGATCATTTTAAATTCATCTTATTAAATGGAAGCACAAGGTAATTATATATCATACAACCAACACAAAAATTAAACACAGAATCCATTATTGACAGACCGAGTAATAATCCTGCAATAATAATTGATCCAGTAATATAATGCGTCGAGAACAAAATTAAAGAGGCAATAGCACATATAAATCCCAGTCTTGAGGCAAATATTTTTGGTGCTAGATTAATTGGCTTCTTATCTAGTAAGGTAAGATCAATAATTTTAATCGCGACAAAGCGGACTGGACTAAACTTATTATTAAATGCAGCTCTTATAAAATAATCGATTGCTGCAAATGCTATAAATATTGAGTTTTGTGTTACTAAAAAAAGTGATATTAATAATACTATTATAAAAGTAGTAAACCTGCTCACATTACTATCAACTTTTTCAATTGAGATAGGACAAACAATATTATTCATATTTTCTTCCAATTTTATTTAATTATGATCAAGACAATTATTGGATTGAATAATAAAAATAAGAAACATATTTTTCTTAAATGGCAGCAATAATTAATAAATTAAAACAAGGTCATTTAAATATGTTAAATAATATTTATTTACAATATATAAATATACAATTAGTATAACTGTAAATATATTAACAATGTAAAATAATAATATATACTTTATTATATTAATAAATCATGTAATGAAAACCCGATAGAGTTTAGTTGCATTACAACTAAGTGAACATTTTGAACTTCGAATTGCAGAAAAAATGGAAAGTAAGGGCAAGAGAATCTAACTGCCAAAAATATCTATTTTAAAGTATCAATTCATATGACTTGAGAAACTTTGAGTATCGCTGATAGGCATACGGTATAAACCGGATTTTCTGGATTGGATTGACGGCAAGTGTTATTGCTGCCATAGCATATTTATAATCAGACAAAATCAGCATAATTTTGGTTTCAAAAAATAATTTTTTAAATTCGACATCCCTTTGTTTCTGATTTTTAAATTGGGCATTGTCCAAATAAAAATTAATTAACGTTGCAATCTCATGATCACCAAATTCAGGCTCAACAATTTTGAAATAGGGGTATTCAGGTAATTGATGCTGCATCACGGTTTCGGCAAATAAATTAGCAAAATCATATGTTTTGTAATTAAGACAGGAAAATTCAAAATCGAGTAATTTTATTTCTCCACTATCCAATTTCATGATATTACCATGATAAGTATCATTATGGCAGAAGGATAATTCACTATCGGGCAGTATACTTTTAACTTTTTCAAATGTGCAGGGATTATATATCTCACGTAGCTCTTTACACATTTTCTGTTCATTAGCAGGGAATACTTCAAATTGGTCTTCAATGACATATTTTGCAATATCCCCCCATTTGTCGTGCAATAGATTAAAAAATATTTTTTGCGGTATTGAGGGAGGAGATATCTGGTGAAATCGATAAAGCTCATTGGCAATTTTTCGCAAGTTGTCAGGATCGAATAAATCCCTGGCGTTTAACGTGGACCCATGATAAAAATATTCGATCCGACAAGAATCATCATAATAAAGACATGGCGCGGCTATTTTATGGGCACCAAGAGTCAGGAATATTTCTTTTTCCTGCTGGAAGTCTAATATGGCATTCTTTTTTCCTTCAAGATGTCGATATAAAACAGCGTCTGGTTGGACATTCTTTTTTGCTCTGATTCCCATAGTAAAGGATGAGAATCCTTTTGGATCATCAAAGTTAAAGTCTTTTATTGAGAGAGATGCCCATTCGGGGAATATTTTTTGACATAACTCAAATATTTTCACTTTCATTTGGTTATGGTCAGTTTCTTATAGATTATATTTAAATATTGGAAGAATGGAAGGCTTTCTGCTTCCAAAAAACAAAACTGCTGCCGAGGAGGGCGATGGCAATGCTTAAATCCAAAATAGCGATACCGATGAGGAATTGATAATTATTGGATGCCAATTTATATAAGTTAGCGCTAAGAAGGATCATTATCGTCAATACAACAAAAAACTCAGGTCTATAAAATTGCCAGAGTTTTGGTCGCTTTAGTGCAGCAATTCTATCAAGATTTTTTTGACAGTTTTTTACAAACAGAAATTTTGCTTTCATACCACCGATACCTAAGCCGGTGGCAACAGCAAGCCATGGAAAATTATGCTCTGGTTTCAGCATATTTGCTTCCATAAAAATCCGATAACCCTTGAGAAGCAGTATAATACCGCCGGTATACCATACAATGGCAGCGAGAATATTAAGAATGCGCGAAGATACAACTAACATGTATAGATAAAGTTAATATTGCTGGCAGTCAAGCAGTATATTACTTGTTGATATTATGAATTTCAATTTAAGATAATTTTGTGTTGATGAACAGCTAAGTTTACAGATATTCCGAACAGATTTTGAATTAAAATAATGATTGATTTTGCAAGAAATCATTAGTCCTGCTGATTGATAATTTTGAGGGGTTGGGTTTTTGAGCTGTCAAGCTGGAAAATACAATATAGCATTTGTTAAATGGATTTTATAAAAAATATTGTGTATCAAATCCAGCAAGGTCAATATTATTGAAATATTAATATCAAGACACAGCCAAATCAATTTGCACGACTGTTTCTCTTTAATTGTATGGACAGATATACAGCTGTTGAAATACCTGATGAACCAAAAACCATACACATAACCATGATCTGATATCTTACCGCAATTAAGGGTGATGTGCCTGATAGAATCTGACCTGTCATCATTCCAGGTAGAGAGACAATCCCAACAGCGAATAGTGAGTTCGTGATTGGTATCAATGCCGCCTGCAAAACCGTGGCCCGTATAGCCTTCAAATCATTTTGCCTCTGTGACTCAACAAACAATCTCTCTGAAGCAATACTTACTGCATTCATTGAGTTAGCGAATATCATTCCGGAAAGGGGAATGAGATATTGGGGGTTATACCAAGGATCCAAATTTACGACAGCAAAAATGACTATTATAAGAGTAGGAATGCTACCTGAAGCCACTGACAAAAATGAAATAAAATAATCAGTATTGGTCTTTACTTTTAACGGACGTAATGCAATCAGACCTGCTGCAGCTAGCATGATGAAAAGAATCCCAATTACAACGGCAGGATGCTCGGTGTCGAAAATGAAATCTAAAGCATAACCGATGAGGATTAATTGGAAGAACATGCGGAACATGGCATAAATAGGTGTAGAAATTTTCAGGTTCCATAAATGAAAAATGAAAATAACGACAATAACCGGGATGAATATCCATAACAGGTCGGGAATTGATAAATAATATATTGACTGTTCCAACAGCTATATTTTTTGTTTAATCAGCATATTTAATTTACAATTATTGAGTATTGAGCTGATCAATGATAAATAATTTGGTGCGAGAAAATATTCGAATATTCCGTCATACATTTTTACTGCAGATGCTTTGTAATTTATAGGTCTAAACAAAACAAATATTTCTATTCAATAAAACAGAAAGAATAACTATATGTGTGGAATCGTTGGATATATCGGTAGCAGAAATACGACTGAAATTATTATCAAGGGACTGCAACGGCTCGAATACCGTGGTTATGATTCTGCTGGAATTTCTGTTTTTGATGGTGAAAATCTTTCACTTGTGAAATGCAAGGGTAAGGTGAAAGAATTGAAGAATTTACTTAATTCCTCCCCTGTTAATGGCAATATTGGTATGGGTCATACTCGCTGGGCAACCCACGGTGAGCCCAATGATGCAAACGCTCACCCGCATATGTCATCCTCCGGTTTATTCACTCTTATTCATAATGGGATTATTGAAAATTATTACTCGATTAGAAAATTTTTAACCGGTAAGGGAATTGAGTTTGTGTCTGATACAGATACAGAAGTTTTGGTCCAATTTATAGAGTATCTATATCTCAAAAATAATTTGTCATTTGCCGAGGCGGTTAGATCAGCATTGCAAAAAGTTGTGGGCGCCTATGGCATTGTTGTTTTATGCAAAGATGAACCGGATAAATTAATCGCAGCCCGTCATGGTAGTCCATTAGTGCTTGGTATTGGGGAAGGTGAATATTTTCTCGCCTCAGATACATCGCCCATCATTGAATATACCCGAAAAATCGTTTATCTTGATGAAAATGAAATGACCATAATAAAGTCAGACTCTTATGAAGTAAGAAATATAGAAGAGTATAAAGTCATCTCGAAGGAGATCCAGAATATTGATTACGATCTTGAGCAGATTGAAAAGGGTGGTTACGAACATTTTATGCTGAAGGAGATATATGAGCAACCTACATCAGTTTATGAATCTACAAGAGGCAGAATAGATTTAAAAAAGATGACGGTAAAGCTGGGAGGGATAGAAAACTGGCTTACAAGAATTTTAGATGCAAATCAGATTGTCATTACAGCATGTGGAACCTCATGGCATGCAGCTCAAATTGGCAGCTATATTATTGAAGAATTAGTTAACATAACTGTAAAAGTAGAGTATGCTTCTGAATTCAGATACCGTGAGACGCCAATTGATAATAATACGGTGGTTTTTGCAATTAGCCAAAGTGGTGAAACAGCTGATACTCTTGCAGCTATTCGGAAAGCCAGAACCATGGGAGCCCTATCGGTTGGGATTGTAAATGTAGTAGGAAGCAGTATCGCCAGGGAAACGGATTGTGGTGTTTATATACATGCCGGACCTGAAATTGGTGTGGCATCAACAAAGGCATTTACATCACAGGTAACTGTGCTTACCGAGATAGCTCTTCTTCTTGCCCAAAAGAAAAAATTGAATTGTAAGATGGTAAAAGATATAATTAGGGATTTTTCGACAATTACTGAGAAAATTGAAAAAGTATTTAAACAAGCGGATAAAATAAAAAACATAGCTAAAGATTTTGCAACGTCTAATAATTTTCTATATCTCGGCCGCGGTTATCAATTTCCAGTGGCATTGGAAGGAGCTCTAAAATTAAAGGAAATATCATATATACATGCCGAAGGTTATCCCGCTGCTGAAATGAAACATGGTCCCATAGCATTAATTGACGAGAATATGCCGGTATTATTTATTGTGACTCAAAGAGGATTTGATAAAATTATGTCAAATATTCAAGAAGTAAATGCCAGGGGGGGACGTATTATTATTATTACCAGTGTGGATACAAAGAGATGTGATGAGTATTCTGATCATGTAATAAAAATACCGGCAATACATCATTGTATATCCCCGATATTAACCACAATCCCAACACAGCTACTTGCTTATTACATTGCGGTTGAAAGGGGATGCAATGTTGATCAGCCAAGGAATCTTGCAAAAAGCGTCACCGTCGAATAGATATTTTGAAGAGGATTAAATGATCAACCAGAAAAACTAGGGAGACTTGACAACAAGTCCCTACTGTAATTCATTCATTTTATTTTTTCAAAAACCAATTTTATTCGACAATTAATTATTCTGGTTTATGGCAAACCACCTCAATATTATTACCATCTGGATCAAGTATAAATGCCCCGTAATAATTGGGATGATAATGCTTTCTCAATCCAGGGGGACCGTTATCCGTTCCACCTGCGCCAAGACCGGCTTTATGAAAATCATCAACATGTTTTCGAGTTTCTGACTGAAATGCAACATGTGCCTTTGTCGTTACCGGATCCTCGCATTTAATCCAGAAATCTGGAACATTATCTTTTCCAAACCCGGCAACCTGACCATCAAATTCCATGATAATCTCATAGCCAATTGCGCTGAGTGCATTTTTATAAAAATCGCGACTGTCTATATAATCGCTCACATTTACACCGCAATGGTCAATCATTTTTAATCACCTTCTTTTAATTTCTGATTTCAATACCGCCAAAAGCAACAGTGCAATGACAGCGGATAGTATTAAGAGGTTTATCAGTTTCTGATAGATGCACTTTATTCTCAAGTCCTCCAAGGATGGGCGATCCAGTCATAACGACCTGTGTGTTTGGCGGTACAGTTACCTCGAGGCCACCAAATAAAGCTGTCAAATTAAATTCTGCTCCTCCCTCGGCAATTACTGCATTTCTCATATCCAGCTCGACACCGCCGAAAATAGCCTGAACGTCTCCACCTTCAAGTGATTCAGAGTAAATCCGCTGTTCAACTCCTCCGAAGATTGTGCTGATTTTTACAAAATTCTCAGTAGATTTTGTGGATCTCATAAAATTCCATCTATGTTTATCTTTCGGTCGGCTGATCATAGATATACCAATAAGTATTAATACGACTGGCCAGAATTGAAAGATTGCACCCCAATTAATAATTCCTAATGTGGCAGTTAGCAGTGCAACACCAACAATGAAAATGATAGCCCCACCGGATTTATTATCTCCTTTAATCTTGAAAAATCCCACTGCAATCACAACCAGAGGCCACCACTTTGAAATGACATTACCAATATTTAGGATATCCATTGTTTCCATAAGAAAAATAGCACCAATTGTGATAAGGATTATACCTGACCAGGGAAATTTGAATTGTTTGCTGGATGATTTATATGTGGAATCTTCTTTTGTCATAAAGTTACCTCAATATTTATTTGTGATTAGAATATTTGGTAAATGTTTACTCACATGGAATATTGTGGATAAACGCCGGATAATTTAATAGTATTAAACTATTGAAGTAGTGAAAATAAAAAAGAAATATATTAAGTATGGGTATATATTCTAACTGGCAAGTTTACGAAGTCTGAGCCGGATATCGTCATAATAAATACTATTTGGATAATTCTCAAGGAATTTAAGATACCCGTCGATGGCATTCGAAATATTCTGGTTAATGCGATCTTCAATTTCAGACCACATTATTAATCCAAGAACAGCATATGGAGATTCTTCAGGGATGGTGAGAACCATTTCCTGAGCGCTTGCTACTTCATCCTGTAGAAGCAGCAAATGGGCGAGCTGATAACGAACCATGCCAATAATAACTATGCTTTCATCAGCAGATAGTCTCTCTAATGATTTGATGGCTTCGGTTCTTTTACCCTGTTGTATTTTTAATTGGATTTCAGATAATTCATGAAGCAGCTCAGGTGAATTTTTTAAAGTAGTTGTAATACTAGCCAGTTCAAGTATATCGTTTAATTTATCATCATCAGGTTTGACGTTGGCGAGGAGATCAGAAATAAGGCTGTCAAGATCTGCCGGACTGTCTGAGTAGAAATATACCTGTGCCAGTTTCATTTTTAATTCTGTGGTTTCATTCTTGTCAGGTGTTTTTAATTTTTTGGAATCATGTAGAATATTCCTTATTTCCACCTCTGCCTGATGCAGGTTTCCCCTGGAAATATAAATATCCATTTTTCGCAAAAAACTATCCAGGCGATAAGGGTGACTGCCTTTAAAATCTAATAGTTCACTGTAATGCAGGAATGCCCCATCCAAATCATTCAAGGCGCGAAATTTAATCTCACCCAGGCGAAAGGTTGCTTCCAATGAGTTTGTGGCAGTTTTGAGAGAATCATAGATTGTAACAGCGCGATGCATGGCAAGTGCCTGAGCTTCGTCGACTCGAAGATAAGGCGATGAAAAAATGGGATTGCCACGAAAAAAACCTGAAATAGGTAAAAGGTATAGTGATTGAACTGTCCGGGTTTCATAAACCTGGGCAATTGTGAAAATTGTCTCCTCAAGAATCCCCTCATCATTACTTGTAAGCATTATATTGTTCAAAACGGAATCAGCAAGATCAAATTCGCCTACTAGCAGTAAATCAGTTCCGAAATCTAAAAGCATTTTTTCATTTGCATTGTAATCGATAAGCAATCTGTATGAATCACGGTAATTTCTACTCATGAGATTTACATCGGCTAGAATATATTTTGCTTCGGGAAGTTCAGATTCAATCAATGATTCCAAAATAATATCACGAATAGATTCATCATTCGGAAAAGATAAGATTCTCTCACTAACGGTAGTATATTTTTTGGGATGGCCCTCAATATAGTTCAAATATTCCTTCATAGCATCCTTATAGGCAAAACGAATGCTGTGGTAGGAGGCTATTTCAAGCGAATAAAAATATGGATCATTGGTCATACTTCTAAAATCCGTAAGATATTGGTATCCTTCTTCATTGTATCCATTAGAAATAAGTCTATTGACCGTCATTTTTATAGAATTCTCATTTACCGGTTTTGTCTGCAGAATATCGTTAAAAATTGTTTTCCATTTTTCAGGTTTGTCCCATAGCAAATAGATTTCACCCAAATCCACTTTCCCATACACATCTGCTGGATTTGCCTCAAGGTATGAGAGAGAGTATTTTTCTATTAAGAGCCAATCCCCTTTTTGTACCAGAATTGATCGAAGTGGTTTGAAATATTTGCTTTTCCCTGGATTTTCCTCATTCAAGTCAATATACAAATTCAAGGCCTGATCAACTAAGCCGGCTTTTTCTAAAGATTGTGCCTGATTAAATTTCTGAGGTGTTGGGTTCATCATAGATTGCGCTGAAATGGCATTCTGAATCAGTTGATCCATAGCTTTGTTTTTCTGCCCGATAGCAATTTGAGTAAAGATACCGCAAACCAGGGCAATTCCAATAAATAGGTTTCTATTATTCATTGCTTTGGTTTTCTGGTGGATTGTCAAGAGCATCACTTTCTTTCTGCAGTTTTCTGAAATATGTTTTCATCATTGATTGATATTCCCGGGAATGACCTTCGTTAAGGGCGTCCTCCATTGCCTGAATTAATAGCATTTCACGTTCACCCATATTGTCAGGTAATCCTGAAGGACCGGTATAGATAATCTCCTCAGCAGTTTCACTTTTCCGTTTTTCAGAATAATCGCGCTGGCTCAAAGATTTTTGGCTATCCAACATGCGTGAGAGGATTCTTTCCTGGCGTTCCATTGTTCGACGATCTACTTGTCTTCGCTTGAAATCCTTTACAACTTCCTCCATATCTTGAGAGGCTTTTCCCAGACCATCAGGACCACCATCAGACATTTCATCTAACAATTCTCCCAGTGATTTCTGAAGTTGTTGCTGCTGGGCTTGTAGCTTCTGCATCATCTGCTGTTGTGCCATCATTCCCATCTGACCCAACTGCATAGTACCCTGATTGATACCTTGCTGTTGTTGGCTCATTTGTTCCATTTGCTCGAGGAAGGATTCAAACCCAGAAGCAGAACCACTCTCCTGCATTTCATTCATGGCACCGAGCATCAACTTGGCTGCTTCATTTAATCCTTCCATCGCTGATTTCTGATCTTTTAATGCGGCACTCATATGTTTTTGCTCAATTCTGCCAATAGATCGATCCATTGATAATCTGGCAGTCCCCAAAGCTTTGCCAATTTTTGGAGAAATATGGAATGTTTTTTTGGATAATTCAGTCAGTTGAACAAACAATTGATTTGTCTGACGTCGAATTTTATCTTGTAAATATGCGGTTTCAGGAAGTCGTGGGTTATTTGAGCGCAGACCTACGGAGGAAATTCGAAGCTGTTCTTGTCGTTGTGAAATGGCTAAAGTATTTTGCATAACTCTCTGGAAGTCAGCCATCATTTCCGCAACTGTTTCCTGTTGAAATTCCTCTTGAATTTGTTGTGCCTGGCTGAGCATTTCTTCAAGATTCTCCTGAGATTCACCTGATTTTTGCTGTGCTTGGGATTTTTGATTTTCCTGCATAGAGGTTCTGGCGTCATTAAGGCTCTTCTCAGTTTCTTCGGTAAGATCACTGTTGCGGAGTTCATCCATTTCAGATGCAGGATCCTCAGCAAACTCCTCCATTGCGTCAGACGCTTCTTCCATCTGTTCCTGAACTCCTTTGAATCGCTCTTCCTGCCGGCGTTCCTTTGATGCCATTTCATTCATTGCTTTTTCAGAATCGGCATTATCCATTTCTTCGGTAATCTTGGTTTGTTCTTCAACCATTTTTTCCAGACTTTTTATTACTTCGTCCAGTTTTTGTTCGGCTAAGGCCTGTTGGAACATTTCAATAAATCGATTTAACTGTTCTTCCAAATCCTCCACATTGAAATCTAAATTTTCTAATGCCTCCAACATTTGCTCAGGATCCATTTCAGTCATGGCCTGCTGGAGTTTTTCCATCGCTTCCATAAGTTCAGGAGTCATAATGGAATCAAGTAACTCTTGAAGCTTCGAAAATTTCTCCATCAGCGGTTCACTGGTAAGATTATTTTTCTCAATCTGCTCATTAATCTTCTGCATATTTTCTTGCAGCTGCTCAACTTGCTGAACGACATCTTCCATTTTATTCAGCATCTCTTCAGCCTTTTGAGTATGTTCCCAATTCACTTCCTCAGATTTGAGCAGATCCAATTCAAGCTCCTCAACCATTTCCTGAACGTCTTCAAGTGTGAGCATCATATCTTCAATTTCTTCTTCAGCAGCTTCCTCTTCAGATTCAAGGGCCATAAACATATCTACTAATGAGGGATATCTTCCGATGAATAATGAGGATTGGGTAACGGAAGGACCCGTAAGCGAATTATTATCTGCGACAGATACAGTGAAGTGTATTTCATCCTCCGGGGCCAGATTTAAAAAGGAAATATCCCAAGAGTGAAAAACCTGTTGAGAGCGGGTATCTTTCACCAACTCAGGAATGCCATGAGTATATGTATTTGTATCAGGTTGAATATATTCAGGGTGAATGATATTATACTCAATCCAAGCACTTGAAAATCCATAATCGTCACTGGTTTGAATATTAAAATGAATCTCCATATTCTCATCTAGTTCAATTTCATTTGTCGGGCTGGGAATCAATAAATCTGGTGGGAAATCAGGAATCATGGAAATTCTATATCGAGTAGGATTCAAGTTAGAAACATCATTTTGATCAAGACAGTATATTTTTATTGAATGATTTCTGGTCAGACTGATAGTACCGGAGATATCTTTTTCTCTAACTGCCAGATTTTGTCTACTGTCCTCAAGGAGGATCCAGGCAATTGAAAGCGATTTTGTAGATTTTGCATCGATTATGATATTACTACCGGCAAGGGCAGTTACATCGGTAATATTTCCAGGATGTTCCCGTGGTGTTTCTCCGGTATATTCTGGTGGAACGATGGTAAATCGGACATCTTCAATAACCGGACGGTCAGTGACGAAAATAGTATCTACTTCTGACATGATGACATCCCAATGAGAAAACCAGCCATTTGATTTTGCGTCTATATTAAAAGTGATATCTGAGTTTACATTCATAAATTGATATGAATAGATATCAGATTTTTTACCGATTGTTATGGATTGATCTCGATTTCGATTGAACCAATTTAAAGTGACTGAATCTGGAAGTTCTCCTACCCCTGTAAATGCAACCGTAATACTGTCTCCACCAAGAATATCCTGATTACCGGAAAGAGAAACCAAAGCAAATGGTAAAGGAACGGGGAATTCTGTATTATAATGTGCGATACGATTAAGGGCGGGAAACATCGAACCGGAGAAAATAAGAAATAAAATTGTAATGAATGCGGCTACCGTAAACGATTTGCGAAAAAAACGCATTTCGATTTTTTTATTATATGTATATCGCGCTTTAGATTCAATCTGTGAAACAGTATTTGATATCGCTGCCACAATTAAGTCATTTTTACGCCTGGATTCTTTCATTTTAGATTCCAGCTGATATGCGTTCAGCAACCGGTCTTTTACTCTTTCATCATGACGGCCAACCCATGATGCAATATATTCATTTGAACTGTTTCCAAACCAGCTTTTGTAATGTATGATGTATTTCAATAATAGAAATAAAATTGCCGAGCCCGAAAAGGTGAGGAAAAAAGAAAAGATTTTTTTTCGCGAACCCATCTCAAAATAAAAAAGCCACTCAAGCAATGCGGCTGTAGTAATCATCAGGAATAGCACTACCAGCAATCGCAATGCCCCCTTTATCAGGGAGATTACGGCATGATTATGCCTTACCGATTGAAGAAATGATTGAAGACTGCTTTGCATTTAGATTTTCATTTGTGAGAGTAGATTTAATGCTGACTTACATTTATCTGGATAGTGTGAATAAAACAATATTTGTCCCCATTTCTAAAGCAGCCAGTCTGATTTCATAAGGATCATTATGTACACCAGTATCTTCCCAGCCATCTCCTAAATCACTTTCAAAAGTATAGAGGACAAGTAATCTGTCGTCTTCAAATAAGCCTAATGCCTGTGGTCTGTTATTATCATGTTCATGGACTTTGGGCAATCCATTTGGAAATTGTTTGTAGATTGTAAATAGATCATGGTCAGGGGGGATTTCGACCCAATCCTTTTCGGGAAAGACTTTTGCCATTTCCCTTCTAAAAGATTTATCCATTCCAAAATTATCATCAGCATGTAGGAAGGCGCCGTTTAATAAATGTTCACGTAAAATTTGCGATTCAATATCACTAAAACTGATATTTCCATGACCGGTTAAATATAGATAACTGCTTTCATAAAAGATGTCATCACCAATTTTAGCTCGCTTTTCTATTGGATCAACAACAAGAGAAGTTTGGCTTGAAAGATATTCTAATAAGTTTGGAAGTGAACTGGGATCGGCATACCAGTCACCACCGCCATTGTAATGAATTCTGGTAATCGAAAATGAACCAGGTGGAATACTGGACTGTGAGATTATAGATGATATCAATAAAACCGATATCAGGGAAAGAATATATTGCCTATGCATTATATCTGTGTAAAATTATTTGAAATTGTAAATAAAAAATCACCAAAAAAAAGGGCAGGAAACCTGCCCTTTTTATAAATAATTAATATTTAGTTAAGGTTTTTCAGTTGCACAACAGTCAGCATCGTTCTTCTTCCAGATTTTCCACCATGATTTTTTATGATCATGAGAGGCCATATCGGCGCTGGCTATATTCTCTTGTGAAGGAACAACTGTTTTTGCCATTGCTGTTGCTCGTGGGCAACTGCCAGCAGCACAATCTTCTCCAGCAACATGATTGCAAACGATCTCCTGACCTGTTGCAGGATCGGTTACTGTAGTAGTCTGTGTGGCAGATTTGTTGCAAGAACTAGACGTACCACATTTTTTTGCACATTGCTGACCACCGGCATACATAACGGATGCAGATACAACAACAACGGCCAATATCATTATTTTTTTCATTTTTATCTCCTGTACTAACTTTTATGTTGGTAATTACTTGTTTTTCAAGGTTTGAAAGTTACCCAACTTGAAACATATTTAAAAGTTTCTTTGAAAAAAAAATAATCTAAAGAACGATGACAATCTATAATGAGTATCAAAATAATAGTGTAATTGAGAATATTAAAATTGTGCGTAAATGTTCTAAAATATATTCATGATCTGGCTGAAATTCTTTAGTAAACTGCTTAAGGCATTGCAATCCGGGAACTCCCCAAAGCAACTATCGGCAGGATTCGTTCTGGGTATGTTTCTGGGAATGACACCATTCCTATCTCTGTTTTCATTTATTATCATAATTATTACCATTATTCTTAATGTGAATATCAGTATGTTTATACTGGGTTCATTGATATTTGGAATAATAGGATATATTATTGATCCGTTATTTCATCATTTTGGCTACTTTTTATTGATTGATGTGCCGGCGTTAGAATCGTTATGGATCATCTGTACCAATACACCCCTCCTCTCTCTCTTGAGATTTAATAATACAACAAACCTTGGAAGTATAGTCACATCCTTCACTTTTTCGATCCCAGTATATTTTGCCACCATCTTTCTGGTTAAAAAATATCGAACTCGTTTTGGTGAAAAAGTAAATAAATTAAAAATCACAAAAATCATAAAAGGATCCAAACTGTATTCAATATATCAAAAAATCACTCTGGTAGGATAGCTGTGTTTAGACGAAATGGTATAATTCTTTTGTTGACTGTAGTTGCATTCCTATTGATTTTACCAACATTGTTTTTGGATTCCATAATTGAGAATTACCTTGAGGATTATGGCAGTGAGCAGGCCGGGGCCCTTGTGGAGATTGAAGGACTCACAATTTCCTTTATTCATTCAAAAATTGAATGGGATCAATTAATTGTCGCTGATTCCGAAAATCCAATGCTGAATCTTTTTGAAACTGGATTTACCGTAATGGATATTGATATTCCACTGCTTTTTTCCAGGAAATTACTTGTCCCCAATATTGAAATTCTTGATTTGCAATTTCAGACTGGAAGAGAAAAAAGTGGTGCAATCAAAAAAAAGACAAAAAAGAAAACCGAGAAACCTGTCCACTCGCCAGATGCTGAAAATCCTGAAGACAATCAAAAGAATAGTGAGATTCAAGTAAATTTTGAAAATGTCAATGTGGATAGTCTAATAGATAAAATGGAAATGAAAGCCCCCGCCAAAATAGATTCTCTAAAATCTGTGTACGCAAATGCCTCTGAACAATGGCACAAAGAATTAGACCAGCTTCCAGATGACCAACAATTGGATTTGTTAGAGGATAGAATAAATAATATTGATTATAAGCAGATAAAATCAGCTGATGACTTAAAAAAAATCCTCTCTGAGGTATCCGATATAAAGAAAGAGATAAGAGGGATAATAGATTCGAATAAAGAAATTAAAGATATGGTTTCTCACCAGACCAAAGATTTCAAAAGACATCCCGATTTAGTAAAAGTGTGGGTAGAAAACGATTATGATTCTGCTTCAGAGCATTTATCCTCAGGCGGTTTTTCAACAGAAAATTTGGCTAGAATGATTTTTGGTGATGAAATAATATCTCAAATTGAGGAATATCAATCATATCTTTCTAAAGGGAGAAAATATTATACTAAATTTAATTCCAATGAAAAAAGTGAAGATGGTCAGAGAGGTGATGGGGAAGACATTTATTTTGAAGACATGCAGTATTATCCTGTTGCATGGATAAAAAATGTTCAGTTGTCATCAAGTTCTAAGGCAAAAAAGTCATATATAATTGGCTCGGTTAAGGATATTTCAACACATCAGCAAATTACAAATTTACCGATAGTAATTGATGTTTTAGGTGAAGCTGAAGGATTGGGTTCCTACAAAGGAAACGGAGAAATTTATTATGCCGGATCCGATCCAAGAGAAGATCTCGAGGTGAGTATCAGCAACATACCATTAAAAGGATATGAATTTAAAGGTCTCCCTTTTCCCCTCGAAAATGGAACTGGTGAGATACAGTCCTCTCTACATTTTCTTGGTGATAATTTACTGGGTTCTGTCCATTTTAATGCCAATCAGCTTGAATTCAATTTGGATGCGGAAAATAAAAAACAAAGCTCTATGATTATCCGTGAGATTGCCCAAAGTATTGATAATATTGATATGCAGGCTGAAATCGAAAAATCAGCTGGGTCATTTAAGACGCATATTTCCAGCAACTTGGATGACATTTTTAAATCTAGAATAGATGATTCTATTAAAGCAAATAAATCTGGAACCAATACGCAAATTGCTAAAAGAAAAGCGGATGATACTCAAAAGTATCAAGATGAAATAACTTCGGAAGTATCTCAATTGGAAAAACAGGCACTGGACAAGCTGGGTATCAGTGAAGCAGAATACAAAGACAAACTCAAACAACTGGATAAACTCAAAAAAGAAGCTGAAAAGTCAATCACTAATAAACAGAAAAAAGATCTGGAAAAGAAATTAAAAAACATATTCCGCTGAGTTCGTTCAGAAAATATTCTAGTATTAACTATACCAGAACGTCATGTCAGAATTCTTGCTAAAAACTATATTTTATACCGATTTTGATATGAGAAAAATCTTCAAGCTGATTGAAAATATAATTATCGCCTAATTCATCATCACCAACAAAATTATTCAAGGTGGTTTCAAGTATCCAGTTATCAATTGGTGAGTAATTCAACTCACAACCTGTCATATAACCCTTATCTTCAAGGTTCACTAAAATGAGTGGTTTTATCTCAAGCATGTTGTTAAATAAATCAATGGCTGCTGATATCAGAAAAGCATTTTCAAAAATATTGGCAAATGGTGTCCCCATCCCACCTTGAAAAAAATCCTCCATAAATGTCGGTTTTACTTCGATTGTGTGATTACCGAGAAATTGGGCTGCAATTAGGATGTCACTAAAACCAGTATATTCAACCTGGCTAACATACTGTATATACTTTCCTGTCCAATTAAACATGAGTATGCTAATATCAGCCGAGGAGTGATATTTGTCTGATTTAGTAGTAAAAAATGCAATCTCATTTCTAAAAATAAAATCACCAAACAGATTCACCATATCAATTCCCAGAATATCAGATTTGCGATATTCGAACTGAATAGGTGTTAGATATGGTAGTGAATTATTAAATGTATAAGCAGATAACATTCGTTCATGCCCATGAAAATACGATATCGATAAATCACTGTTGTCAAACGAAAACTGGGTTCTGAATCCAAATTCAAGTTCGTCATCAATATCATCTATTGCAGAAGAAGGTGGATTTATAGGTGGTTGGATTGGGAAATCATCTTCAAAAACCAATCTGTTGGGTTGGTGTTCAGTTTGTATTATACCCTGAACCTGCCAATTTTCTCCATAATAGCGTATCGATGCCGAATAGGATCCAATCTTTCGATCAATGCCGGTTAAAAATAAATAGTAATAATCGTATGCATTAATATTGTCTGTGGGATTACTGGCATCAGCATATCCCCAGGCGTGAATTTGTTTACCGATGGATATATCCCCAAACGATGGATACCAAATCCAGTAAGCTTCCCTGATTTCAAAATCTGTAGTCATATTTGTCCACCGATGCTCAGCCGCACCAATAATTTTGAATTCAGAATTGGTAAATGAGTAGCCTGCTTCAAGCTCTCCAAATCTAAAAGGCAGATTAAATGTGTCGCCGTTTTTCAGACCATACATTTGTGATGGATTTACAAATCCTGAAAAATGTAGTTGGGAAAAAGTAATGGAAATTGGGATAATAAATAATAAAAAATATCTGATCATAATTCTTCCTTCTTGAATTAAACTGATTTCAACTAATCTCTTGGGATTCGTTTCAGATTTTTTTCCTGAAATTCAGAATCTCCAAGACTGGTATTCAGAATTACATTTTGGAATGTGAGCCTGGTATTATGATTCCTCTGGGCATTTTCTACATATAACTCTGTGAGGATAAAATAATCATCTATCCTGGTTGAAAAAAACATTTTTTTCTTTAATAATTTTCCAGATCGATCATAAGATTCTTCCTTAACTGGATATAATCCGTCTGTTGCAATCCAGGAAATATGATGGCTGTATTCTGACCTCAGCTCTTTTTTAGGTTTTGTTTTAATCACATAACAGTTGATCTCGTTGACAATTTCATTGGTCTCTAATAAAGTATATTCATTATCCTCAAGATCACGATTGGTCATGTCTTCATAACTCATATCTGATCCCATGAAAGCTTCAGATTTCTTTTTGCTGGATATCCTTCTGATTTTTTTAAATGCCGGCAGCCATAAGCGCATTTCATCATCTTTGTCATCATATTCAATTTTTAAAAAGGATACGCCGCGGTCATCTGCAGGTGCCAGAAACCAGATAATTTGTTTCTCACCACCTGACTGAGTCATTACATGAAGAGTAGATTCTCTAGTTCTGCCCTTTGAATCTGTCAGCACCATGGAGAGATCGGAAGTCATATCATTGGGTTCGGGTCGGTCATATGATAATTTGGCAATATCCATTCCAGTTTGTGCGGATATTTTTTGAGACAAAAAAGTAATTATAATAACGAGAGATAATACGAGTTTTGTTGTGTAATTAATATTCAACATAGGCTAATCCTTAACCAATTTTCTTTAGTTTATTCTTTAATAATTCTGTTGAAGCAGCCAGTAATGTGAGTGTGCCAGCGGCTGTGGATATCATGGCAAAAACCATGAGTCCGCCTATATGGGTTACCGGTAAAAATGTTGAAAATAACAGTGCCCCGAATGCCATATTTGATCCAGCATCTAACACAATGGGATACCCCACCTCATTCACAACCAACTGGCTAATGTTAGTATTTACATCCTGCCGATTGATAATATTTTTGAACTGACTTATGTAATGAATGGCAAAATCAACACCGACACCAATAATTATTGAGGATAGGATTGCCGTCACATGACTTAGGTGAATCCCGAATATACCCATAAATCCAAAAGTCAAAATGACAGCGCTGGATAAAGGCACAACTGCAAGAATGCCCCATAAGAACCGTTTGAAAAATAGGGATGCCATGATTGTAATGAGGGAAATAGAGACAAAGATACTGATAAATGAGGACTGAATAAGTAGATAAATAATATCGTTGAGGACGACAAGCATACCGGTAATGGTTACAGTAATATCTGAACCAAAGTTATCATTTACATACTCCCTTATCTTTTCAACAAAATCAATAATTTTTGTAGTGGAAATATTCTTCATCAAAGCGGTTGTAAGACCCGTTTCATAATTATAATCAATCAAGCCGGAAAAATCATCTGGATCACCGGACATGGAGTACAGCGTAAATAAATTATTCACTTTATCCCGTGACTCAGGAATAGTCTCAAATACCGGATCATCATCCATTACCGTTCTGTGCATCTGTTTGATAATATCTGCAATCGAGATAGTGGTGCTGACTGCTGGATTGGTTTCAATAAAACTCTGAAGATCTAATATATTATTTAAGTTTTCAGGTGATTTCATATCGGCTTTTATTCTAAACTGCAGATCCATGGTGCCGGTCATCTCATTATCCATGAATTCCAGACTTTCTCGGATTTCCGTTCCCCTTTCAAAAAAAGTGATGACATTCACCTCAATTTTTAGCAGGAAGAGTCCAATGATGCCAATTACTACAATTCCTATCCCGGCAGAGAGGACTCTCTTGGGATGGATAGTAATTAATTTCCCAAAATAGTCCACCATATTCTCAAGAAAGTTTGGTGTGGATATACCTTTTGAATTGAGATTCCATTTTTTCAAAAACATCATTGATGGTAAAAAAGTGGTAGATAATAACCAGGCCCAGGCGATGCCAAATCCTATCGTCAAGCCATACCCAGTCAGAGCAGAAAGGGGAGCAAGAACCAAAGACAGAAATGCCACAATAGTTGTGATGCTAGTTAGAAAAATAGGTAACATCAATGAATTCATAGTATCGCGAACTGAATTTTCTACATTTCCCGTTTGTCTCAATTTTTTAAAAAATTTGGTGATCATATGCACACTGTCAGAATTTGCAATAGTCAATAGAATTATCGGCATGGAAGTATTCAGCAAAGAGAAATAGAAAATATCCGACCCTGTTAAATGCAAAATCCAGCCCATGAACCCCATCATGGCAGCAAGGCTCAACGCAATTACTGACATCACCATAAGAACGGCAGGTATACTGCGTAAACTTGACAAGAGAATCAAAACCATTATGATCAATCCCACCCTCATCAGCAATGAAACATCTGCTCTCATCATGGCGGGAATTGTCCCGGTCAGATATGTTTCACCTCCAAAATGAAATTCATAATCACTTAAATACTTTTGAGAGATATCGACTACATTGTTGCGAAATTTATCTGTTGCCACATCTACTACGGGTCTGATAACAACATTAAGAAAATCACCTTGCGTGCCCACGATCCGGCGCTCCATATCCGGTGTTTTTAAAAGATATAGTTTGATATCATTGATTTCTTCAGGAGATAAATCACGATATGGCTGCAGATCACTGATTTCCATAAAGCCATCATCGCTATCCATACGATTCAACGTTGCAATACTAATCACCTCATCTACTTGGGGCAGATCTTCCAGCGCATGTGAGAAATCAAATAATGTTGATAGCATATCGGCGTTATAAACGGACTGATCCCGCCGACCGTAGGCAACAAACATCAAATTTGTGTTACCAAATTCCTCCTGCACGGCATCCCAGGTGATAGTGGATTCGATATCGTCGGGCAGGAGTTTAAGCATGTCATCTTCCATTTCAACAAATCTGATACCAGATGCGATGAGAAGGGTTAGCAATACAGAAAAAAAGATTGTCCGCTTAGGGTGGTTTATGCTTTGATAAATAAACCATTGTTTCATTTTATGATTCATGATTCTGGATAATTATTGAATTGATTTGTGATTGAAATTTATTAATAAATCAAGATTTGATATCATGACTCTTTTAAAAATATCAGTCAATCATAAATCGATAGCTCACAAATCCAAGTTTGGATTTTTCTGTATCTGCATTATTTTATAATGTCTCAAAGATTGGTTTCTGTAGACGGTATTCTCTCCTATATCTGTAAGCCAAAAGACAATAAGCAAATTTTTGTTTATGAGGATATATCATTTAACATATATTTCACCGCATGCGAATCGATATATATATACTATCAATGGCAATATTGTTCAACATGGGGACTCATGTAAAATTATTATGTGAGGCACCCAAATGTGCTATGAGCAGTACTGCATCCTGTTCCTGTTCAACGGTTCCAAATCACTCTGATTCGTGTTGCAAAACTGAGGTGAAATGTGAAACCAGCAATTTGGATGGCTCCCTTATCTCAGATGCGGAACCGATATTCCAAAATTCAGTGATTCTGTATGTGCACAAAATTCCTATAGATTTCAGCAATAATTTATTTGCTGCCACCATTTCTTCAAATCCAGATCCCCCACCCAGCTTAATTCTTAATAGTACATATAAACCCTTATTAATTTAGACATATAGCTCCTAATATCTTTTTATTGTAGTTTTCAACATTAAAACAGGAGTCCAGTATGCAACGCACCCCATTTATGGTGCTCGTATCCGTTCTATCATTAGCGATTATCATACCTCAATCGAATGATAAGGATCATCAACTAAATAATTTAATCAGCAAAGCGCTTGACCATAATCCGGAAATTCTTGCCTGGCAAAGTATTGTTCATTCAAAAAAGCAAGCATCGATTGCTGCTGGCAGCCTTCCAAATCCTGTGCTATCCGGGGGTTATTTCGTCGAACCGGTTGTCACCAAGGAAGGACCACAGGAATTTAAATTGGGTCTGGCCCAGAATCTTCCCTGGCCTGGAAAACTGAATACTCAGAAGTTGATTTCTCAGGCTGATGCAGACATCTCCATTGAAAAATCCCGCCAATCTATCCTAAAAGTCGTAAATGATATCAGGCGGAAATACCATCAACTGAGGCTCCTAGCCACTGAGGAAAATATAACTGAAGAAAACCTCTCACTACTGAAGCAATTTGAATCGGTTGTCCGTACAAAATACAGCACCGCTTCAGCCAGTCATTCTTACCTGGTTCAGATCCAGATGAAGATGATCCGCATGGAAGATAAACTCACATCATTAAAAAATAAAAGACCGGTAATCATTAGTAAACTGGAACAACTCACCGGTGTCGGTCTGGCTGATTTTTCCTTCGATTTTGATACGGCAGAATTTGAAACGGATCTACCCACTTCTTCACCAGTAGGAATTGCAAATAATCCTGTAATTCGAATTTCAAAACTCAAAACACACACTCAGGAAAATAAAGTGACATTAGCGAAATTAGCGTCAAAACCTGACTTTCTATTGGGTGTCGATTATATCATGCTTGACGCAGAATCAGCAGATAACCCAATTATGGTTAAAGCAGGTATTTCTCTGCCAATCTGGTTTGGTAGAAACAAGGCCATTCAGGAATCTGCAAAAGCAGGACTTGACTCCGAAGAATTGAATTTAACCAACGCCCAGGAATTACTTGCTGTAAAGATAGAAGAGATCAATTATAGGCTGGTAGATTATCAGCGTCAATATTTGCTTCATATTGAAGAATTACTACCCCTGGCAGAACAGAATTACCAAATCACCGAAACAGGGTATCTTGCAGATGAATTAGATTTCACTACTTATTTGAATGTGGAAGAAGATCTGCTGGATCTGAAACTGAAAACGGCCAGACTTCGCTACAATTATTACATTGCCATTGCAGATTATCTTGAAATCAGCGCTATGGAATATTAGGAGATAATATGAAATTAACATTAAAAAACCATCCCGTCATAACCGGTTTAATCATCGGAATAATAACATTTCTACTTGGGTGGAATACCAAAGGATTATTCTCAGGCTCTGAGGGTCATGCTGGAAATGTCTCAATCACCACAGAAGAGAAATCCGCTGAGGTTTGGACCTGTTCAATGCATCCGCAATTCAAACTTCCTGAAGCGGGACAATGCCCTATCTGTTTCATGGATCTTATTCCATTAGAAGTTGAAAGTAAAGGTGATGGACCTTCCCAATTGTCAATGTCAGAATCGGCAATGAAACTGGCAGAAGTAGAAACGGTTTTGGTTCGGCGTGACACAGCGACTGCATTGGTTCATTTATCCGGCAAAGTAGAATATGACGAAACTCTCATTGGCACTATCACAGCCTGGTTCCCAGGAAGATTGGAACGGTTGTTTGTTGATTATACCGGAATCTATGTGAATAAGGGGGACCACATGGTGGACCTCTATAGTCCGGAACTGTACACTGCGCAGGAGGAACTAATTCAATCAAGCCAGCGCCTTAAGAGTATTTCTGATAAACAAAGTTCAGCCTTTCGTACTGCTGAATCCATATTGGCTGCAGCCCGGGAAAAATTCCGTCTATTGGGTCTCACAGATGAGCAGGTCAGGAATATAGAGCAGCAAACAGATCCAACCGATAAACTCACTATTTACAGTCCGCTTTCCGGTGTAGTTATCCATAAAAATGCCAGGGAGGGAATGTATGTGAATACTGGTACTGCCATTTACACAATAGCAGATCTAAAACAGGTTTGGATTATTCTTGATGCCTACGAAAGTGATATTTCTCTTTTAAAACATGGTCAGGAGGTGACTTTAACAGTTGAAGCACTCCCAGGGCAAACATTTACAGGCAATATTGCATTTATTGATCCTGTCATGGATGACCGGACCCGCACGGTGAAAATCAGGCTGAATATTTCAAACGAAAACGGTGCATTGAAGCCTGGTATGTTTATTCGGGCTAGTGTGAAAGCGGTATTAGATTCTAATGGTGATGCTGTCAACCCTGGGATGGTAGGTAAATGGGTTTGTCCCATGCATCCTGAAGTGGTTGAAGATGAAAGTGGGGATTGTCGAATTTGTGGAATGCCGCTGATCACTGCCGAGGATATGGGGATTGTTTCCCTATCCAATTCAGGCCAGTTGCCGCTATTGATACCTGTTACTGCTGTATTAAGAACCGGAAAACGCAGTGTAGTATATATTTACAAACCAAGTGATGACGGACCGAGATTTGAGGGAAGAGAAATCTCCATTGGATCCCGCGCCGGGGATAATTACATTGTTCTATCCGGGTTGGACGAAGGAGAAAGTGTAGTCAGTCGAGGTAATTTCAAAATTGATAGTGCAATGCAAATTGCCGCCAAACCAAGTATGATGAACCCGGCAGGCGGAATAAGCACCACTGGTCATGAACACCACGGTAAAGGTACAAACACATCACAAAACTCAAGTGATAAAAAATTAACGACGATGGATGTAGCGATAGATATTTCATCAGATCTATTAAATAAAGTAGTAGATGAATATTTAATATTACAGGATATGCTGGCAAAAGATGAATATCAACATGCATATGAAGCATTGATGGGGATCCATAACATGACTATGGGTGTAAAGGGGGCAGAGGCACTCATGAATCCATCTATAAAACCGGCAGGGGATATCGAAAAACTGAGACAGGTATTTGAAGAAATTTCTATTGTACTTCGTCATGCCGCCGCAAATGGCAAGGTAAGTATCGGATTAAATGAGGCATATTGCCCCATGGCATTTGATTTTCGCGGGGCATACTGGTTACAGAAAGATGAAAAAATCAATAATCCTTATTTTGGCTCCCAAATGCTTCGCTGTGGTGAAATAAAAAATCGTTGGTCTGGTGATAATGCAACGCCTGGGGAGAATCACGATCATGAGTGAGAATCAACCAGCTTCAATGATTGATAAGCTAATTCGATACTGTCTTGAAAATAGACTAATTGTCATCATGGTACTCATGGCAATGTTGGGCTGGGGTATTATTGTCTCTCCCTTTGACTGGGAATTCCCAGGCGTTCCACGGAACCCGGTACCTGTGGATGCAATCCCCGACATTGGTGAAAACCAGCAAATAGTTTTTACAAAATGGATGGGCCGGTCTCCCCAGGATGTAGAAGATCAGATCACCTATCCTTTGACAGTAGCGCTTCTTGGTGTCCCGGAAGTAAAAACAATCCGCTCGTATTCGATGTTTGGATTTTCCACCATATATGTGATTTTCAAAGAAAATGCTGAATTTTACTGGACGCGCAGCAGGATACTAGAAAAATTGAATTCCCTGCCAACAGGAACACTTCCAGACAAAGTGCAACCGGCGTTAGGACCAGATGCCACGGCATTGGGGCAGGTCTTCTGGTACTCACTAGAGGGTCGGAATGATGATGGCGAACCTGCGGGTGGATGGGATTTGCAGGAGTTGAGATCTATCCAGGATTGGTATGTCCGCTATGGACTTCAATCTGCTGATGGTGTCGCCGAAGTGGCTTCTATTGGTGGATATGTAAAGGAATACCAAATTGATGTGGACCCTGCCGCAATGCGGGAACATAATGTAACCTTGTCTGAAGTTTTCAACGCGGTACGAAATTCAAATTTGGATGTTGGGGCTCGAACAATTGAAGTAAACCGAGTGGAGTATGTTGTACGTGGATTAGGATTCATCAAAAATTTAGATGATATCAATTATACTGTGATCAAAACCACTGATAATATCCCCATCTATATAAAAGATGTAGCAAATGTCGCACTGGGACCAGGGTTGAGACGAGGAGCGTTGGATAAGGAAGGAGTAGAAGTTGTCGGTGGTGTTGTGGTTGCTCGATTTGGTGAAAATCCATTGGCAGTTATCAAAAATGTGAAAGAAAAAATCCGTGAGATCTCTCCCGGTTTACCAGATAAACTCCTTGCTGATGGTAGCAGGTCTCAGGTGACGATTGTGCCATTTTATGATCGCACTGGATTGATAAATGAAACACTGGGTACCCTAAATCATGCCCTCAGGGATGAAATTCTTATCACCCTCATTGTCGTCATCATTATGGTAATGCATCTAAAAACATCTATCCTCATTGGCGGACTGCTACCGATAACGGTGCTTATTGTATTTGTTGGCATGAAGCTTTTTGGTGTCGATGCCAATATCGTCGCACTTTCTGGGATTGCTATTGCTATTGGGACCATTGTAGATATGGGAATTGTCGTTTCGGAGAATATGCTAAAACACCTGGATGAAGCGGACGAGTCAGAGAACAGATTGGAGGTGCTTTTTAAGGCTGCTTCTGAAGTGGGAGGTGCGGTAATGACTGCAGTAGCAACGACGGTTGTTAGCTTCCTGCCAGTATTTGTCATGACAGGGTCTGAGGGTAAACTATTCAAACCTCTTGCTTATACCAAAACATTTGCCCTCATTTCATCATTGATTGTAGCACTTACCGTTTTGCCTGTTTTTGCTCATATTTTGTATTCTAAGAGAACTGGCACTAATAATTCAAAAACTCTTGTCAATGCATTCACTGTAGTTATTGGACTGATTGTTATGTTCACCATGAAGTGGTGGGCAGGATTGCTGATTATTCTTGTGGGAGCTTTTTCATATTTTGCGCGAAATTCCAAATTGAAAGAAAAAAACTTAGAAAAAGGCGGTGGAATAGCAAAAGTATTAAACTGGCTTCCGTCAGCAGGAAACTGGATAGTCGTGACTATCATCGCAATTGTTCTTTCATATACCTGGATGCCCCTTGGTGTTGGAAATGGCAGTCTTTTAAATATCATTTTTGTGATTTTGATTTTGACGGTGGTTTTATCCGCATTATTGTTTTTCACAAAAGTATATCCAAAAGCATTAAAATGGTCCCTGGACCATAAACTCCTAACGCTTTCCGGTCCCGGTTTACTTGTTTTAATGGGTTTATTTGTTTGGATTGGTTTCGGAAATATTTTTGGATTTCTCCCTGATTATTTGAAAAGCAATAGAATCTATAGTGGTATTGCCCACACCTTCCCCGGACTTGGTAAAGAGTTCATGCCGCCTCTGGATGAAGGCTCCTATCTTTATATGCCAACAACGATGCCTCATGCCGGTATGGAAGAATCTGTGGATGTCCTGCAGAAATTGGATATGGCTCTTTATTCAGTACCCGAAGTGGAAGTAGTGGTTGGAAAACTGGGACGGGCGGAAACCCCCCTTGACCCGGCACCAATTTCTATGGTTGAAACAATAGTTGGATATAAATCCGAATATAAAACTGATGAAAATGGAAAACATCTTCGATTCAAGGTAAACAAAGAAGGGGAATTCCTTCGAGACAACAGTGATGAACTTATTCCAGATCCGAAAGGTAAACCCTATCGACAGTGGCGTGATAACATTCGGACTCCCGATGATATATGGGATGAACTGGTAAAAGCAGCACAAATCCCCGGGACAACTTCGGCACCAAAATTACAGCCCATTGCCACTCGACTGGTAATGCTTCAAAGTGGTATGCGGGCGCCTATGGGGATTAAGGTAAAAGGTCCAAATTTGGAAATTATCGATGAGGTAGGACTCAAACTGGAAAAACTATTGAAAGAAGTTCCCGGTGTTGCACCGGCAATGGTTTTTGCTGATCGCATTGTCGGTAAACCTTATCTGGAAATAGATATAGATCGAAAGGCCATTGCCAGATACGGGATTCAAATGCGTAAAATGCAGGATGTCATCGAGGTGGCTATTGGCGGTAAGCCCATTACCAATACCATTGAAGGACGGGAAAGATATCCAATTAGAGTCCGCTACCTCAGGGAACTCCGGGATAATATCGAGTCACTTGATCATATTCTTGTACCTGCAGCCAATGGGGCGCAGATTCCATTAAGTCAACTTGCCACCATCAACTATGTTCGGGGACCCCAGGTCATCAAGAGTGAGGATACCTTTTTGTTGGGATATGTATTATTTGATAAACAGGATGGATTTGCCGAGGTGGACGTTGTTGAAAATGCCCAGCAATATCTTAATCATAAAATAGAAATAGGCGAATTGATCATTCCTGCTGGTGTCAGTTATACATTTGCTGGTTCATACGAAAATCAGATTCGTGCGGTGAAAAAGTTGAGAATTATTCTGCCTCTTGCTCTATTTCTTATATTTATGATATTGTATTTTCAATTCAAAACGGTCTCAACTTCCCTCATCGTATTCTCTGGGATCTTTGTTGCCTGGTCAGGTGGTTTTCTTATGATCTGGTTATATGGACAGGGATGGTTTATGAATTTCTCAATATTTGATGTAAATATGCGGGATCTGTTCCAGATGCATCCTATAAATCTCAGTGTGGCAGTATGGGTAGGATTTTTGGCCTTATTCGGTATTGCCACAGATGATGGTGTGATTATCAGTACGTATCTGAAGCAAAGCTTTTCTGAACGAAAACCAACATCAATCAAAGAGATCAGAGAAGCAACGGTATTTGCTGGTAGTAGGAGAATTCGTCCGGCTATGATGACAGCCAGTACAACAATTTTAGCCCTAATTCCTGTTTTAACCTCCACCGGGAGAGGATCGGATGTAATGGTACCAATGGCAATTCCCTCGTTTGGTGGGATGGTATTCGTTATCCTAACAACATTCGTTGTTCCCATACTGTATGCTGCAGTTGCTGAGCGACAATTTAATTCACAAAAAAGAAAATACTAAATAATTTGATAATTGAAAAATAAATCAGAAAAGGAAAATGTAATGAAAATAATAAAAATGATAACAATAATGTGGTTGCTGACGGCATTTGCATTTAATAGTCATAATGATGATCAATCACAAAAATCAAATAATGAAAAGCAACAGGCTACTATTAATGTGCATTTACCATCAATTCAATGTGGGATGTGCGAAAACAATATCAAAAAAGGATTATACAAAGTAAAAGGGGTTAACACTGTAAATGTGGACATTGATACTAAGGTAGGGGAAGTCACCTTTGATCCTAAAAAGATAAGCGAAAAAGAAATCGAAAAATCTATTGCCGGATTAGGATATTGGGCAAACAATACACCTGCGGATAAAAAAGCCTATGCAAAATTAGATGGTTGCTGTCAGATGTCTGAAACGGAGTATATCCAGCTGATAAAAGAATCAAAAAAAATCTCACATGAACAGCGTGATATGGATAAAAAGGATCATGTCAGCATGATAAGGGATGAGCATAGTGCCAATACAAAAATGATCATGATTGCTTTACCGACGATACAATGCGGTATGTGTAAAAATCGAATTGAAAAGAGTATGTCAAAAATGGATGGTATTATCAATGTAAACGTTGATGTTGATAATAATCAGGGACATTTTGTTTATGATACCTCCAAAATTAGTCTGTCGGATATTGAATCGGCAATTTCTGAAATTGGGTATCAGGCCAATAAATCACCGGCAAATAAAAGTGCCTATGAACAATTACCTGGATGCTGTAAAGTAAATTAACCCACACTATAATGCTTACAGGAATTAGATCAATTTTCTTGACCAAGAATGAATAAACAATTTATTATATCTGTAAAAAAACAAACATAAAAGAGTAAAGAAAAGGAATAAAATGAAAAATATTTTAATAATACTTATGCTGCTGCTTATTGTAGCCTGTGGAAAAACGGAACATGATTCTGAAGTGAAACAAGGTGCATCAATGGCAGAATCTCATGAACACGAAGGCGATGATATGGCCATGCATAGTGAACCAGAAATTGCTGATGACGAGCGACTAATCTACTTTACATGTCCAATGGATTCACATAAACATATCAGCCATGTTGATCCAGGAAAATGTGAAGAATGCAACATGGATTTGGTGGCAGGTGTAATTACAACCAAAGATAAAATGGATTATTACGGATGTCCAATGTTAATTCATAGTAGCGTCCGCCAGGATTCAGAGGGAACCTGTGAAGATTGTGGTATGAAGCTCATGCCAATGAGATTGGTAAAATCATAAAAGTTTGAGTCTAATAAATTTGTCGTTATGTCTTGCACTTTTGAAATAGAGGTGTTGATGTAACTGGTCAAAACAGGCTAGATCATTAAACTGGGGTACTCTTCAAAATTCTAAAAATAAATAGTAGATTTGTGATGAGTGCCCCAAGCAGAATATATCTCAGGGAGAATAAAATAAATGAAGGAAGTAGTTTTCAAAGTAAATGATATGACCTGTGGCGGATGTGCCGGTAAGATACAAAAGGCAATTGAGGAGTCAGATGTTTCCTTAAAGGTGAATATAGATATCGATAAAAAAAAGGTCAGTGTAACAGGAAATATTACGGAAACTGATGCAAAAGAAATCATCATAAATACTGGATACACACCAGAGAAGTTTAAAAAAGGATGGTTCGGTCGGTAGCGAAATTACTCAATCCATAAACATTTCCATTTTAATTATATACAATTAAACCCGGAGGTATCAATGTTAAGTAAAAAAATATTTTCAAAATTAATTATAACAATAATTTCCATTGGCGTGGGATTGTCTCAGGAATGGATACCCATTGAATCTGGATTTGCCGGGAGTATCACCTCATTATCGTTTGCCAATGACAGTCATGGGGCAGCATCATGTTCAAACGGAGTTATACTAAAAACGGTAGACTCAGGGTTGACATGGTCAACTATTCAATCACCAGCCACATCAACTTTAAATGATATTTCATATATCAACGAAGACATTATCGTTGCTGTTGGTGATGGTCCGATAATCATTCGATCTGTGAATGGCGGTGTAGATTGGTCAATTATTCCCTCAGGAATATCATACGGTCTATTATCAGTGGATATTGATAGTTCAGGAAATGGAATTGCCGGTGGATTTGGACAAACGATTATTATCACAGATGATTATGGTGCTTCCTGGTCAACCTATCAAACCGATATGTTTGGAGGAAAATTCTCCGGTGCCCATATGATTGATGACAATATTGGATTTGTTTTTGGAGAAAATTCTATTTTTGGCCCATTGGTTGCAAGAACCACAAATGGTGGGGCATCCTGGCAATTCGATTCCTTTTACCTGGTGGAAAATGATGTGAGTTATGAAGGATATCTACTGGATGGATATTTTTTTGATGCAAATCATGGTCAGATTATCGGACATCGCTTTGATAATCACGGCGCTATATCCACAACAGAGGATTATTCAAACTGGTCTACGCTACACTTTTTTGATACATTAAATGACATTGATTTCATGAATGAAAATGAAGGGTTTGCATCTGGAGCCAACGGTTTAGTTTTATCTACAATAGATGGTGGAGAAAGCTGGAGTGAAGAGTATATGGCTGAAAGTCTCACATTGAATACTATTGCAGTAGTAGGAGAATCTGTCATTCTTACAGCTGGAGAATTTGGCACAATATTCCGTCAGGCTTTAGGCCCCTCTGGAATTATTGGAGATGTTAATAATGACGGCTCAGTTGATGTATTGGATATTGTTAGAATTGTAAATATTATTGTGGGAAATTTACCTGAACCAACTGGATATGAACTCTGGGCTGGTGATTTCAATGCCGATGGCAATTTAAATGTGTTAGATGTGATTGCCATAATTAACGTCATAATTGGTACTAATTAGACATGTCCATTCTGGAGCTATGAAAGAACTAGCAAAATTCCACGATCTTTTTTCAGGTCATGCAAAACTGTATTAGGAGGTCCGGCCAGGATATCCAATAGAAATATTTGAATTTATCACTGCTAATGTGAATCATACAGAGATCGCCTGGGATTGCGGATCAGGTAATGGACAGGCAGCAGTAAACCTAGCTGAAATTTTCAATAAGGTTTTTGCAACTGATGCCAGTGCAAAACAAATTGAACATGCAATAATACATAAAAATGTTTCCTACTCTGTACAGCCATCAGAAAACACCAATTTTCATGATTCTTCTTTTGATTGTGTGACAGTGGCTCAAGCGATTCATTGGTTTGATCTAAAAAAATTCTATAATGAAGTCAATCGGGTATTAAAACCGGGTGGATTACTCTGTGTTTGGGGATATACCTGGTTCAAAATCTCTGATGATATTGATGAAATTGTAGAAAAAACTCTCATCACTTCTCTAAAAGATTATTGGGCACCGCAAACAAAATTACTACAGGATGGTTTTAAGGATCTGGTCCTGCCATATAAGCAAATTGTTGTTCCGTCTTTTGAAATTGTTGTTCATTGGGATTTGACTCAAATTATATCCTATCTCCATTCCTGGTCACCAATGAAATCATATGGCGAAAAGCATGGCGAAAAAGGAATGGATCTATTGTTCGAAGGTCTGATTAGAGTGTGGGGATCAAAAGATAAAAAGAGAAAAATCAGCATGCCAATATATATGAAGGCAAGTAAAAGAGACGTTTAGACTCAGTCAATGGGGATACCTTAAAACGACTCTATTGCTGGCTAAAGCCCTTGAATCGAATTGCCTTCCCTCCAGCATGAATGCCTGGGTTAGCCCAACATCTCAAATATACTCAATAACCTGAGATAATGAATCGACTACTTTCGCTCCTGACGAGGTAAGTTTTGCTTTTGAATGATGACCAGATGGAATAAGCAGACTATCGGCACCAATGACTTCAGCCACTTCATAATCATGGACTGTATCTCCAATGAACAATACTTCATGGGGTCCAAAATGTAATTCCTTCATCCACTTCAATCCGTTTTCTGTTTTGCTATGGGCATAGTGATTGTCAAGCCCGAGGATGTTAATAAAGTATGAACTGAGTTGGTGAATTTCGATGAGTTCATTTAGAGTATTTTGTTCTTGAGCAGAAAGTATGGATTGACTAAGCCCCAATTTTTTTACAGCATCAAGTGTAGGAATGGCTTGCGAGTGAAGATTTGGTTCGTTATACCGTTTATTATATCCAACAATAAATTCTGTGCCGCTTATTTCAAAAGGTTCTGACTTGAAATTAAAGCCCAATTTTCTGTAATAATCCTTTACTGGGAAATCAAAAGTTTCCATGTACCTATCCCTAGTGAGTAAAGGCATATTTCGACGTGAGAGAACATTATTCATCACTTCCACACATAACCATGCATCATCAAACAAAGTACCGTTCCAGTCCCAGATAATATGTTTATATTTCATTCTGAAAGATCCAGACTCCTCAGAAATTTTAATGTGTAAATTCCAGAATCATGATTATCACCCCAGGTAATTTGGATGGCATAATGCCCCACTTTTTTTACATTTACTATATCCCAGGCTGATTCCGATTTTTTGATATCAGGACCAATATAGACATTGCCAAGAACATCCTTTTCACCGGCACAATGTGCACATGGGCATTTATTCCGTAATGTTTTGTAATCGATAAAACTTTCTTTATTATCATCCCATTTAATGGCCATTCCAGCTGGAAATACCTGTATGTCGTCAATTTTATGACCCATTAGCAATCCTTATTTATTCTCAGTATAAAATGAATAGGTCAATTCAGTCTTAGAGTCAGCGTCAATATCAACAAGAAATACAGCAGTTCTGGAATCTTTTTTGGAATAATCATGGCTTTTATCTCGGATACCCCAATCCGGACGATTCATAATCTCAGAAAACTCTACAGAAACAGTTTCATTTTTTGTGTTTGTAAAAATTACGGTTACCTCATAATTGGTCATATGCTGGTAAGAATCAATGTTTTTTACGGTATATATAGCAGTAATGTCGTGGGTTTTCCCAGTGTCAAGCTTGAAGTCTCCGCCCTTTCGTACAATGGGGGATGTATCAGAACCGACAAAAACAGCCGAATTATCGTTTTTAACTTTTTCATAAATACGAAATACGCCTCCTGGATGATTGTGTTCACCAAGACCATTTCCAGAGATGGTATATCGAGTGGTGACTGGCAGGTCCTCAACATTAGTATCACCTCGTCCCCGGTAATTAACATTGTGAGCTAAATGATATGAGTGAATAACCGGGACATTCTCTTCAGCTTTATATAAGAAGTGTTTTCCCCCTTTTGCCGGTAATAACACCTCACCTGGAATCCTGAAACGAATATAATCTTCATTTTTTAATACCTCAGGTGAGTATGACCTATCCATCTCTTCACCTGAGAACGATGCCATGGCCATATTTCTTTTTAATGGCATATGCGATTGACCTGAATTTGCGAATTTAATATCGCCTGATACCAATGTGAGATTTATATCTTCAAATGATTTCCGGGTGTGGTTTTGGACTTGAAACCATGCCTCCAGATTTGCTGACTCTTTATCAAGCATTGTGAGTGAGTATGAGGTAGACCAGTCAAAACCACCTGATAAATAACTGACACTCAATTGACAATTTTTATTTTTAGTATTACCCTCGATTTGTATAACTGGAGTTTTAGTAATGTTTGCAGGAATATTTGGAAATATATAATCGTAGGGCGGGTTAACGGCAATATGTCCATCAATCTCAAATACAGGAGTTGGATTTAACATCAGTAACTTTCCTTCAGTGGAATAAGTGATCATACCATCGTCACCGTATTTCACTAATCTAATTGTGTCGTTTAGATATGATGACAGAATATTGAAATTACTGGCTGGGTTATCAATAAAATTAAATGAATAAACCTCAAGACAATCCGAATCAAAAAGCAGTGATGATTGGATAATCTGATCTGTTAGATCATCAATCTGAAACGAGATATCGCCTTTTGATTCAAAGTTTTTATTAATATGTTCGGTATAAAACCCTTTGTTCTGGGAGTAAATAATTAATTCTCCAGCAGGTAAAATTGCTGGTCTAATTAATACTAATAATGAGAGAATCCCTGAAAATAAATATTTCATGATGTCTTCCTTGTTTTAATAATTGATAATTGTTGGATTAAATTCTCCCTGCTTTTTGGTGACAATTCCATGGATATCCTCAGAATATAAACATCCAAATTTTTTATAAACGAATCAGGGAGTTTTACCAGATCTTTTTCAGTTGTGATGATGGATTTAGATTTGCTCATCGCCAGACTGGTTTGCAGGCGTTCCAATATTTTTGCATTATATTCCTGATGATCATTAAATGAATGTAAATCTGAAATCTCAACGCCAAGAGCATCCAAAATATTTGTGAATGACTCTGGATGGGCAATCCCGCAAAACGCCACAGCGGCGTTCATTTCAGGTATAGTCACCGATTCATACACATTATTTTTATACTGCAGAATTTTATATTGATTCTTGCTAACCAGTTGGGGTGCTGATGAGTATTTTTGCATAGTAGCCATCATATGGGGTTGGGTTTCATCGTTGTGTTTTGTGTGGATGATAATATCTGCCCGCCTGAGATTTGATAATGACTCACGTAATCGACCAAGGGGTAAAAGACGATAATGAGATTTCGGTTCCTGTGAATTCATCAGGACAATATCCATATCCCTATTCACCTTTCGATGCTGAAAAGCATCATCAAGTACCACAATATTTACGTCAAATTTTTTGACCATTTTCTCAATACCGTGATATCTCTGATCAGAAACTATTATGGGTGTATCACGAAGCACTTTCCCCATCATATACGGTTCATCTCCGCTTTCTGAAACATTTGAACATAGGCTGATTCCATTATGAACAATTACAACCCCTTTTGATTGTCTTCCATATCCACGGCTGACAATACCGGGTTTATATCCAAGTTTTTTGAGCAACTCTACCATATAGCAGGTAAATGGAGTTTTACCCGTACCCCCAGCAGTAATATTGCCAATGGACACTATCGGAAGATTAAATTGATAAATTTTCAACAGGTTGTTATCAAATAGTAAGTTGCGAAGATATATCAATGCACCATACATGAGACTCAACGGCTGCAGAATAATGTATAATAATAGATTACTTTTCATCGTTCCGGACCTTTGTATCACATAATATCTGATTATCATTGATGAACTGGGTAACAGAATTCGAATCATCAGTTTTATCATCATTTGATTCGGGGAAAACCATGGGGGGAGATATGTGAATATGTATTGTACTGAATGGCTTTGGAATACGAAATTTATCCCAGGACTTAAATTGCCAATACCCTATAGAATTTCCTGAAATAGCAATTATCGATGCATTGAACTGCTTTGCCAAATTTATGGATCCCGGTTTGGCAATTTTTGCCGGACCTTTGGGCCCATCATTTGTAAGTGCAATCACCCTATTATTAGAATTAAAAGCCTGAATCATCTGCTTAATAACTTCCCGGCCCCCTCTATTACTGGATCCCCTTATCATCCTGAATCCCCATCTTGCGAGAATGCGGGAGATGATATCGCCGTCATCATGCAAACTGGCTACTGCCCATGGTTTCATATTTATATGTTTCATATAATTGACCACATAAGCAAGCCGACCATGCCAGGCGCATATTAGTATGGGATAATTTTCTCTCAGAGGTATAAGCAGATGTTCTTCACCATGGATTACCCACCGGCTTGTTTTGAATACGCAAAAGAAAAGCATTTGACCGAAAATGGATAAGATATATCTTCGTGATCCCCTAAAGTATGCCATCAATACATGCCTCAATTCATCCGGCTGATAATTGCTTTGGCGGCACGAATTGAAGCTCCGGATCCACCTAGAGAGTCTCTCACTGCATGAAGATTATTTTTGATCTCTTCCAGGTATGGCTGATCGGTAAAAAATCGATGTGCAAAGGAAAACAATTTAGAAACTGTTGCATCAGATTGTAGCAGTTCTGGAACGATTGCTTTCCCGGCAAGAATATTGACCATGCCGGCAAATTTCACTTTTACAAATAGTCGGGTTAATAACCATGAAACAGGATTTAGTTTATAGACTACCACCATTGGTGTTCCGAAAATTGCCGCTTCCACCGTTGATGTACCGGAGGCAACAAGTGCCGTACTCGCCACCTCAAGTGTACGCTTGGAATGTTCTTTTTCTATCAGAATATAATCCGGTATTTGCAAATTTTCCGGAATCAAAGCATCAAACCCGGGTACAGCCCCGATAATAACCTGGAGATCAGGAATTTTGTCTCGTAATCGAATTGCAGTCTTGATAAATAAACCCAGATGATTGTGGATTTCCATTTTCCGACTTCCCGGGTACAAGGTGAGAATGGGTTTTTTTGAATCCAGTTTCAACGACTCGCACAATTCCTGGTGATTCCCTTTTTTCCACACATCCAGCATGGGATGTCCCACGAACTCAACTTCGATACCTCGGTTTTCATACCAGTCTTTTTCAAATGGGAAAATCACCAACAATTGGTCTATATATTGCCGGATAATCTCAATTCTGCCGGATTTCCAGGCCCACAATTGTGGACTGATATAATACGTAATTGGAATGTCACAGATTTTTTTGATTTTTTTTGTAATTCTGAGATTAAATCCAGGGTAATCAATTAGAATAATGCGGTCTGGCGGATTCTGCTGAATATTTGTAAGCACTGTCGCTTCCACCGTTCTGAAGAATTTTAGATGTTTTATTACTTCGATAAACCCCATCACAGATAATTGATCAAGGGCAAATAGGGATTTTAATCCTTCAGCCTCCATGTTATCTCCACCGATACCGGAAAAGGTAATATTTGGATTTTGTTTCTTGAGCTGAAACATGAGACGTGCACCATGGTGATCCCCGGAAGGTTCACCGGCAATGATAAAGATGTTTTTAGACATTGATCAGTTTAATTCGTCGATGATATTCTGAATTTGGATGGCTAATTCCAGGGCTTTTGTGGCACTATGTCCATCTACCAAAGGCTTTCGTTGGTGAATAATAGAATCCAGAAAATGTGCCAGCTCTAATCTCAAAGCATTACTGGGTTTTACATCTGGTTTATTGTAAATCACATATTTTTCCTTATGACCTTCAAGCTTGAAACTTTTTTGGTTTTCTTCGAGAACCGGCAGTGCATCCTCCACCCGATAAGACTCTACAGATCCAAGGAGGAAATCAATTGTAATATAATTATTATGCTGAAATATTCTGAGTTTTCGCATTTGCTTTTGTGAGATACGGCTGGAGGTCAGATTGGCAACACATCCATCAGTAAACTCAATTCTCACATTGGCAATATCAGCAGTATTAGAGACTACATTTACACCACTTGCATGAATATTTTTTATCCCTGCCGGCACCAGTGACAAAATGATACCAATATCATGGATCATCAAATCAAGGACTACTGGCACATCGGTACCGCGCGGATTAAAAGGAGATAAGCGGTGACATTCTATAAATCTGGGTTTGATATTCAAATCTGAGATGGCCAAAAATGCTGGATTAAATTGTTCAATATGTCCGACCTGGACGATGAGATTTTCATTTTCCGCTTTTTTCAAAATATCTCGTGCTTCAGGTATCGTTTTGGTAATGGGTTTCTCGATAAAGACATGACAGTTCTGCGCCATTGCTGCCAAAGCAACCTGATGATGAAAAGATGTGGGCGTGACAATGGATACAGCATCACATTCGGCAAATAAATCTTCCATCACCTCGAATCGTGGTATTTTGTAAGATTTACTGATCTCAATGGCACGTTCAGGATTCTCATCAAATATACCAATGAGTTCAGCTTGTGGGATTTCCTGAATTTGCTGGACATGAAAATTTCCCAAATGGCCAACTCCAATGACCCCAATTTTTACAGAATTTGTGTTAATCATAATAGTAAAATTTACGATGAAGAATTCGGAGACAGCAATCAGGACTACTCATAGATTCATCATCATTTTTTCATTAATAAGCAATGGCCTGACCTCCTCTTCGGGGGTCTGAAGTGCCATGCATCAAACCGTTTTTATCGATAACAATGGCTTGAACACCTCCGTATGAACTGTTAAACTCCATACTGCTGATAGAGACTTTATGTCCCAATGCGGTCAAATCATCTTGTACAGATTCAGGAATCCGTCTTTCTGCATAAAGTTTACTGCCCTGGTAATTCACTGCCCTTGGAAGATTCACTGCAGTTTTAATATCAAATTCATAATCAATAACATTACTGATAACCTGTGAAACGGCAGCTATTATTTTTGATGCACCCGGTGAAGATATCGCCATAAACGGGTGGTCATTATGAAATACCAAAACAGGGCTCATTGAGCTGATTGGTCGCTTCGAGGCACTCATCAAATTTGGTGATTGCTTCTCATAACTAAAACTCCGCATATGATTATTGAGCACAAAACCATAATCAGGGACAGTTACAGCACTGCCAAAATACCAGTTTAATGATTTAGTAATCGCAATCATATTTCCTTCTTTATCTGATACCACAATGGCAGTGGTATTCCCATCTGAATCTCTTTTGGGGGAGCCTGCAGATGCAACCGTAATAACGTCATCTGCCTTAATCAAATTTGCTCGGTCATCTGCATAAATTGATGAGCATAGCTGATCAAGAGGCACATCAGTAAAATCGGTGTCACCAAGGAACGCCTTTTTATCAGCATACGCCAACTTCATTGACTCCGCCCACAAATGCCAGCGCTCTGCTGACTGAAAATCCAACTCAGGCAGATCAAAGTTATCCAGGATTTGCAATACTTCAACGACTGTCGCACCTGCTGCTGATGGAGGGGTTGCGATAATATCATATCCACGATAATTCCCACGTATGGGTTTTCGAATTTTTACAGAATAACCGGAAAGATCTTCTAAAGATAAAATCCCACCAGCATTAACAGTAGCCTGGACAATGGCGTTGGCCAATTCACCAGTATAAAATCCCTCCATCCCTTTTTCGGCTATTAATCTCAATGTTTTTGCAAAACCGGAATTATGCCATTTATCCCCTTTTTGATATAGATCGCCTTGATCATTGAACCAAGTATCCCTGGAGGCCGGGAATTGCTCAAGACGATACTTGTGTTTTTTTAAGAGATTTGCAAAAGATGCTGTGACGATAATCCCCAATTTTTCAAGATCCAATGACGGCTGGATGACTTGTGCCCTGCTCATAGTCCCATATTTTTCTAAAGCAGTGAGCAAACCGGCAACCTCACCGGGGATTGCAACGCCTTCACCACCAGTAGCAAATTCTTCAGTCAAGTCCTTCCCATCATTTTTTAAAAATTGTTCATAAAATTCGTAAGTGGAAGCGGCTGGAGCAGTTTCCCGAAAATCAATGACAATATCTTCATCAGTTTTTGCTGAGTGGAGAATGATAAAACCCCCGCCGCCTAATCCTGAGGCATGTGGTTCTAAAAGACAAATTGCAAACGAAATAGCCACTGCAGCATCGATTGCATTTCCTCCGGATTTTAGAATTTCGATACCGATTTCAGAAGCAAGAGGATGACCGGAGACGGCAACACCATTATACCCACTGGCATCCCTATTTAAATCACTCCTGTTTTTACTGCCGTAAAGTGTGACATCATCCAGGTTTTGCATAGGATCGCGATTCAAATTGACATAAAGGATAAATACAATAATTATCAATACTGCTAAAATGAGATAATATGATTTTTTCAATTTCATCTGGTATTAAATACGATGATTATTCTGAAGATATGCGTCGATGTTTATATCCTGCCCGTAAAGAGCCCATAAGCAAGATGGGTATGAAAAAATTACTCAAGGGCCATGGGATGATATGATATTTCCATCTGGCAATGGTGTGAAACAATGGATTTAAAAATATATCAGATATTCTTTTTTTAAAAGAACTACCAACCAGAAAATCAGCACGTAGGGCTGGTATCATTTCAGGATATTTTTGAATTAGAATTGGAAGATTGTTTTTTCCATATTGATACATCTTTTCCAGAAGTCCATCTAATGAATATTCCTGCAGATCTGTTGATACTGGTTTTTCAGAATACCGCAGACCTTTTGAGTGCTGTTTCCAGATTGTATAGGCAAATAGGGTGTCTTCACCACCATATCCGGAGAATGATTCATCAAAATTCCCATAATCTTGTAGAACCTCTCGCTTTACGGACATATTTCCGGTAAGTAGATATTGGTACGGGATTGGATGGTTCTCTCCAAATTGCCTCGCCCCACGATACTTATATTGAAAGAGATATTTCCGAAGACGCGTGTTGGGATATCCAGGATCACCAAGCATCTTCCCAGTGACAGCGATCACAGATGGCTGGTTTATAGCTTCAACATGAGCATTGACAAAATCTTGCTGAACCTCCATATCGCCATCCAAAAAAATGATGATTTCTCCATCGGCATCAGACAAGCCCGAGTTTCTTGCAGCGGCGCGACCTTTGTTTTCCTGATGTCGGATGATAATAAAATGAGCCGGCAAATGTTGAGCGGTCAGCCATTCCAGAGTGCCGTCGTTTGAGCAATCATCGACGATAATTATTGAGAGTCTTTCGCAGGGAAAATCTTGTTTCAACAATGATTTTAGACATCGTTGGAATGTTTTTCCACCGTTAAATACCGGTACAATCATCGATACTTTTGGCTGTGTCTCGAGATTCATTCTACTTCCGATTCATTTCTGCTTTAACAATATAACCTGTACCATTAAACACCATGTTTTTTCTGGTATATCTTTCTAAAAACTTTTTTATCGGTATTGTAATAAAATCAAATAATGTATCAAACGGTGCAGGTAAAACGGCAAAATCAAAATAATTATGATTGATCTTTGTAAATCCATTTTGGTGTAAATAACCATCAAATTCCCGAGGTGAATGCAATCTTGGTTTGAATGGAAACAAATGAATCTTCCCTTTCCCCATGATCCGGTCTTTCAGAATATTCATCATGTTTAGCAATATTTTAGAGGATTTCATTTTATCGACCAGGCCAGATGTCCACTTTCTTATTGAATACTTATTTGTCACATTGATAATCAAGTACCCATCAGATCTCAAAACTCTTTTAATCTCACTTATCCACTCCTCATCATTTGCGAGATATTCAATAACACCAGAACAGATAATAAGATCAAATGACTTATCATCGAATTTGAGATTCTCAATATCACCCAATTCAAAAATTAAATTTTTATTTGATGATTTATGTTCAAGATTTTTATTAGCTATATCAATCATTTCCTGGGCAATGTCAATACCGGTTAAAAATTCAAAATCATCACTGATGGCAAATAATAATTCACCTGGACCACATCCCACATCGAGAATTTTTGACTCTTTGGGCAGTTGAAGCTCCTTGATCATATCAAGAATATAATTTTGCCGATATATTAGGGTTGGATAATCACTTTTCCTCTCATAAAACTCTTCATAATAGTGATTTGCTTCGTCTTCGTAATATGCTTTGACTTTTGATTTGATCATTTGCGAATTTTCAAATTAAAAAGAATGTTTTTTATTAATTGCCTGAAATATTTTAGTGGATATCCACTATCCAATTTACTGATAAACTGGTCCAAAGTATCGGTCCCAAGTATCTCTAATCTATTTAACCGATAAATATTATTTTGAGAATTTCGTTTTGACCATATAGTTGACAAAGCAGCTTTATAACCTGCTTTCTTGAGGTTCCTGACGGTATGCTGACCAATATCTCTGAGCTGTCCATATGGATAGGAATAGTATCTCACCTCGCTTTCAAGGTTTTCCTCAATAAGCTGTTTTGATTTATAAATTTCATTATAATCATCATCATTTTCTAAATGTCCATGTGAAATATGATTAATGCCATGAGATCCAACGGTAACAAGTTGTTCATTGGACATCTCTCGAAGTTCACTCCAGTTGAGGATATCAATTAAGGGATAACCAATTTCAGTATCCCAAACATTATGTGATCCAGTATATCCGGCAGGAATATAGATGGAAACAGGAATTTCATATTTTTTAATAATTGGAAGTACAACAGTATTTAAACTTTTATAGCCATCATCGATTGTCACAGTCAAGGGATTATCGATATCATAATTTTTCAAATTGTTTACATATTCGTCGATACTGAGGATACTATACTTCCCACTGTTTTTAATGTAATCCATCTGTTTTTGAAATTCAGCAGTTGCAATCGTGTTGAAAGCAGATCGCTCACCAATATTGTGATACATCAGAATCATGAATAGTATTTTGCGGCCATATTCAATGGACTGGTTATTGGTTGTAAATTGAAATATTCATGTGAAAAGAGCATACGCATAATTGCTACATCACACCCCGTTTAACCCCAGCTTCTGATAGTAATTATATAATTGGTCTCCGACGGCTTGTATGCTATGCGTCCTTTTTAGCCATTCATGACTATTTTGGGCAATTTCAGTAATTTTCTCTGGATTTTCAATCAATTGAATTAGTTTCACTTTTAAATTTTCAGGATTCACATTTACAAATGGATGATCCGGCATAAATTTTTCATAATCTTTATCCATCAAGGTGAGGCAGGTAGAACCCATGGCCATAGCTTCGATTGAGTTCATTCCGTAACCGGGGGCGATATTGGCTATTTGATCGATATAAATATTGGCTTCCTGTTTCATCTCAAGTGCTTTTGAATGTTGAACATTCTCAGCAAGCAGGAATCGGATATTATGTGAACTTTCAAGTTTTCTGCATACCTCGATAATTTTATCTGAACCCTTAAAATAACGGTTTCTCGTGGCATGACACATGGTGATGGGTTGGCGAATAGAATAATCTGGCTGGTATTGATCAATATCAAATACAAGATGAAGATATTTTAAGTTTGGATGTTTTGGCAGTAAATCTAATTCACTTGTCAGATTCAAATCCGTCATTTTATCGATAGCCGGGATCACTCCACGATGTCGTAATTCCACACCGTGAAAAGTATTTATTACTGTACCGTTTTTTTCTTTGAATCGCTTGACGAAATTTCCATCACGATATAACCCAAGACCTGTTTCCAGATGTAATACATCATATTCTAAAAAGTCATATTTCTCTATTATCGGTTCGATGGTTTTTCGCCAAAGTTGGTCTCGAACGCTAAAAAATGATTTTATTAATGGGTTTGCCGGTTTCCAAACTGGCGGATATCCATCAAGTTCTATCTGTTGATCTGGACCTCCGAACATGGAATAAATTAACTTCCTCATCCAGATGAAAATTGGCGCTGGAGCTACAAAGGGCAAATTCAAGCAGATATCATCAGGAAATCCAAATTGCGAGGGAAAGAAGGTGATAAAGCGGCATTCATTGCCCCTGGATTCATGAATGGCTTTCCATGTATTCAAATTACCGACGACATTTTCAGGAGCTATGTATAAAATTTTCACAATAACGCCGTCGTTACAATTTAGATTTATTTTTTAGTTCGGAAAAGAATAACACTCCAAGTAATCCAATAAAAATGACAAAAAGGATTAATCCTTTTAGATAGTCAAAGTGATAATAAGATTGAATTGCAAAAATGGAGATGCCTGCGCCGATGACAGTTATCATTTTTTTTCCATGGTATGGAATATGGAAAAGGGATTGGGATTTGAAATATAGTGGGATTGTCATAAATCCAAAAGAAAGGCATGTGGCCCAGGCGGCACCGGCGATACCCCACTTTGGAATAAAAATTAGGTTTAAGGCGATATTTGATATGGCACCAATGCCTCGATAAAGTGGCAGAAGACGGGTCTGATTTTTAAAAAATATTCCCGGCATGAACAGGTCATAAAATAATAAAAAAATGTATCCTGACATGACAATAGGTATAATTGGAGCCGATGCCTGGAATTCTGGACCAATCAACGAAAAGCCGCTTACGGAAAACTTGATAAAGTACTCACCAAACAAAATGAAAACTATCCACATTGTTATAAACATGGTAAGTACATAAAGGGCAATTCGTGCAAAAAGTTCAGGAGCATCCCGATCCTTTTCCTTGGTCATGAAATATGGCTGCCATCCCAGATTAAATCCAGTTGTTAAAATTAGCATGAGACTACCGATTTTATAACCGGCATTATAGAGACCAACCATTTCCCTCCCCAGAATCCAATCTATTAGATATCGATCAGCCAAATCCATAATGATCTGAAAAATCGCCGCCGGTAGAAATGGTAGGCCGAATGACATCATTTTTTTAAAGAGCACAAAAGAATATTTTGAGAAATCCAGGTTTTTGATGACCACGTGGAGGGTAAGTAAAAACGATGCAATTGAAGCCATCAATGTTGCAATAATAGCGCCGGTGATGCCCATTTGGTATTGATACACCAAAACTATATTGGCACCAAGACTGACAAAAACATTGGCCAGGGCGATGGATGTAAACAATACCGGTCGGTTTTCAAATCTGATAATTATCAGGGCGCGAACAGAGATGGTATCCAGAAATAGTATGCCGGCAATATACCAGAACCAATCCGGTCTGCTCTCAGAAAAAAGTATGCTGCTCAAGGGGGTAGCGAAAATAATTAAGAAAAGTGAGAAGATAATAGATGTGACAAATAATGAAATAAATGCAGTTGTAATGACAGTAGATTTTTTATCGGGGTCATTTGAATAGAATTTCATCAGTACAGATGCCATTCCATAGTTATAAATGATCTGAATGAATCCGATGAAGGTGAAGATCAGTGAGTAGGTGCCAAATTCATGACGGCTAAAAATATTTGTATATACTGGAACCAGCATAAACGAGATAAATCTGATGAACAGATTTCCGAAGCTATAAATGAAGGTATCTTTTCCGAATTTACGCAGTGAACTCATATAACTTTATATTTGCCCGATTAGACGAAATGAATTTGATTTTTGTGAGATCAAACTCAAAATATTTTTGAATAGGCTTTTCTGACAATTCCCCGAGAGGTCAATTCTTCCTTGAAGCGAATCAATTTTCTACTGGGGGTCAACGGGTCTTCAGCATTGGGATCTTGAGAAACACCAAAATCCAACATTTCAAATTGTTGTGCCTTTGCCCAATTGATTGCTTCAATAACTTGAAGGGTTGCAGGCTGGAGATGGCTGAAATCATAATTTATCATATTATAAAAAATAATAGCGACCTTTGGATTAGCCGTAAATAATAATGTTCCACCAATGGGATCATCACCAGAATACATCATCAGTAGATTAATTTTTCCAGGAAAAAGCTTATCCAGTTTAATCAATTCATCCAGTGAATGAGTTGGTTTAGATTTATGTCTATTTTTATTCTCTTCAAGTATAGGATAGAATTGTTCAAAATGCTTGCACCATTCAAATCGGATATGATTTTCAGAGATGAGGTTTTGAAAATAATTAATGGATCGATTTTTATTTCGATAAATATTTGCAAGTAGTTGAGAGTTCTCCTCTCGCAAGTCGATGACGCTGGTGATGTAATGTTCTTTTACAGTGTACTTTCGCCACGATAAGGCATATTCAAATGTTTCGTCGGGAATCTTAAAATAAAATGCCGGTGCCGGGATAATAAAGGTCTCATCAAAGTCATTGGTTTTGCAATAATTCTCAAAAGCATCAAGTATGTCATCACACATTGAATATGAATTTTGTTTTATGGTAAATCCGCCAAAACTGGCCCCGGGATGGGAGAATAGAATTTTTTGATTGTCTTGTTCAATCCTTGCCGCTGGTAGAATTGCAGAGATAGAATTGTTTTTATAAAAAATTAAGGAGTTATCCTGAAATTCTCTATCAATATGATAGTTGAGGAAATCCCGGTAATTAAATATGGTACCATTCAGAGACTGCGTAACGAATTCATCCCAAATGGTCTTGTCATTTTGTGTATATTGTTTGACGGATATCTTCAATAGCCTAATATTTTTCCCGCAATAGCTTTATTAAAAACAGGTAAATTTACACTACCTTTTCTATGGGACTTATCCCCAAAAGTGATAATAATGGTGTAAAAAACATAAAATCTATTTCTGATAATATTTAAAAATCAGGTAAATTTTCGAAGGAATTTTAAATGAGTGACATACAAAAAGTACATGCGAGACAGATATTAGACTCGAGAGGCAATCCCACTTTAGAAGTGGATATGGAATTGGCTGATGGCAGTTTTGGTAGGGCAGCAGTTCCCAGTGGGGCCTCAACTGGTGTGCATGAAGCAGTTGAATTACGGGATGGCGGAAACGACTATCTTGGCAAAGCTGTGAGAAATGCCGTCAACAATGTCAATACCGAAATTGCTTCAAAGGTAATCGGTATGGATGCAGATGATTTCAAGCAAGTTGACAAAAAAATGATTGACCTTGATGGTACTGAAAATAAAGGCCGTTTAGGTGCCAATGCCATTTTGGGTGTATCCTTAGCTACTGTTCATGCCTCCGCTAAATCAGCTGGAAAATCACTGTTTGAATACTTGCATCCCGGTGGTGATTATATCCTGCCGGTACCTATGATGAATATCCTCAATGGCGGAAGTCATGCCGACAATAATGTGGATATACAGGAATTTATGATTTTCCCACTTGGGGCAGATTCATTTTCACAGGCTCTGCAAATGGGCGTGGAAACCTTTCATCAGTTGAAATCTGTTTTGAAGAAAAAAGGATTAAATACTGCTGTTGGGGATGAAGGAGGATTTGCTCCAGATCTAAGATCAAATGAAGAGGCAGTAGAGGTTATACTTGAGGCGGCAGAAAAAACTGGCTACAAAATTGGTAAACAATTATATATCGCCCTCGATGTGGCTTCAAGTGAAATATATGATTCCAAAACCGGTTTATATAATTTAGCATCAGAAAACCGGAAGTTAAGCTCCGAAGAGCTTATCTCATTTTACAGTAATCTTGTGAATAAATATCCAATAGTTTCTATCGAAGATGGTCTTGATGAAGATGATTGGAATGGTTGGAGTTTACAACATCAGGAACTGGGTAATAAAATTCAGCTGGTTGGTGATGATTTAACTGTAACAAATCCGAAAAGACTTCAAAGAGCCATTGACGAATCATCAATGAATGCCATTTTAATCAAATTAAACCAAATTGGCTCAGTAAGTGAAACTCTTGAAACAATATCCCTGGCAAAAAGTGCTGGATATGCCTCAGTTATTTCGCATCGATCAGGAGAAACAGAAGATACAACAATTGCTGATTTTTCTGTTGCAACTGGTGTGGGCCAGATAAAAACGGGTTCGGCAAGCAGAACAGATAGAATTGCCAAATATAATCAGCTTTTGCGTATTGAAGAAGAACTTGGCAGCAAAGCCAAATTTGCAAATATAGGATATCTCGGTTGCCGGTAAGACGAAATAAACGTCAAAGCAAGAGTGCTTTACCATTTATAATAGGTGCTGCTTTTGTGGCATTATTGATATTGTTATTTAGTGATCTGGGGCTGATTCGTTGGTTCCATCTAAATAAAGAACATAATAAACTGATTACAGAAATAAAGCTCATGAAAGAGCAGCGTATCCAGCTAAAAACCGATAAGGACAGATTAGAAAATGATCTGGAGTATATTGAACAGTTGGCACGTGAGAAATTCCGAATGGTGAAACCAGGGGAAAAAGTGTTTCGCGTTCGGGATAACAGAACAGTGGAGGATACCAAAAAGTAAAACCAGCATAACGGTAATGCTGGATAAAATAGAAGGATAACATCATGAAAACTCACCTGATAACCATTCTGGTTATAAGTATTATTTATTTACCAAATAGCAGTCTAAATGCCGCATTTGAAAATAGTCATATTGGATCTTCAGTATTCTCAATAGCGCAAAACTCACATGTCTATGATTATGTCTATCTAAACTCTCAAAACTATATGAGTTTTCCATTTCTGAATTCTTATGGATTTGGAATTCGAAAAATGATCAGAAATATCCCCTTGGGTTTTTCGCTGTATATGACGGGAGATAAACTCTATAATGAAATGATGGTTAATGTTTCTGTCGGATATCATCTGTCCAGAAATTTTGAAGCGACGATTTTGTTATCAGGGTACAAAGTATCTATCCTGAATCATGGATCAGTTTTGACAACATCAATGGGTTTATCTACCACGTATTTATTACGCAATGATTTGAAATTAACTGTATTGATGGATAATATCGGGTTTCTTTCTCAAAAACCAATCAATGATGATATCCCCAAACGAGGTAAGATATCGTTGATAAGTACATTCCTACCGGGGCAATCAGTCATTTATTCGATGATACAGGATTACCCATATCCAATTGATCATCGTTTTTTCTGGCAATCCGAAATCACCAATAATATCACTATCAAAGGTGGAATCACCTCCAACCCTCAATCCTATATTGGAAGCTCAAAATTGAGATACAAAAAGATGTCTCTCATTGTGGGGTATTTATTCAACCCCATCCTTGGGAATATTTTAAATGTGGGATTTGAGTGGGGATAATCGTCGCTTTGACAAATGAGGTTCTGAATCACAGATAATACGGATTTAAGGATGGCACGGATTTGAAATTATAATTTCAGTTTCTGATAAATAAAGAGCGGTCACTTTGGCTCCGCTCAGTGAGCTCAGATTAATAGATAAATATAAGAAAATTCTGAATCACGGATAATATAGATTCAAGGATGGCTCGGATTTGAGAATGAGGCTTAAATATTCTAAATAACAATGGGTAATTATTAATCGGAGGGTTTTCAAATGGTAGAATTATATCACAAGAATATTACAAAAAAAATTATCGGTGCTTCCTTTGAGGTTCACTCGTTTTTGGGTAATGGATTCCAGGAAGTTATTTATCAAAGAGCCCTCGAGTGGGAGATGAGTGAGAATAATCTGTCTGTTCAGAGGGAAATAGAAATGGATATTTACTATAAAAATTTACCAGAACCCATTGGTACCCGCAGAGCTGATTTCATTGTTGAAGGAAAAGTATTAGTTGAGCTGAAAGCGATAATACAATTGGATGATGTTCACCTTGCACAGGTATTAAACTATTTGAAAGTATACCAATTAAAAGTAGGATTACTTATTAATTTTGGCAGTAAGAGCTTGACATTTAAAAGATTGGTGCTTTAAAAAATAATGAAGTTCAATGACTGAAATCAGTGAAATCCGGTAATCATTATAAATCAGTGATTCAGCTCTTAGCAACCCCCCGGAGCCTCTTCACTGTTTCAGAAATCCTTTTGACCGTATAATCAATTTCCTCTCCAGTGTTGAATCTTCCTATCCCGAATCGTACACTGGAGTAGGCTTGTTTATCTGATAATCCGATGGCTTTTAGGACATAACTTGGTGCGATGGTAGCAGATGTACATGCAGATCCTGTTGAGAAAGCAATATCTGTTAAACCCATGATCATAGATTCTCCATTTGTGGAGTTAAAAGTTAAATTTAGATTACCAGGGAGACGATGTTCCATTGAGCCATTGACACTGATATTATCTAATCGATCATTTAAACCATTTAAAAAACGATTACGTAACTCTGTGATTTTCGCTGATTCTTCGATCATTGATTCTTGACATATCCGACAGGCCTCACCAAAACCGACTATGAGGGGGACAGGTAATGTCCCGGACCGTAAACCTCTCTCATGACCACCGCCAAAGATGATGGCTTTAAGTTGCACTCGTGGATTTTTTCGTCTAACATATAAACAGCCAATACCCTTTGGTCCATACATTTTGTGGGCTGAGATGGATAAGAGGTCAATGCCCATTTCATCCACATTGATCGAAATCTTTCCCACGGATTGAGCCGCATCCACATGAAAAAGTATTCCTTTTGATTTGCACAACTTACCGATGTCAGCAACCGGCTGGATGACACCAATCTCATTATTCCCGTGTATTATTGAAATCAGAATGGTTTCACTTTTTATGGATGACTCAAGCTTATCTAAATCAACTATCCCATCATTTTGGACATCCAGATAGGAGATGGAAAACCCTTCTTTCTCCAGTGATTCACAGGTATCCAGCACTGCCTTATGTTCGGTTTTAAGGGTTATGATGTGGTTGCCATTTTGACGATTTTGTCTGGCTGCTCCGATGATGGCGAGATTATTGGCTTCTGTGGCACCGCTGGTAAAAATGATCTCTGATGAATCAGCTTGAATAAGATCGCCAATATGTTCCCTGGCGATATCCACTAATTCTTCTGCAGCCCAGCCAAAGGAATGATTGCGACTGGCAGCATTGCCATAATGCTCGGTAAATATGGGGAGCATTTTTTCAACCACTCGGGGATCAACGGCTGTAGTGGCTTGATTATCGAGATATATTATTTTTGTACTCATTATGGTTAAATTGGTAATGCTATTAATTTTATAATTATCAGTGCGTCAAATTTACATAGATCTTTTGACAAAGGATTTAGATATCGTGAGACATGGTGATTAAATTATTGACTATTAATGAAGGATAATTAAATATATAATTAATGAATATAATCACAAAATATTTCATACTTGGTTATCTTCTCATATTTATTGGATCATCTTGCAAGGAATCGACAAGACCTCAACCAGCAGATTGCGATGTTGGACACCTTCCCTGCGAAGAAGACATAGAAGATTGTTGTGAGGTTACTTGCCCTGAGACTTTTCATAACTGTGGTGATTTCCTTACAGAATGTTGCTTGGACACTACCAGCCACGACTTCAATTGGGAAATATTCACCTTAGGTGACTATGGCTCAACTGTAAGGGATATGACGATAATTGATAAGAATAATATCTGGGCTGTTGGAAACTTTGAAATTGGTGATGAAGAATTTAATGCTGCCAAGTGGGATGGCGAGGAATGGGAATTTCTAGGATTTTATAGCAACACTTTGGATTTTCAGAGTATTAACTATTTCTCCGAGAATGATATTTGGATAACTTCATTCTGCCTGCCATATCATTGGGATGGAAATTTATGGACTCAGTACCATATTCAGAATATGGGCCTTGACGCATGTGTGGGTAATGATATTTGGGGCATATCTTCTTCTGACATTTATTTTATTGGTGTTGAAGGAGATATCGTCTATTACAATGGTTCAAATTTCATAAAGATAGCAAGCGGAACGAATATTAACCTTAGGGACATTGATGGCACTCCTGATGGAGAATATGTATTTATAGTGGGAAGAAATGACTCCGGAGAAAGTATCGCTTTGATGATTCATGACAATCAGGTTTCAACATTATACGAAGGCGATGGTATTTTCTCTGAGCCACATGGTTATTTAAAGGGTGTTAGCGTATTAAATGATACTGCATACTATGCATCACACAACACATTATGGAAATACAATTATTTAACTGAGGAATCAGATGTAATTCAAAGAGAAGATATTTTTGAAACCTTAGGGGCTACTCGCAGGATCGATGCAAGACAGATTAATGATATTAGCATCATGACTATAGTTGGAGAGATAGTACATTATAATGGTGAAACCTGGTTAGTTGATAATACTATTATTGACTATTACGGTCTTGGAAATATTTACACAAAGTCAATTAGTTTCAAGAATAATACAATTGTAACTGCTGGTTATAGCGGCAATTTTCGAGCTGTAGTTTGCATAGGTACTCGACAGTAACCCCCCCCCCTTTATTCCCTTTCATTTATAATGATATTCATTCTGTTGAATTTTCTTTTGGAATAAATCGAAAGTGTCGATTTATAACGGTTAGATTTTATTAGCATAAAGCTGTAAACAAATAAATGAGTTCAATCGGTTTTCGTAGGATAATTCTTACCACTGCGACACCTCCAAAATCATCATGTTGATAACAAGGTTATCAATGCATAAATTTGATTTATAAAAAATGACATGAATTGTCAGCACACAACATTAAAACCACCCGATAATTGGAGAAAATGTCAACACAAACACACAAAAGGTCTAATACCTTGAAGAGCTATTTAAAGGGATGCACATATTTCTTCCTTCTCTTCTTTATAAGTCTTCATTCTGCCTTGTGTCAAAATGCTTTGGTTTTCCAGAGTGATTTTGGTTTGAAAGATGGCGCTGTTTCTGCCATGAAGGGAGTAGCATTTGCAGTGGATGCACAATTACCCATTTTCGATATCACCCATGATATCCCACCATTCAATATCTGGGAAGCATCATACCGCTTAGCCCAGGCCGCACCCTACTGGCCACAGGGGACCGTATTTGTCAGTGTAGTTGACCCCGGTGTGGGATCAGATCGAAAATCGGTTGTGATGAAATCACGGTCAGGACATTATTTTGTCACACCGGATAATGGCACGCTCACCATGGTAGCTCATCTTCTTGGTGTCGCTGCAGTGCATGAGATTGATGAGAATGTGAATCGACTGCAAGGTTCTGAACTATCACACACCTTCCATGGCCGGGATGTGTATGCCTATACTGGTGCCAGGTTAGCATCCGGGAAAATTTTCTTTGCTGAGGTGGGTCCAAAGCTAGAAAATCAGGTTGAGTTAATTCCATATCAAAAGGCAAAACTGAACGCCGGCAAACTCCTTGGGAATATCCCCATACTTGATACGAATTATGGTAATGTGTGGACAAATATTAATAGAGAATTATTCGATAAGATGACTCCAGAATATGGCGATCGATTTTGCATTATAATACTGCAAAATAATGTGAACGTTTGGGAAGGAAAAGCACCATTTGTCAAAACTTTTGGTGATGTAGAGAAGGGGGCTCCGTTGTTGTATTATAATAGCTTACTCAATATATCCCTGGCTTTAAACTGGGATGATTTCGCTAACAAATATGGCATTGAGTCTGGTAGTGAATGGTCCATTGAAATATCACACTGTGATGAATAAATCGAATTCAAAAATCTAAATACGTTAATAAGCAGGAGAATTATGAGCTGGGATAATATCAAAAATATCAATGATGCAAAATTAAAGGTCTGGTCCCTTGGTGAAAATTATGCCGGTTCAGCCGGTTTATATTCTGAAGACATGGGTGCAGAGGAGATGGGTTTTCATGTTGAGATTCTTCCTGCCGGTAAATACTCCTGTCCCTATCATTTTCATCATGCCGAGGAAGAATTGTTTCTGGTTCTGGAAGGTGAGGCAACATTAAGGCAAAATGAAGAATTTCGCGTTGTCAAAAAAGGCGATCTGATATTTTTTAAAACCGGTCTTGAATTCTGTCATCAGTTTTACAATCACACTGATGATGATTTCAAATTTTTTGCTTTGTCCTCAAAAAATGCCCTGGATGTCTGCGAATATCCCGATTCAGATAAGATATTGGTTAGAAATGTTAAAAAGGTTTATCCCCGGGGTAAAGCAGTGCCTTATATCACTGGTGAAGAGAATCCTGAGAAATTCTGGCCAAAAAAGAAATGATCAATTCGAAATATGACACATCACCTCATTGATTCATCAACCACCAAGAACGCGAAATCTCACAAAGAGAATTAAATAAATTACCCGCCAAGATGAATATTAATCACACTCATTCCATATACAGACATCTTCTAAATACCCACAACTTTGTGTTTATTAGTGCTCTACGTGGCAAATTATTCAGAATAGATGAGTAAAATCTCCCGGATCGAACTATTTCACGTAGCAATTCCACTTGCGGCACCATTTTATCCCAGTTGGATACCGGGGTTACCACAAATGGAGAACCGCTTTGATCTGATCAAAATTACCACTGAAGATGGGATAACCGGTTATAGCGCTGGACCGGCAATGTATCATGAGAGACGGGGTTTGGGTGATTTAATCGGTCCATATCTCATTGGTGAGGATGCCACTGACATACCGCTAATTCAACAAAGATTGAGAGAAATATCCTATCTTGGCTGGCGTCAATTCTGGATTGAGCCGGCTTTCTGGGACATCCTTGGGAAATCAAAAAATTTACCGGTTTATGAATTATTAGGCGGTAAGGCAGGGAGAATAAATCTTTATGCCTCCACCGGTGAGTTGAAAACCCCAGATGGAATCATTAATGATGCAGAAGCGCATTACAAAGCGGGATTTCGAACCATAAAAATTCGTGTCCATGATATGAATGAGACCGATGATATTGATCGACTCACTACAATTGCAAAAGCGATTGGTGGGAAGATGAAAATCGGTGTGGATGCCAATCAGGGTTGGCGAGTAACCATCATAGGTGATGCACCACTTTGGGATTTGCCACGGGCCAAAAGATTTGCTGATGTTTGTGCCGATCATAATATTGCCTGGCTGGAAGAACCGCTACCAATGGATGATTATGAAAGTCTCTCTGAATTGAGATCCTATAGCCGCGTCCCCATTGCCGGTGGTGAGTTGCATTCATCCGGACAGGTAGAATTTGATACCATGTTAGAAAAGGGATGTTATGATATTTATCAGCCTGATGCCATTTTTACCGGCGGCATATCTCAAACCTTTGAGATTGCTAAAAAATGTCTGAAAAAAGGAGTGTCATACACCCCCCATACCTGGACAAATGGGATTGGATTTGCTGTCAACCTCCAACTCATGGCAGCCAGCGGTTTTTCTTCAACCATGGAATTAGAATATCCAGTCAGTCCACCGGGATGGACCGTGCCGAGCAGAGATGCCATTCTTGAAACACCATTTACTCATGATAAAGGAACCCTGCAATTACCAACTCTTCCTGGATTGGGATTCAATATCAACAGGAAAATCCTCAAAAAATATGGTAAAAGATTTTTTAATATGGATAAGAAAAGACTGATCTGGTTTTCGATCAGAACACGCGGTGTGAAGATATCCAAAGAAATTGACCACATTAAAAGAAAGAAGAAAAATTGATTTTAGCAGATAACAATTCAATACCAATTGTGTGGACTATTAATTCTCACGTGGACAATTACCTCAAATGGGGGAATGTTCTCAGGTCAGAAATCTACCCAGAGGCAGTACATGAATTCAGAAAAGCCTCAAGAAAATTAATGGTGATCCTGGAACTATTCCGAGCAGAGGGACAGGTACCCCAAGTATTGGATCAGATCAAATATTGGCAAAAGAAATTTGGCCCCTTGAGAGATGTACATGTAATCAGTTCGATGATTAGTGAAAATAAAATCCTGAAAGAAATCTGCGATACATCCACCAATGAGGAAACTGAAATCATAATTAGCAAAAGAGAAAATCTTCTGGATATTGGGTTCAAAGTCGATTTTAATAGTGCAATTGAAAATATTCTCATGATGGTTGAATCTGATCCTTCTGTTTTCTTTTTAAGAATGCGATATTACTGGTCAGAAAAATATAAAAGACTGGTTACGCATCTTGAAAGTCCAGAATCCAGCAATTTTAAATCGCTTCATAAATTGCGAGTCAAATATAAAAAAGTGAGATATCCTATTGAGCTTTTTCAATCGGCGAGGTTATTGGATGGCGATAAAGACCCTGGTTTAAAATATTGGCAGGAATTGCTTGGGCAGATTCATGATTGCAAAATCATTTTGGATTGGTGTTCGAAACATAATGGCGTGGATTGTCCTGATCATATTGTAGAAAAATCAGAAAAATTAATTATGCAATTCAATTCAGAGATATCTGTATTTAAGAAATTTCTGCAAGATAATAATTTGCGGATGTTTACATTATTCTAAGAATTATTAACATAGTTATAATCAAGGTGACTAAATAATTGAAGAGCTAAAATGGCTGAACCATTCAAAAACTTATTTAATCTTACGCTGATAGAAAATCTTTCTAATGAAATAATCAAAGTAGATCCATCGTTTGATTCACATGGATTCAAAGTTTCAGTTTTTGATGAAGATTGGGATAACCGTGAGTTGAAGGACAGAATGCATCACATTTCTGTTTGTTTAAGAAAATACCTTCCAGAAGATTATATCAAAGCAGTGGATATCCTATTAAAAGTTTCATCTAATTCAAGCGGATTTCAATTCATGTTTTTTCCAGATTTCGTTGAGATGTATGGATTAGATTACTTCGAAAAATCTGTTGAAGCATTGGAGTTTTTTACCACATCATCCAGCTCAGAATTCGCCGTTAGACCATTTATCATAAAATATCCTGGCAAAATGATGAAGCAGATGATGATATGGTCAAAATCTGAGAATCATCATATTCGACGACTTTCCAGTGAAGGATGCCGACCGAGATTACCATGGGCAATGGCTCTACACGAATTTAAAAAGGATCCAACTACAGTCATTAAACTACTGGAAAAACTTAAAAATGATGAAAGTGAATACGTCAGGCGATCTGTTGCCAATAACCTGAATGATATTTCCAAGGATCATCCTGATCTTATATTAAAGTTAGCAAAAAAATGGAAAGGTCAATCGCCTGAAACTGATCAGTTGATCAAACATGCTTGCCGTACAATGTTAAAAAATGGTGTAACGGAAGTGCTCGAATTATTTGGCTTTGGGAATCCAGAAAAAATCAAATTATTAGATTTCAATGTTGATCAAAATGTAAAGATGGGTGATAAAATTCAATTTGGATTTTCCATATCATCAGAGGAAGGACAATTGGGAAGATTGCGGATAGAGTATGCTATTGATTTTATGAAATCAAACGGCAAACAATCGGCAAAAGTTTTTAAAATTTCTGAAGGAAATTATCAAGATAGTGTCAAAAAGATAACCCGGAAATATTCATTCAAGAAGATTACGACCCGGAAGTATTATAGTGGATTGCACGGGATATCAATAATTATCAACGGCAAGGAATTTATTCGAGGAGAGTTTATTCTGCTAGATTGATGATCAACCGTACCATAGACGAATAAACTTTTTTAACAAAATTTCAATTTTTCCGCTGGTTTCATACCACCATGGTTCCCCTGAAAAGGTGATACGGTTTTCGGTGATTGCCTTCACATGACTAAAAGCAAGTAATCCTTCTTTGCCGTGAACGCGGCCCAAACCACTAATACCTTTTCCACCAAATGGAAGATCCGCCATCCCAAATCCTGTGAGAACATCATTGATAACAACAGATCCTGAATTTAGTGAAGCGGCGACTTCACGGGCGGTTTTTTTATTCCGGGTGAATACTGATGCAGACAAACCATAACCAGTTGAGTTTGCTTTTTTAACGGCATCCTCAATAGTATCAAATGGGGTAACCGTTATAATTGGGCCAAAGGTTTCTTCATTGCATATAAGAGAATCATCAGGTGGATCGAATACAACAGTTGGAGCAACAAACCGTGAAATATCTTCAGATACACCCTCGACCTTTTTTATGGATGCCGGTAATTCATCCAACTGCCTATTTATCTTTTTTAATCCTGCTGAAATAGTGATGGGACCAATATGGTTTTTTTTCTGCGGACCTGCAGACATGGATTTAACTTGTTTCGAAATTTGATTACAGAAATCAGAATAAATACTTTGCTGAACAAAGATATTTTCCACTGAAATACAGGTTTGTCCTGCATTGCTCATACCCCCCCAGACAGCAGCTTTTACCGCCCTGTTCAGATGGGCATCCCCAAGCACAATCATGGGATCTTTCCCCCCCAACTCAAGAATAGCCGGTTTGAGCTTTGCAGCACATTCCCGGGCAATTATTCGGCCGATATTTGTACTGCCGGTAAAACAAATAACGTCTGTTTTCTCTGAGGAAACCAAATGCTGACCCAAATCACCCTCACCATAAATAACCTGGAATACGTCGTTATAATTACCAAGAGAATCCCATGCTTTTTTTAATATGGCAGTAGTTAATGGGGTATGCTCAGAAGGTTTCAAAATCACACAATTACCGGCAAGGAGTGCTTCAACAACCGGTGAAAGTGATAAAATGAGAGGATAATTCCATGGGGATATAATGCCGGCAATGCCAAAAGGCTCATATGTTACCCGAGCTCGTTTATACTTAAGAAAACCAGAATTACGGGATTGTATCTTTAAAACTTTTTTGCTCAGGCGAATGGTATGATTCATATGATCCATGGATGTGAAAATTTCCAGGAGAGCCTCGAAAGATTTTTTACCCGTTTCATCGCAAATGGTATTAACAAGATCATCAACGCGTGAAATTAATTTTTTTCTAAATTTTGTAATTAATAATGATCGGGAGGATATGGACTCCTGTTTCCAGTAAGAAAATATTTTACTGGACCTGCCAAGCATTTCATCCAATTGCGCTGTTGTAGTAAGTTTTACCTTTCCAACAATTTTGCCAGTGCCAGGATTAATTACTTCTAAAGTTGAATCTGAAAAGTTGTTATCCACTAAACTATTTAATTAATGATTTTCATAGAGATGAATTTTAATATGAGACTTGTCATAAGGACAATAACAAAAACCCCAGGTTTTGTCACCAAACCAATCGAAAAATGATAAATATTTTATTATATCGTAAATATTTTTAAAATAATCATATCTCCATTCCGTTTTAGGGGGATAAGTTTGACCCCAATATTTGGAGAAAAAATGAAAAAGATTATGTTAATTGTCATCAGTTTATTGTTGGTGACAGCGTGTAATAAGCAGGACGATCAGGTAAAAAGTGAGACTGCCGAGACTGAATCTGCCATGGCAGTGGCTCAAGAACCTGAAATAAATGTTGAGTCTGAAACCGTTTCAGAAACTTCAGTGGAAAATAAGGAGATGGATATACCAATGGGAGATTTAATAACAACAGCTACAGGTCTACAGTATTTTGATCATGTAGTCGGAACAGGCGATATCCCTGGACAGGGTGATGTTGTTGTCGCACATTATACAGGCACTTTGTTGGATGGTTCAAAATTTGACAGTTCAGTGGATAGAGGAAAACCATTTGAATTCCCATTAGGAATGGGACGCGTAATAAAAGGCTGGGATGAGGGATTTTCTACTATGAAAGTTGGTGGAAAACGGAAACTTGTTATTCCATCTGAACTGGGATATGGTTCCCGTGCTATGGGTGATAAGATTCCCGCCAACTCAACCCTGGTATTTGAGGTTGAACTATTAGACATAAAAAAACCATTTGTTGATCATGATTTTGAATTACCTGGAACAGAGATAAAAACAGAATCCGGTTTACTCATGATTGAACATGTAAAAGGTAGCGGAGATACTCCAACATCTGGTCAAACCGTTTTTGTTCATTATACTGGAATGCTGGAAAGTGGTGTCAAATTTGACAGTTCACATGACAGAGGTGAACCCATTTCATTTCCTGTTGGTACCGGAAGAGTTATCGCAGGTTGGGATGAAGCATTACTTACCATGAATAAGGGCTCTAAAAGAACATTGGTAATACCACCAGGTTTAGCATATGGCGATCGTGAAATGGGTCCGATCCCGGCAAATTCAACACTTGTGTTTGAAGTAGAACTATTAGATATTAAATAATTTGTATTGATTATACGATATTTCAAAAAGGCACCGAAAGGTGCCTTTTTTTGTGGAAAATAAATTGCCTTCAAAGGAATTAACAGAGCAATTTGATTTATGTTGGGCAATATTAATTTTAAACGAGTTCAGCTTGAAAGTAATTTGGATTCTTTGGAACGGTTTAGCACTAAATTTTACGACTATTTTTTAATTAATAATATTAAAAGCGAGGTACCACGATTCTAAAATACATCTCTAAACTTTTGTTGACCCTGCTAATATTCAGCACTGTTTCCCCAAATAATAGAAATGGATTAGGGGATCTAAACGATGATAACCAGATCAATATTCTTGATATAATTATTGTTGTCAGCATTATTACAGGTGAGAATTCAAATCCAACGGAGGATCAAATCTGGGCTGGTGATTTAAATAGCGATCAATCTTTGGATGTTCTGGATGTGATAATTCTTGTGAATGTTATTTTTGGCCTTGAGGAAATTCCAGGGAACCCCGGAAGGATACTATTCCTTGGTAACAGTTATACATTCTACAACGGGGCATTACCAACTCATATTGAAAATTTGTATGAAGTAGAAGATAGCGCATGGGATATTTATACGGAAATGATTGCACCTGGTGGAATGTCACTGCAGGGCCATTGGAATAATGATAATACGCGTCAGGCAATACTGGATGGAAACTGGGATGTAGTGGTACTGCAGGAGCAAAGCACTAGACCGGTTGATAATCCTGAACTTATGTATCAGTATGCTACATTATTGGATTCCATCATCACTTTGTCGGGTGCTGAAACAATGTTTTTCATGACATGGGCACGTGAATATGACCCAGGAATGATTATCCCTTTATCTGAAGCTTATACGTATATTGGAAATCTACTGGATGCGGCAGTTTCACCTGTAGGACTTGCATTTGAACTCTCATTAAATACGAATCCCAATTTTAATCTGTATAGTGGCGATGGTAGTCACCCCAATCCTCTTGGGACGTATCTTGCCGCCTGTGTATTTTATTCAGTCTTATGGGATGAGAGTCCTGTAGGTATTGAGTATAATATCAACCCGGATATGACAATTGAAGAGAGATTGTATTTACAAAATATTGCCTGGGAGACCGTTCAGAATTATGTATCTATCAATCGAAATCGCCCCATAAAAAAATAATATTCCCTTACAAAATCCTGGCAAAGCTAAACGGGACTCACGCCTTGTATGAGAATGAATATAATCAATTTGATAAAATTACCAATTAGTACCTGTTAAAACCCACCAGGTCAGTAGAATAAATACCACTGTAAATATGAACTCAATAATGCCCAGTTGAGAGGCATGCACTTTTTTACCCGGCAGCCATACGAATGTACCCCAGAAGGATTTTAACAATCCAGGGATAAACGGAATTATCATCAATTTCAGTCCCACTAAAACCATAATGACGATAGGAATAAGTGATATTGCAATTGCAGGCATTCCCATTTTTAGTTTAGTCAGGATGGAGACCGGTTCATGGATTTTTGATTGAACCCGAATCTTTAAACGTATATAGGGGATGGCAGTACTAAAATAAAGAAAATTGATAAACCACAACATTAGAGAAAAATCGCTTATTGTCCCTGTATTTATTAGAAATACGGCAGGCGCGGTAAGGGTTAGACCGGCAATGCCAGTCATTTGGCCCATTGCAGTCATTCCCATTTTTAGTTTCACTAGCAGAAGATGGATTCCTAAAATAAAAACGGTAGCACAACCGATATAGAGTAGTTCAATAGAGAAATGCTGGTTAACAAGAAATCCGCCAAAAATAATAAATGTTAAACTTGATACAATCGAGGCGGCGAGATAATTATTGAATTGCCGGGTTTTCCTTTTTTGCAGTGTCATGGTCACAGGATGATGGGTGACAAAAAGGGTAAGGGCAGTAAAAAATAAAAGTATTCCCCCTGGAGTAAATCCACTAAACATCATTCCCATGACTAATGGTGTGATCCACATAGCCCATGCTCCATGTGCCCGCGGGATAATATGTTTTAACTTAATATTTATCTGTAAAAAGTTCATAATACTCATTATTTCCAGGGGGTAAATTTCCGCCTATGATACGATTAGATTCTATTAAAAAATCATTCAGGGACCAGGTAATTTTCGATGGTCTGTCGCTTCACATCAAATCCAGGGTGCGTTTAGGAATCATTGGACCCAATGGATCTGGCAAGACAACCTTATTCAATATTATTCGAGGTGAAGAAGCGGTGGATGATGGTAAGATTACTCTCCGCAAGGATGTATCCATTGGTTATGTGGCGCAGGAAGTGGAAACGATGGAAGGCAAATCCGTACTGGAAGAAACACTATCGATATTTCCCCGGATTTCCAAAATGGAACATGAAATTGAAATCGCCACCGCTGAATTATCTGAATCACCAAACGATTCCAGATTACTTGATCGATTGAGCATACTGCAGGATGAGTATGAAAAAAACGACGGCTATTCACTTGAGAATCGCGGTAAGGTAATTTTATCCGGGTTAGGATTCCATCCTGAAAAATTCTCAGTTCATCTTGAAAAACTCAGCGGTGGTTGGAAAATGAGAGTTGCCCTGGCGAAAGTTCTCCTTCTTTCACCCGATGTATTATTACTTGATGAACCGACCAATCACCTTGATCTTGAATCTCTAATATGGCTGGAAAAATTTCTTATGGATTATGAGGGATCAGTACTGATCATCAGTCATGACAGATTTTTTCTTGATCGATTGGTAACTCATTTAGCTGAGATAGAATTCCAGAAAATGGCAATCTTTCATGGTAATTACACAGCTTATGAACTGGATAAAGTGAAAAAGCACGACATTCTAATTCAGCAGGCAAAAACCCAGGGCAGAGAGATTGAGCAGACAAAAAGATTTATTGAGCGTTTTCGTTATAAGAAAAAACTGGCATCTCGGGTTCAGAGCAAAATAAAAGAATTGGATAAAATGAAGCGCGTCGACGTGCCAAGCGATACCAGGAAAAAAATGAAGTTTTCGTTTCCGGCACCATCCCGCAGCGGTTTAAAAGTGATGGAATTGAAAAATATTCACCAAGCATATGGCGATCTCATAGTTTATGAGAATCTAAATTTCCAACTGGAACGGGGAGATAAAATCGCCCTGGTCGGTCCAAATGGCGCAGGTAAATCCACTCTAATGAAATTGCTTGCTGATGTGATTCCTCATAAATCTGGTACAATTACAAAAGGTCATAATGTCGATATGAATTATTATGCCCAGCATCAGTTGGATGTATTGGATCCCAATAGTACAGTTCTGAAAACCGTGGAATCTATTAGTGAAGGACTTACCCATACGCAGTTGCGCTCATATCTTGGCACATTTCTTTTTACGGGAGAAAATGTTGATAAGAAAGTTAAGGTGCTAAGCGGTGGTGAAAAATCAAGGCTGGTTCTGGCAAAACTATTATTAAAACCGGCCAATTTAATGCTGATGGATGAACCTACAAACCATTTGGATATTCCATCTCAAGATGTACTGATTGATGCCATGCAGCAATATTCAGGTACTATGGTTTGTATCAGTCACGATCGACGTTTCTTAAATGCAGTCTGCAATAAAGTGACGGAAGTTATCGATGGAAATGTTAAGGAATACCACGGTAATTATGATTATTTTCTATGGAAAAAGGAGGAAGTGGAAAGACAACTCAGAGCAGTTGAAATTCAGAGAAATCCTGCAGAAATCCCAGCTGGACAAATATCATACGAAGAGCGTAAATCCCAAAAACGGGCAGAAAGAAAACGAAAACGCCTTATTGAAAAATATGAAAATCAAATTGCCCAATTTGAAGACAAAATTGAAGAGATCAGAAAAAAAATGGAAATACCTGAAATCAACAGTAACCCTACTAAACTTCAAGTATTAATGAAAGAAATGTCTGAGTTAAGATACGAACTGAACGTAACCTATGATTTATGGGCAGAATCCCAGGAATCATAATTACAATCATCTCAGCAATGTATCAATAGCATTTTTCCATTTCTGAAGATTCAATTTTCTGGTGAGCGAACTCATTTCAGATTTGAATACGGTTTCAATTTTTTTATTTTTCTTCAATTCATTGACTGATGACCAAAATCCCAAACCTAATCCGGCAAGATAACCTGCTCCTAAGGCAGTGGATTCAATCTGTTTTGGGCGCTTAACAGAAATATTAAGAATATCAGATTGAAACTGCATAAGAAAATCATTCTTTACTGCTCCGCCATCCACAAGCAATGAGCTAACAGGAGAGGAAAGATCATCATTCACTGCTGTCACCAAATCATTAACTTGAAAGGCAATACTTTCCAAGGCTGCTCTTATAAGGTGATTCTTATTTGTTCCTCGATGCAATCCAAAGATTGCCCCCTTTATATCTGATCTCCAGTACGGAGCGCCAATACCCGTAAAAGAGGGTATGATAACGACATCGCCGCAATCATCAACAGATCTTGCAATTGAGGCGGTTTCATCAGCATTATTGATTAGATGTAATTCATCGCGAATCCATTGAATCACCGCCCCGCCGATAAAAACTGAACCCTCCAAAGCATAAACTGGATGCCCCTGGGCATCACAGGCAATTGTTGAGAGCAAACCTGACGAAGATGAGACAAACGAATTTCCGCAATTAACAAGTAGAAAGCATCCGGTTCCATAAGTGGTTTTTAGATCACCGGGCTCAGTACCTAATTGACCAAAAAGCGCTGCCTGCTGATCACCTGCGACACCGTTTATGGGAATTGAGACATCAAATAATCCTGCCCTTGTCTGGCCAAAATTATCAGTGGAATTTCGGACCTCAGGAAGAATTTCAGAGGGGATGTCCATAATTCCAAGTAATTCCTTGTCCCATTTTAGTTCATGAATATTATATATCATCGTTCGGGAAGCATTGGTGTGATCAGTAGCATGAACCTTGCCACCGGTGAGATTCCAAATAAGCCAGGTATCAACCGTACCAAAAATCAGATTTTCATGAGTTGAATTATTGTTAATGCCATTGACATTATTTAAAAGCCAATGGATTTTGGGTCCTGAGAAATAACTGTCAATTACCAAACCTGTTTTATTTTTTACAATATTGGAGTAACCGAGGGATGTGAGTTGGTTACAGTATTCCATAGTACGACGGCATTGCCAGACGATAGCCTTGTGAATGGGCTTTCCTGATTGTTTATCCCATAAGATAGTGGTTTCACGCTGGTTTGTGATACCCAAACCGGCAATTTTCCTGGCAGGATATCTGGCAAAGACAAGCCTGATAAGTTTCAATGTAGTTTGCCAGATTTCGTCAGCATCATGCTCTACCCAGCCGGAGTGTGGATAATATTGGGTGAATTCAGAATATTCACGATGACAAATTTGTCCTTGATGATCAATTACGACTATTGTAATTCCAGTGGTTCCTGCATCGATAGCAAGGATGTATTGATTCTCCATGTGTTTGAGTCTCCAGTTACATGTGTTTATTTGACGAAAGACTGAATCTGCAGTATAAAATCAGAGCAAAATACCTTTTATTGCAATTATGAGATTAGTTAATTTTGCAAACAATGAATTAATATTTACCAGCAAAGTCATAAAATATTTTAAGATTAAAATGGTACGGTTAAATAGAAAGCCCCATTATTTATAAACTCGATTTAAATTCAAATAAATATAAAATTCCAAAGATGATTACGGGATGGATAATCTTTATCTGTATCCTGCCTTCAATCTTGTATATGTTTGGTATCAATTTGGGATATACGGGCAATTTAAATGGATTACAGGAAATCCAAACGTATATTTCAAATCATCCCGGGGATATTCATACCGAATATACAAAATGGGAATTTATCCATACTACATTGGAATTGATTGCTTTCTGTACGGCAATTTTTACAGCTATCCTTGCCCTCATTTATTTTCGCATAACAAAAAATATCTTTATTCCAGTAATTAGTATTGTTTTATTATTTTCTGGATTTTTAGATATTTTTCATATTCTTGTTGCTGAAAAGATAATTGCAGGTGTGGTTGATAACCAGATATTTTTGCCATTAACATGGACAATAGGACGCCTGATTTCTGCGATGATAATGGGGATTGGATTTCTCATTATGAGCAGCTTTTCCCATAAGATTAAAAGTCTTAAGCTTGTCATCATCGCCAGTGTTTTCTTTGGATTTCTGGCATATTTGATAATTCATTTTAGCGCCGCCAGTCCATATTTATCGAAAATGATTTTTACGGATCTTTTCATATCCCGGCCATTTGATATTGCACCAATCATAGTGTATCTTATAGTAGGTGGTTTTGTATATAGATACAATTCTCATAATATTCCCAGTTATTTTTCAACAGCCATTCTTGTCAGTATTATACCATATGTTATTGCCCAGATCCATATGGCCTTTGGTTCAACCCAATTGTATGACGCTCATCATAATATTGCTCATTTCTTGAAGATTATTGCCTATTTGATTCCACTATTTGGATTACTCACAGATTATGTATACGCGAGTGAACATGAAAAAACTCAGACTAAAAAAGCTGAAGAAGCAAGAGGACTCATAAAGGAATCCCAGAATATTTTCAGTCATGAATTCAGGACCCCGCTTACTATAATCCTGGGGAATGTTCCATTATTGTCTGACCCGAATGATATGCCGGAACCGGAAGAAATAAATGAGATTGCCAGAGATATTGAAAGTTCAGGAAGGCATTTGCTAAATATCATTGACGATTTATTGGATATTGCAAAGATCGAAGCCGGGGAGATGCGTTTTTTCCCGCAGTTTATTTCAACACAAATACTGATCCAAAATATCCTATCCGAGTTGAAGGTTATAACAGACGATAAAAAACTCGAAATCGAATCCAATGTTGAAAATATTAGGATGTATGCAGATCCTACCCATCTAAAACAAATCCTTTATAATTTATTGAGCAATGCAATAAAGTTTACTGAAAAGGGAAAAATTACTGTCAATGTTTATCAAGAGGAGGACATGGTTTTCTTCGAAATTTTGGATTCGGGACGTGGAATCCCAAAAATTGACCAGGAACTTATTTTTGAAAAATTCAGACAGGTTGATAGTTCTTCTACAAGACAGGTAGAGGGTACAGGTTTGGGTTTGGTTATCACAAAAAAACTTGTTGAACTTCATGGTGGAAAAATATCTTTGGAAAGTGAACTTGATAAAGGAAGTAAATTTAGGTTCATGATTCCAACTGAATTTCAGGAAAATGAAATATCCTGAGGATTAATTAAACCTAAATGTGCCAAATTAACACCGTTTATTCAAAGATTCAAAATATGAGAAATATCTATAAATGAAAGTTGAAAAAGTCAAAGGAAACATACTTATTGTTGAGGACAATCCAAAAACTCGAAAAATGATTCAAAGACATTTACTTCGGGAGGGATATGAAATCACAGAAGCTGAAAATGGGAAAACTGCTATTGAGCTGATTGAGCACAATCAGTACGATGTGATTCTTTTGGACATTATGATGCCGGAAATGAGTGGTCTGGATGTGTGCCAGATATTAAGGAGTAATCCCAGAAATGCGTCTCTGTATATCATCATGATTACAGCAGTTAAAGGCGGTGAAGAAAAAGTAAGAGGTCTGGATAGCGGTGCTGACGATTATCTGGAGAAACCTTTTGATGTAAATGAAATGCTGGCAAGAATCCGAGTTGGTTTAAGGACTGTGAAAGCCAAGCGGGATGCAATCATCGATAAACTCACTCAATTGTACAATCGTCATTTCTTTGATGCATGCATAATTCAGGAAATGAATCGAACCCTCAGATACAACCGTCATTTATCCATATTAATAATTGATCTTGATTTATTTAAAAGAGTAAATGATACCTATGGCCATGATGTAGGAGATTCAGTGTTAAGTGAAGCGGCATCAATTATCAATAAAATGTGTCGACAAAGTGATTATCCGGTACGTTGGGGCGGGGAGGAATTTGTTGTTCTCTTGCCTGAAACCAATAAAGAAGGTGCTTTCAGACTTGCAGAAAAATTACGCGTTGAATTTGAAAAACATGTATTTGATATAGCTGGAAAAGTAACTGCAAGCATTGGAGTCGCCAGCATGGCAAATGAATATGTTGATTTGATTAAAGTGGCGGATAATGCCTTATACCATGCCAAATCAGAAGGTAGAAACAGAGTAGTCGTTTTTTAATTCTCTCTTAGCCGATATTAACAAAATCTAGCATCGATTTATATTTCTGCATGAATTTTTTTCTAATATTTTGATGGGGTGATCCAGTGAGATGGGGATCTTTTTCGACAATATTAAATGCCAACTGACGTGCCTTGCGAATAATAGCACCATCCTCCTGAAAATTCACTATAAGTGATTTTCCATATCCAGATTGCTGAGTTCCAAAAAATTCGCCAGGACCTCTCATTTTTAGATCTTCTTCAGCGATTTCGAAACCATCATTGGTTTTTTCCATTATGCCCAGTCGATGCAATCCTGCCTCCGTTTTTTTCCTCTGAACCAGGATACAATAACTCTGTTCAGTCCCTCTGCCAATCCTGCCTCTGAGCTGATGTAGTTGGGCTAAACCAAATCGTTCAGCATTTTCTATCACCATAATCGCAGCATTTGGGATATCGATCCCAACTTCGATAACTGTTGTTGAGACCAGTATATTAGATTTGTTTTTAATAAAATCCTGCATCTCGATATCACGGTCATCACTTTTCATTTTTCCATGAATATAGCCAACTTTCAATTTTGGAAAAATATCCTTTTGTAATTTCTTAAATCCCGATGAAGCTGCCTCCAAATCCATTTTCTCTGATTCATCAATTAGCGGGTAAACCACAAAACACTGTCTTCCCTTTTCAACCTCTTTTCTAATAAAATCATAAACTTTTGGAAGCCGACCGGGAGTCACCACTTTTGTTATTATGGGTATTCTTCCTTTAGGCAGTTCATCTATCACAGAGACATCCATATCTCCATGATACGTAATGGCAAGGGTTCTTGGAATAGGTGTGGCTGTCATCGCCAAAACCTCAGGATGGTAACCTTTGTCAATTAGGATCTTACGTTGGTCCACACCAAACCGATGCTGTTCATCAACAATAATCAAGGCGAGATCCTTGAAAATGACGTCTGACTGGATTAAGGCGTGGGTTCCGATAATTAATTGGGCTGTTCCTTTTTTTATATCTGAAAGTAGAGATAATCTATCATCACCGGTTATGCCGCCCTTTAGAAGTACGATATTGATGTTCACTAAATCACAGTATTTCTTCAATCCGGTAAAATGCTGTTCGGCAAGGATTTCGGTAGGTGCCATTACAGCTGCCTGGCTATTATGGCCAATAATGATGGCGGCAGTCAACATTGCGACAATCGTTTTTCCTGAACCTACATCACCTTGAAGTAAGCGGTTCATCTGAATAGGAGATTTTAAGTCGTGATGAATTTCACGAAGTACTTTGATTTGAGCCTTTGTCAAAGTGAAGGGCAGGCGGTCATAAATTCTCTTGACATATTCACCTTTTTTGTCAAAAATCCTGCCTGTGGCCTCCCGAAGCACACAGCGCCGTAGGGCCATAAGAATTTGGAAAAAAAAGTGTTCCTCAAATTTCAATCTGAACATGGCTGTTTTTATTTTTTCCAGAGATTCAGGTGAATGGATTGATTGGATTGCGTCAGGAAGAGAGATAAGCCGAACATCGCCTGTATTGAGACCAACAAATGGATCAATAGGAAATTCTTCAAGCTTGAGAAATATCGAGCGCAACAGCCGGCGAAATCCCCGACTGTCAAAACCCATGGATTTTAATTCTGCAGTAGATGGATATTGGGCGATGATCTGATTGGTATTGATGGGATCCTCGCCGCTGTCCAAAAGGTCAAAATCTGGATGTACCAGTTTTAATCCATTATAAAAATCAACCTTACCAAAAAAAGCGACCAAATCACCTTCGATAAATTTTTCTGTGATCCAGGAAATACTATGAAACCAAACGCAAGTCATGATTCCGGTGCCATCAGAAATGGTTACCTGGAATGAATTTCGTTTTCGATTCTTTTTTATACCCTTGGCGATGACCTTGCCGATGATGACAGCCTCATCTCCGGCACGGACAGAATTGATTTTCATTATATGGGTTCTATCCAGAAATTTCCTGGGAATATAATAGAGAATGTCCTGGATGGTTTGCAGACCATGTTTTTTCAAAACAGCAGCCCGATGTGGTCCTACACCCTTGATATAGGTAAGATCTGACAGGTATGTCGTTTTAAAATAAGAGTTCTGATTATCCATTGTGATCAGCGGCAATAATGAGTGAATATATACATCTGCATTTACATAATCGATAAAACTGAGCGAAATCTATTAGCAGACTATTCCATAAGGGAATTAAGATTATCTTTCAATTTATTGAGATTCTCGAGATAATTACTCTGTTTTACCTGCTCATGTTCAACTACATGTGGTGGAGCGCGTAATACAAAATTCTTGTTATTCAGTTTATTATTAACTGCTTTTATTCGCCCTTCAAGAGATTCTATTTGTGATTTCAAACGCTGGACTTCTTTATCAAGATCGATCAATCCCTCTAATGGAATAAAGACTTCCATCTGGTGTACAACTGCAGTCGCAGAATGATGGGGTTTATCCAGGTCTGTCCCAGTTGTCTGTTTGTCGATTTTTGCTAATCTACCGATATACTCCCGGTGTCGATCCAGAATTAGACTCTGTTCTTTGCTGCATCGTATGAACAAAGAGGCCATTTTCCCAGGGGGTACATTTAAATGGGTTCTGACATTTCGCACAGATGAAATCAGATCCATAATAATTTTCATGTGATTTTCAATTTCATCAAAGAAATAAGAAGTATCAACCTGTGGCCAGGATGATGAAATAAGCAATGGCTGATTATCTTTTCTGAGATGAGACCAAATCTCTTCTGTAATGAATGGTGCGTATGGATGAAGAAGTTTTAAAATGGTTTTTAACACATGGAGGGTAACTACCTGTGCCGTATTGCGCGATTTTTGATCATCGCCAAATAGTCTGACTTTTGAAAATTCGATATACCAATCACAAAAATCTTTCCGGGTAAAATCATAGACATTTTTAACAGCTTCATTCATCCGGTATTTATCATAGGCCTGATCTACCTGCTGAATAGTATGATTCAGTTTGGAGAGGATCCAGCGATCTGTCAGATCAAGATCTTCATTTGAAATACTTGAGAGTTCCCCTGGCAGATCATCATCCAGGTTCATAAAGACAAATCTGGCTGAATTCCATAATTTGTTCATGAAATTTCTACCATGTTCAATTTGCTCTTCATTGAAGAGAATATCATTTCCCTGCGGGGCGATAATAAGAAGGCCGACTCTTAATGCATCTGCTCCAAATTCGGCTATAAGATCAAGGGGATCAGGAGAGTTACCAAGGGATTTACTCATTTTCCTTCCCTTTTGATCACGAATGATCCCGGTGAAATAAACATTTTCAAAAGGAATATCCTGTTTGAAATACAGACCAGCCATGATCATTCGAGCCACCCAGAAGAAAATGATATCGGGACCGGTAACCAGGTCAGATGTGGGATAAAAGTTTTTAAGATCATCAGTTTCGTCCGGCCAGCCCAATGTTGCCAATGGCCATAACCATGAACTAAACCATGTGTCCAATACATCCTCATCCTGGACCCAGCCATCACCTTCAGGATCATTTAGACCACAATAAATTTCATCCCCCCGATACCAGACAGGAATACGATGTCCCCACCATAATTGCCTTGATATGCACCAGTCACGGATATTTTCTAACCAATGATTATACGTTTTTTCCCATCGCTGTGGATGAAATTTTACTTTTCCTTCATTTACAACCTGCAGGGCTGGTTTTGCCAGGGGCTCCATCTTTACAAACCATTGCTTGGATAAATAAGGCTCGACAACAGCATGTGTACGCTCAGAGTGACCAACATTATTGACATAATCTTCTATTTTAACAAGTAATTCCAGATCCTTCAAATCATTGATAACAGCTTCTCGTGCTTTGTACCGATCTAAATCGCGATATGGCTCAGGTACCTTTTCGTTTAGGGTGGCATCGGGATTCATAATATTAATTATCTCAAGACCATGCCTCTGACCCATATCATAGTCATTTGGATCATGAGCAGGAGTAACCTTTACGCAGCCGGTACCAAAATCCTTATCTACATATGAATCTGCAAAAATTGGGATTTCTCTATTTACGAGAGGAAGGATTACCGATTTACCAATAAGATGCTTATAGCGTATATCTTCAGGGTTCACAGCGATCCCAGTATCACCGAGCATTGTTTCAGGTCTGGTTGTGGCGACGATAACAGATGAATCTGAATCTTTGATTGGATATTTGAAATACCACAGTGAACTATTGGATTCTTCATATATCACTTCTTCATCAGAAAGTGCAGTCAATCCTACGGGATCCCAATTTATGATCCGCTCGCCTCGATAAATCAATCCATCATCATAAAGACGAACGAATGATTCAAGGACCGATTTACTGTAATCATCATCCATGGTGAATTTTTCGCGAGTCCAATCACAGGAGCATCCAAGTTTTTTCAACTGTTTTATGATGATGCCGCCATAGTTTTCGGTCCAATCCCAGGCATGACCAAGAAATGCATCCCGACCAATTTCCCGTTTATTGATTTTTTGATCTTTTAAGGATTTTGTAACCTTTGCCTCTGTGGCTATAGAGGCATGATCGGTACCAGGCAGCCAGAGCGTATTTCTGTTCTGCATCCGGGCCCGCCGGACAAGTACATCCTGGACAGTATTATTAAGCACATGGCCGATGGTAAGAATACCTGTCACATTTGGTGGGGGAATTGTAATTGTGAATGGGAGTTTATCTTGGTCCTTGTCGGGTTGAAAAGTACCTGCCTCATCCCATTGCTGGTACCATTTATCTTCAACATGTGAAGGATCGTAAATTTTGTCTAAATTATTATCCGGCATATCTCTCCTGAACGATAACCTGTTTGGTAGAATAAACTGGGATTGTAACCCCAAAAAAAGTACCTTAGTTTACAAGAGATTCATAGGATTAAAGAAAGGGGATTTTTATATTATTTTCACTTCGGAGATTATGTATATCCTGGAGCAATAATTATAATACTATTAAATAATATTGATAAATGATATTTCATTTTGGTTAAATCATAACTAATTTTTAAAATCATCCTGCCTTTTCTGACAAATAATAATGCCACAGAAGCCGGGCAGCCAGAGAACGCCATGGTTTCCACTTCTCAGCGATCAATTCAAGATCGTTCTGATTTGGCCTTTTTGGAATTTGCTTGAGCATGCCGTATGATGCTGCCAGGGCAATATCTCCTTTTGGCCATATATCCGGTCTCAACAGAACCATCAATAAATAAATATCCGATGTCCAGCGGCCGATTCCTTTTATTTCTGTCAATGTCGTCCCTATTTCGCTGTCGCTCATTTTCTGAAGACTTTCAAGATTTAGCTTCCCATTCAAGATGGATTCTGCAAGTATCCGACAGTACAAAGTTTTTTGTCGACTGAATCCAAATTTTTTCAATTCTTCATCATTATACAATAGAAAAGATGAAGGTGTAACTTCATTGGATGCAGTTTTCAGTTTATTAAATGCGGCAGCTGCAGAGGCAAGTGAAACCTGCTGCTCCAGTATAATATGGACGAGTGTAGCAAAACCCGGTTGACGACTCCATAGCGGGGGATAGCCATATTTTGTCACGATACATTTTAAGTCAGGATCAATTATGATAAGCTTTTCTACCAATTTCGGCAGATTCGATTTGGAAATGTTGGGATGTTCCAGTATCAATTCTTTAAATAACCGTCATTGATTGGTTAAAAAAATTATTTAATTGATATCATTTTGGATGACAATACTTCATCATCAAACTGGAGACGGGCAAAATAGAATCCTGCCGGCTGATCTGAGGCATCCCAACGAACTGAATGTCTTCCCGGTAATTTATTTTCATCAAGAATGACTTCTATCTGTTGACCATTGACATTGAAAATACTAATTATGATATGCTCTTGATATGGAATTTTATAATTGATAATTGTCTCAGGATTAAACGGATTTGGATAGTTTTGATACAGCTCAAACTCCAGGGGAATACTACTATCATCATCTATTGATAAATCCGGTTCGATTTTTAAAAAGGCAGAAGAAAAACTAGAAAGTGATACTGGTGCATTCCAATCAGAAAAACCACCATTTTCATCCAGTGTAATACTACCAAGTTCTTCACCGCTAAGTGGATCTACTACGACATAATCACCGGCTGAAAATATTGATGAAGACAATGAAACAGCTGGATCATTAATGACATGAAGAAAAAAGTTATGAAAGGACATAATCATTCCCTCGTTTGAGCTTCTCGCATAGGCCAGTAGATGAAGATTATCTGTACTGAGATCATCATATTCGCCAATTTGCAATGTCAGATTTTCATTTCTAAAATGGATCATATTACGATAATGGTTCCAAATCGATTCTGGGTCATCCTGCAAAGTGGCCACATTAAAATCAACATAGCCATCATTTATTGGAAACCACGGGTTTACTGATGAAAAGCCAGCGTTTGGACCCGGTGACCATTGCATAGGTGTGCGATTGGTGCCATCATCATTTGAACCGGTCATGCCCACTTCCTCTCCATAATAGAGAAACGGAACACCGGGTAAAGTCATCAAGATTGACACCGCCATTTTCATTTTCAGGTCATAGGTGAAAAGATCGCCATATACTCGTTCCTGATCATGATTTGACAGAAACGGTGCATACTGAAGGGCTGGATAACTGTCAATAACCAATTCCATTTGATTTCTGATGTATGAAGGTTGGTTATCACGAATCCCATTAATTATACTGGAAGCAAGATCAAACTCAAAACACATATCCATACCATTGCCATCGGAATATTGCGAGACAATACCGGTATTGTCCCAAACTTCACCAACGGTTAATGCCAGTGGATTCACATCCTTATAAAAGTTGCGGAATTCGTTGAGGACCTGAAAGGTCTCAGGTGTGTTTTCCAACTGCTGACCATCCTCAACCAGGTATTTAATTGCATCAAGCCTGAATCCATCTACATTCAGGGAATCCAGCCAAAATCTGGCAACATCAAACATTTCATCTTTTACATCGGCATTTGCGTAATTATTATCCGGCATCCCTCCCCAGAAAAGTCCATAATAATAATCACCAAATGAATAATGCCAGACGTATTGTCCCCAGGGTCCTTGGAAACCGGGATTTTCTTCTTCCCAGATATACCAGTCGCGATAGGGAGAATTATTTACCTGCTCAGATGAAATAAAGTTGGGATGCTGATCGGAACTGTGATTCATGACATAATCGATGATGACTTTAATACCTCGGGCATGGGCACTATCGATAAAAGCGGAAAAAAGTTCAAGATTACCATAATCCGGATTAATACCACGATAATCGGTAACATCATATCCATGGGAAGATGGTGAAGGTGAAATGGGCATGAGCCAGATACCGGTAATGCCAAGATCGGTGGTAGTCGCCGGATCGCCGTCATTCAGATAATCCAGTTTTTCTATCAGACCACCTATATCACCGGTGCCATCATCATCAGAGTCATAAAAACTGCGGACAAATATTTCATAAAAAATAGTGTTATTCCACCAGTACGGTGGATCCTGTGCCTGAGTCATATTTGTACTAAAGATGAGTGATAGGGTGATTAATGCGAGGGAATATTTTTTCATAATTTTGACCAATTAATAAAGTTCTTTTGTAATGATTAACTCACCTAATATTTTCCCAGCTTTTTATTAATCCAACCATGTAAAGAATTCCTTTATGTAACTATTTATCCAGTATGAATCCAGTATCTCTGGATAATTTCATTATGGGCAGGTGAGAAAATTTCATCATCAAGAATCCCGTTATTTTTTTGAATTACTTTTGCCGAGGCAATATTATCTTTTTCGCAGGTAACGAGGATTGGGTTAATACCCTTTTCTTTGGCTTTTTTGATAGTTCCGGCCAGTAAGATGGTAGCATATCCTTTTTTTCTTGAGGATGGTTTGACCCCATATCCGATGTGACCACCTTCCTTTAGTAAATGCTCATTGAGTCTATGCCTGAGATTGGCTACTGCCACTACTTCCTTATTGTCTACAAGCCAGTAGGTACTATGCGGGACAAATCCAGGCATTAGATTTTCACCTCTTGCATATCCCTTGAGTTTCTTGATCATTTGGGCGAAATCTTTAAAATCCATTTTCAATGGAAATGGAATGAAAGGTTCGTTATTGATAACAAATTCTGTAACAAGACCAATATAACTATTTTTATATTCAATACAGGGGTGGATTAATTTTATGTTTGTATCGATCATATTAATTATAAAGTATTTTATTGATTTGTTTTGATAAAACTAAATAACGGGACTTAAAGTTATTTCGAATCCCTTTGGATTAGTTATGATCAGTTATAATAATAAAGCAATTGAATTTTGAAAACATTCTTTAAGATTTATACAAATGAATAGAAGAAGGGGGCAATAAAAGGATTCGCTTTACAGTTTATTGTCAAACCAATCTTATAAATTCAACCATGACAGTGCTTCTTCGACATCAGTAAAGATTTTTACGTTCCAGCCCTTATCTTTTGCGACATTTTCGTAAAACCCCAGGGTTGCTAGCTGATCATGTTTACATAAGATGGCTCTTTTCCATTTGCGGTCCATCCCTTCGTTGGCAACAACCATTGGCATGCTGTACAATTCGAATGTAGTCATATCAATCACGGCATCTCGGAGGTCGTTTAATAGGAAATGACAATTATATTCAAGGGCATGTTTTGCAAGTTCCCCAGCAAATTCCTTTGTCTGTTTAACATCCATCGTGCCGGTAAAATGACTTTTCAGACATTGAATGTTCGCATCATATTTAATGGTAAATGACATGATATCCTCTTATATTCAAACATGAAATATAAGGATATATATTAACTCTGCTGTGAATGCATTTATGATAATTTTGACGGCAGAATAAATTTCATATTTTTGATGATTAATGATATAATCCCTATTACAATCGGTCACAAATCTGGTAAATTCCAAGAAGATTCTATCAAATTAATAATAAAGGAGAAACAATGCGCTTTTACATTCGGGGAGTAAAAATGGTTTTTGTGATGCTGATCTTTATGATTCAGCTATTACCTGCTCAAGGTGTTACAACCGGTAATATCCGCGGAATGGTGACAAATTCATCAGATGGTACACCACTCGTTGGAGCCAATGTTGTGGCAAATCATATTGACACAGGAGTTCAATATGGAAGTGCTACAGGCGGCGATGGACGATATTATATTCCAAATATTAAAGTCGGTGGACCGTATACCATAAAAGTTTTTTATATCGGATACGAAACCAATTCCGCTGAAGGAATTTATGTAAAGCTGAATGAAAAACAGAAACTGGATTTCACTTTAAAAACTTCCGCTATAGAAGGATCTGAAGTGATAGTTTCAGCTGCTTTGGATGATACTTTCAGTAGCGATCGAACTGGTGCTTCAACAAATGTTGGAGAGGATCAGATGGAGTCAATGCCATCGGTAAAACGAAGTACAAGAGACTTTACCAGATTTGATCCACGGAGTGATGGTAACTTCAGTTTCTCAGGTCGTAACTGGCTGTACAATAGTATATCTCTTGACGGATCATATTTTGGGAATCCATTTGGATTAGACGATCCTGCCCCAGGTGGTCAGGCAAACGCTGAACCGGTTCCATTTGATGCCGTTGAACAGGTTCAGATATCGGTTATGCCTTTTGATGTCCGCGAAGGTGGATTCACTGGCGCTGGTATAAATACGGTTACCAAGTCTGGGACAAACACATTTAAGGGCTCCTTTTACACCTATAACCGTAACGAAACACTCATCGGTAACGAAGTGTCAGGTAATGAAGTCATTGCCAATCCTGACCTATCCTTTAGTCAAAATGGTGTGACTTTCAGCGGCCCTATCATCAAGAATAAATTATTTTTCTTTGTAAATGCTGAGATGGAAAGAAGAGAAGACCCGGGTACCAATTTCACAGCGGCTGTAGACGGAAATGATGTGAAATTTGGTGAATCCAGGGTAGATGCAGATGTCATGGATAGTATTCGCGAGAGAATGATGGATGTTTATGATTATGATACCGGACCTTACCAGGACTACCTTCATAAAACTGAAAATGACAAATTATTGTTGAAGCTGGATTGGAATATCAATGACAGCCATAATCTTACTTTTAGATATAATATGCTTGATGCGGTAAGAGATTTGCCACCACATGGTTTTGTTTTAAGTTTTAATAATACCGGCCGGGGTCCAAATTCAAGTTCATTGCCATTCAAAAATTCAGGATATGCAATCAACAACGAATTAGACTCCTATGCATTGGAACTCAATAGCCTATTTAAAGGAAAAGCAGCCAATCGCTTCTTCTTCAGTTATAATAAATTTCGTGATTTCCGTGTACCATTCAGCGAAGATTTTCCCACAATTGAAATTGGTGAAAACGGGGTGACTTACACCACATTAGGTCACGAACCATTCTCAATCCACAATATTCTGGATCAGGATGTTTTGCAAATAACAGATAATTTCAGTTATTATATAAATGACCATGCCATCACGGCAGGTTTCAATTATGAAAAATTTGAATTTTTTAATTCATTTAATATTTTCAGACATGGTCTATTTATGGTAACAGGAGATTTAGATTTACTATTTCCCGGGGCTGGTTATCTTGATTTTCTTGGTGCCACGACATTTTCATCACTGGATAATTTTTTCATAAGAACAGATCCCAATAATGTGGATGATTTTGTAGACTTCCGTTCAATGGTTGGAAGTGGACCATTTAAAGGTGAGGATATTGAAGTATCACAGTTTTCATTATACGCCCAGGATGAATGGGCCTATGCTGAAAATATTAATCTCATATATGGTTTAAGAATTGATATTCCAAAATATGGAACTACCCCTGTGGACAATCCCTACTCCCGTGGATTGACATTATTGGATGAAAATGATAATCCTGAAACTGTTGATCAGAGTGATCTTCCTGGTGAATCAGCTATGTACTCACCTCGCGTTGGTGTAAACTGGGATGTATTTGGCAATAACTCTCTGCAGGTAAGAGGTGGAACCGGTTTATTTACTGGACGCGTACCCTTTGTTTGGGTCGGAAATGTCATATCAAATCCAGGACAGAACCCAAATCTCTATCCTTTACTTACAGGTGATCCTGATGCAATTCCAGGCAGTCATATTACAGATAGCGGTGAAGGCCGTACTTATGATGGTCAGTCTACACTGCAAACCTCATTTGACTTAAATGCCATGGATCCTGATTTTGAATGGCCACAAGTGTGGAATACCAATTTGGCAGTAGATGCCTTGCTGCCAATGGATTTGATTGGTACATTTGAATTCACATATGGAAAAGATATTAACGCAGTATATGTGAGGAATGCCGACTTAGTCGCCCCTGCAAGTACACTTGATGATGGCAGACCATACTTTGGTGGTGCAGACAATAGTGAATTGAATCCGAATGGCGGCGACGGTGTATATGTTATAGACAATACCGATGATGGATACAATATGACCCTGACGACTCAATTGAAGAAAAGTTTTTCAAATGGCTTTGACGTGATGGCGGCTTATACCTATCTCGAAGCAAAAAACAATCTACGCTCAACTGAAATTGCCAGTGTTTTATGGCAGAGTCAACCGGTTCAGGGCGATCCAAATAAACCAAAATTATCATGGTCTGAGTTTGGTAACCCGCATCGTTTTATTGCTACCGGTAGTTATACCCACAGCTGGAATGAAATGAATTCTACCAGTTTTGGTTTATTCTTTGAATATGCTCAGGGCAACAGATATACCTATAATGGTGGCAACCGGTATTCATTCATCTACTCCGGTGATGTAAATGGTGATGGACAGGGTGGAAATGATTTAATCTATATTCCAGAAGATGCAAATGATATTCTTTTAGCAGACCCAACTCAGTGGAGTGCTTTAGATGCGTTTATTGAACAGGATGATTATCTCAGCGAAAATCGTGGCAAAATAGCCGAAAGAAATGGTGCTATCAACCCATGGTTTAGCAATATCGACTTGAAGGTATTACATAACTATACTGTATCTGCAATGGGAAGAGATCATAGAATGCAGTTTAGTCTGGATATTCTGAATTTTGCCAATTTCATAAGTTCTGATTGGGGTGTCCGTCAGTCAGCAGATCCGATGGCACTTTCACCATTGTCCGTTTCCGATTGGGATAACGGTGAACCAGTATTAGAATTTAACGGTGTTGAAAAAACATATATTGATGACCCAGGTCCATTCTCCAGATGGAGCATGCAGATCGGGATTAAATATTTGTTTTAATATGATCCCTACTAATTGATTACTCTAAAAAGCCGCCTTTGGGCGGCTTTTTTATTAGAAGCAACTCAGGGCAAGATGGTTAATTACCCTGACATCCCAGACTGGGTATATGGGAACTGATAGAAATCCACTATTATAAATTTATCGAGAACCATAACCAGAGTTAAATTACTGTATGCAAAGGAAAAATAAATGGCAATACAGGTAAAAGGACTTACAAAAAAATTCAGAATTTTTAAACGCGAGGCAGGACTCAAAGGTGCTGCCAAGTCATTTTTTAAAAGAAATTATGAGGATTTTTATGCCTTAAATGATGTAAATCTTGAAATTGATTATAATGAAATTGTCGGTATCCTCGGTGAAAACGGTGCTGGGAAAACCACATTAATAAAACTTATGGTAGGTTTGCTCCATCCCACATCAGGCCATGTTGAAATCAACGGGTTCACTCCCTGGGAAAGAAAAAATGAATTTCTAAAGAATATTTCCATTGTAATGGGTCAAAAGAATCAATTATGGTGGGATATACCTGCATCCGAATCATTTCTATTGAATCAGAAAATTTATGGTTTAGAGGAATCCAAATTCAAAAGAACCCTGGATGAACTGGTTGATCTACTGGATGTTAGAGAAAAATTAAATGTCCAAGTGAGAAGGTTATCTCTCGGCGAACGGATGAAAATGGAAATCATCGCTGCTCTCCTTCATAGACCTGGGATTGTACTTCTGGATGAACCGACCATTGGATTAGACGTAATCGCCCAATCCAAAATCAGAGACTTTGTCAAATACTATAACCAGCAGTTTGGAGCGACTTTCCTTCTCACCAGTCACTATATGAATGATATCCAGGAGATGTGCAAACGGGTGATTGTTATCCATAAGGGCAAAAGACTGTATGATGGGAATTTTGATACATTGGTAAATCGAATCAATCCCAGGAGAAAACTCCATTTTGAATTTACAAAATTACCCGAAAGTGAAAAGCTGGAAAAACTGAGAAAAGAATATGAATTCAGCCTGGATTTACATCATCTGTCCGCTCAGCTGAAAGATGATGAAATGAATCGACTGCTTGCCAGTCTGTTTGTTATGGACACCCCCAAAACCTTTTCGCTGGAAGAATTACCTGTAGAGCAGACAATGAAATCATTTTTTGCTAATCCTGATAAATTTGTGTGAAATTGAATACCGTTTTTAGTAAATATTTTTCTGTAATACGGATGACCTGGATCCAGGCATTGGAGTACAAAGCAAATACCGTCGTAGGGACTTTTGCAATTTTATCCGGTGTACTTATCGAATACTTGTTATGGAAGCAGATATTTCTAACAAGGGGAATTTCTGAACTTGGCGGTTTTACATTTAATGGATTAATCATTTACATCTTTTTATGCCTGGTTGTCGGGCAGTTAAAATCTTCATGGGTTACATCTATAGAAATGATCGATGGCATAAGGGAAGGGGAACTGAACAAATACCTGATCAGACCCATTTCCTATTATGTCTATCATCTAATGTTATTTATTGGTCAGAACTCGCTATATTATATCACTTATTTTTTTCTGGTTGTAGGGATCACAATATTCTTCCCATCCTGGTTGTTTCCTTCCTTTGGCCACATTTGTGCATTCCTCATCTCGCTTATCATATCCATCTATTTGTCATATTCCATTTATTTTCTAATGGTTTGCTGTGCCTTCTGGTTTGGCGAAGTCAGGGCGCTAATCATCGCTTATAATCTTGCAAATTTGGTATTGTCAGGTCAAATGGTCCCGATGAGATTATTTCCTGAGAAGTTACAAAATATTCTCCAATACACACCATTGCCTTACCTGGTGGATCGACCTGTTTCGATTGCAACCGGGTATTTACCATCTGATCAATGGACACAGGTCATAGTTATTGGTTTGATATGGGCAGTGATAATGACACTTGTCGGCAAAGTTTTATACAGATTCGGTATCCGTAGATATGAGGGATTTGGTGGTTAGATATCTAAAACTACTGGGCGCCTTTTTCTCCAACAGCCTCACACGTGACATGGAGTTCAAAGCTAATTTCATTGGTCTAATGTTGGTGGATCTGGTCTACTATGGGTCACATTTGCTCTTTTTTACAATCATATTTGGCTATGTGGAATCACTTGGCGAATTCACCAAAGCGGATGTGATGGCATTTCTGGTTGTTACATTTCTAATGGATACGATCTATATGTTTGCCCTGGCTGGTAATTTGGGTAAGCTGAACAGGATGATTGTCAAAGGGGATTTAGATTTTGTTCTGCTAAAACCAGTTAATTCTCAGTTTTTTATATCTTTCCGCTATTTCAATACCTATGCAATAGTATCGCTTGTAATTCTTACGGTATTATTATGGCTGACTGCTGGTAATACGGGGCGGGAGATTGACTTGCTGAATATTTTACTATTCATTTTTTCATTTGGTTTGGGACTTGGGATATTCTTCTCCATTGATTTCATTATAGCCTCGCTGGCATTCTGGTTTAAGAATTTCAGTGTAGGTGGATGGCTGACTCATGAAGTTTTGAAGTTTTCTTCGCGACCGGATACAATTTATATGGGATGGTTGAGGAAAACATTATTCTCATTTATTCCAATGGCTCTGGTGTCATCGGTGCCAACAAGAATGTTGATTTTTGGACCGAACTGGACATATCTTGCTGTTCAGATAATTGTTGCTGGATCCTTTCTTATAGCCGCGAGGGTTGTCTGGCTTAAAGGATTAACTTTATACGAAAGTGCCTCAAGTTAATCCTTTGCCTTTTCAAGTAGCAGTTTTAGTTATGTTTTTTTATCTTTTTTCCTGGCTGCCGGAAACAATACATTATTCAGGATAAGTCGGTATCCCGGAGAATTACGGTGAAGAGCTAATTCTGTTGGTGGATCACCTACATAATGTCGATAATCTTCAGGATCGTGACCACCGAGGAAAGTGTAGGTTCCTTTCCCCATATTTCCATGGATATACTTTACCAATTCATCATTTTCTACTTCGCCCAGTATGATGGCGCTCTTTTTCAAGTTACCTCGCCTATACCCAGTTGTTTGACCCATAAATCCCTTCACAATTCCAACATGATTTTGTGTCAGCATGGTGGGAACAGGATCCCATTTTGCCGAAAACTCAAACAAGGTGAAATAATCCGCTTCAGCACTTTTGGTGACGGGTCGATGACTTGGCGGTATATCGATGGTAGAATATTCGTATATCAGGGGATCAGTATATAAATCATAATTCTCAAATGCAAAAGATTTACTGAAATCCATTTTGGATGGATAGGAAGGGTCTATTGGAGTTCCGTCGTAAACTGACGCGGCAATATCGGTATTCTCTGCGGCGAGAGCAATATCAAAAGAATCGGTGGCGGAGCACATGGCAAATATAAATCCACCGCCTGTAACAAATCCTTTTATCTCACGAGCGACAGCTTTTTTTAATTCATGTACGGATGCAAACCCGTGCTGTCTGGCTGTTAATTTGAATTCTGCTTCAAGTTGTTTATACCATTGAGCATTATGATAATTCCGATAGAATTTTCCATACTGACCGGTAAAATCTTCGTGATGGAGATGAAGCCAATCATAATCCTTTAATTTACCAGTGAGTACTTCATGATCGAATACAACATCATATTCAATTTCAGCATATTCTAATGCCAGGGTAACTGCATCATCCCACGGCTGTTTGTCTGGAGGCGAATAAACGGCGACATCAGGGGCCTTTTCAAGAAGAACAGAGTCCATATTTTGTTCATCTATTTGACCATAAATTCCAGCCAAACCACCTGCATCAGTGACCTCAAAAGTGACACCTCGGAATATGCATTCCCTTTCAATGTCACCATAGTAGTCCATCATAAATGCACCGCCCCTGTAATTCAATAGCCACTCTATATTAATATTTTTTTCCAGTGTCCAAAATGCAATTCCATATGCTTTCAAATGGTCAGTCTGAGATAGATCCATGGGGATGAGCAGTTTCTGAGCTGACAGCGGCATGGTGCATAATAACAAGATGATAAATATTTTCTTCAAATTTTTGTCCTATTTATTTATTTTCGATTTCACCAAATATAAAAAATGACCAATGATCCCAATTCATTTAAAAATGGCGGGTGAAAATTTATAATAATCTCGAGAGCTTAGTTAACGAAAAATTAATTTATTTACAGTTTCCAAAAGGCGGGATGTAAATATGAACATCAATAATTATTTCCTGATGGTAGAGACTAACTGGCATTATTAAGATCGGGTAGATTATTCCAGTCAATTGGACCATTTTTAAAGCGATATACCAGTCTCGGTAAAACAACTTTCAACCAGGCAGATGAAAAATATTCAAATGCTTCATCCCATTCACCACCCTCACCCCATCCAGAATGAAACAGACTACATCGAGTTTGCTTCAAATTGAGCTTTTCAAAACGAATAACTACGGATGTAAATTGACGTCTAACCAAAGGTATATTGGGAGGGGCATTCCAGGTGAATGATAACATTTTTAGATGTTGAAATGCTAATATTGTCAATCCTTCACCACCTCTCTGTCCAGATTCTCCATCAGGATTAAAATACATTTCATAGGCACCGCCAATCTGAAGGTTGATTTTACATGCCGGTGCAAAAAAGGTCATAGCTCCTTCCTCGGTGGTCCAGGCCTGCCATACATCCTCGATTGACCCATCACAAATGACATTCCCATTGATTATTTTTTCATTCATATTTGTCCTTTTGTAAATATTGACATTATATCCTTCTCAAAACTAACTCAGATATAGAGTGACGCTCTTTAATGCCGTTACCATGGTGATGTCGGGGACCAAATCCTTCATATTGAAAGATTTTCTCATATTCTGGAAAATAGGATATAAGTTCATTTATTTTAAGAAATGTCCTAATCTGTTTATTTTTTAATTGATAGGAATGATGGCCGATGCGATGACCAGAATTGGACCAATAATCATACGAATCATCATGGGTAGTAAAAGCGCTGATGAAAATGATACTTTTGGATTTGGTCCAATCCCTTAATTTTTTCACCAACAATTGTATTTCATCAATTGATAATACAGGTATAAGACCAAAAACCATAATTGCCGAATAATGGTTATGGGATGGGGAAAAATCGCTAAAAGAAACCGGTATTGATTGAAGAGCAATCCCCTTTTTTGATACATGAGATTGAAAAGATTCAATGGCAGAAATACTTGGATCGATGGGAATTACTGTAATTCCCATATCATGAAGAAAAAAACTATTACGGCCCTGTCCACAGCCAATATCGAGCACAGGCAGTTTTTTGTCAATTATTGTATAATATTTTTTTAAAAGAGGTTCAGCAGAGGTCCCGAATATTGCATTGTTGGTTTTATACAATTGGTTGAATTCAAAGGCGGAATCAGAATTTTCATTTTTCATATATTTTCACCTGCCAGAGGAGTGAATGGTACTCATCCTTTAGAGAAAATCTGTTATCACTCATGATTGAATGCACTTCATCTGTTTTGTGTAGAAATACCCGAAAAGGAATCTTGCGAATTTTCATAATGAAGTTTATAATCGGAATGCCAAGCTTAAACAAAAATGTTTCCCGGGGAAAAACGAGACCGTAAATATGCTTACAGGCATTTGCTGATTTTTCGACAAGATGTTTCATGTCAGGATAACAGCAGATTACCCTGTCCAAAGTAACAATATCCACCGGATCCGGATTAATATTATCATCGGCAAAATCACCGTGAATATTTGTAATTGCGTCATTGAGATTAAGTTTTTCAGCTGTTTCGACGGCTATTTTATGATATCCCGATGAGGCATCGATACTGACGGCTTTTGAGATGCCGTTTTTTAAAAGTTCATACTGAATAATGCCCACACCACCACCAACATCCAGGAGGGTATTACCATTTATATTTTTATTAGAAATACGATTGATCAGTTCCAGTGTCGTTTTACGAGGTCCTTTTCGGAAATATTTATTCTGTTCTTTTTTCGCACCCTTATAATCAAACTGCGATTCGATTCCTTTACATTGGCAGCAGTCAATCATTAATGGTAATATCTGATTTGTGTCTAATGATCAGGAAATTTCTCTGGTAAAAATTTGATGCCTTTCCGGACCGCTGGAAACAAGCTTTATTGGTGTGTCTACCAACTCCTCAAGAAAATGGATATATTGTCCTGCCCGGTTTGAAAGATTATCAATATGATCAATATTTTCGACAGGATTACTCCATCCGGTGAGGGATTCATAAATAGGTGTCACTTGATCAAGTTTATAAATTACCTCAGAGAAGTTTTTAATTAATTTTCCATCGAGTTCATATGCAGTACATACCTTTATTTCATCAAAATTATCAAGAATATCAAGTTTAGTAAGGGCAATTTCGGTGAAACCATTCACCAGGCAACTATACCTGGCTGCAACTCCATCAAACCAGCCGCATCTTCGTGGTCGTCCTGTTGTTGCACCAAATTCATGACCTAATTTTCCAAGTTTATCACCATCACCATCAAATAGTTCAGTGGGAAATGGTCCTTTCCCTACCCGGGTAGTATAGGCCTTAAAAATACCAATTTTTCGATCTAAATGTGATTGAGGAATACCAAGCCCTGTAGTTATTCCGCCATTATTTGGCGAGGAGGAAGTAACAAATGGGTATGTTCCGTGATCAATATCTAATAAGGTGCCCTGAGCTCCTTCAATAATGACATTTTTTCCTTGATGAATGATAGAATGCAAATACTGGAAAGTATCGGATACTAGTTCAGCAATTGCAGGTACACATTCATAAAATTGTTTCAGATCGGCGTTTATCTGATTGACTGCTGACTTAGAGACCTCGTTATTTTTTATTGCTTCAGAGAGTCGGTGATCAATTGTTTGTTTTAATGATGGCAAATCAAGCAGATCATGGGCGCGAATACCTTTTCGCGTAATTTTATCCATGTAGGCTGGTCCAATTCCCTTGCAGGTTGTACCAATTTTTTGATTCGTTGCATCTTCGGAGGTTTTATCTATGGCTTTATGAATTGGTGTTACGATATGGGTGGTGAGGGAAAGAAGAATTCTATTTGCCGTTTCGATTCCTTGATCCTCAACCATACGAATTTCTTCAAACAAACCGACGGGGTCCACAACCATTCCATTGCCAAGAATACATTTACATTCAGGATGCAAGATACCGGAGGGGATCTGGTGCAGGACTATTTTATTGCCCTCTATAATAACGGTGTGACCAGCGTTCGCTCCACCTTGAAACCGGGCAACAATATCAACATTTTCACTGAGAATATCTACAATTTTCCCTTTGCCTTCGTCTCCCCATTGACCACCGATAATGGATGTAATAGCCATATACTGCCTTTTGTTATAGATTAAAATAATAAAAAAAACTCCGAATAATTTCGGAGTTTTTTAAGTAAAGTTCTTTGGAATAATTTTAATTAATGAAAACTATTTCTTCGCCAGTTTTCTTCCAGCCCGATTTTCGAAAAATATCATTACAGGACTTGCCACAAAGATAGATGAAAATGTCCCGATTAGAATACCAAAGAGTAAGGCCAGGGCGAATAGTTTTATTGTTTCCAATCCTCCCAGATATAATACTGCTACAACCATTAAGGTTGTAAAGGATGTAATCACTGTCCTGCTGAGGGTGGCATTCAAAGACTTATTGACAATGAATTCCAATTTATCGCGGGCATTAATTTTAATATTCTCGCGTATTCGATCAAATACCACGATGGTATCGTTGAGGGAATATCCAACGATTGTCAGAAAAGCAGCTACAGTTGTAAGGTTTACCTCAAATTGAAAAACAGCAAACAAACCAAGTGTTATCAATATATCATGAATCAGCGCAGCAACACTGCCTATAGCATAATAAAAGTCAAATCTGAATCCAATGTAAATCAGAATCAAAAGCAATGCGACACCGATGGAACGCACAGCATCCGTTCTCAGTTCATTACCAATCTTCGGGCCGACTTGTTCAACTCTTCTCGTTTCATAATTCTTGCTGGAAAAGGCATTATCCAATTTTTCCTTAAGATTGGCACCGGTGAGCTGAGTTTTTATTAGAATTTCATTATCCTCAATGGCTCCAATAGTTGTGATATCCACATTCTCAAATCCATTTTCAGATAAAATTGAACGGGCTTCCGATATTTCCATTAATTCATCGAACCTAAGTTGCACAATAGTACCACCGGTAAAATCAATTGATAATGCAAGTCCTTTGTTTATAACAACAGATACAAGTCCTATCAGCAAAAGAAGCATTGACAGGAATGCTGCGGCTTTTCTTTTACCGATAAAATCTATATTGACATTTTTAAATAGTCTCATAATTATATACTCAATTTCTGTATGGGTTTTTTATTTCCAAATAACATAAATACGGATCTCGTAATAAATACGGCCGAGAACAATGAACAAATGATACCGGCACTTAATGTCACTGCAAAACCTTTGATAGGTCCGGATCCGATCCAGGCCAGAACAAATGCAGCGATGAGAGTGGTTACATTCGCATCAAAAATAGTTGTGAAGGCTCTTTCATAACCTGAGTCGATGGCAGCTTTAACGGTTTTCCCTTTATCCAGCTCTTCACGAATTCTTTCAAAGATGATCACATTTGCATCTACGGCCATACCGATAGTAAGAATTAATCCTGCCAAACCGGGAAGAGTTAATGTAGCATTCAACATTGCCAGTACTGCCAGAACGAGGAAAATATTCAGGAACAACGCTAAGTTGGCAAGCACACCTGCACCATGATAATAAAAGATCATAAAAATGATAACCATAACAAATCCAATAAATAATGCTTTTATACCAGCATCAATTGAGTCTTGTCCCAAAGATGGACCAATCGTTCGTTCTTCAATGATATTTACCGGGGCAGGCAATTTACCAGCGCGAAGTACATTTCCGATATCCTTGGCTTCGTCGATATCATCCAAGCCACTTATCTGAGTTCGACCGCCAGGGATTCTATCTCTGATAACTGGGGCCATATAAACTTTATTATCCAGGACAATAGCAACGTTTCGCTCAATATTGGCGCCGGTAAAACGAGACCAGTTTTTAGATCCCTCCGAGTTCATTGTGAGGTTTACTACTGGTTGACCAGAAACATCTGAGCCAATTGGACCGGTAGAAGCCCGGGCATCGGTGACTACACCGCCAGTGAGTACAGCTTCTTTTTTGACATAATAAATATTTCTGTATACAACTGTAGTACCATCTTCAAGGGCAGCAATTTGATTTTTATTGCCCCAGAGTAATTGCCCATCCTTTGGAACTTCTGATAAGACATCTTCTCTTTCAAGCAATGCAGAAAACTTATTTATTTCGTCTGATACAACGCCCAATCCAGTTGGAAAGCCACGCAAGTATCCAGAAAACGGCTTTGTCGCCAGAATTTCGGAAGATGTGGTAAATATATCTAAATCTTGTTCTTCATCATCGAGCTCATCAAAAATATCTTCAATGGAATCTTGACTTTCTGTAGTGTCGGCCTCAGCGAATAGAGAATCTGACTCTTCAATAACTGCATCAGGTGTTTGGGCCTCTGCACTATCTTCTAAAGCAAATTCTCCACTGGAAACCAATAAAGCGTCTATTTTTTCAATGACGCCCTGAAGGTCCTGTCCTGTTTTTACAAGTTTGAATTCGAGTAGAGCTGTTCTTTGTAAGAGATTCCTTGCTCTTTCAGTATCTTTTACACCAGCCAATTCAACAATAATTCGGTTTCGGCCGGACTTCTGAATTGTCGGCTCGGATACGCCAAATTCATCAACACGATTTCTGATGATCTCCAAAGCGCTGTTCACAGCGTTTTCAGCATGTTCTCTCAATGCGGAGAAAACATTTTCATTTGATTTTCCGGTTAAGCCATCCAGGTCGGAATAATATTTGACCAGTTTAATATTATTTACATCGACAAGAACCTTTAATTCATCAAAGAAGTCAGTTCTCTGGGTCGTGGAAACTTTCTCGGCCGCTTTAATTGCCTGGAGTAGTTCGCCGGTTTTATCATCTGAGAGATTCTGAGCAAGAATGGGAATGTCAACTTCAAGAATAACATGCATACCACCTTGTAAATCGAGGCCAAGGTTTATTGCCTGTTTGTGCAATGCCTTGAGGGCGGCGGGTTCTTCAAGCTTAATGACATCTTTTTCTTCTTCGCTTAATTTATAGTACTGAATGGTCGGGTATAGTTTGTATGCTGATAACAACATAACCATTCCTATGATAAACCATCTGGTTCCAACATTTTTTAACATAACTTTTTCTACTTTAGTTAATGGTTAGAAATTAAAAATAATTATCAAAATATATAATCTGCTTTGAATAAAGCCCGTCAATTTAAAACGAAGTATCTATGTTTCAAAGACAGAAAAATAAGGAAATTTTTATAATTAATTGAAATTCTTTTCTAAAAAGAGAATAAATAGATAAATATCATTGGGCTGGTATTTGTTTATTAAATAATTGGGGAATAAAGTCAATGCATTACCTCCATATATATAAGGTCTCAGTTGAAGCGGTAATTTCATTAGAAAACGGAATAAATCAAGAAAATTATTGATTTGTAACCTATAAAATAATTTCCACTTTCTGATTTGCCTGAAAATGAAGCAGTTTAACTCATTGACACAGCATTTGGCATCTCGTTAGTTTTTCTGAATAAATTCACTTCAATATTTAAGAAATTAAAACATAAATAATTAAGAAATAAAAGCATAAATCAAATATTATTCTATAGATATTAAATTATAGACATAATGCTCTTTTAATAGTAATATAAATATATTTTGACTAAATCATATAGAAGTAGAGATGTAGATACATAGATATATCAATTATAATAATAATATGATATACAATATTTAAAATAAAGGACATAAAGATATAAATAACTATTCTTAAACTAATAATTATATAAGTAATTTTTATGTATCGTTGTATTCCATAAAGATACATATATAACAATTCTATTGAATCAAAGGAGAACTGTATGAGAACAAAAGTTATGAGTTTATTTATTATTTTAACAATGTTTGCGGTTGCATCATCGCAATCACTATATGTGGGTACATATGGGGTTTCGCCAAGAGATACTGAGGTAGATGCCGAAGATATCTTTGACAGAGCGTATAACGGTCTTCTCAATGTTGGTGTTGAGACCCAAATGTATTTTCAAGCCAGAATTGATGAAGGTGTTTTAACAGCACCAGTATGGACTATCACGGATGCTCCCGATGGTTCTACTGCTGATTTTGGTACCTCATTCAACATGGATGAATCAACACAGGTAGTCACTTTCACTCCATCCCATGTGGGAACATATGTGGTAGAATTTATGGATGGTGAATTATCATATTCACTAAGTATTAATTCAGGTACCTATATGGGCATGGAAGCTGGTATGTGTGGGATGTGCCACTCAGAAAAAGCAGATGCATGGGCAGAGACCGGTCATTCTGATATGCTGACTAGAGCTTTGGACGGTACATTAAGTTCACATTATGCCGGATATTGTGTTGGCTGTCATACTGTAGGTTATGACCCAGATGCCAATAATGGAGGTTTTGATGATTGGGGATTTGTATATCCTGACTCCACAGATCTAGTCGACAATTATGGATCAGAAGACGGTCACCTCTTTGAAGGTGTTTTTGATCTTGCCGTCGGTTTTTATCCAGATGCCATGGCCAGAGCAAATATTCAATGTGAAAGTTGCCATGGACCTGGAAATGCTCACTTTGGTAATACAAGTGATTCAAAAATGGTAGCAGGTCTCGAAACGGACAACTGCGCCTGGTGTCATGATTCTGGCACCCATCATGCGTTCCCTGAACAATGGGACTATTCTGGACATGCTACACCTCCATCACGTGACTCCTGGTCAGGTAGCTGTGCAAGATGCCATACTCCTGAAGGCTTTATCGAATACGTTGAGGGTAATGAGGTAAATTCACATGAAACATCTCCGTTCTCATGTGCAATGTGCCATGATCCACATGCATTGGATAATCCACACCAGATGAGAACTGTAGAATCTACAATACTTTCAAATGGTTTTGAAGTAGAAGGTGGTGGATATGGTCGTTTATGCATGAACTGTCATATGAGTCGCAGAGATGCAGACACATATACTGATGGCCCTCATGGTCATTATGGACCTCACTATGGCGTACAGGCGGATATGCTTGCAGCAACAAATGCCATCACATTTGGCATGAATATACCCACATCACCGCATTTATCAGGTGTAGAAAATTCTTGTGTTGACTGTCATATGGCCGGTGATCTAACCGATGATGATGGCAATATTATGCTCATGGGTGGCCATTCATGGAATATGGCTTATGACGAAGTTGATAACCTGGTTGCCTGTGAAGGCTGTCATGGAGACATTGGTGGTAGTTTTGATGCCAAAGTATTTTTCGCAAATGGTATTGGCGATCATGATGGAGATGGTGACACAGAAGGTTTACAGCATGAAGTAGAAGGTTTGATGGAAACATTAGCCGCTATGCTTCCTGCCGTAGAAGGTTTTGATGCCTATGATCCTCATGATGATGTAGATGATACATGGACAGTTACAGAGCTAAAAGCTGCTTATAACTATGACTATGTATATTATGATCATTCACATGGTATTCATAATCCTGCTTTCACTGTTGGATTATTGCAAGTTTCCATCCAGGCTCTTTTGAATGGTGCGCTGGACGGCCAAATTGTTGCTGTTGATGATATACCAAATGATCAGGGTGGTCAGGTGAAAGTTATCTGGGATGCCTTTGCATCTGATGGCATTGGTTATGACCCAATTGATTCTTATTCATTAAAAAGATATGATGGATATGATGATACATGGACATTTGTTGGAAATATGCCTGCAGACGGCAGTGGTCGATACTCGTTGGTTGTACCAACATTATTTGACTCTACCTCTGTAGATCCTGCTCTTACCAGCTTTATTGTACTTGCACTTTCAGAAGGTGGCGATGTATTCACATCTGATCCTGCCGATGGTTATTCACTTGATAATCTCGCACCAATGGTACCAGATGGTATCATGGCATTAAGCGACGAAAGCCTTGTAGAAATTGTTTGGGATGAAGCTCTTGATGCTGACTTCCAATACTTTACCATTTACAGAAATGGTGAAATAGTTGGATATTCTACAGAAAGTTATTTCGTTGACGAAACAATCACTTCAGGTGGTGAATATGCTTATACGATTACCGCTACTGACGTCAATGAAAATGAATCTGACGATTCAACACCAGGTTCTGTATTTGCTGGATTTTCCGGTGATATAAACGGTGACTTCGAAATAGATGTCCTTGATGTTGTATTCTTAGTTGGAATCATTCTTGATAACGTAGAATATAATGATTTTAACCTTTGGGCTGCTGATAGAAATGGTGATGGTGGCATTGATGTACTTGATGTTGTCATGATTATTGATGATATCCTTGGTGATACATTAACTAAAGGTGACTTTATCTCAAACGCCAATTTATCATATGGAAATGGCATTATCAATGTAAGTTCTGATGGAACCGTTGCCGGTGTACAAATTAGCGTCAAAGGTGAATTTGATATACTTTCAACAAATCTTCCAGCTGGATGGGAAATCCATAATAATAACAATACTATTTTGGCCTTCACAACCAATGGTTCAAGTCTAACAGAAGACATGAAAATATACTATGATGGTATAGTAGTTGTTAAATCTGGTACCGTTGCTGACTGGTTTGGCGGTGGTTCAGATGCAGAACTTCTATTTGTACCTGATGTATATTCACTGAAACCTGCATATCCGAATCCATTTAACCCGGTAACGAATATCAGCTTTGATATTCCATTCGAGTCTATGGTTCAGATTACAATATATGATGCACTTGGTAGACAGGTTGCCGTACTTGTAAATGATATGCAAACTGCAGGTGTTAAGCAAATTACCTGGAATGCTGAAGCGCATTCAAGCGGTCTTTACATTGTAAAGATGCAAGCTGGTGATTTCACAAAAACTCAGAAAATCCTGCTAATTAAATAATAAACTGCATTCTAATAAAAAGGGAGTCTTAGGGCTCCCTTTTTTATTTCCCTCAGAAAACGTTGTGTGGCATAGTCCAGTTTTGCGATGTCGGTAATTAAATACTATCATGGATGACCCGGTATTGCACAGCCTTCGCATTACGACCTAAATTTAGCGTTCAATTATGCTTAGTTTTAACCACATATACTATTTTTGTCAGCGAGGATTATTTGATAGATAATACTCGTACCGAAGGATCCAATACAAAAATCATTGCAATTGCCAATCAAAAAGGCGGAGTTGGAAAAACAACATCTTCTGTGAATATTGCCGCCTATCTTGCTGCAGCTGAGATTCCCACACTATTGATTGATATGGATCCCCAGGCAAATGCCACAACAGGTGTTGGTATTGATGTGGGAAATAGTAAATATTCAGTATACGATGTATTGATTGGCGATGCGAATATCAATGATGCCATTCAATCGACACAGCTGGAATATCTTGATGTTTTATCTGCGTCAGCTGACCTGGTGGGTGCAGAAATTGAACTTGTGGGAAAACTCTCAAGAGAACATATGTTGAAACAGGTTACTTCTGAAATAGGCAACAAGTATCGCTATATCATAATTGATAGTCCGCCCTCTCTGGGTCTGTTGACAATCAATGTTTTGACGGCGGCAAAGTCAATTCTAATACCCATCCAATGTGAATATTATGCCCTGGAAGGATTATCTCAGTTACTAAATACAATACGACTTGTCCAGAAACACTTGAATACTTCACTTGAGATTGAAGGTATTTTAATTACAATGTTTGACAGTCGTTTAAATTTATCAAAACAGGTGGTTGAGGAATTGATCGAATATTTTGGTGACAAGGTTTACGATACTTATATACGTCGAAATGTCCGGCTTGGTGAAGCGCCAAGTCATGGAAAACCAATCCTATTATATGATGCATCTTCTGTGGGAGCCCAAAACTACATGAGTCTTGTATCCGAAATTCTTGAAGCAAATGAAAAAGAAAAGTCTCGGTAAAGGATTAAGAGCGCTGATTCCTGCCTATGAGGTAGGCAACGACCGTTATCTTGATGGTGCTATTTCACTGTCAAAGATAATTCCTAACCCAAACCAACCTAGACAGAAATTCCATAAGGAAGGGATGGAAGAGCTAATCAATTCCATAAGAGAAAATGGAATTCTGCAACCATTAACGGTTAGAGAAACAGAGGATGGCCATTTTGAGCTGATTGCCGGTGAAAGAAGATTCAGGGCTGCAAAAAAACTGGAACTTGAAACTGTGCCTGTATATGTAATTAGTGTAAAAACGGATGTCCAGATGCTTGAATATGCTCTGGTTGAAAATGTTCAGCGGGAAGATCTGGATCCTATTGAGGAAGCAGAAGGTTATGCACTGCTATCCGGGAAATATAATCTTTCACAGGCAGATATCGCCAAAAAAGTCGGGAAGAACAGAGTTACAGTTACCAATTCAATGCGATTATTAAAATTGCCTTCTGAGGTAAAAGCTCATATCAGGGCAGGAGATGTTTCATCTGGGCATGGTCGTGCTCTTCTCGCATTAAAATCAACGACATTGATTAAAAATATGCTCCACAGAATAATCAAAGATCAGTTAAGTGTAAGACAAACAGAGGATCTTGTTAAATCTCAGGCTACTGTTAAAAAGAAAAAGCCCTTGACGCAAAAGAAAAATACATTGTCCTACAAAAAACCGTCCGCCTTATTATGGTTTGAAAAAGATTTGCGAAGCACATTAGCCACAAAAGTTTCTATTAGTAGAGCAAAAGAAGGCGATGGCAGAATAGAAATTGAATTCTATTCTAATGAGGATCTAGAGCGACTCATCGAATTGATCACTGGAAATACTAATCACAACTAAAACATTGTCAAAAAAATTAAATATATTATTCAGGAATATCATTTGCCTGAATTTTTAAGTATGTTATAATTTTACTGGCTGTATTTCTATTGAAAAAGAAGTATTATACAATATTTTTTATCTCAAATGACGATTCCCGTCGTGAGTTTACGATTTCAAATTATTTGGTAATTACTTCATTGCTATTTGGAATTGGGTTAATAATAATCACTGGTGCAGGAATATGGAATTTACTTGATAAAAGTAAATTACAGGATGAACTCGAGGTTCTCAGAAGATTTGAACATAGTGCATTGAAAGTAATTGTGGATTTAGGTGCTGAAGATTTATTGATGCAGCAACCTGATATTGAGGTTGTGCTTATAAAATACTTTGGCGATGATCCTGATAGGATTCCTATGAATTCTCCAGTAGATGGATATATTACACAAAATATTAATCCAAGGGGAGATGATAAACATTTTGGAGTTGATATTGCTGCCAAATCTGGAGACACAATTGTCGCACCGGCTGATGGGCTGGTAGTATTCTCAGGTGAAACCAGTTCTCTTGGAAAAATGATTATCCTTTCACACGCACTTGATTTTTACACTCTGTTTGGTCATATTGATACTAATTATACATCAGTAAGGGAATATGTGAAAGCAAGTCAACCCATTGGCAGTGTCGGGGGGTTAGGAGATGACGGCGGACCCCATCTCCATTTTGAGATATGGAAAGGTGATCAAGTAATTGATCCCGTAAAATTTATTGAGAATTATAAAGATAAAGATGTCTCTAACAAGTAAACAGGAAAAGAACGTTAGTTCTATTATCGGCCCAAATGTAGAGGTCATTGGAACAATAACTGCCACCGGTGGAATTCTCATTTATGGAAAAGTCATAGGTGATGTAAATGCGGCAGGGATGGTTCGAATTTCTCAAGGCGGGATTGTCAATGGTACCATCACCGCCAAAGATGCAAGGATAAGCGGGACTCTTGAAGGTGATCTGATCGCTACCAGAAAAGTAGAACTGAATAATAAGTCTGTACTCAAGGGAAATCTAAAAGCAAAAATCCTGATCATTGAAGAGGGAGCTGTTTTCGAAGGCAATTGCAACATGGATGAAGAAAAAATGCTATCTACTCCCACAGATAACGGGGACGAAGATGGAGCAGAGTCCGAATCCGAATAACTGGGCCCGGTACTCTGGAATTGGGTTTCAGATCGCCATTTATATTTTAATATTCTGGTGGATCGGATCAAAATTGGAAATTAAATACGATGTGCGCCCATGGGGCTCATTAATAGGACTATTAGTCGGCGTATTTGCAGGTTTATATGAATTGGGAAAACTAATTTTTAAAAAAAAATGAAATATATCATAGAGATAATATACTTTACCCTGATATCGCTAGGTTTGATACAGTCAGCTAAAAAGAAGATTGATAAAAATCCCGGTGAATATTTTCAGATTCATTTTCAATATTTAATATTCAAGCTGGGTATGTTTTTTATATCCTTGCTTTTTATGGTGGCAATGTACCCAGAATTAAAAGCGGGACTCATATTGGTTGGTTTAGCCACATTCATTATAATTCATTTTTTTGAATGTATGATTATTCAAAAACAACTATTAAAACAAAGAGAATTTAATGGCCGGTAATTCAGGCGGATCATTTGGTGATATCATATTGCATCATGTGACAAATGATCCAAGTCATATATATTTTCCCATACATATTTTAGGGATGGACCTCTCAATCACAAAACATGTGATCCTGTTGTGGGTAGTTGCAGCAGTAACAATATTTATGGCAACATGGGGAACAAGAAGATATAGGAAGAATCCCAGTGCCACTCCAAAAGGATTATCTCATCTATACGAGATCCTTATGAATTTTATACGGGATGATATTGTCAAAAATAATATAGGGAAAAAAGACGGGAAATTCTGGGTACCCCTGATTACTACTTATTTTATTTTTATTCTAACCGCAAATATTCTGGGTCTCATCCCATTATTTGAATTCATTCCCGGTGGAAGTAACACAGTCACAGGAAACTTTGCTGTTACTGTTGCACTTGCCAGCATCACATTTTTTGCAATAATCGTTGCAGGTACAATGAAACATGGATTTTTTCAGTATTGGAAAAATATGGTACCACCTAATATCCCGTTTCCAGTATTATTCATTCTAATCCCTATCGAAATCATGGGCATGTTTATCAGACCTGTGGCTTTAACCCTTCGACTTGGTGCAAATATGACAGCAGGTCACATTGGTATGGTGGCGATTTTTGGATTACCGATAATTCTGAATATGTTTGGTGTCGGTGTGGTTTCAGTAATGCTGAATATCGGTATTTATTTTCTTGAAATAATTGTCAGTCTGGTGCAGGCATATGTATTTACGCTCTTGTCTGCCGTATTTATTGGGATGGCAATCCACCCAGAGCATTAAAAATTAATAAACAAATAAATAAAATCATGGAGGTTTTCATATAATGGAAGGTCTAGCTTTTTTTGGAGCAGCATTTGGAGCAGGTTTAGCTGTAATTGGTGCAGGATTAGGAATTGGAAAAATATTTGCATCTGCTGCTGAAGCAACTGCAAGACAGCCTGAAGCGGCAAATGAAATTCGATCCACCGTAAATCTTCCTCTTTTCCTTTTGGAAGGGGTTACTATTATCGCGTTGGTTGTTTGCATACTGGCTGTAGTTCTGTAAAACATATATCACTTATGAAATCGATTAAGAATATTGTCTTAATCCTGTTTCTTACTGGTCTTAGTTTCGCCAGTGGCGGGTCAGGTCATTCTGAAGCCACTTGGATGGATAATTGGCTTAAACCAGATCCAGGAATTTTCCTTTGGACGATTGTTACATTTTTTATTGTACTTATCATCCTAAAGGCAAAGGCCTGGGGTCCACTGATGGATGCTCTTGACAAACGTGAAGCAGAAATAAAAAACTCACTTGCCGCGGCTGAAAAAGCCAAGAAGGAAGCAGATGCTGTTTCTCAGGAATATGATGAGTTAGTTAAAAAAGCCCAAATCGAGGCCCAACGGATAGTATCCGAAGGAAAGTCTGCTGGCGAACGAGTCAAAGTTGAAATTGAAAAACATGCCAAACTAAAAGCAGATGAAATGCTTTTAAAGGCCAAGGAACAGATTGAAGCAGAAAAAGAAAAAGCCGTAAAGGAAATAAAATCAGTTATTGTTGACTTGTCTATCAGCGCTGCATCAAAGGTGATCGAAAAGAACCTTGATAATCAAGATAATCAACGCCTTATTGAAGCTACTTTAAAAGATATTGGCAGGGCTTAATGAGCAGTATAAGAACAATCCGTATATATGCACGGATTTTGTTTAAATCAGCTGTAGAAGCCAAAGATCTTCAGGGCGTTAAGGATAGATTTGCAAAAATTGATTTACTGCATAAAAAAATTCCTGAATTTAGATTATTACTAATTTCCAAAAGGATTAGTCAATCCCAGAAACTAGCAGTATTATCAGAAATATTAAAAGATAATGGCTCCCAATTTGATATTGAATTTATCAAAATTCTTATGGAAAATGGAGAGATTGGTAATCTATCTGAAATCCTTAACTCATTCTTCCTTCTGGTTGAACGAGAATCTGATATATTGAATGTTACAATCACATCAGCAATAAAATTAGATGAATCAACTCAGTTAAAAATTGTTGAAAATATCAGAAGCAATATGAAAAAGAAGGTAGCTGCTAACATGAGAATTAATCCAGATCTAATAGGAGGTATAACCCTTCGAATTGGAAATACTGTGATAGATGGATCAGTAGCACGACGATTGGAAAAATTAAAAACCGCCCTAGCAGGCGCGTAGTTACTACGGAGTATGAATGGAAATTAGAACAGATGAAATAACATCCCTAATTAGAACCCAACTTGAAGCATTTCAGTTGGATATGGATGTATCTGAAGTCGGTGAGGTCATCATGATTGGTGATGGTGTTGCCAGAGTCTCAGGTCTGGAAAATGTCATGAGTTCTGAACTTGTAGAGCTTCCTAATGATGTTTTTGGAATGGCGTTGAATCTTGAAGAAGACAATGTTGGTATCGTTCTATTTGGCGAAAGCCGATATGTAAAAGAAGGAGACATTGCCAAAAGAACTGGTAATGTTGTTGAAATTCCTGTAGGTGAAGTCATGCTGGGAAGAGTGGTTAACCCACTTGGACAGGCAATGGATGGTAAAGGTGAAATAAAATCTGATACCCATCTTCCTATAGAGCGAAAGGCTTTGGGTGTGATGCAGCGTCAACCAGTTGTTGAACCACTTCAAACTGGATTAAAATCAATTGACAGTATGATTCCTATTGGCAGGGGTCAGAGGGAATTGATCATAGGTGATCGTCAGACGGGTAAAACTGCTATTGCAATTGACACCATTATTAATCAGAAAAGAACGCATGACACAAATTCTCCTGTCTACTGTGTATATGTGGCTATTGGTCAAAAAGCATCAACTGTTGCTCAGGTAGTAACTGAGCTTGAAAAAGCAGATGCAATGTCTTATACAACTATCGTCGCAGCTAATGCTTCTGATCCTGCATCCATGCAATATATTGCGCCATATTCCGGAACATCAATTGGCGAACACTTCAGAGATAATGGTAAACATGCTCTCATTATATATGATGACTTATCAAAACAGGCGGCTGCATATAGACAAATGTCGCTATTGCTGAGAAGACCTCCAGGTCGAGAAGCATATCCCGGTGATGTATTCTATCTGCATAGTAGACTTTTGGAAAGATCCAGTAAGTTGAGTGATAAATTAGGTGGTGGTTCTTTAACAGCGCTTCCAATTATCGAAACTCAGGAAGGCGATGTTGCTGCATATATTCCTACAAATGTTATTTCTATTACGGATGGGCAGATCTATCTTGAGAATAACTTATTCAATTCAGGTGTAAGACCTGCTGTTGATGTTGGACTATCTGTCTCTCGTGTTGGTGGAAATGCTCAGATCAAGGCAATGAAAAAAATTGCCGGTAAGCTAAGGTTGGAACTGGCACAATACAGAGAAATGGAAGCATTTGCTAAATTTGGCTCAGATCTTGATAAATCTACTCAACAGCTACTCACAAGAGGGGCCAGAATGGTAGAAGTTCTAAAGCAGGATCAGTACTCACCAATGAGCGTCGAAAGACAGATTGCAATTTTATTCGCTGGATCAAATGGTTATCTTGATGACATAAATTTGGAAAATATCAAATCATTTGAGATCGGTCTATTGGATTATCTGGAATTAAATGCAAAAGTGCAATTGGATGAGATACACAAAACAGGTAAACTCGGTGATGAATTAGTCAATAGTCTCAAACAATCAATTGAAAACTTTAAAAAGGGATTCTCTGTATAGATCATGGCCAATTTAAAGGAAATACGTGATCGGATAAAATCCGTAAAGAGTATTCAGCAGGTTACTAAAGCAATGAAGATGGTAGCTGCTGCAAAACTGCGCCGTGCTCAGCAGAATATGGAACAATCCAGACCCTATACAGAAAATCTGGAAAATATGATCTCCAGCCTGCTTCCAGATGTGGATAGATCAATGCTTGCTCTATTGGATAAAAGACCTGTTAAGAGAATTGCATATCTGATCATATCTTCTGACCGAGGCCTTGCAGGTTCTTTCAATTCCAATGTCATCAAAAAGGCACAGACCGAAATAGATGAATTTGGAAAAGATAATGTTGATGTTTTTTGTATCGGCAAAAAAGTACGAGATCATTTCAAAAAACGAGAATATAATATCATTGAAGAACATATTGGGTTTTGGAACGAATTAGACTTCTCGCATGCAATAAAAATTGGTTCGGGGGTTATCAGTAAATTCCTAAGCGGTGATGTGGATGAAATAAAAATTGTAGGTAACTTATTCAAGAATATAGCTGTTCAAAAGACGATATGCAAAACATTGCTCCCTCTGACGTTTGACACTGTTGAATCTGTAAATATTGATCGTATTTTTGAACCATCCAAGATAGAACTAGTGGAAGCACTAATCCCTAGACATTTAAATGTACAAGTTTGGCAAGCTCTATTAGAGTCCTATGCCAGTGAAATGGCTGCTAGAATGGTATCGATGGAAAATGCAACGACCAATGCTGACGATATGATAAAGTCATTGAAACTCAAATTCAACAAAGCGCGTCAAGCTGCAATTACCAAGGAAATTCTTGAGATTGTAAGTGGAGCAGAAGCGCTAGCTTAAATTAATTAAATTCTAAAATTTAAAATATAAACAATATTTAAAGGAAGTGGCGAATGGCAAATAAAGGTAAAGTTTCACAGGTAATGGGCGCTGTAGTTGATGTAGTGTTCGAAGACGGGAATTTGCCTGAGATATTGAATGCTCTTGAACTCGATAGAGAAGATGGGAATAAATTGGTATTAGAAGTTGCACAGCATCTAGGTGACTCATCTGTAAGAACAATCGCAATGGACTCAACTGATGGTTTAGCGCGTGGTCATTCAGTAATAGATTCAGGTTCACCAATATCAGTTCCTGTTGGACCCAAAACTCTGGGAAGATTATTTGATGTGCTGGGAAATATCATTGATAACGAAGCTGATCCAGATATTAAAGAGAGATGGCCGATTCATCGCGCAGCTCCAAAACATGAGGATCTTGCAGCATCCCAGGAAGTGCTGGTAACAGGGATTAAAGTTGTTGATCTGATGGAGCCATATACAAAAGGTGGTAAAACGGGTTTATTTGGTGGTGCTGGAGTAGGCAAAACAGTACTGATTCAAGAGCTCATTAGAAATATTGCTACCGAGCATGGCGGGTATTCCGTATTTGCCGGTGTCGGTGAACGTACAAGAGAAGGAAACGACCTTTTTAGGGAAATGACAGAATCAGGTGTAATTGATAAAACAACCATGGTTTTTGGCCAGATGAATGAACCACCAGGTGCTAGACTTCGCGTTGGGCTTGCAGGTTTGACAATGGCTGAATATTTTCGAGATGCTGAAGGAAAAGATGTTCTATTATTTGTAGATAATATTTTTAGATTCACTCAAGCCGGATCTGAAGTATCAGCATTGCTTGGCCGTATGCCATCAGCTGTTGGATATCAGCCAACACTTGGTACGGAAATGGGTGAATTACAGGAGCGTATTACCTCCACAAAAAAAGGATCTATTACATCAGTACAGGCAGTTTATGTGCCAGCAGATGATTTAACAGACCCTGCTCCCGCAACAACATTTGCGCATTTGGATGCTACCACAGTGTTGGAAAGAAAAATTGCTGAATTGGGAATATATCCTGCGATTGATCCATTAGCTTCTACATCAAGAATTCTTGATCCAAGGGTTATTGGAGAACATCATTATTCAGTTGCTCGCGGAATACAAATGATTCTCCAAAAATACAAGGATCTACAAGATATTATTGCTATTTTGGGAATGGACGAATTATCAGACGAAGATAAATTGGTTGTAGGTCGTGCTAGAAAAATACAGAAGTTTATGTCACAACCATTTTTTGTAGCAGAACAATTCACTGGAACACCTGGCCGATATGTTTCACTTGAAGATTCTATAGCAGGATTTGAAGCAATTATGAAAGGTGATGCAGACGAGTTATCTGAAAATAGTTTTGCCTATGTAGGTACAATTGATGAAGCATTTGACAAAGCCAAAAAGGCTGGAAATTAATGACCAACTCATTTCAATTGGATATTGTTACTCCCACCAGTGTCATCAATGAAGGACTCGTTGATTATGTTCGGGCACCGGCTCTTGATGGCCTGTTTGGAATTGAAGCAGGACATGCCCCGGCGATTATCGGTTTAGGGATTGGTGAGATTAAGGTGAATAAAGGCTCAGATATTATTTTTTATTCCACCAGCGGCGGTTATGCAGATATTCGAAGTGAAGGTGTCATGCTCTTACTTGAATCAGTTGAGGAAGCATCTGAGATTGATCAAAAAAGAGCTGATGAAGCAGTTAAAAGAGCAAAGAGTAGACTTGGGAATGACCGATTAGATAAGATTCGGGCCAGAGCAGCACTTGAAAGAGCAAAAAACAGATTGAAAATATCACATCATAATGATTAATTTGGAAACTATCGAGAAAGATTCAGGTTATCTGCCTCGTCAAATCTATTAAGCACAATATTTTATTGGAGAAAAGATCATGTTAAAAAAAATAACAGTTATAACTATCACTTTATTATTAAGCACTTCGTGCACCTTATTTAAAAAGCCTCAGCCAGAACCTGAACCAGTTGTTGAACCGGCAATGACACGAGTGGATGATGCCGACTCAAGTGTTACCGAAACATCTGAACCAGTGACAATTGAAAGCAATGAACTTGGAAGTGAACCCGTAGAAGAAGTTGCCACACCTGTTGCTGACTCAGGTCCTCAAAGTTCAATCGATCCTGAGTTAGATCTGGACGATATTTTATCTGATAGTGTCTGGGTAGATTATATGATCAAACCAGGTGATTATCTCTCCCTTATTGCTTATAATGAATATGGAAATGCCAATGAATGGCGTCGGATCTATGAGTGGAATAAGGAAGAAATTGGCAGCGACCCTGATAAAATATATCCGTATAATGAATTGGATTTGAAAAAATCCAGAGCCAAAGGAATCGAATTTGAGTATGAGTTCACTACCTATACGGTTCAAAGTGGTGAATCATTATGGAGCATTGCCCGTAAAGTCTATAAGGATGAATATGCCTGGGTAGTATTATTTTGGGATAACGAAAAAATGCTTAACGAAAAAGGCGGTGATCTTCAGGTAGGGATGGTTCTGAAAATCAGAACAGCGCTTTGGCCGGATTATGAAGAATAAGAATTATTTCTTTTAAATTTAAAAGGGCAGAAATTATTCTGCCCTTTTTTTTATCCGTTTTGATCTGGATAATACTAAATATACCTGTGCCATCGATCACTGAGACTTTTCCAAAGTCAAAGAAATATTACCCAATTATTTAAATTGCAACTTCACCAAATTCTCCAGTACTTATGCGAAAGGCTTGATGAACTTGAGTTACATAGATCTTGCCGTCACCATGTAAACCTGTATGTGCAGACTCCTGGATAGTGGTGATAATCTGGTTAACAAGATCATCCCTACAAAATATTTCAAGTTTGACATGAGGTATAAAATCAATTAGTTCATCATCAATACTTTGTGACGAATTTTTTGTTTTTGCCTTTCCAAACCCACGGATATCACTCACACTCATTCCTGGTAATCCTTCTATGTTGTGAAGCGCAAGAGTCACTTTTGATAATTTATGAGGTTTAATATAAGCAATTATATTTTTCATTATTTCTCCAGTTAGATATATTTGTGGACTACAACAAATTAAATAATTACCGCAGCCCTGATGTTTTATCCAAGTTTGGTTTCGTCAGTTATATCAATAGTAAACCATTTGTAAATAGCCGGTACAACCAGCAGTGTTAGTATTGTGGAGGTAATCAAACCACCAATCACCACTGTTGCTAGCGGTCGTTGAACATCACTTCCTGTTCCGGTAGCCAGCAACAAAGGGATTAATCCAAACGCCGTTGTAATTGCCGTCATCAATACCGGTCTGATCCTCATAAGGGCACCCTTAATGGAAGCTTCATCAATGTGAACCCCATCACGCAATAACTGATTCAGATATGTCACTAAGACCATTCCATTCTCCAGGGCGATTCCAAACAAGGCAATAAAACCAACGGATGATGGAACGGATAGATTTTGCCCTGTAAGCCATAGAGCTACGATACCGCCAACCAGAGCCAATGGAATATTCAAAAGGATAAGGAAAGTGTTTTTTAAGGAATTGAAACTTGAAAATAACAACATAAAAATGAGCAATAGAGTTATAGGTACTACTACCAATAATCGTTTGTTAGCTTGTTGCTGTAGTTTATACTGTCCACCCCAGGTTACCTGATATCCCGAGGGTAATTCTAAACGTTTTTCGATTTCCCTTTGACCTTCTGCAACAAATGAGCCGATATCACGTCCCAAAACATTACACTGAATTGTTATAAATCTCTGACTATTTTCACGAGTAATTTGACGGGGTCCAACGATTTCGGTAATTAAGGCCAGTTGACTCAGTGGTACTTTAATCCCATCTGGAGCTTCAATGAGAATTTCGCCAATAGCTTCAGGTGTATCACGATAATTCTTTTCGAAACGAACCAATATATCAAACCTTCTAACACCCTCGAACAATTGCCCGGCAACCTCACCACCAACAGCCGCCTGAATTACTTCCTGTACATCTGATACATTGATTCCATATCGGGCAATAGCATGGCGATCAACTTTTATCATCAATTGAGGGGTCCCGCTAATTTGATCAGCCTGGACGTCGGCAGCCCCTCGAACACTTCCAATAATTTTAGCAATTTCATCGGCTTTATCTTTTAATACATTCAAGTCATCACCAAATAACTTAATGGCCAATTCTGCCCGTACCCCCTCTAATAATTCATCTACTGTCATTTGGATAGGCTGGGTGAAGTTTGACAACGCACCAGGAATATTTCCTACTTCATCGCGTATCACATCCTCTAATTCGGCCTGATTTTTTGCTGATCGCCATTCTGATTTTGGTTTCAGGATGATATACATTTCTGCAGAATTAACAGGATCAGCATGAGCACCTACTTCACCACGACCTATCCGAGTCACAACTTCATCAATCTCATGAATATCCATTAATCGTCGTTCGACTATCTGGGTTAATTTTGTACTTTCGTTAAGAGAAATGGATGGCGCCATACTCAATCTAATAACAATCGTACCTTCCTGTAGTGTAGGTGTGAACTCAGAACCAAGACGCGGGAAAATGAAAACCCCTACCATTAATAATGCCGCGGCCAGAATGATGGCAAATTTCCTTTGTCTCACAAAAAATCTGATAACCGGCTCATAGATTTTACCAATCAACCTTACAATGGCGATTTCATTTTGAGACTCATAGCCGATTGATTTTTTCTTTGATCGACGCATAAAGATATATGATAGGAGTGGTGCCATAGTCAGCGCGAATATGAGTGAACCAAACATGGCAAGAGAAACGGTATATCCCAAAGGTCGAAATGTTTTTCCCTCAACACCTTGCAACGTAAAAAGCGGAATAAAAACTACGATGATAATAATAATGGCAAATAGGATAGGACGCGCAACTTCGATACATGCCCGGCTGATTACATGAATCCTATGTTCATTTGGGAGTGATTTACGTAACTTGCGATCCACATTTTCAACCATAACAATTGTACCATCCACCATCATACCAATGGCAATTGCTAAACCTCCAAATGACATCAGATTTACCGATATCCCAAAATATTTCATTCCAATTAGAGCAAATAAAATAGAAAATGGAATTGATAAAGCCACAACTAAACTTGGCCGGAATGACCCCATAAAAACTACCAGCACCACCACTACCAAAAGGATCCCCTGTAACAATGCTTTTGACACAGTATTGACTGCTGCCTCAACAAGTGTTTTCTGTTGATAGTAGGGGATGATGTTGATGCCTTCAGGCAGGGTTTTATTTATTTCTGCAAGTTTTTCTTCGACCTGACCAATAACTACGGATGAGTTGCTGCCATAAAGTTTTACGACCATTCCCGAGACAACTTCTTCTATACCGTTTCGAGTCTGCAGGCCTCGACGGACAGCCCCTCCTACTCCAATGTTCGCAATCTGTTTTAAATATACCGGTGTCCCATCATGTGTTTTGATGACGATATCTTCAAGGTCTTCGATCTTTTGTACCAGACCTGTTGATCTGACAATATACTCCTCGGCATTTCTTTCAATGAATTGTGCTCCAACATTTAAATTATTTGCTTTTATCTTATCAATCACATCATGAATTGTCGCATCATAACGTAATAATGCAAAAGGGTTGATAGAAACTTGAAACTGCTTCTCCCAGCCGCCGATGCCCAATACTTCGGTAACACCGGGCACAGTTTGCAACTGATTTTTAACAAGCCAATCCTGAATTGTGCGAATTTCTTCAAGTGAATATTTCCCGGTAGTATCTTCAAGATAGTAAAAGAGGATTAATCCCATACCAGTAGAAATGGGTCCCATTTGGGGATCACCAAATCCCTCGGGGATCTGCTCACGGGCCTCCTGCAATCTTTCATTGACCAATTGGCGGGCGAAAAATATATCAGTATTATCATGGAAATAGATATTGACCACAGATAATCCAAAATTAGAAACTGATCTAATATGATCTAAATCCGGCAGACCGTTCATCACAGCTTCAATCGGAAAGGTCACATATTTCTCAATTTCCTCAGGCGCCAGGCCTGCAGTTTCAGTAAAGACCTGGACCATTGATGGCGAAACATCAGGGAAGGCGTCAATTGGCAATTGTTTGTAACTGATTATACCTGCCGCCATGATCAGGACACTTAATACCAGCACCAGAAGGCGGTTACTTAACCCAAACTTAATTATTTTTTGCATAAATTATAACTCTCAAAAAAATTAGTCGACCCGACATTGAAATTTTCAGGTCAAAATATAGTCTCGTAAAATAGTACCACTTCATTTAAAGTGATATCTAATGTGCATGTCCATCGCCAAATTCAGATTTTTGAAGTTCTGCTTTGAGTGTAAAGCCACCAGTGCTGATAAACTCTTCACCAGGCTTTAATCCATCGATAACTTCCAGCGTTTTATCGTTTATTCGTCCAATAGAAATATGGCGGGGAGAAAATCCCTCATGAGCGCGTACGAATATCACATTCTCACCATTGATAATTTCCACAGCCGTTTTTGGTATAAGAATATTTACCAGTATATTTACAGTCGTAACTCTTCCATTAATAAATAATCCTGGACGCCACATGTCATCCTGGTTATCTAAAATTATCCGACATGTAGCTGTGCGGGTTCTCTCGTCAATCACCGGGGAGATATAACTAACAGATCCATTTGTTGCGGTAAACCCTTTCCCGGCAGAGACTTCAACTTTCTGTCCAATTTTTATATATGGTAAATCTTTCTGGAATATTTGCAATTGAGCCCATACTGTTTGAAGATCTGCAATTACAAAACCGTGATCAGAGTCGTTTATTACTTCACCCTGAGTGAGATGCTTTTCAATTACGGTCCCTTTAATGAGTGATTTAACTTCGTATTCAGAAAGACTTTCATTACTCTCAATAATGGCAAGCACCTCCCCAATGGTCACTTTGTCTCCTACACTTTTTAATACTTTTTTTACGATACCATCAAAGCGTGGATAGATATGGGCAAGATTATCCGGTGGAATGATTATTTCGCCTGTTAGATTTACATGGAGCTGAAGTTCGCCGCCGCCGGCTATTTGAGTTATGATACCAAACTCTTTCATCTCTTTATCGGAGATTATTACATCTATTTCTTCTGACTCATCATGATCCTCATGCCCTTCAAGTTCATCATGTTCACTGTGAGTCTCTCCAGTTTCTGAATGATTCTCATGCCCATCATGTTCAAGATTGTGATCATTATTGCATTGCCAAAAAGTGAATGCAATTAATGTCAGCAGTAAATTTCGAAACAATTTCTTTATCATTATAATTTTCCTATCTTTGCACATTTAATTGTAGCTTCCAGATAACTTTTCATTGATCAATATTTCAACATAAGCAATTGCCAGATTGTACTCTAGGAGTAAATCCAAGTAGTAATGTTTGATATCAAATAACATCCTCTCTGCGTCCAGCACTTCCAGGAAGCCAAACTTCCCTTGGGTATAATCTTTGGAAACAATATCATAAGCAAGCTCTGACTCTGGTATCAATTTTTTTTCATAACCCAGTATCTCATCTTCAAGCTGGATGAGTAATATATAAGCTGATTCCAGCTCAGATTGTAATTGTGTCCTGACAGAAGATTCTTCCCAATTTGACTGGGTAATGGATTCAGTTGCTTTTAAGATGGAACCCTCATTTCTATTAAATACAGGCAACGGAATGGAGACGCCTACTGAAAAAGCAATATCCCCAGTATCCTGAATATTCTTGAAACCAGCACTGATAATCGGATCCATTATGCGGCTTGCATTTGCCAATTTTAAAATTGAGTTTCGATATGCACGCTCTGTCGCCCACCGAGCAAGTTTTGGATTATTTTCTAACAAACCTGTCAATTTTTCAACTGGTGGAAGAGGCCTTGCCGAGACTAATTCTCCTGAGATTACGGAAAATGACAATTTATTTTCTCCAAACAATGCTGCCATGTGAATACGTTTTTCTTCCAGGATACGTTTCGTCCGTTTTAATTCCATATTTGTTCTCATCACCTCAACCTCAGCCCGGGAAAGTGCTGATGGGGATAATTTTCCTGCCGAAACACGCTTTTCAACATTGGTACGGAAATTTTCAGCAAGTGATAATATCTCCTCTGTCATATAAATTTCGTTTTGAGCGGCTATTAATTGAATATAGCACTCGGTGACTGCGCTATATATTTCTAATTCTTTTACCCTGTAATCCCATATCGCAAGATTTGTTCGATAGTCTGCTGCCTCGATTCTTTTCCATCGTTTCCCTGAAATCTCAATTTGCTGTCCGATGGAAATAACAGATTCTAATGCACCTAGTCCACCAAATTCACCTGTTCCGGCAAAATTTTCAACTTCAATGTCGAGTTCAGGATTTGGCGACATTGACTGCTGAATTGATTCCGCCTGAGTGAGACGAATAGTATATAATGCAGCCTGCAGTTGCGGGTTATTTGTTGTCGACAGGGCGAGTGCAGTTTGAAAACTAAGTGTATCTGTCATTTCAGAAGGTGATAGTACCTGAGCTCCATAATTATCACCAAACAGTGGTGATCTACTTTGAGAAATTTGCCTTGAATTTTGTGTTATCAAATCGATTGGAGATGGCGCTCCAATGACTGATTTGAAAGGTAATATTGCAAATATTGCAATCAGAAATGCTTTTTCCATCAAGATCCTTTTTTGGATTGGTTTTATAAATTGTTTAGATATGATATCTGTTATACTACAGAAAATCACGCTGCAGAAACTCTCTGCAGCATTATATAGATATTATAAATGAAAGGGCTGCTAAGTAAGCAGAATGGAATTCAACCCGGCAGTTGCGGGGTGAATATATGAGAAATTGAATCTAGGGTGGAGATATCGCTGTGGAGACTCCAAAGGAGTAAAATATTTTAAGCTGATAACATGGACAAATTTAAGTATGTTTTTTGATGTTGCCCGATAGGTCGGCACAGTATTTTGACTGAATGTATTAACAGAAATATCCAGGCAATGCTCAAAATCATCTTCATGAGAATCGACTGAACCAATGGAGGTTGTGGAAAGCATGCTTGTGGATTCATTCTTTATCTCAAAGGCAATATGACCATCTGCACTGATACACAATACAAGATTATTCAGCGGTATTTGCGGTAGAAATGAATAAACCAGTAATGTTGAAATGAGTGTGATATTTATGAATACTTTATGCAATAATTTTTTCCATTTGTTCTTTTGGATTTATAATCCGAGCGGCAAATTTAGCTTATGGCCGCATATCATAATCAAACATATTTTAATAGTACTACAAAAAATCTTCATGGCTCAGCGGCAAACTGAGCAAATGTTTAATATGTCTGTTTATAATTCAGACCTGATTTCGTTTATCGTATAAAATATTGCCTCAACATATTGTTACTATCTCAAGGTTTGTATCAATATTATTTTAAGAGTATAATTGTAATGTGAAATCACAACATATTTATATATTATTCAATTTAAATCGGACAATGGGTTGATGAAATATTATCTAATCCTTTCAATTAATCTAACTATTTTATTATCGCTAGCATCAACGCAGGAATTTGATAAAAACATCGTTGGCTATTTTATATCCTGGGGTGTTTATGTCAGAGATTACCATGTTACTGATATTCCACCTGATCAGATCAATGTAATCAATTATGCCTTTGCCAATATATCCGACGGTGAAATTGTCATTGGCGATGCCTATGCCGATACAGATAAGTTCTACCCGGGGGACTGCTGGGATCCAGGATGTGAAAGAGGGTCATTTCATCAGCTGACAATCCTTAAAGAACAAAATCCTCATATCAAAACACTTATTTCAGTAGGCGGCTGGACATGGTCTCATTATTTTTCTGATGTTGCCCTCACAGAAGAATCAAGATCGCTATTTGCAACATCCTGTGTAGAATTTATTCAACAATGGGGTTTTGATGGTGTAGATCTCGATTGGGAATATCCGGTAAGTGGTGGACTCGAATCTAATATATATCGTCCAGAAGATCGTGAAAATTTTACATTATTGCTTGCAGAATTACGATCCCAATTGGATGCCGCAGGAGATTACCTACTAACAATTGCAGCACCTGCTTCGCCAATGATAATTGAAAATATTGAGGTTGAAGATATCCATCAGTATCTTGACTGGATTAATATCATGACCTATGATTTCCATGGACCATGGGGTAGTGAAGCAGACATTGTGACAAATTTCCTTGCTCCTTTATACCCTGTAGAGGAGGACCCAATCATTGAACCCTATCATTCCCAATTTAATATGACAGCGGCGGTACAAAACTATTTAGATCTTGGGGTTCCTGCAGATAAAATAAATCCGGGTTTACCATTTTATGGCAGGGGATTTGCCAATGTGGAAAATGTAAACAATGGTTTATTTGCAGATTGGTCCGGCTTACCAACAGGGACATGGGAAAATGGTGTAAGAGATTATTGGGATATAAACCAGAATTTTGTTAATGTGAATGGTTACACAGAATACTGGCATGATGAGGCTGTTGTCCCATGGGTATATAATCCAGCAACTCAAATCATGTATAGTTATGAAAATCCAGCCTCCATCACAGCAAAATGTCAATATATCAATAACCAGAATTTGGGTGGGGTTATGTTTTGGGAGTTCAGCACTGATAAATATGGTGAACTTTTAGAGGTTGTATACAATGAGCTGGATATTGAAATACCGGTCTGCTTTTTGGTTGGAGATGTGAATGATGATGGCGAATTGAACATTCTGGATATTGTTAGTATTGTGGGATTTATTCTGGGAAATATCCTGGAATTAGATATGGAAGTTTGTGCAGATTGCAATTCAGATGGAAATATTGATGTCCTGGATGTGGTTTGTATCGTGAATATATTGATAGAAAGCAACGAATAGGATACGATTTCAGTAGATGTCAAATTTTCAGTTCGAAATAAAATGATTCACAATTTGAAAATTCTACTATTTTTCTCTTTTACATTTTTGTTTTCAGATGCAGATAATAGGGAATATCCTGATCGCTTCCTGGTAGGATACTGGCATAACTTTATTAACGGTGCAGGTCCTTTGCTGCTCTCTGAAATCCCTGATGAGTTTGATGTGATTAACATATCTTTCGCTGAACCAGACAGCCCATTTGGTTCCAATATTTCCTTTTCCCCTGACCTTTCTATATATCCCAATCCAGATGATTTTCAAAATGATATAATTTCATTACAAAATGAAGGGCGAAAAATTCTCATCTCGATCGGCGGGGCAAACGGTCCCATCCATCTAAATAATGAAACAGATATCCAGCAATTTGTTAATTCAATGATGTCGCTTATTTCTCAATATAATTTTGATGGTTTGGATATTGACTTAGAAGGACAGTCTCTCTACCTGAATCCAGGTGACACTGATTTTCGGAATCCTACAAGTCCAACAATCGTCAATTTTATTGAAGCAATTATCACCCTCACCGATCAGCTCCCAGACGATTTTATCCTCTCCGCAGCACCTGAAACAGCTCATGTTCAAGGCGGAGCAAGTTACTACGGAACCGTATGGGGTGTGTATCTTCCGGTGATTCATGCACTCCGGGATCGATTGAGTCATCTTCATGTTCAGCATTATAACACAGGTTCAATGCTTGCCATTGATGGAAATTCATACCAACCGGCAACTGCAGATTTTCATGTTGCCATGGCAGAAATGCTACTCACAGGTTTTACTGTTTCCGGGGGATTATTTTTTGAGGCTTTAGACGAAAATCAGGTTATGTTTGGTTTACCGGCAGGTCCTTCAGCAGCAGGCAGTGGTTACACAAATCCTGAAACACTTTTATCGGCGTTAGATTATCTAATACATGGAATTCCATTTGGTGGCAGCTATAATCTTAATAATCAAAATGGTTATCCTGAATTTCCCGGATTGATGACATGGTCAATAAATTGGGATGATTATTATGGTAATGAATTTTCCACAATCTATGGTAATTATTTTGATGAATTAGGTGAATTAAATTGTGAAGCTACTGGTGATGTGAATGATGATGGTGAGTTGAATATTTTAGATATTGTCAATCTTGTAAATTTTATTTTAGATAACAATATTGAGTTGGAACTTGAGGCCTGTGCAGATTGTAATAGCGATTCGGAAATAAATATACTCGATGTTATCTGCATGGTGAATATCCTTATATCAGTGTAAAATATATCAGTATTATCAATAAGATTCAGGATTGACGGAGACATTATTAGTATAAGAAACAGTCCGGATTTGATTTCAACATGGTGTGGATATTGGGAGGAATTAAAATTTCATTATTTAAAATTTAATCCATTATAGTTGAGGGAGTAAAATTAAAACTAAATCCTATGATGCTTCCTGCCGGACCCAGGTTTTGTGATGCCAATTCGAATTGATACTTTTTGTATGACCAGCCGATACCAAAGGATAATCCTGAGACGATTTCATCAAAAACTTCTCCCCATTCCAGATATTTATTTTCGCTTGAACTGCTCAGTCTTAACTGAAGGTTTGATGAGAAAGTAATTTCAATACCATATATTTGTAAGTCCTGGATATGTTTTTGCTTCACGTAATCAAAAAATAAAAACCCTGGGAAATGCTGTGGTTTATAAAATAATGAATAACGAAAATCTGGCGATATCGATTCCTCAAAGTGGTCATACTGATCTGTAATTTTACCCCAATTTTCGATAGATAATCCCATACCCAATCTATTTGAAAGCATCCGTCCTCGAATACCAGCATTCATGACAAGTCCGCTGGAATTATATGAACTAATTTTACTCTTAATGAATCCGGCTGATATCCCATATGAGATAAGGTTTCGAAAAGTCGATTTATATCCAACCCGCATGGCAAGATCATTTGCACTAAAGGTATTTTCTGTTTGACTATCGGTAAATTTGCCATAATTAATACTGGTAATGGTGACACCAATGAGATGTTGGTTTGCAAAATTATAGGTCCCGTGAATGCTATTTCCATTTATATCGAGGGGGTAGGTAAAATGATGAAATCCTCCAGATAGTCCATCAGCACTGAGAGCGGCAGGATTTGATGATAGAACCGGGGAATTAAATGCGGCAGCCCCATTTGTAAGAGACAGAGATCTGCTTGATGTTGACAGATGCATAATTGTGTAAGGGGCCTGACTGCACAGGAATGACACAAGAAATATGCTCGTTATAAATCGGCTAAACAGTGTTTTTTTATGATTAATTATTGTCATAGAAATAAATTAATTACAGTGAATTTAAAAAGATAAACTCCATGAAAATCAGGAAATGTTTTATCAAATTGTGACAACAGCGAAAATCTCCGGTTCACTAAAAAATGGAAATAAAAATATAGCCTGTTAACCGCAATACTTTCATTCAAAAACTCAAAGACTCGAGAGTAACCGGCATGCTTTTAAAACGGTATGTTTCAAATTCGAATGATAATTTATCAATTATATTGGGTATCACCATCAGTCTCATCAATAATATTCTGGAGATCTTCTAATTCTTCTTCTGCTTGCCAGAACGCCAGCTTCTTTTTATTCCGGTTTCGTTTATAGTAATACCCGCCAATTAAGATTATTGGAAGGGCGATAAACACCAAATTTGTAATTTTCAAAAGGAAAAGCCAATTATAGTTTTCCCTGATATAGCTGAAATACTTATCCTGGAAATCCAATTGGTCATTATGGGTTACTCTTTGAAAGGCTGTCTGAAAATCAGCTTTAACTTTGGTTGAATTAGGGCCTAGGCTATTCATTTCCTCAAAAATCAGGGCAAACACGGATGATCCATAATAATATTCCATTGCATAAACCGCAGCGGCGGCTTGCCCGTAGGCCAGGCTTATTTTATTGGATGGATGGATCCGCATGCTGTGTATCCTGGAAATAGGCAATAGGTCATTTCGCCATTTCGCCTGGGATATTCTAATTTTATGCAAAACTGAAAACTCCCCAGCCTGCCGCATTGCCAATCCTTCAGAAAACCAGCTTGGGAATGTACCATTTTTTGAGACACGATAAAGATAAAGATGATTCAACTCGTGAACAACCACATCTAAAAATCGATTATAACTGATATGCGTAATAGCTGGTGATTGGAGAATAATCGTGGATGTTCTATTCATCGCCACAGCCATACTCCACTCCGGCGCATGTCCTTTTGTTTTACGAATAAACTCATCTTTTGAAGGCACAACTACAATGGAAAAGTCTTTAGGTTGAACCTCACCAAATTCCTTTACCATTTTTTCAGAAATGTCAATGGTAATCTGGGTGATTTTCTTCTCAAGGTCTTTATCACCGGCATCGAGCAAAATCTCACAATCCCCCATTGCCGTCTGAAATGTGCCGCCATATACTGCTGTTAAAATCAAGAATGAAAAAAGAAATCTCATAATACGGTTACCGGATCAGGTATAAATTTTATTTTGACACCCTTTGTATTCAGCTTCAATTCATTTGTGTGAAGTTGCTGATGCAAGTATTTTTGCAGAATCATCGGATTGTCTAATGGTTGTTTTATCAGGATATGGTATCTCCAATAATGTTTTATTCTTTCAATTGGCGCAGGAGCAGGACCCAAAATAGTCAGATCGGGTAATGACTCCAATTTTTGCTGATATATATATGCTGTTTCATTGACATGCTGTTTATTTAAACCGGAAAATAAAATCCGGGATAATCTGGAAAATGGAGGATACATGAGTTCCTGTCTATCAGATAAACATTGATTATAAAACTTTTTGATATCCATTTTTGATGCACATAGTATATTTGAATCATTTGGATTAAAGGTTTGTACAATTGCTATGCCAGGTTTTTTATGTCTGCCAGCGCGTCCGGATACTTGATAAATCAACTGAAATATTCTTTCCCCTGCTCTGAAATCAGGTAAAAACAAACCGGAGTCGGCATTGATTATGCCAACAAGAGTAACATTTTCAAAATCCAAACCTTTGGCAATCATCTGTGTCCCCAACAGAATCTGTGCTTCACCATTGCCAAATTTCTCCAGAATTAGATGATGTGCACCTCTTTTTCTAACTGTATCCTGATCCATCCTAATCAGGTTGACATCTGGAAAAAACTTTCTAAGCTCTTCTTCAACTTTTTGAGTTCCAGTACCGGTGAGTTTTAGATTTTCACTGTTACATAACTTACATGTGTCTTTGAGGTTATATGAATTTTGACAATAATGACAAATCATATTGTTTGATATTTTGTGATATGTCAATGAGACACTGCATCGTTCACATGAAGCAATTTCACCACAGTCGATGCATTGATGAACATGAGAATAACCTCTTCTGTTTTGCAAAATGATTATTTGTTCATCACGATCAATTTTCAATCGAATTTCATTTAGCAATTCAGGACTGAGGATTTTACTCTCAGCATCATCATTAAAAGCGACATTTTTCATGTCAACCAGCACAACCCTGGGATAGGTAGCATTACCATACCGTTTTGTCAGGTTAACTACTGAGTATTTACCGTTAATGCCATTATAATAAGAGTCCAGGCTGGGTGTTGCACTTGCCATCAGCACCATTGCCTGAGCCTGTTTTGCTCTAATCAGGGCCACATCTCGTGCATGGTAAAATGGATGACTGTTTTCCTGTTTATATGAAGATTCCTGTTCTTCATCCACAATGATCAAACCAAGATTTGCCAATGGGGTTAGTACGGCACTTCTTGCTCCGACAATAATAGTGTATTTGCCTTCTTTCAGTTGCTGCCAGGTCCATCCCTTTTCGGCACGGGTCATTGCACTGTGCCATAGGGCTACTTTATCGCCAAATGTATTGCGGAATTTTTTTGCTACCTGTGGTGTAAGAGATATTTCAGGGACTAATACAAGGACAGACTTTCCATCGGCGATTACCTTCTGTGCCAGTTTTAGATAAACCTCAGTTTTGCCGCTTCCAGTAACCCCGTGAAGCAGGAAGGGTGAAAATCTCCCAGCTGACTGAGCGACGATCAATTCTTCGTATACATTTTGCTGCTCATCTGATAATTTTATTTCTAATTTTTTCCCCGGTGCCATTAGATCAAAAGGATCATACACTTTTGGTCGTTTGATCAGATGAACCAATCCTTTCTTCTCCATTGCCCGGCATACATTCAATGGGTTTGATGCAAATTCTGACAAATTGGATGTGCGTACAGGTTCATCACCATCCACAAGCTGATTCAAAACCTTTTTTTGGGCAAGGGCCCGGATACCAATATCATCGACCATGGTTTTCCAGTTGGGAGTCAATTGAACATAATATTCTATCTTTGGCTTGTATTCATTGGAAAAACTTAAGGGTATAGCACTTTTCATCACTTTGCCAATAGGGGTCAAATAATATTGGGACATCCATAAAAATGTTTGCCATAATTCTTCAGGGATACTCAGTTTATCATCCCTAATAGATGTTAGCTCTTTAAATTCACCCTTAAAAACCGAGGATTCTCTAATGGCAGTGACAAAACCAATTCTGTGACTATTGCCAAGATTGACATTGACGCAAACACCAGGTTTTACCATCTGTATTAGATGGTCGGGTATCTTATAATCAAATGATCTAAATTGTTGTAATGGGAATGATACACTGGCGAACATTGTTGTAAATTTACATCGGTTAATTCCTTTGGAATATTTGAAAATGATCGGATTTTGAAGAAACAAATTATTTTACGATTGTCCTTACGCGAATTCTCCGTTTGATCAAATAATTAATCATCTAATTATAAAATAAAAATTAACAATATTTTGAGACAAATAGTAAAATTGCTCACAGTTATAATCATCCTAAATCTTTCGTTATTCGGAAGCAATAGAGTAGATGATTTAGATATGCTTTATGATGATTCCCAGGTATCCATCATAGAGATAGAAGTGGATCCACTAACGCTGGAATGGATATACCAATACCCGGAAAGCGACAGCATTCACATTGCCCAGTTTCACTTTAGTAATTCACATATCGATGAATTCGTAGATGATATCGGCTTTAGACTAAGGGGTAATACGTCACGGGATGCTTTAAAAAAATCTTTCAAAATATCATTTAATACATTCGTTCCAGGTAGAGAATTCTATGGTGTCGATAAACTCAATCTGAATGGCGAGCATAATGATCCATCCATTGTTAGATCCAAACTATGCTGGGATTTCTATAATTCGGTTGGCATGGTATCATCTCGATCGGCACACACTGCAGTGTATATTAATGGTTCTTACTATGGACTTTACATTTCGATAGAGCATATTGATGATGAATTTCTGGACTCTAGCTATAATGATAGTTCAGGAAATCTCTGGAAATGTATCTGGCCTGCTGATCTAACCTATAGAGGTGAGAATCCGGAAGATTATCATCCGTGGATAGATGGTGTTCGTCCTTATGAGCTAAAAACCAACGAAGAACTATATGATTATTCAAAACTTGCAAATCTTATTTCAGTGATCAATAATGTACCGGACAATGAATTTTCTGAGTCCCTGAATTCCGTAATATATGTAAATGAGTTTTTAAAATATTTAGCCGTAAACATCCTTATGGGCAGCTGGGATGATTATTGGTATTTAAAAAATAATTACTACTTATACCATGAGCCGGTTGCAGACAAGATTCACTGGATTCCGTATGATTATGACAATTCATTTGGTATCGACTGGTTTAATATTGAATGGTCTCAATCCAACCCATACACATTTGCTATTATGGATGGAGAAAGGCCATTGGCTACTCGTATAATGGATAACCCAGGTTTCCGAAATTTATATACCCATTTTCTGGAATTTTATTTAGGAGTGTATTCATTAGACACATGGGAAGATGATGTGCTTTCTCTGAGAGACATAATCTCCCCTTTTGCTGAACAGGATCTTTACCGACAAATGGATTATGGGTTTGACAGTGATGATGGACTTGAAGATTTTTTGAATTCATATGATGCCGATCATTATTCCAATCAGCATGTCAAGAGAAGCCTTTTTGAATTCCGCAACATGAGGATTGAATCTCTCCCAAGTTTGCTGAACTATTCTCCTGGACCGCCAATGATATATGATTATAAGATATTGCCCTCAAATCCTATGGCAGGAGAAAGTCTAACAATTGAAGCATCTGTATTTGATAACGACGGGTTGACATTTGTGCAGGTCCAATATACACCTGACGGAGAACCCACAACATTGTATTCACTCAATTTTAACCCGGAGATCGATACAAAAATTGTTGAAAAATCAGACCGATATAATTTCACGATTTCTACAATGCCAACTATCACTTCAGCAGAAATTCGCTTTATTGCCATGGATACGAACGGAGAAATGTCATTTTATCCAGAGTCGGAAACCATCAATATTCAGTTGGGCATACCGTCTCAAATCGGCGTTCGCTTAAATGAATTCATGGCGATCAACAATAACGTCATTATGGATGAAGAAGGGAATTATGAGGATTGGGTGGAAATTGTTAATATAACAAATGAAACGATTATCCTTGATGGTTTCTATTTAAGTGATAAAGTGGATAATTTAACCAAATGGCAGTTTCCCAACGAGAATATTGAAATTCAACCTGATGAATATCTTCTTGTTTGGACGGATAACGACGATGAAGATGGACCATTACACACCAGCTTTGAACTAAATGGTAGTGGTGAATTTCTCGTAATTACCGCCTCGGATGGCATTGAGATTATAGATTCACTTTCTTTTGGTCCTCAGCCTGATGATATGTCAATGGGCAGGGATCCAGATGGTACAGGAGAATGGCTGTTTCTTGCTACTCCTACACCGGGCTTGTCAAATATGACGATTATATGCTGGGCGCCAGGGGACCTGAATTGTGACGGCACCGAAGATATTCTGGATATTGTGATTCTGGTCGACTGGATTCTAACTGGATACGTTCCGTCTCCACAAGAATTGTCGGCTGCAGATTTAAATGCAGATGGCACTATGGATATATTGGATATTGTTGCCCTTGTAGCAATTATTCTATAATTCTGATAACTGATCAGAATTGCAAAAAAAAAATAATTCTCACCATGAAAGAATTACATTTATTGTTCTTCTAACAGGTATGGGAAATAAAATCTATTTCACATGATATTCGAAAAGACGTTTAATTATAAAATAAATCATCTTAATTTTTAATTATTGCTAAAGGAAATATACATTCTATGAACAGAAAAAACTTTATAAAAGGAATTGTCGGTGCAGGCGTAATCGGCAGTATACCTGGATTTGTAATTGCTCAAAATACAATAAAACCATCCCGGAAATATCCAACAATGGAGATGGTTGGAAAACGTAAGCCAGATTTGTTTGGTGAAGATGTCAAATTGCGTAAACGTGCTTTAGAGGCATTCAATGATATGAGATCTGCTGGATTTAAGGCTGGGATTAATGTTTATTCACAATCCAGTTATCGGAGTTTTGATCATCAAAAACAGATTTGGAATCGTAAAGTAAAAGGGGCTATCAATAATGGAGATACACCCATAAAGGCAGTCACAGATTTGATCAGAAGTTCTACTATCCCAGGTACATCACGACATCATTGGGGTACCGAGGTTGATTTTATTGATATGGCTGTTCAGCCACAACCTTTAGATAGGCTTGAAGTAAAAAATTATAAACCGGGTGGGGAATACGAACATCTCCAATACTGGCTGTTGGATAACGCTGAAAGTTATGGTTTTTATCTTACATATACAGACGATCCTACCCGAAAAGGATTTAAATATGAACCCTGGCATTATAGTTATGCAGAATTGGCAGTCCCAATTTTTAAAGAATTCATTAACATAAATTGGAAAGAGCAATTGCAGGATATTTCAATTGCCGGTAGTCATCTTTTCACACCAGAATTTATGGATAAATATTTCAGGGAAAATATACTGGGGATATCAAAAAAATTATTGAAAATGTAGGTCTATTGAATAACAATTTCCTGTGATATCAACTCACCGTACCCGGTGAGTTGATATTCAATAAAGCTGATTATCTTCTGAGAGGATGAATCCAGATATTTTTTATCAGTACTCACCTCGGCAGTGACAATTTGTGCCCTCTGCCATTTTTCATGATAAGCCGATTCCGTTACAGAAATATTGAATTTATTCCTGAGTTTTGCCTTAAGACTTTTAATCACTGTCCTTTTGTCTTTCAGAGAATGGGAGCTTGGAATAAAAATTTCCAAAGTTAACACGGCAAAATGGGTCCTATTTTCCATAACGAATATTACTGAAATCCTATATCACGCCAATATAACATATCTTTAAATTATTGAAGAAGTAAAAATAATTAGGATAATGTTATCCTATATTATTACAACTATCCCCAAATTGCATGTTTAAACAAATTGTTACCATTAATCGGAATTAGATTTCGCCAATATCTCAAAAATAACAAAAATAAATATTCAAATTTTCTCCTAGTGAATAGTGATATATAAACATCATAATATTGAATTGGTAAACGCTACCTCTAAGCCTCATCCTTTTATGTTGTCACAATCAATTACAGCAAATATTTACATTTCACACAAAGAAAAATATTATATAATGCGCTAACAAGACTTGTATATCTATAAATCATATTAATAAATTTTAGCAGCAAATAATCAAACAATATTTATGGTTATCACAAACTTTGTAATTGATTGTTTGGTTTTTTGATTTACATATTTTTCCAAATTAAGGAGCTCTAATGAATGGGTACTATTTATCTCAGGAAAATGTGAAAGATTTTATCTCACACCTGATGAAGAAAAAGACCGTGTATGCGCCGCATGCCAAAGCTGATCATTCTTTTGTTTTTGAGGAAGTAGTTGATGCCGACAATGTCATTTTAGATTATGTGCGGACTCTAAATTCCATAAAAAAATATTTTATGCCGTCAAGGGAAGTAATGCTACGATATAACCTTGATGACAACAGTTATTCAATTGAAGATGTGGAACCTGTAAAGGGGATATTTCTCGGTGTCCACAGTTATGATATGCAGGCAGTTTTACGCCTGGATCATAGCTTCAGCCATGGAAACCCGGAGAAGAATTATCTAACCCGTCGCCTTGACAATATATTTATTGGTACATCGTTCACACCTGATAATTTCCATTTTTCCAGTTCAGTAAATATCCAGCCGCATAAAACTGAAGGATTTGATCTTTTCATGCATAAGACTGACCGTGGATATGTTCTTGAAGAAGTAACAAAAACGGGTTCTGATCTTATGAAGGGATTTGATCAGTTAACCAAATTTCATGGTGAATATCCTAATTCTGAGCATTTTAAATCTCATTTGTACGCACCGCAGGAAAAACTTTCAAAAGTATTTGAAGAAAGTTATGATAATCCTGTTTGGCATGAAATTGCACAAAAATGCGTTGGCTGTGGAACATGCAATCTAGCTTGTCCCACTTGTTATTGTTTCGATGTGGAAGACCATGTCGATTTGTCTTTACAATCCGGATCCAGAGAACGACGTCTTGACTCATGTATGCTTCGTGGATTCACAGAGGTTGCCGGTGGAGAAGTTTTCAGGGATCGTCTTGCTGATCGAATCAGGCATCGGGTTTATAGAAAATTTAAATATATCTCAGATAGTGCCGGTGAACCCTGGTGTGTAGGATGCGGAAGATGCACAATTTATTGCACGGCAGGAATCAGCATAGTAGATATTGTCAACCGGCTGGTTAGCGACTATGATAAAAAGCAAATTGTTCAAGACAGTGATATGATTGCCGCGTGGGATTAAGGAGAATGAAATGATAAAAACAGTAAATATTAAACCTGAGAATTTTAAAGAACTTTATTTCCCAACTTTAGCGGAAATCACTGAAGTACAACAGTTCACCGAGAAGGAAAAATGGTATAAGCTTTCACTCCTTGACGGAAGTAATCTTGGTCATTATCCCGGTCAGTTTGTAGAAGTTTCAATTTTTGGGGCTGGTGAAGCACCCATTTCAATTACATCTGCACCAAATTCATATGGCAGTTTCGAACTGTGTATACGTGAAGTGGGCATGTTTACAGAGATGATTCATAAAATGAAGGCAGGGGACAAACTGGGTATAAGAGGTCCATTTGGTCAGGGATTCGATGTTAATGAACTTTATGGAAAGGATATTCTCATCATTGGCGGTGGCATTGGTATTGTACCTCTACGCTCTCTGATAAACTACATCCTGGATCATCGTCAGGATTATGGTCGACTCATTATCACCTATGGGGCAAGAAACTCAAAAGATCTATTATTTCCTGAAGAACTAGAACTATGGCAGTCCAATCCTGATGTCGAATTCCATCAAACGGTAGATTACGGTGATGAAAGCTGGAAAGGAAATGTTGGAGTAATAACCACACTGATACCACCATTGGATTTGGATTTAAAGAATACCATTGCCTGCATAACCGGACCTCCGATTATGTACAAGTTTGTTCTCCTCACGCTACAGTCAAAAGGACTGCAGGATGATAATATTTATATGTCACTGGAAAGAAGAATGAAATGTGGGGTTGGGAAATGCGGTCATTGCCAGATAAATCACTCCTATGTGTGCCAGGACGGTCCCGTTTATCATTATCCTGATTTAAAATTGATAAGGGAGGCAATCTAATGAAAAGTAAACCCAGGGTGGCAGTATTTGATTTTACCGGCTGCGAAGGCTGTGAACTAAACAAATTGAACTTTGAGAATCATCTATTAGATATACTTGATCACATTGATATCGTGGAATGGAGAGAAGCAATGGATGATCAGGTTGCCGAATATGATATTGCTTTTGTTGAAGGATCAATCAGCACACCGGACTGTGTTGAACGGATATTTGATATTCGAAACAGGACAAAAGTACTCATCGCTCTTGGAGCCTGTGCTGTGAATGGCGGCATGAATGCCATGAAAAATAAACAGTCCCTCGACACCGTAAGGGAAATAGTATATGGTGAGGATAAAGACTTGTTTCCAACACTTCCGGCGCTGCCGCTTTCGTCATATGTAACAGTCGATTATGAAGTCCATGGCTGTCCAATGACTCAAAAAGAATTTCTACAATTACTAACTTCAATTCTGGCGGGAAAAAAACCAGTCAAACCTGATTATGCTGTTTGTGTCGAATGCAAACTAGATGAAAACGAATGTGTTTATGGGAAAGGAATGATCTGTATGGGTCCCATCACACGGGCTGGCTGTGATGCTTTATGTCCTTCGTTCGGTCAATACTGCATTGGCTGCAGGGGTCTGGTTCCTCATCCAAATAAAGAAGCAATGATAAATATTCTCATCGAAAATGGGCTGTCAATTGACGATGCCGAAAAAAGGATGGATCTCTATAACTCAAACGAGAAAGACGTGGTATTGATATGAAGCAGAATCTTGATATCAAAGTCAAACACCTTACCCGCGTTGAAGGTCATGGAAATATTGTCGTAAATATGAATTCTGGAAAGCTTGAAAAAGCTCAACTGGAAATTGTTGAAGCACCACGGTATTTTGAAGCCATGCTGAAGGGTCGCAGTTTTCATGAAGCAGCTATTATTACCTCGCGGATTTGTGGTATCTGCTCTCTTGGTCATCAGATCACCTCACTAAAAGCCACAGAAAATGCCCTTGGTTTAGAGGTAAGTAATCAGACAATTCTCCTGAGAAAACTTCTTATTCATGGGGCGTTGATACAATCAAATATTCTGCATGCCTACTTTCTTGCCGCACCTGATTTTTTAAACGCCGGTTCTGTATTTCCACTTATCAATACTCACCCTGATGTGGTAGTGAGAGCATTAAGGATGAAACGGCTTGCAAATGATATTGGTGACATAATCTCCGGGAGAGCAGTTCACCCGATTACACCAGTTCCCGGCGGCTTTACAAAGATTCCTTCTGAAGCGGATTTGATTGAGATAAAACGCCGACTGATTGAAGAAGCTCTACCGGATGTAAATGCCACTGTCGAAACTATGCAGGCATTGGCTGGGGCAATTCCAAATTTCACCAGGGAAACAGAGTACATCTCCCTTAAAAATGATAACGATTATGCTATGTATGATGGAAAAATATCTTCTACCGACACAGGATTATATCCAGACAGTGAATACTTGAAAATCACAAATGAATTTATTGTACCTCATAGTTCTTCCAAACATGCCAAAAATAATCGCTCATCATATATGGTCGGAGCGCTGGCAAGATTCAATAATAATCATGATAAATTATTACCGGAAGCAGCATTAGCAGCTGCAGCCCTTGGATTAGTGGCTCCAAATTATAATCCTTATATGAATACTATTGCCCAGGTTGTGGAGGTTGCTCATGCAGTCTACGATTCAATCAATATTATTGATACTCTTCTGAATGACGGATTGAAAAATGAAAAACCGAATCAATCACCAACAAAATATGGGACCGGGATAAGTGTCACAGAAGTGCCCAGGGGTATTCTCTTTCATGAATATTCTTATGATCGACAGGGCCGAATCACAGCAGCAAATTGTATTATCCCAACAGGGCAGAATTTGGCAAATATTGATGACGATATGAAAAAACTGGTTCCGGAGATTATCGATGAAGCAACAGAGGAAATTATTCATAAACTGGAGATGCTGGTGCGTGCCTATGATCCATGCATATCATGTTCGGTGCATATTGTTGATGTAGAATTTGTTGAATAGCAAGTTTGTTTATTGCTGCAGGGAACATATAATTATAGGACGTAACATTTGAGATTAAAATCCCTGCAGCAATATCAAATGGTGATTAAATGATAGTGGAAAATCAATAAAGATATACAGGTAATAAAATCGTTATATTTAACATTGATATTAAAGAGTCAAAATTAACAGGATTGGAATGGATATGAATCCATCCATCCATTTCTATTCAGTGGGAAATCCGCTTTATGCTGATGACGGAGTAGGATTAGCCGTAATTGATGCTTTGAAAAAAATCCCGCAATTTGAGACGGCAACATTTTTTGATGCCCATACTGATGCACTTTCACTGATCGACAAATTCAACAAAAATGGTTTGAATATCATCATTGATGCCGCCAGAATGGGTAAACCTCCAGGGCATGTGGAAGTAATTCAAAAAGAAAACGTCAAGCTTGTAATTCAATGGGATCATCTGTCGCTCCATGGATTCGGATTGGCAGAAACAATAACATTGGCGGAAAAAATTGAAATGCTGCCTGATAATTTATGGGTGGTTGGCATCGAACCTGAGACTATACAAATTGACGTTCCCATATCAGAAATAATTACAGCTGCCATACCAGTTGCAGTAAATAAAATTATAAATGAGGTAATTGAAAATGGACAATTATAAACCCAAAATTCTCATCATTGATGATGATATTGATTTGGTAGAAGTTTTACGTATTACACTTGAGAATGAAAATTATGAGGTGATCGATGCCCAGACTGGACTGAGAGGATATAATCTTGCTCAAACCATGAATCCCAATCTGATCATACTGGATGTTATGATGGGAACTATTGATGAGGGATTTCACACTGCTTATCAAATACGGGCTAATCCTGAGACAAAGGAGACACCAATAATAATGCTGACAGCAGTTGTACAGCAAACCGGTTTCAAGTTTAGCAAGGATGATGATGAAGCTTTTTTGCCAGTAGATGAATTTATCGAAAAACCGGTAAATCCAAAGAAACTCATAGATACCGTTAGAAAATTACTTGTACCGGTAAAATGAAATTTCTTGATATCCCCGAACCGCTGGATGATGACGTTTCACGTTTTTCAACGGCAAGGAGTATCAGACTTAGGGCGGATTGGTTTATTCGAATCCGCTGGCTTGCTATAACCACATCTCTCATTTTGGGACTGGTGGCAGAAAAAATGTCATCTGATCTAAATTTCACCTATATCATAGTTTTTATTATTGCTTTAATGGCTGTCAATATTGGTTATTTTGGTTACAGCAAACATATGACTGTCCAATCCCTCCTGTATGAAAAGTATTTTGTCAAAACACAAATGCTCATTGACCTGATTCTACTTACCATCCTAATTCATTATACCGGTGGTATTGAAAATCCGTTATTCTTTATTTATTTTATTCATGTTATAATTGCCAGCCTTATGTTTAAAGGTAAAGAAGTGTACCAGATCGCAACCGTAGCAATTTTACTTTTCAGCGGTGAGGTGGTATTATCAGGTGGGAATTCTTTTATGCCTACCGGTTTTCTGACCCACCATCATATCATCAGTGGAGGAGATCATCTCCATGATGTGAATTATATACTTATGATGCTGGCTTCGTTCTGGTTTGTTATTCTTTTTACTGCTTTTGTGACTGCCTCTATGATGGACCGCTATCGGGTGATCAGGGATAAATTGGTTCGAAATCAGAAAAAACTAATATCAGCAGAAAAAGAGAAAATGGATTTTTTCAGGTTTGTGACCCATGAAATAAAATCTCCAGTTTCAACATCACTTTCAGCTATAAATGCCGTATTGGAATTGTATAATGCAGAGTTAAATGATAATGCCCGAAACCTACTGAATAGGGCTCAGGGTCGAAGCCAGCAGGCTATTGATATGGTTAAAGATCTCAGCGAACTTACCCAGGGGGCAATACATAATCGCCAGATTCGCGGTAATATCGAATTATGTACTTTGATCCGTAAAATTGTTGATGATGAACTGGGAAACAATCCAAAAAATATTATCACAAAGTATATTTTTCCAAAGACCAGTATAGAAATAAGTACTTATCCGGACTTATTGGAAAAAGTGCTGGTTAACCTGGTTTCAAACGGCATTCGGTATAACAGGGAAGGTGGAAAATTAACCATCAAATTGCAAAGAGATAATCAGCTCGTCCTGATATCCATAACCGATGAAGGCATTGGAATTAGTACTTCCGATTTACCCAGGATATATAAGGAGTTTTATAGATCAGCTGAGGCAAAACAAACTGCAAAAATTGGAACGGGATTGGGATTGGCTATCGTAAAACGATTTGTTGGTAAATTGAATGGACACATATCTGTATCTAGTGAGTTGGGTGCCGGAACAACATTTGTAATAAGGTTACCTGAAAATGTCTGAAAAAATCAAAATTGGTGGTATCCTCATAAAAAAGAATCTATGCATGATGCAAATTACCGGTGTTGAAAACAGACCCGGATCAGCTGCAAAAGTCTTTCAAATATTTAGCGCTAAAAGGGCTTCACTTGAGTTTATCAGCGAAAGTAGAAATCCAGATGGACTTGGCAGTATCACGGTGTGCATATCAGCTAAATTTTGTCCAGTTATAGAAAAGTTTGAGAAAAAGATTCAGAAATATGCCCATCCTGATAAAATATTCAGACATCCGCAAGTGGTGATGATTACTATTTATGGTCCTCATTTTGGTGATGAGCCTTCTATTGCCAGTAGTTTATGCCAGGCATTAGCAAAATGTGATGTGAATATACATGGGATATCTACAGCAATAAACAGCGTCACATGTGTGATTGATTCAAGCGATTTAAATTCTGCTAATGATGCTATGGTAACCGTATTTAAGACTCCGGACTGAGGTGAAGGTCATTATTTCTCCCCGATAATTCCCCAGGATAAATCGGAGAATTTTGTAATTTCTATGCGAAATCCAAGACTCTGCAGTATTTTTAATTCATCTTCAAGGTTCCAATAATATTCATCATCAAAATCACCGATCAATTCGGGATACTTTTCCCTCATCTCATTTTCATAATTTGAACTTTTAAACATCAGGTCACCAAATATAACCTTACCACCTTTTGGCAATAGCATATATACTTTTTCAAATAGTAGATGTTTTTCTTCTTGAGTTAGGTGATGAATGGCAAATGTAGAAATTATTGTATCAACAGTTTCAAATTTCTGGTGGTCATCAAATAATTCTAATAAATCAGTTTTGATAAATATAATATTTTTTTCATTTTTCAACTTAATCCTGGCAATATTCAGCATATTTTGTGAAACATCTACACAATATATCTTATCAAAAAATTCAACTGCTTTTGTCGTATTTCCTGTTCCACAACCTAAATCAACTATAATATTTGAATCTTGAGTGTTTTCATTAACCCATTTCATCATATTTGAATATCCAGTTCGAATTGGATGTTTTTCATTTTTTACAACTTGATCATAAATTGCAGCCGATGGATCGTGATTGAATTTTTGAGCGAATTTACTTTTCATAATGTTTGGTTAGAGCCAAAATCTAAAAAATAGTTTGCTGGAAAGATAAATGAAATAATTCCCATTGAATTACAAAATAAATAATCAAATGACTGCCGCTTCAATAGCTGCTTTTTGAACTTTTCACCTGCAATATGAATGTCAACGAATATTACTTAAATTTTATTTCGGTGGTTATTTCAAAGCGGTAAAGAGATACATCCATAATGCCGTCAACAGCTTCATTTAAATAACGGAAGGTGGGTCTCACAGTTACGGAACCGAAATCTGATGAGTACACTGGTATGAGATAATGTCCCCAGAAAAAAGTAAAGGTATGAGTGTCTTCCATATCCCAATCCATTTCAGCTACATCTAACCAAAAAGTTAAGGTTCCTTTTCCTATTTTGCGTGAAGCCTTTCCCCTAACCAGCCATCCTTCATATTTTCCATCGGGGGCGTCTGAATTGGACTGGGAAGTAAAATAGGCATTACCTGACAATGAGAATTTTGATATTCCGGGTATTTTCACCTGTACACCGGCAGTAGTAGGGGTAGCTTCATCATCATCGGCAATGGTAAGTAGCATAATTGGTTTTACACTGAAATCATCAAAGTGAAATTGATAATCTACCATAACAGTAATATTGTCAAGACGGGAAATTTTATCAGATCCAACAGGTTCTTCGTAGTTTGTAACATCATTATCGATGGATAATGTCCAATTTATTTTTTCATTATTGAACACATAATATCCACCAAAACCGGTGGTGGCATTATTATTATATAAGACCCATGGAATATTTACCATTAGTTTTGGATAGTAGTGAATATCAAGGCCAGGGTTATTGATACCATTTACGGGAATGATTCCTACCCAGGCACCGGTATTTTTTTTATGATAACCCCAAAACATTTCCATAAAGTATATGGATGAACGTCCTGAGCCATCAGGATTGCTATCGTCCAATTTATCGCCTTTTCCTAAACGATTATAGTTTGCAGGAGCATTGGTGCTGAGTTTGGCATTAAAAAACCATCCCTCACCAATATCGGCGATCATCCTGATCCTACCACGGTATAGAATATAAGAATCACCTGAGGAATTCAAGATACCATCTTTTGGATAATCTCCAAAGGTTTTGTGATCAAATCGGGGACGTAATGCGGCGTTGCCGCTAAAGGTAATTCCAGCCCAGCTTAATTGAATGAGGATAGTAAAAATAATGAGAGTTTTGGATTTTGACATAATGGTTTCTGTGCCTTTATAATTATAAATATTTAAATGATAGACATGAAATAAAATACGAAAAGAGGAATTGCATGTCTAAATAATACTATTAAATTTATTAAGGCCGATACCCTCGGTGGAAATGATATATTGTCCAAAATTAATATTTTAATTATTAATTAAGTTAGATTAATAATCAAGTGAAAATGACATTAACAATTTCAAGGTCAAATTGAAAAAGAAGGTAATCCTTTATACAATGCTCAAAATGGATGATGGGCTGGATAGATATCGAAATATGTAAATATTATTCGATTACTCAAATAGTAAACGTAGATTTTCGAATTAGAATTTGCAGGATCAGTTTTTAAAATCCGAATCCTGAAGTATTTGGCAGAATAAGAGGTGATTTTTGAAGTTTAGAAGAGAGATCTGGTTCATTGAACTCAGAAGGGGCGAGATCATTTGGGCCATCTGAATAAAAAAGTGAGGCAATTTCTTGAGCTTGAGACCGACCAATCCCAATTTCAAATTGACCGCCACCATATAAACTAATGCCCCGTGAAAGTGCCAATTCAATTGCACGAAGTAACTCACTTAAAAAGCCAAAACGAGAGGGTTTGATATTTAACCAGCCTGTTTCTGGAAGTAGAAGAATATCTGCAACAGAATGAACCGGGAAATCCCAGCTCAATCGATTATTAAGACTAGAGAGCACATCCAACCCGGCGAATCCAGGGTCTTCCAGAATTGCATCAGGGAATGCCAGGGCAATATTTTGATAATCGATTGTGTTAACTGGTGGACCACTAAAAGTGCCATGGTAATGACCTTTAAAATCCACACAACTTATATTGTATGATTTCAATTCTTCAAGAAGCATATCTGTAAATTCAGCTGAATAATCAATCTTGAAATCGAGTGTATTATCCATAGCCAGTTTATCATTTAAAGGTTGGACTGATGGCGGCGAGCCCAGTCCTGTAGAAACAACATACCGTAATGGATTGAGATTTCGCAGGAGCACTTCACCTAATGATGTTTTTGCCTGGCGAAGGGCCAAATCAAGTCCGGCACTTTCGAATGCCCATCGCCGGTAAAGCCTGGCTGCCAGTTGATCAGGAGGAGATGGAAATAGGTGGTTGTCGAGGCTATCTAAATATCTGCTGTAAGAATCAAAACCTGGAAAATTTCCAATAATTCGTGGCGGGACCATGCAAACAAATTCCTGCTGCTCTTCATTACTATAATTAACATCTTCACCGCGACCAACATGACCTCCTCCGTGAAGGTTTACAATTGTTGTGGTACGGGTCCAACCATTGCTTGTGGTCTGTTCAAGAGTCTCAAAAGAAACTGACTCAACTTTTACAGGGAGTTTACAAATCTGATAATAAAATAAATCTGTCATAATTAATATCCAAATTTTAGTAATAAAGTGTTTTTAAAAGATATTTGTCAGAGAGCCATCTGGATTTCAAATAGCGTCAAACCTTGTTTCAATTTCTACATTAATATCAAGATTCTCTTTTATATAAAGCATAAATATAGAGTCTTGGGTTCCCAGAAGGGGTATGATAGGTATAATCGAAATGTGATTTTAATGTGAAGGATGGCCCCAGATTATTTGATAAGTCATCAAGGGAGTAATGGTGGATGGGAAGTCCGGCGCATTTTTTTGTTCCTGAATGTGTGAATTCTGCAAAAATGATGTATCCACCAATCTTTAAAGCAGATTTCACATTCTCAAAGTATCCGCAAATATCATCTTTATCCGTGAGAAAATGGAGAACAGCCCGGTCAATCCAAATATCCACTTTTTCATTTAGATTTTCAATTGGTGATGCAATATCCTGATGTAGCCAGATTATATCTCTTTGTATTTCACCCAAGCGGATTTTTACACGATCTAATGCTTCATTACTGATATCATTCAGAACTAATTTTGCCCCAATTGACAAAAGTGCATCTATCAAAACTGAGGTACCGGCACCGGGGAGAAATATGGTTGCATCTTTATAATGAGGGATCAGGTCCAATAATTTAAATGTCTGTGATGCATTCTTTTCATACCACCCCAGTTTTGAATCCGAATTATTCAAAAAGACGCCATCCCAGTGTTTACTTTTCGAATTCACTTCAGCTGGGTCTGGTGAATCTTGATAAATTTTTCATAATTATCCAAAAACAAGAGAAGTAAATTGGGGTCAAAATGGCCTGGCATAACCCTTCCATCACCTTCCTCAAAAATTTGTCGGGTTCTATCATAAGAAAAAGCCTTTTTATACGGCCTCACGGAGACGAGGGCGTCAAAGACATCGGCGATAGCAACTATTCGAGCCTCAAGTGAGATTTCCTCTTCCCGTTTACCCTCAGGATAACCGCTGCCATCCCATTTTTCATGATGCTCATGGGTGATATTATAGGCCATTTCTAATCCTGTAAGATCTTTTACCATAATACCTCCATAAACCGCATGATTTTTGACAATATTCATTTCATCGACGGTTAATTTTCTTGGCAGTCTGATTATGTCAGCAACATTGATTTTACCAATATCATGGAGTTGGGCAAATTGTGAAATATCTTCAATAAATTGTTTTTCACAATTATTTAAACTTGCTAATAAATGAGAATAATGGTTAATCCGTTCAACATGATCGCCAGTATCTTCATCGGCGGCTTTGGCGGCGCGTTTTAAAGCCTTTGAAGTACCATATAGTAATTTCTTTAGAATGAAGCTTTCGGTAATATCGGTTAATCCTGCCTGAATACATTTCATACTGGGATGAATACCATCTGCTTCATATTCAATAATTCGGGAGTGATATTTGACAATCTTGCCGGCGAGTTTTCCTTCAAAGGCAAGTTTTCCCTCAGATCTGCATTTATCGAGAAGCTCATGACCCTTATCACGACTGCCGGATATTTCAGATAAAACTTCGAGGATTGTTTTACCTTTTAACTCACCAAATAACTCAATGCAGCTTTCATTTGTATAGCTAATTTGCGTATCGGCAATACTAATACCTTCAACAACATCAGCGGCGAAAACACCAAAGATGGCAAAATCTGCATCAAACTTTGCCAATTATATTTCCTGTTATTTTTTCTTTAATATCAAACAATTAGGATCACATTAAAGATTTCAAACTGGATTCAACATCATTGACTAAATCCTCAATATTTTCAATACCGACGGAGAGTCTGACCAGACCATCGCTGATACCCAGTGCCTGTCGTTTTTCTTCAGGAACGGAAGCATGGGTCATTGTCGCCGGATGACAGACAAGGCTTTCCACACCGCCAAGACTTTCAGCAAGAGTAAAAATTGATAGCCCTTTTACAAATTTTGCAGCAGTTGGAAGATCCACTAATTCTACTGAAATCATGCCGCCATATCCAGGATTACCATGAGGATCAAGTTGCTGTGAGGATGCCAATTCATGCTGCGGATGAGATTCTAGTCCAGGGTAATAAACATTTTGAAAGGCCCCGCTATCTTCAAGGATTTGGGCCAACTTCATGGCATTACGATTATGTTCTTTCAGACGGACAGTCAATGTTTTTAGGGATCGTTGTGTAAGCCAGCAATCCTGCGGCGAAGGGATTCCTCCAACAGACATCTGTATAAACTGCAGGTCATCAAGGAGTGAACTCTCAGTTGTGATGACAATCCCGCCAACAACATCACTATGACCATTGAGATATTTTGTTGTGCTGTGAACAACAATTTGAGCTCCCAATGTAAGTGGTCTTTGGAAGTAGGGAGACATAAAAGTATTATCAACTGCCAGGATTATTTTATGCTTATCGGCAATCACAGCAATTTTCCTAATGTCGCTTAACTGCATCATAGGGTTTGTCGGCGTTTCAATGAAAATAAGTTTTGTATTTGACTGGATATTATTTTTCACAGCCGATATATCAGAGGTATCCACCCAGCTGGCAGTCAGGCCAAATCTGTTGAATATTTTATCCATGACACGATAGGTACCGCCATATACATTTTCAGAAAGAATAATATGATCTCCCTGGGAAAATAGACTAAACACGGCTGATTCTGCAGCCATGCCGGAACCAAATGCAACGGCGCCGATTCCTTCCTCAAGGGAGGCGATATTTTCCTCAAGATTTCTCCGGGTGGGATTATCCGCTCGTGAGTAATCAAAATCATATTCGGCAAAATTTTTCTGGTAAAAAGTGGATGTTTGATGGACAGGAGGTACAATAGCACCAGTCTCTTTATCCGGCGTTTGTCCAGTGTGAATAGCCCGCGTAGAAAAATGTAATTTTTCTAATTTTCCAGATGTATCTCTCATTTTTTATTAAATCTTTCCATGACATTTTTTATATTTTTTACCACTGCCGCAGGGACATGGTTCATTCGCTCCAACTTTCTTTTCTACATGTACCGGTGCAACTTTTTGACGTTGTTGAGGCATGCCGCCCTGGGTTTGTGATCCTGGTGTAGGAGTTGTGAAGCCCATTCCATCAGTTGACTCATGTTTATATTGAACATTCTGTGCCGAGCTGGATTGACTTGAGCGACTGTCCTGAGCTGATCTTATTTGAACACGGAAAATTCGCTTTAAGGTATCCTGATTAGTGGTATGCATCATTTCTGAAAACATCCCATACCCTTCGGACTTATATTCAATCAATGGATTTTTCTGTCCATATGCCCTAAGGTTGATACCTTCGCGTAATTGATCCATGCCATGGAGATGTTCCATCCATTTTTCATCAATGGTACGCAAGATCATGAATTTCTCAAAATCTTCAAATTTTTCTACACCAACGATTTCTTTCTTTGCTAACAAAAGCGCATTTGCGGCGCTGATAACCATATTCTTTAGGTCGGATATTTCGGTAATTTCCATTTCATCAGATTGGATATCCAGCGAGAAAGTATTCAACAATTCATTATTCAAAGCCTCCCAGTCCCATGAATGAGGATTTGTCGTATTCTCACAATAATCATTGATGACATTTTCAAGATATTCATCCATGATTTCATTCATTAGACTGCTGACGGATTCGCCCATGAGAGCATAATTACGTCGATCGTAAACGATTTCCCGCTGGTTATTCATCACATCGTCATATTCCAACAAATGTTTTCGGATGCTGTAATTGTGTCCTTCCACCTTTTTCTGGGCTCGTTCGATGGATTTACTTACCATTGAATGGGTGATCACCTCGCCATCGCCGATACCAATACGGTCCATAATCTTGGTAACCCGATCTGATAAAAATATGCGCATCAGATCATCTTCCATACTTAAATAGAAGGTAGATTCTCCAGGATCACCCTGTCTTCCCGATCGTCCTCTAAGCTGTAAATCGATTCTTCGCGATTCAGCGCGACTAGTCCCTAAAATATAAAGACCGCCATATTTTATGGTATCTTCTGTAAGTTTAATATCAGTACCACGTCCCGCCATATTTGTGGCGATAGTGATGGCTGATTTCTGTCCTGCTAAGGTAACAACTTCCGCTTCCCGCTGATGCTGTTTAGCATTGAGGACATTATGTGGAATTTTGTTTCGCCTGAGCATTCTGGATAGAGTCTCCGACTCCTCAACAGAAGTAGTACCAACAAGGACTGGCTGTCCTTTTTGAAAAAGTGATTCAATCTGATTTACACAGGCATTATACTTTTCCCGTTTGGTTCGATAAATCTGATCGTCATTATCTACACGAACTAATTCTTGATTTGTCGGGATTTCCACCACATCTAATTTGTAGATATCCATGAATTCACCGGCTTCGGTACTGGCAGTTCCAGTCATACCGGCGAGTTTTTCATACATTCGAAAATAATTCTGGATGGTGATGGTCGCCATGGTCTGTGTTTCTTTTTCCACGGTAACATTTTCTTTGGATTCAAGTGCCTGATGTAATCCATCGCTATAACGCCGGCCGTGGAGAACCCTGCCCGTATGTTCGTCGACGATGAGAACTTTGCCTTCCTGCACGATGTAATCCACATCTTTTTCAAAAAGGGTGTAAGATTTCAGTAGTTGATTGATAGCGTGAATCCGGTCACTTCTGCTGGCATGAAGCGCTTGTATTTCATCCTTCTTCTTCATCTTATCCATATCAGACATTTCAGTATTGGTGTCAATATCGTGGAGGAGCTCCGGCAGATCAGGTATGATAAATTCTTCAGGATTACTTGGGGATAGAGTATCTCTGCCCATTTCAGTAAGATCGATGATATTGGATCGTTCATCGACGCTGAAATAAAGCTGTTCATCAATCTCACTCATTTTTTTATCGCGGATGAATTCACTTTCAGTAGAGCGTACCATTTGTTTTGTGCCCTGTCTCTGAAAAACTTTCATCAATCTTTTATTCTTTGGTATGCCTCTGCTGGCAACAAGGAGTTTAATTCCTGCTTCACGTTCTTTTTCAGAAAGTGACATTTTTCCTTTATCATCTTTTTCTATCGAATCCAGGATTCTTTCACCATCTGCAACTAACTGGTTCACCAAATATGTTTGTTTACGAACCAAACCTTCAACAATAGATTTGTTATCCTGATACTGATGATTCATCGGTGCATTCACCTGTCCGGAAATTATCAAAGGTACCCTCGCCTCATCAATAAGAACAGAATCCACTTCATCAACAATGGCATAAACATGAGAAGTCTGAACCTGGGATTCTCTGGTATTAGCCATATTATCTCTCAGATAGTCAAATCCAAATTCCTGATTGGTTCCATAGGTGATATCCCTGGCATACATTTCTTTGCGTTTATCGGGACTCATTGAATTTAAGATGCAACCCACAGTGAGACCGAGGAATTCATACAGGAGTCCCATCCACTGGCTGTCTCTTTCGGCAAGATAGTCATTTACTGTGATGAGATGGACACCTCTTCCAGTGAGGGCATTCAAGGTCATTGCAAGGGTGGAAACTAATGTTTTTCCTTCACCTGTTTTCATCTCTGCAATCATTCCTTTATGAAGCACCACACCACCCATTATCTGTACATCGAAATGGACCATGTTCCAAACTGCGTCTTGTCCCATAATCTTGAATTTAGTACCAACCAGTCTCCTGGATGCATCCTTGACTATTGCAAATACCTCATACATATGATCTTCGAGGGTATCCTGTTCGGCTTTATAAATATGATCATCCAGCTCAGATCCCTTCATCTTCTCTGATAATCCAAACTTGCGGGCTTCACTTCGGTTGGTTTCAATTATTTTGCGTATATTTAAGAATTTTTCTCTTAGTTCTTCATCTGTCAAGGAAGCAAGAGCAGGGAAAATCTTGTTCACCTCCTCAACAGCAGGCCATAGGGCTTTTAGATCTTTATCGGATTTTCTACCAAATAATTTGGTAATAACTTTTGTAATTACAGACATTATGCCTCATAAATATTAAAAAATGCTGACTTTTTTCAAACGTTAAATTTACGACTTATGAGCTGATTGGAATAGATAGAATTTCAAGGCTGGATACACAAAATTTATAAGGTGAATCTTACTAATCGAAAAGGGATTAATAATAAAATGATATATGGTAAAAATGAACCAACAGGATTTGAGAATTATTCCATCATTGGGAAGATGCGGCTGTATGAGATGATATAAATCATTACTTTTACTTCAAAATCAAACTAGTAATTCCAACTGGTTTATGAAAACCAGGTTATTTAATTATTCCGTAAAACTAATCATTGTTACTTAATTTATCGATAATTATTAACCCGATTAAATGGAGAAGATAATGTCCTACTACCGCCTTCTGATAATTTTTGTTCTAATTATATTTACTATTAATTGTCATAGTGAACTTTCACAACCAAAAGTGAAATCCCCAAATGGGAGACTGCAGGTTGAACTTACAATTTCAGAAGGACATCTATTATATACAGTCACACGGGATAATAAAATACTTTTTCAACCATCAAGATTAGGACTTATATTCAAAAAACAAGAAGGGTTTGCTGATCATCTTACAATAGATGGTCAATCCCTGAACCGTTTTGATGAGACATGGGAGCAGCCTTGGGGAGAAGAAAAATTTATCCGCAATCACTATAACGAACTCACGGTGGAAATCAGCTCTGATCTTAATCCAGACGCAAATATGTCGGTATTGTTTAGGGTGTATGATGATGGTTTTGCATTCCGTTATTCTGTATCCGGCAATGGCGATCGGGAAGAATTTATTATGCTTGATGAACTATCAGAATTTGCCATTGCCAGTGATCCTGAATCGTGGTGGATAAAAGCCTATCAGTGGAATCGCTATGAATATTTATATGAACAATCATTATTATCTGAAATCGATACTGTTCATACTCCCGTTACGATGAAAGTAAATCCAAATCTATATTTGAGCATACATGAAGCGGCATTGACAGATTATGCCAGCATGACAATTGAACAGACTGGCGGGAATACCTTGAAGTGCAACCTGGTACCATGGGCAGATGGGACAAAGGTGAAGGGAAAATTCCCCCTACTTTCGCCATGGCGGACCGTACAAATAAATGATACTGCCGGTGGTTTGATCAGCTCATATCTCATCCTGAATTGCAATGAACCCAATAAACTGACAGATGTCTCCTGGATAAAACCAGGTAAATATATTGGTATTTGGTGGGGAATGCATCTTGGAACTATGACCTGGTACGAAGGAGATATTCACGGGGCAACAACTGACAATTCAAAGGAATATATAAATTATGCTGCTGAATTTGGATTTGATGGTGTGCTCATTGAAGGATGGAATAAGGGCTGGAATTCAGACTGGTTTAAGGATGGAAATGTTTTTAGTTTTACTGAATCTTTTAAAGATTTTGATCTGGATGCAATCACAGAATACGGTAAACAGAAAGATATAAAGGTAATTGGTCATCATGAGACATCTGCAGCGATAGGAAATTATGAGGATCAGGTAGATGCAGCTTTCAAATTGTACCAGGAACATGGAATTGAAACCATCAAAACAGGTTATGTGGGACATGGAACAGATATTGTTCCGGTAGGTGGTAAACCGGGTGATCATGAATGGCATCACGGTCAATACATGGTGAATCACTATCGGGATATAGTTAAAAAGGCGGCCGAATATAAAATCATGCTTGATGTCCACGAACCGATTAAAGCTACCGGGATTCGCCGAACCTATCCAAATATGATGACGCGGGAAGGTGCCCGCGGGCAGGAGTATAATGCCTGGAGTGGCGATGGCGGCAATCCACCCGATCATACCACCATTTTGCCTTTTACACGATTACTGGGTGGCCCCATGGATTTTACTCCAGGTATAATTGACCTCACATTTGATCATGCCAATCGTATCGATAATCGGGTGAATACTACTCTGGCAAAACAACTGGCATTATATGTGGTATTGTATTCTCCATTACAAATGGCCGCTGACTTACCGGAAAATTATAAGGATGAACCTGCTTTTCAATTTATTAAAGATGTGCCGGTGGACTGGGAAACGACTTTGGTTCCGCATGGTGAAATTGGCGATTATGTTGTTATTGTAAGAAAAGATCGTAATAGTGATGATTGGTATATTGCTGGCATCACCGATGAAAATGAACGGGATTTAACCATTGAACTTTTCTTTTTGGATAAAAATAAGCAATATACAGCGACGATTTATTCAGATGGAGAGGACGCCCACTGGGAAGATAATCCGTATTCTTTAGATATTAAAAATATGATGCTGAAGCGCATGGATAAATTGACACTTCGCCTGGCTGCCGGTGGTGGACAGGCCATTCGAATAACACCTGAAATTCAATAATAACAGGATTATTAGTTTGAAATCAAAAAATCTGTTTTTTATCTTCGCACTATCGGGTTGTGAGCCTTTTCTGATATTGAGTGATCCATTATCGTTCTTAAATTAGTGCAATGTATTCTATACAAATCATTGATGACGATAAAAATGTACTATCAGCTTTAGGAGATTTTTTTAAAGAAGAGTTGTACGAAGTTTTCCAATATGAATCCGGAGAAATGGCGCTGGAAAACTTAAATCAGGATTTACCCAATGTAATCCTGCTTGATTTGAAACTGCCTGGATTGGATGGTTTTTCAATTCTGGAGGAAATAAAAAAGCAAAATCCAGAAATACAGGTCATCATTATCACCGGTACCGTGGATATCAATACAGCTGTAAAAGCCATGAAATTGGGTGCAATGGATTATGTAACCAAACCGTTTAATCTGGATGAGGTCAGTGTGCTGGTTGAGAAAGCGGTACAAACGCAGCAGAGTTTTGAGCATCTGGCATTATTACGCAAGAAACAGGAGCATTCCTTTTCAGATATAATCGGCAGCAGTCGGGCAATGAAGGATGTATTCTCAACGATTCAACAGATTGCGCTTTCATCGCGAACTTCAGTTCTTATTACAGGCGAGACTGGAACCGGGAAAGAGTTGGTTGCTCGTGCCATCCACCATAGCAGCGATCGATCCCAGAAACCATTTGTGGAAGTAAATTGTTCAGCCTTTAATGAAAACCTTCTTGAGTCCGAACTGTTTGGTTATGAACCGGGTGCATTCACCGGGGCGCGAACCAGGAAAAAGGGATTATTGGAAATGGCCCATGGCGGGACATTCTTTCTTGATGAGATTGGTGAAATGGAGCTATCCCTGCAATCAAAGATTTTGAAAGTAATTGAAGAGAAATCACTTAGAAGAATTGGCGGTGTAAAAGAGATAAATATTGATACTCGCATTATTAGCGCCACATCAAAGGATCTCATTGATGAGGTCTCGAACAATAATTTCAGGAAGGACCTTTTTTATCGATTGAATGTGGCAAGGGTTGAGTTACCACCGTTAAAAAATAGAGACGAGGATATACTCCAGCTTGCCATCCATTTCATCAAACAATACAATCTTGAATTCAAGAAAAATGTCACCGGTTTGGATACCGAAGTAATGAATGTTCTAATGAGGCATGATTGGCCGGGAAATGTTAGAGAATTGCGGAATGTAATTGAACGGGCAATGTTGTATCAAAAAGGACAGGTCCTTGGTTTAGAGGATATCAGTATTATGAATGCTCCTCTGAAGCGAATTGATACAAATGAGAACAGTGATGAAATAAAACAAGGCAGAGGCATTGTCACACTGGATATTCTAAGTGGTGAATTCAGCCTGGTGGAAAGTGAGAAAAGCATCTATAATAAGGCATTGGAAGTCTCAGGCGGTGTACAAAGCAAAGCAGCGGATTTGCTTGGTATATCCCGTCAAAGAATAAACTATAAACTGAAAACATTGGGTCTGCTTGGGGATTAGTCAATCCTTTTCACCTGCATAATTATTATTAATAACATATGAAAGAAATCAATTCGATTACTGAAAAATTATCTCAGTATTCACGTCTGGCAGCCTACCAGGAATCATCCCATACCATAAATAATTTACTTACATCTGCAAAAATTCATGTGACTATGTCAAAGAGATACCTTGAGAAAGGCAATCAAGAGGCTACCATTGAACGATTAGGGAAAATAGATCAATCATTAGACAATCTGGTAAGATTCAGCAATGAAATTTCAGGACATATCAGCATTCCCACAGAATCCTCAAAAAATGACATTCAAAAACTCATTCAAGATTCAGTGGAGATTGCAACGTCATTGTTTAAAGGATTTGAATTTTCGGTAGATTTTGATTTTGATGAGTTTGGTAAAGATATTGATATCGATCCATCACTGATTCAAGTTTTGATTATATCGTTTCTTGCAACAGGAAAAAGAATGTATAACTCCTGTGATTATATATTCAATACAAAATGGAACGATGATAGAACTCAACTTAAAATCACCGGCATTACTACCAATATTGGTGAGTTAAATCCGATATCAGAAGACTCACTACTAGCTCGGAGTTCGGGATCGGATATAGGTGAGATACCGCTGTCAACGATGAAACGAATTATTCAAACACAATTTAAACATGTAAATCTGCAAATACCTGAGATTGATAAACATGAATTTATCCTTGTATTAAATCTATCGCCGCTTCAATGATATCAAATTCAAATCAAAGATAGTACAAGATGGATTGCCCGGTTTGCAAAAATCCCATGATTGCCCTTGAACTAAAACAAGTGGAGATTGATAACTGTTTTGAATGCGGTGGCATCTGGTTGGATGCCGGTGAGTTGGAAATTCTATTGAATGAGAATGATACAGTTGACTCATTTTTGAAATCCTTTTCAACTGCTAATAAAACGATGGAAAAAACGCGGCGATGTCCTATCTGTCTAAAAAAAATGAAAAAGATTTATGTGAGCGATGAAAAAGATTTGATCATCGATGAATGTGGTTCAAATCACGGTATTTGGTTTGATAAAGGGGAATTATCACAGGTAATCAGACAATGCGATGGTGAATATTCTCAGCTTGCAGCATTATTAAAAGATATATTTCAGCATGATCACAAAATTCATAAGCCCCCCTCAGAAAATATTAAATAGGAGTAAATAATGGTTGGTATCATATTACTGGTTATTCTTGTCATCGTTGTTTTTTATGTGATAGGATTATATAATTCGCTTATCCGGTTAAAGAATCAGGTTGGCAATGGCTGGTCTCAAATTGATGTTCAATTGAAAAGACGCCATGATTTAATCCCGAATCTTATCGAAACCTGCAAGGGTTACATGAAACATGAAAAAGAAACACTTGAAAATATCACAAATGCCAGGAGTAATGCCATGGGAGCTGATTCGATTTCGGACAAATCTTCGGCGGAAGGCGCCCTGAGCGGATCGATTAGCAAATTTATGCTTGTGGTGGAAAATTATCCTGATTTAAAAGCAAATGCCAATTTCATCAGTCTGCAGGAGGAACTGAGTTCTACTGAAAATAAAATTGCCTTTTCCCGGCAGAATTATAATGATCAGGTATTATTCTTTAACAATAAAATTGAAATGTTTCCCAGTAATATTATCGCCGGCTCTTTCAATTTCAAGCAGGCTGATTTCTTTGAGATTGAGGATAAAACTGAACGGGATGTACCAAAGGTAAAATTTTAGAAAATACATTCTCCCGAAGCTTGAATCGAACCTATCAAATCGGACTATCAATTATTGAACGGCAGGAGAGTTGATGAAAAGGGGTTTGGCCTTCATCAGCATGCCTAAACTAAATAAATCATGTTTGAATTAATACAAGCCAATAAGAAAAAATCAGTAATCCTGTTTCTGCTCATGGGTTTATTCCTCATTGCCCTGGGATATTTTATTGGAGCTGCAATGTTTCCACCAAACGGAGGAGTAATTGGCGCAGTAGGTGCTGTATTTATTTGGCTATTCCTTTCTTCTATCAGTTACTTTTCAGGCGATAAGATATTGCTCATGTCCAGCGGTGCTAAAGAAGTGACTCATGACATTCATCCAATGCTCTTCAATATTGTTGAGGAAATGAAAATTGCTTCCGGTCTGTCGTCCATGCCAAAAATATATATCATTGACAATCCTGCCCCAAACGCATTTGCAACAGGAGTAAAACCAGAGCGATGTGCTGTTGCCGTAACTGCAGGATTATTAAATCAATTGAATCGCGATGAACTTCAGGGTGTCATTGCCCATGAGATATCTCATATTTTGAATAGGGATGTATTGTTCATGACCATGTCAGGGATAATGCTGGGGAGCATCGTGTTAATCTCTCACACATTTTTTCGGAGTATGTTATATGGCGGTGGGCGACGATTTCGCTCAAGCAAGTCATCACAGGGAGCGGGCCAGGCTCAGGCTGTTATCATGATTGTGGCAGTGCTACTGGCGATTCTTGCACCTATAGTTGCACGGATAATATACTTTGCTATCTCAAGGAAAAGAGAATATCTAGCCGATGCTTCGGCAGCAAGACTAACGCGGTATCCTGATGGTTTGGCCTCGGCATTGGAAAAAATTTCTGCCAATACGCACGACCTGAAATCAGCGAATAAAGTGACTGCTCCAATGTATATCCTCAATCCGCTAAAGGATAAAGGTCAAATGTTATCCAATCTCTCCAGCACGCATCCACCGATCACCAAACGAATACAGATTCTGAGAAAAATGTCTCATGGCGCAGGATTTGATCAATACCAGGAAGCGTTCTCGGAGGTGACTGGCAAGGTGAGTCCGGTCGTCCCGGTTTCTGAACTGAACTCAAATGATGATTTCTCTATACGGGAGAAATCTGCTGATCTGCCAGGTGAATCAAAAAAATCTCAAAAAAGAGATTTGAATGATTTGATGCGGGCTGTGAATAATTATGCTTTTCTTACCTGTATCTGTGGTTTAAAATTCAAGATTCCACCAAATTACACAAACTCTGATATAACCTGTCCCAGATGTGAAAATATCATGATTGTGCCATTGTTGGATTTTTTATCACCGGAAGCAATAAATCAAATTAAACAGGATAAAAGTAAAGAAAAAGATGAGAGCCAGCAGGTATATAATCGAAGTCATGGCGGCTGGCACACCTTTAATTGCAATTGCGGCCATCGCATTCAGTTGTCACCGGCGTTTGCCACTGACAGGATAACCTGTAAACGATGCGAGCGTGTGATTCAGATTAAGTGATATGATATTATCAATTTGCTGATTCAGCAGGATTCATTTGATAGTAAAATAATAGAATGATCTGATTAAATAAATAGAAAAACCCCAACCGCATATAATGCAGTTGGGGTTTCTTTTAGCTTGGATGTAGATAAAATCTATTTAAGCAGTATAACCTTTTGAGTTGTGACAAATTCTTCATTTGCAGAGTTTGCTTTCATCATCACAAAATAAAGTCCACTTGAGAAACCATTAGCATCAAACTCAACAGCATAATTACCAGCAATTTGTTGAGAATTGGAGTTTATTAACTCAGCAACTTCCCGACCGGCAATATCATAGACATACAGTGAAACAGATGCATCAATCGGTAATGAGTATGATATAGTTGTTGTTGGATTGAATGGATTTGGATAAGCTGAATTCAAAACGAATGTCTCAGGAATTTCAGCTCGATCAGCAAAACTATGATAGTTTCCTTTTGTGAGACCACTGCCGCCAAAATAGCTGTCCAGAACCAATATGCATTCTTTTTCAACTTTTACTTCCCTGGCAAGGAATGCGCCTGTGGCATTTACTTCTTTTTTTAGTTCAATCTTGCCATTTGGCGCATATATTGTCCCAAAGAAATCAGATTTTTCTTCAATCTTAGCAGCATGATCATGATCACTTAAAATATAGAATATGATATCAGATGCACCAATTGATGAATCAGCATCAGGTCCTACATAAGAATTCTTCTTGGCTTCAAGTTTATGTTCAATGCGGATTTCCGTGGCATCAGCCATGATTAATTCAGCATTTTTCTTCAGCTTTAACTCATTCAGATTGTATACCCCGCCAGTGAGCAGTAAGACGCCATTATCTTTCACTTCAACTTTATGATAATCACCTGGTTCAAGTACAAGATAGTTGTTCTTCTGAACCGTAACATTTTCATCACCTGCAGGAGCAGATTTAAATGGAGGCATTGTTGAGAATAATGGGAAATCTACGGGCGAGTATTCCTGTCCAAGAATGTACCCTTGATTATCAAGTTCATTGTAATGGGCGTCACCACCAATTTCAGTATCTTCCTTGATCTCAATTCCATTTGCCTTTATTGAATAACCAGATGCAGTTACGATATCTTTGTCAAGCTTTAATTCGTAATCCCAGTCGTCTCCACCACCGTGGTCATCGCCACCGCCATGATCATCACCACCATCGTAGTCATATTCCATCATTTCATTTACAAGAATATTACCTGACAATACCTGGGTTTCCTTTTTAATTTCAATCTCTTCACTGGCAAATACCATGGCACCGGCAAGATCAGCTTCAACATTTACAATAACGGTAAATTCGTAATCAACTGTACCGCCGCATCCATCATCTGCAGTCAATGTTACCACGGTAAAACCAAGGTCAACAGCAGTAAAGGTTAATAACGATCCGGCAAGAGTAACATCAGCTGCACCAGCATCGGAGTTGGTCATTGATAGACTCAGGCTATGACCATCTGCATCAGTAAATACACCGGATACATCAGCATCAAATGAAAGTACACTGCTTCCGTATGAAAGGGTTTGGTCACCAAGCGGATTGGCTACTTCAGGATCAGTATTGTAAACTTCTACAGTTCTAACCATTGAAGATGTATTGTTACTTTCATCAGTTGCAGTATAAGTAATTTCGTAAAATCCAAGTGTACTGGTATCAACTGAACCGGCTGCTTCAACAAGAGGATCAGCATCGCAATCATCTGTTGCGGTAGCACCAGGATCAGTGAATGTACCCAGACAGGCAACCTGCATAGGATTATCACCAGCCATTGTTAGTTCTGGATCAACGACATCAGCCTCGACCATAACAACCATATCATCAGAATCAGATGCACCATAAATATCAGTAACTGTGAGCGTTAATGTATGACTTCCAGCTGGAAATGACAGTAATGGACTCATATCGCTTGAAGATCCAAATGAACCTGTCCAGCTATATGTAAGAGCATCACCATCAGTATCGCTTGAACCACTGCCTTCTACAGTAACATCCTGATTGCCAAGTACACAGTCAAATGACTGATCGTCACCGGCATCAGCTACTGGAGCCACATTAACAACTTCAACAATCCTTGAAACGGAGACGTCATTTCCGCTGGCATCAGTGGCTGTATAGGTCACCGTATATGTTCCTGGGGTTTCAACATCAACGGTTCCGGATGTAGTAATTACTGGTGCAGCATCACAATCATCAGATGCAGTTGCACCTTGATCGGTATAAACAGTGTGAACATCAATTACAACGTTACCAGAGCCAACTAAGGCTATTGCCGGTGGAGCTGAATCTCCAACAATTGTTAGAACCATATCATCACTTGCCTGTCCGCCATTTCCGTCATCGACGCTGAGGGTGACAGTATGAGTTCCGATAGGAAATACTACAGTTGGGCTAACGCCTGAAGCAGATCCAGATGTCCATGTCCAACTATATGTTAGGGCATCATTATCTACATCACTTGAGCCACCACCATCTAAGGTGACGGACTGACTGCTTACCACGCAATCAAATGACTGGTCGCCACCAGCATCAGCAACAGGTGCTGAATTTGGATTTAGATTACCAAATACCAGTGAAATCTCAGTAGGTGTCAATGCTCTATTGTAGATAGATATATCATCTAGTGCGCCGACAAATCCTGTGTGATAATATGTATTCCATCTACCAAAAGTTAGCGCATCACCACTTGTATACGGTGTAATTGCAACATTTGCCTGGGCAACCAAAACTCCGTCAACATAAAGCTTAGAAACACTGCCATCATAGGTACCAACCATATGATACCATTGGTTTTCTGAAATTACACCATTTACACCATTATATGCCTGGGCAGTACCATTTGAGCTATAAGCTTGATTGAGATGATGCCCTGAATTGTGTATCCACATTCCATAGTTACGGGTACTATTTTCACCTTTACCAACGAGACGCATCCAATCATTTACACCATTGCTCTGAGAATTAAACCACAGGCTTACGGTATAGTTTTGTAATCTTAAGTCAGCAGCATCAGGTACTGAAATTCTGTTTGAACCGTTAAATTGAAAGGCATCGCCTGAGATACCAGCGACATAAGTCACTGTTCCAGAGCCTGTTGATGAACCATCATGACCAGCTCCAGAAGCATCATCGGCATTGCCATCGGCTGGCCAGTAACCAACAAGACCATCAGTTGGGAAATCAACATCTGTAACGGTAACAGACATTTGATCGGTAGCTGTTTCACCATTTCCATCATCTACTGTCAAAGTAACTGTGTGGGTACCGGCAAAAAGTGATACCGTTGGAGATACACCTAAAGCAGTCCCAAAAGGTCCGCTCCAGGAATATGTCAAACTATCAAAGTCAGGATCATCAGAGGCTGAGCCATCCAATGTCACATCTGTACCACCTCCTGAAGCAAGGGCTGTTTGATCCGCACCAGCATCAGCAACTGGAGCTTGATTTAATGGCATAAGAACATCAACGATTACATCGTCTGTTGCAGAGCCACTGACACTATCATCTACAGTTAAGGTAAAGGTATAAGCTGAACCAGCATTTAATGTCGTGCTGAAAGAAGCGGCTGTGGATACCACATTGCCATTTAATTCCCAGCTATAGGTTATTGAGTCATTATCCGGATCAGAAGAATCTGAACCATCAAGGGTAACATTTGCAGTAAGGGCAGTTGCCTGTATGGTTTGGTCTGCGCCTGCGTCAGCGACTGGTAATGCATTTGGTGGTAATGGGCACCATGTAGCAGAACTGGCATTTTGTGAATTTGTTACTGTAGTGCCATTTCCGCTATCCACAACCTGGTTGGTCATGTTATAAAAAGTGTTATCAAGAATTTGGGTATTGTTGACACCACCATGGACGTGAATTCCATTCGTACCTTCAGCAAAACTACTGTTTTTAACAGTACATCCACTACTGCTTGCATGGATTCGAACACCTACATTTTTACCACAGGTTTCCAAACCATCAACGGTTATATTGGCAGAGCCAGCTATATCTACAGCCATACCACCTGATCCAACGACGTTTTGACCGACAATATTTACAGTATTACAATAATAAAGTGTTACTGCGGTTCCAGCATCATCAATATTAAAGGTATTTGGTTGAAGGGTATAATTTGTAAAGGATTTTAAGTACATCCCATGCAATGATCCTGTCATGTCATTCCCTGAGATACTAGCAGGTGAGTGATAACCACCATAAAAACCAATGGCTGTTGCACCAGAGTTTTGAATATTGTTATTGTCAATCACCATACCGGCGTTGCTAGCATGCTGTGTAAAATAGATAGCATGGCTTGAAGAATTGCTCAAATCGTTTCCAGTGAAAGATGTATTTGGATTACCACCACCCTTGATAGCATGGCTAAAACCAGATAGGTTATTATTACTGATTGTACAATTTGAGCTATTGTAAATGTTCAGACCTGTTTTAGTACTTCTGTCAACGCTGCTATCAAACATGGTTGTGAAATCCCAACCATCAATTGTGATATAACGACTACTGCTCAATGTAATAACTGACTCAGTGTGGTTTGCAAAAGTATTGCTATTTGGACCAGATGAACCTGGAGGAGATAGTGTCATTGGGCTTGAATGAATACTGTGTAAATACATTCCGTGTGTAGAACCTGTCAAATCATTTCCATCAATACTGGCAGGTGTATTGTATCCACCATAAAAACCAATAGCTGTAGCAGCACAGTTTTGAATATTGTTATTGTCAATCA